>Ga0307516_10001616_pt1 | contig 31021 bp, 20 predicted proteins | sample 19_EM_MG_FD_203310 | JGI IMG/M metagenome (GOLD analysis project Ga0307516, IMG submission 203310) | Populus trichocarpa ectomycorrhiza microbial communities from riparian zone in the Pacific Northwest, United States - 19_EM | ecosystem: Host-associated > Plants > Roots > Unclassified | place... | reverse complement strand
ATATAATGGATTTAGACGGGTAAAAAAAAAATAATTTTTTTTTTTTATTAAAATAATTATATAAGTTTACATATATAAATCTAAAATTATATTAAAAAATGAATTTTTCTTTATTATTATTTTTAATAGGTATATTAGGATTTGTTTTAAATAGAAAAAATATAATATTAATGCTAATTTCAATTGAAATAATGTTATTATCTATAACGTTTTTAATATTGATAAGTTCATTAAGTTTTGATGATATATTAGGTCAAACTTTTTCTATTTATATTATAACTATAGCAGGTGCAGAATCAGCTATAGGTTTAGGTATATTAGTTGCTTATTATAGATTAAGAGGTAGTATTGCAATACAATATAAATAATGTATTTAGCTCTGATATTTTTACCTTTATTAGGTTCTATTGTTTCAGGTTTTTTCGGTAGAAAAGTTGGTATAAGTGGATCACAATTAATAACTAGTGGTTGTGTATTATTAACAACATTTTTAGCTGTATTAACTTTTTTTGAAGTAGGTTTTAATAATACTCCAGTATCAATTCATCTAATTAGATGAATTGATACTGAATCTTTAAATGTATTATGAGGTTTTCAATTTGATTCTTTAACTGTAACTATGTTAATACCTGTTTTAATAGTTTCAAGTTTAGTACACATATATTCTATAGGATATATGAGCACGGATCCACACAATCAAAGATTTTTCAGTTATTTAAGTTTATTTACATTTATGATGATTATATTGGTAACAGCAAATAATTATTTACTAATGTTTGTAGGTTGAGAAGGTGTAGGTGTTTGTTCTTATTTATTAATTAATTTTTGATTTACTAGAATAGCTGCAAATCAAAGTTCTATATCAGCCTTTTTAACTAATAGAGTGGGTGATTGTTTTTTAAGTATAGGTATGTTTATTTTATTATGATGTTTTGGTAATATAGATTACTATACAGTATTTTCTTTATCTCCTTACATTAACGACAATATTATTACTATGATAGGTCTTTGTTTATTAATTGGTGCTATGGCTAAAAGCTCTCAAATTGGTTTACATGTTTGATTACCTCAAGCTATGGAAGGACCTACACCTGTATCTGCTTTAATACATGCTGCTACAATGGTAACAGCTGGTGTTTATTTATTAATGAGATCTTCACCTTTAATAGAGTATAGTTCAACAGTATTAATTGTTTGTTTATGAGTTGGAGCTATTACAACTGTATTTAGTTCTTTAATAGGTTTATTTCAACAAGATATTAAAAAAGTTATAGCTTATTCAACAATGAGTCAGTTAGGTATGATGGTTATAGCAATAGGTTTATCTTGTTATAATATAGCTTTATTTCATTTAGTTAATCATGCTTTTTATAAAGCACTTTTATTCCTTGGTGCTGGAGCTGTTATACATTCAGTTGCTGATAATCAAGACTTTAGAAAATTTGGTGGTTTAAGACCTTTTTTACCTTTAACTTATTCAGTTATGTTAATAGCTTCTTTTAGTTTAGTTGCTATTCCTTTTATGACAGGATTTTATTCTAAAGATTTTATTCTTGAGTCTGCTTATGGTCAATTCTTTTTTTCTAGTACTGCTGTTTATTATATAGCAACTATTGGTGCTATGTTTACTACATTATATTCAGTTAAAGTTTTATATTTAACATTCTTAACTAACCCTAATGGGCCGTTAACTAATTATAAACTAGCTCATGAAGGTGATTTGTTTATCAACATACCTTTAATTATATTAGCTATTTTTTCTATTTTTTTTGGTTTTATAACTAAAGATATTTTTATTGGTTTAGCTACTAATTTTTATTCAGATAATAGTTTATTCATACAACCTAGCCATGAAATTGTATTAGACACTGAATTTGCTGTAGCTACTATTTTTAAATTATTACCTTTTATATTAACTTTATCTTTAAGTATTATATCTTTAATATTATCTGAATTTTTTCCTAAATCATTAATTCTTTTTAAATTTTCTAATTGGGGTTATAATATTTTTAGTTTTTTTAATCAACGGTTTTTAATAGAACTTTTTTATAATAAATATATTACTGAAATTATTCTTAAATTAGGTGGTCAAACTACTAATGTTATAGATAAAGGTACTGTGGAATTGTTGGGGCCTTACGGTCTGGAAAAAGGATTAATTAGTGTTAGTGATAGTATAGGTAAATTAAGTACAGGTGTTATAACAACTTATGCATTATATATATTAATAGGTCTGATTTTTTATATTTCATTATTATATTTTTCTTTTAATGATAGTAACTTATTAATATTAATTATTTTCACCCTTTTTTCTATTGTAAATAATAAAGATTTATATTTATCTAAAAAATAAAAAAAAATTATCTCACTAATTAGTATAAGTTAAATATACAATATTAGTATATATTTACAAAAAAGTATATTTAGAAATATTTATACAAATAAATATATATATATAATAATTTATGCTGCTAACTTGTTTATTTTTATTATTATTATCTAATTCGCTGTCATTTAGACGAGATACTACCATATTTTATTCCAGAATTGGAATTAATATTTTATTATTTTGTATATTATTAACATATAATAATTTATATATTACATATTTAGACTTAGGTGTTGGGTTATTTGGTGGTTTATTTTTTACATCTCCTCTTATACTTATCTTTAGTTTATTAATATATATAATAACATTATCTATATTAAGTTTAACAGGGTTTTATCCTAGAAAAATTTGATTTAAACAATCATTAAATCAAATTGTGTTTACTAAATTAAAACTTTTTATTTCTAATATAATAAATAAAAAAGGTGAACAATATACTATCTCAGAATATACTTTAATTTTATTATTTGTAATAGTGGGTGGTGTTTTATTAATATCAAGTAATGATTATATATCTCTTTTTTTGTCTATAGAATTGCAAAGTTATGGTTTATATTTATTATCCACTGTTTATAGAAATTCTGAAGCATCTACATCATCTGGTCTAACTTATTTTTTATTAGGTGGTTTATCATCTTGTTTTATTTTATTAGGTATAGGATTAATATATGCTAATACAGGTACTACTAACTTTGATAGTTTTTTTATGTTAATAAATATATCTAATATTTTAAATGCTGAAGAACAAAGTAGTTTAATATATACAATTAATTATGTACCTTATTGTTTATTATTAATATCAGTAGGTTTATTATTTAAAATATCTGCTGCACCTTTCCATTTTTGAGCTCCAGATGTATATGATGGTATACCTACTATTGTTACTACTTTTGTAGCTATAATAGCTAAAATTTCTATATTAATATTAATTTTACATTTGGTACACTACACTAATAATATTTATTTATCTAGTCAATATACTTGAACTTCTAGTTTATTGGTGAGTTCTTTATTGTCATTGATAATTGGTACTATATTAGGTTTAACTCAGTTTAGAATAAAAAGATTATATGCTTATAGTACAATCTCACATGTAGGATTCTTATTATTAGCTTTAAGTATTAATAGTATAGAGTCTATACAATCTTTTATTTTTTATCTTATACAATATAGTGTTACTAATTTAAATGCTTTTATTTTATTATTAAGTATAGGTTATAGTCTTTATTTTTATATTAATAAAGAATTTAATAATAATTTAACGGAAAAAAATAATTCACCTATACAGCTTATAAGTCAACTTAAAGGTTATTGTTATATAAACCGTATGTTAGCTATTAGTTTAGCTATAACTCTTTTTTCTTTTGCTGGTATACCACCTTTTATAGGGTTCTTTGCAAAACAGATGGTTTTATCTTCTGCTTTACAAGAAGGGTTTATCTTTTTAACAATTATAGCAGTATTTACTAGTGTTATTAGTGCTGTTTACTACTTATTTGTAATAAAAACAATGTTTTTTGATTTAAATTCATATAAGTTAAATACTAAATTTTTAAATATTAAAGTTCCAGCTTTTAATATAAAAAAAAATAAGATTTCAGATAAGCAATATTTGAATACAAAAATAGTTTTATCTAATAATCTTACTATTACGATATCTGTTTTAACTCTTATTATTGTTTTATTTATGTTTATGCCTAATCAATTTTTATTTATGTCAAATATTTTAGGCTTAGTTTTATTGTTTCCTAATTTTTAATAATTTATTATAATTATTTTTATATTATTTAATTTTTTTTTTTATAAAACTGAGGTATAACAACAATTAAATTTAAAATCTTTTTGATTTATAAAAACTATGAGAATTTTCAAAAGTCATTCTTTATTAAAAATAGTTAATTCATATATTATTGATTCACCTCAACCATCTAATTTAAGTTATTTGTGAAATTTTGGTTCTTTATTAGCCCTTTGCTTAATTATACAAATAGTTACAGGTGTAACTTTAGCTATGCATTATACACCCAATGTATTAGAAGCTTTTGATTCAGTAGAACATATTATGCGTGATGTTAATAACGGTTGATTAATACGTTATTTACACTCAAATACAGCTTCAGCTTTCTTTTTTTTAGTTTATTTACATATAGGTAGAGGTCTATACTATGGATCATATAAAGCACCTAGAACTTTAGTTTGAGCTATAGGTACTGTAATATTTATTTTAATGATGGCTACAGGGTTTTTAGGTTATGTATTACCTTACGGTCAAATGAGTTTATGAGGTGCAACTGTTATAACTAATTTAATGAGCGCTATACCTTGAGTAGGGCAAGATATTGTTGAATTTATTTGAGGTGGTTTTTCTGTTAATAATGCTACTTTAAATAGATTTTTTGCTTTACATTTTGTTTTACCTTTTGTTTTAGCAGCTTTAGCTTTAATGCATTTAATTGCATTACATGATAATGTTGGATCTGGTAATCCTTTAGGTATCTCAGCTAATTATGATAGATTACCTTTTGCTCCTTATTATATATTTAAAGATTTAATTACTATTTTTATATTTATTTTTATATTATCTGTATTTGTTTTTTTTATGCCTAATGTTTTAGGTGATAGCGATAACTATGTTATGGCTAATCCTATGCAAACTCCTCCTGCTATAGTACCTGAGTGATATTTATTACCATTTTATGCTATTTTAAGATCTATACCTAACAAATTATTAGGTGTTATAGCTATGTTTTCTGCTATTCTTATTTTATTAGCTATGCCTTTTACTGATGTATCTAAACTAAGAGGTATACAATTTAGACCATTAAGTAAAATAGCTTTCTATATTTTTATAGCTAATTTTTTAATCTTAATGCAATTAGGAGCTAAACATGTTGAATCTCCATTTATTGAATTAGGACAAATATCTACTGTTTTATATTTTTCTCATTTTCTTATAATAGTACCACTATTAAGTATTTTTGAAAATAGTTTAATTGATTTAGCAACAATTAAATCTGAATCTAAACCAGAAAAAAAAGATTATTAAAAAAAGACTAATTAAACTTGAAGCTAAACCTGTACCTATTATTTTGGCTGCTTGTATTAAAAAAAAAAGATTCATTAAACTACTAAATATACCTTGCTTGAGTACAACTCTTTAAGTTCTTAAAAGATTTTTTTATGGTGACACAAATTATAAATAACCAAGATTTGTTGGTAAATTCCGTTCGTGCGATATTTGGTTCAGATCAATATGCTTCTATAGTAATTTCAGGTTCAGTGGGTACCATTACAGGTTTATTTATATTTATTAAACGAACACTAGAGACGGTGTCTGACCTAGATACTCAACATCAAGTTATAAGAAATGCTATAGATTGGACAAATTATCCTAATATGGAACAATATATGGATATGTTTAAAGATAATGTAGCAAATCAACAAAGATTATCTAGATTACTTGGAAGACCAGGAGGTCCTGCTATTGCATTAGGTGCTGAAATTGAGGATCATATTAGTCTTAATCCAGTTAGACGGATTATGCCTAATATATCTGAGCTAGTGTTATATTCTGATGCTAATAATTATATAGTCAATATTATTAAATGAAAAAGATTTCTCCTAGATTATGTGAATACTATTTATCCTTCGGAACATTATGTATTATTAGAGCAAATTAGGGATTTCATGTCAGCTAAGGCTAATGTATTACTAGCTTTACCTGAATTTCCGAGCGGGGAAGTGTTAAATCGGGTGTTAATTGATTTCTGTATAATTCACCTAGACGCCTATGCTTCTTTAGCTAATTATGTAGGGTAAAAAAGATTAAATTTTTATCTAATAACAATAATAATATAATTTTTTTATTTAACATTTTAAAGAACAAAACTATATTTTTTTTACAAATTTACAAAACTTATATTTAACAATCTACAATAAGTTTATATTTAAGATATGTCTACAACAACTTTTTTTTTTATAGTTATACCTTTTTTGGCTTTACTATTACTGTGAATTAATATTCAATTTTCACCACATAATTCTTATCAAGAAAAAGATAGTGCTTTTGAGTGTGGTTTTCATTCTTTTTTAGGTCAAAATAGAACACAATTTAGTATATCTTTTTTTATTTTTGCTTTACTTTTCCTTTTATTTGATTTAGAAATTTTGTTAGTATTCCCTTACCTTGTAAGTGCTTATTTTAACGGTATATACGGGTTAATTATAATGCTTTTTTTTTTTCTTGTTTTAACTTTAGGTTTTGCTTTTGAATTAGGTAAAAACGCGTTAAAAATTGAAAGTAAACAGATGTATAGTTTTAATACAAAAATTTGAAAAGGTTATTCTTTAATTTATAATTAAATAGACTGGTTAATTTAAATATATTTTTTACATTTCTATAATGGAGCGAGAGTAGAAGGTGCTACGTTTTGATTGCAAATTAGAATTAAGGGATTCGAGTTCCCCTTGCTCCTTATGCAAAAAAAAAAAAATTTTTTTGTGTAAAACTTTCTAATTTAATCAAACTAAAAAAAATCTATCTATTTTTCGTTTTATATTTAATATTAATTTTTATTGTGTATTTATATTAAATTATAAAATTTTATATAGTAGTAGAAGTAGTAAATATAATATTTAACCCTTAAATAAAGATCAGGGTATATTTATTTTTAAACTAAGTATTATATAAACACAAGATATTTACAAAGTTTTTTTTTGTATTTTTCATTAATGTTTTTAATAATATTATATAAATACTTATTTATGATATATTTAACAACTATTATCTCTATTGTTGAAACTTTATTAGTTGTTTTACCTGCTTTATTAACAGTAGCTTTTGTGACTATATCAGAAAGAAAAACAATGGCTAGTATGCAGAGAAGATTAGGTCCAAATGTCGTAGGTTATTATGGTTTATTACAAGCTTTTGCTGATGCATTAAAATTATTGTTAAAAGAATATATTGCACCCACACAAGCTAATATTATTTTATTTTTTCTTGGTCCTATAATAACTTTAATTTTTTCTTTGTTAGGTTATGCTATGATACCTTATGGATCTGGTTTATATATATCTGATTTTAGTTTAGGTATTTTGTATGTTTTAGCTGTTTCATCTTTAGCTACATATGGTATTTTATTAGCAGGTTGATCTGCTAACTCTAAATATGCCTTTTTAGGTTCACTTAGAAGTACAGCTCAGTTAATTAGTTATGAATTAATTTTAAGTTCAGTTATATTATTAATTATTTTATTAGCTGGTAGTTTAAATTTAACTTCTATTATAGAAGCCCAAAATTCTGTTTATTTTATTTTTCCTTTATTTCCTTTATTTATTGTTTTTTTTATAGGGTGTATAGCTGAAACTAATAGAGCTCCGTTTGATTTAGCAGAGGCTATTGTTTAAATACAATAAGATTTGGTCTCGTAAAGATCGCTGTATGCTGGAAAATCCTTAAATTGGATAATCAGCAGGAAACCTATATATGGTATTATTTATAATAGACTGATTAGTAGGATCCTCAGAGACTGTGTGCGATCATTAAACATATTTATTTTTGTTTAATAAGATACAGTCCAAACTTGCATGTAAATGTAAGAGTAGTATATAATTTTAAATTACTTCACTGTTTAAAGTTTTAATTCGTCTTATTTTTAATTTATATAATTGCTATATATATTTTTTTTTTATTATAAATCTATAGTTTTTTTATTTTTAATTATTTATTTAGGTATAATTAAGAGATACTAAAAACATTAATATTTATAATTTTAAGTAGATAGTTAACAGTTATATCTATATGTATTTTATTATTAAGTACTTAGTGGAATCTGAGTTGGTTAGTGGTTTTATGACAGAACACTCTGCTGTAATATTTGTGTTTTTTTTTTTAGCTGAATATGCTAGTATTGTATTAATATGTATACTTACTAGTGTTTTATTTTTAGGTGGTTATTTAAGTCTATTACCTGTTGATTTAATATTATTTTTTTTTAATTCAACACTAGATGTAATCTCTTTTATATATGGTTATTCTTTTTTTAATAATACTTTTATGGGAAATACACCTAATATTAATGTTATTTTATTACAATATGACTTTTTTTATATGGAAAAAGAAATGTTTAAAGCTTTTTTAGACACTTTATTAGTTAGTAGTGCCTGGTCTAGTTTAAACTTAGCTATTAAAACATCAACACTTATTTTTATTTTTATTTGAGTAAGAGCATCCTTTCCTAGAATACGTTTTGATCAATTAATGTCAGTTTGTTGAACTGTGCTATTACCCATTGTTATAGCTTATATAATATTAATACCTTGTATTATATATGGTTTAGGTATTATACCTACAAATATATCTCTATTAAATTAAATAGATAAAACAAATAATTATATTCATTAAATTTAATAAAAAAAAAAATAAAAAGATATAAAAATTTTTAAGTTTTCTATTTTTTTTTTATTGTTTGTTTTACAGATATGTAAGACGTTACATAAGATATTATATAATATATATATTTTATCTAGAAATTTTTATTTTTAGTTTGGTCCCTATTAAACATAATTTAACTTATTTTTAATTAATTTGAAATGCGATAAAAAATTTGTTTTTTTTTATAACAAAATTATCTATTCTTTTTTTTGTTTAATATATGTGTAAGATGTTACATAAATATATATTATATATTTTATCTAGAGGTAATTATTTTTCTTTTTTTTTTCTTGATTTCCCAATTATTATTATTATTATTATTAATACCTTTAATAGGTATATTTATTATTACTATTCAGACTACATTTGGACAAAATATAGCCAATATATACAATACTCGTATAAAAATCATAGGGTTACTTACTAGTATAGTTAATTTAATTATATCATTAGTAATTTTTATATTATTTGATTTTAGTAGTAAACAATTTCAATTTTTACAAGAACATCATCAAATAAGTTATTTCGACATATACTTAGGTGTAGATGGTTTATCTGTATATTTTTTATTATTAACTACAATAATTATGCCTTTGGCTTTATTATCTAATTGAAATTCTATACAAATAAGTAATATTGTGTCCTTTGTAGTAATAATATTATTGTTAGAAACATTGTTGTTAGCTGTTTTTTTAGTATTAGATATATTATTATTTTATATATTTTTTGAAAGTATATTACCTCCTTTATTTTTATTAATAGGGTTATTTGGATCTAGTAATAAAGTAAGAGCTAGTTTTTATTTATTTTTGTATACATTACTAGGTTCACTTTTTATGTTACTTTCTATTATTACAATGTCATCTATAACAGGTACTACTGATTTTGATGCACTATTTAAAGCAAACTATGAGTATACAACTCAATTATTTTTATTTTATGGTATATTTATAGCTTTTGCTGTAAAAACACCAACAATTTTTTTAAATACTTGATTATTAAAGGCTCATGTAGAATCTCCTTTATCAGGTAGTATAATTTTAGCTGGTATAGTTTTAAAATTAAGTCTATATGGTATATTTAGATTGATATTACCTTTATTGCCTAAAGCTTCTATAAATTATACTTACATAGTTTATGTTATAGGTGTGATAACTATTTTATATGCTAGTTTTAGTACATTAAGAACTATAGATATTAAAGAACTTATTGCTTATTCATCTGTATCTCATGCAGCTGTATATCTATTAGGTGCATTTAGTAATTCAATACAAGGTATTGAAGGTGCTATTTCTTTAGGTTTAGCTCATGGATTTGTTTCTTCTGGTTTATTTATTTGTGCTGGAGGTGTTTTATATGATAGATCATCTACTAGATTAATTACATATTATAGAGGTATGGCTCAATTAATGCCTATATTTTGTATAATGTTTTATATTTTATCTTTAGGTAATTGTGGTGTACCTCTGACTTTGAATTTTGTAGGAGAATTCTTATCTCTTTATGGTATATTTGAAAGAATGCCTATTTTAGGTATAATAGCTAGTTTTTCTGCTGTATTTTCGGCTGCTTATACAATATTTATGTTTAATAGAATAGCTTTTGGAGGTTCTTATTCTAGTTATTTTATTAATTACATTGACGATGTTAATAAAAGAGAATTTGTTATGTTATTTATTCTGGTTACATTTACAGTATTATTTGGTATATACCCTGCTCCAATTTTAGATGGGCTACATTATTCAGTTTCTTTATTAATTTATAATTATAATTAGGTTGTAACTTTTGTTTTATTTTCCTTTAAATAGATATATACATATATGTATAATTTAGTTAAATTTTATTTTTATTTACAGTAAGTCTGTTATTATTTAAACCTTTGTTTTAAATTTGTCCCCCCTGTAGATACTTATACATGTTGCATCTTGGAGAAAAAAATTAAATATCGATGTTTAAAATAAGTGAAGATGAAATGAAAATTATTGAACGTTATAAAGAAATGAATGTGGTAAGAGATGGAACTATTCCAACTGATCAAAAGATTGAAAAATTATATAATGCTATGGAGTTTCGTAATACACCTGAAACAGGTAATAAAGTACGTGAATTATGTGATGGTGTAAAACATTATAATGAAAATGTTACAAAAAAAAATCAAGCTATTGAAAGAGGAGATACTGTTGCTGAAAATAAATGTAATGAAGTTTTAGAACAAACTAAATCTAAAATAGAAGACACAAAGACTCAAATATTTGAGATAACACGTGAAAATATAGACACTGCTAAAGATTCTTTAGATAAAAGTTCTGATGCTTATCCACAAATGAAAAGTACTCTTATTTTGGAATCTGATACAATACAATCAGGAATCGAAATTATAAGCAACCTTATGTCTTAATTACTTTATTTTTATGAAGCAACTAAATAGCTTTATATATTTTTGATTTATTACTTATTTAAAAATTTACTCTGTTATTTTATAACTACTTTTTACCTTTGTTTTTATTAGGCTATATTTTTTATATTATTTATATTTTTCTTTTCTTTTTTTTTAAGTTGTTAGTCTTTCCTCTACTAATTTTTTTTTTTATAATTTTCTATTTTTATCTAATTAGATACTTATACATGGTTGATAGCATCTTGGTTAAAGTTTAATTCATGCCACAATTAGTTCCATTTTTTTTTGTAAACCAAGTAGTTTTTGCTTTTATTTTATTTATTTTTTTAACTTACACATTTACTAAATTTATATTACCTAGATTTGTTCGTTTATTTATAGCTCGTATATTTATTAATAAATTGTAAATGTTGTTATTATATTTATTTAGATTTTTATATATTTTACTTTAAAATATCTTTTTTTTTTATTTAGTTGATATTAAACCCTAGATATAATTAAGTATCTTTGTTTATATATAACTATCAATATAATATTAAAAATAATTGTTTTTATAGAAACATTAAGTATAAAACTTAGAAAATATTTATTAAAAATATCTTTAATTTAATTATAACATAAAAATTAAAATAATAATGCAAGATTTAAATATTGTATTAAGTCCTTTAGATCAATTTGAGATTAGAGATTTATTAAGTATAAATGCTAGTATTTTAGGTAATACTCATATATCTTTATCTAATATAGGTCTATACCTGTCAATTAGTACTTTTTTAATTATGGTGATAAGTTTATTAGCTACAAATTATAATAAATTAATACCTAACACATGATCTATAAGTCAAGAATCTTTATATTCTACTGTACACAGTATAGTAGTAAATCAAATAAATGCCAATAAAGGGCAAATATATTTCCCTTTTATATATGTATTATTTTTATTTATTTTAATTAATAATTTAATAGGTATGGTTCCATATAGCTTTGCTTCTACTTCACATTTTATATTAACTTTTTTTATTAGTTTTACTGTTGTTTTAGGTGCAACTATTTTAGGTTTCCAGAAACACGGTTTAGAGTTTTTTTCTTTATTTGTACCTTCGGGTTGTCCTTTAGGTTTATTACCTCTATTGGTTTTAATAGAATTTATATCATATTTAGCTCGTAATATATCTTTAGGTTTAAGACTAGCTGCTAATATTCTATCTGGTCATATGCTTTTATCTATTTTAAGTGGTTTTACTTATAATATTATGACTAGTGGTATTTTATTTTTTTTAGTTAGTTTAATACCTTTAGCTTTTATTGTTGCTTTTTCAGCTTTAGAGTTAGGTATAAGTTTTATACAAGCTCAAGTTTTTGTAGTTTTAACTTCTTCTTATATTAAAGATGGTTTAGACTTACATTAATTAAAAATTTTATTATTTTTAATTTTTAGGTTTAATATCATATAATTATGTTTTTTTTTATTAAAATCTTAATGAACAAATATTTTTTGATACAACAGATATTAACCTTTTTTTAATTAAATATTAAATAAGGTAGGAAAGTCCACAACTTTTTAGGTGAATATACAACTAAATTGTTGTATAAAGATTAGAATCTTGGGATTTTAAAGAAACAAAGAATTGTATATTTAATTAATTAATATGTAATTACGAACATTAATCTTAAACTTAGTTTTTTTTTAGAATTATATTTCTAAACTGAAAACGGCTTAATTGTATCTAAATAATTTATTATATAACTTTATTTATTTATATTTAAATTATGTATATATAGTTTATGTAATTTAATTTATAGATATATATATTTAATTTTTTCCTTGAAATTATATTATTTCTATATTTAATATAATTAGTAATAATAGTTAAATATTGTAATTATCCCACTAATTAGTATAAATTAAATATACAATAATAGTGTATTATTACAAATCAGTATAATACTAAAATATTTGAGTTTGATGATGGCTCTGATTGAACGCTGTCCAAGTGCTTGACACATGCTAATCGTACGTCTAATTTATAAGTAAATATACTTATATATATTAGAAGTGGTGTACAGGTGAGTATATGATATTTTGGCTACCTTAAAGTAAGAGGAAATCTCTTATAAAGTAAAAGAAACATAATAGTTTTGCTTTAAGATGTTAATTAATATCGCGGAAAGTAGTAGAAAAGGTAATGTCTTAACTAGCTAAAATCCGTAATCGTGACTGAAAGGTCGATCGATCACATTGGGTCTGAAAAAACCCCAATGCGCAATAGTACAGCAGTGAGGAATATTGGTCAATGGCCTAACGGCTGAACCAGCAACTTGGAAGAATGGATATGTATTAATAATTAATGCAGTAGCGAATATGTCGCATAAAATTCTAAATAGAATAATGATTATGACAATTTTCTATTTATAAGTCTTGACCAAAATACGTGCCAGCAGTCGCGGTAATACGTAAGAGACTAGTGTTATTCATCTTTATTGGGTTTAAAGGGTAACTAGACGGTAATTTATACCTAAAACAGGGATTTTTTTACTAGAGTTTTATATGAGAAGGAAGAACTTTTGGAGGAAAGATAGAATTTTTTGATACTAAAAGGACTGGTAAAGGCGAAGGCGTCCTTCTATGTAAAAACTGACGTTGAGGTACGAAGGCTTGGGTAGCGATAAGGATTAGATACCCTAGTAGTCCAAGCAGAAAATTATGAATGTCATAAGCTAGAAAAAAAAAAAGATTAATAATTATTATGATAAATTTTTAATTTTAGCTTATAAATGAAAGTGTAAGCATTCCACCTCAAGAGTAATATGGCAACATAGAAACTGAAATCATTAGACCGTTACTGAAACCAGTAGTGAAGTATGTTATTTAATTCGATAACCCGCGATAAACCTTACCACAATTTGTATAATATTAAATTATTACACGCGCTGCACGGCTGTCTTCAGTTAATGTCGTGAGACGGGGTTAATTCCTTTAATTAACGAAAACCCTCACTTTATTTGTATACATAAAGTGGTTCGCCGCTATATTGGACTAGATAAGAGGGACTAAGACAAGTCATCATGGCCATAATATTGTGGGCTATAGACGTGCCACACATGCCTTAACAAAGGGATGCGATATTGTAAAATGGAGCTAATCCCCAAAATAGGATATAATATGGATTGTAGTCTGTAACTCGACTGCATGAATAAGGAATTACTAGTAATCGTGAATCACCACGTCACGGTGAATCTAATCTCAGTAGGGCACTAACCACTCGTCAGGCGCTGAAAGGAGTATGTGCAATAAGTTTGGTATTTGTATATTTTAATGTGTACATTTAGGTATATATATTTATACATATTATCTTCGTATGCATGACTTTAATTGGTGTTAAGTCGAAATACGGTTCGTGTAATGGAAATTGCACGGGATGGATTATATTAAATAAAAATTTATAAAATATGTTTATTTTATATCATCTTTCTAGGTATTAATATTTTTATTAATACTGGTTCGAATCCAGTGAAAAGAATACCGATAAATATATATATTTAGTAAAATTTGATTAATTTTTACAATTCTTTTTAATTTTTTTTAATATTTTTTTTATTTTAATTGTTTTTTTTTTAAGGAAGGGTCCGTTTGTAGGTTGACGGGTTGAGCTGTAAACTCAATAGCTATTTGCTATCGAAGGTTCGAGTCCTTTTCTTCCTACTAAATATAAAAAATAAAAATATAGATATATAATTTTTATTTTCTAATTATGTATTTTTAATAGATTTAAGTTGCCTTTCTTATATGTAAAAAAAAAAGTATTTTACTTAATTTTATAAAAATAAGATATTAGTAAACAGTATTAATGAATTACTTATATGTACTTAATGATATTACAACAAATGGTTATAAAGTAGCTTTTTTAGATATATTTTACTTTATATCTATATTATTTGGGGTATATATTATAATAAGTAAAAACCCAGTAGTCTCTGTTTTATTTTTAATAGGTTTATTTTCTACAATTTCAGGTTATTTAATATTAGTAGGTATAAATTTTATAGGTATATCTTATGTTTTAGTTTATGTAGGAGCAGTTTCTATTTTATTTGTTTTTATTTTAATGTTGATTAATATTAGAATATCTGAGCTTTTAAATGAAACTAATAATACTTTACCTTTAGGTATTATAACTGTTATTAATTTTGATTATATAATAGGACAAATTTTACCTTTTAATCAATTAGAACCTAGTTTTATAGATCACTTGTTTAGTTCATGATTTGAATTTTTTTATTCAGTACAACAAAATGATAAATATAATAATATTATAGAATATAAACAATCTATATATTTAGCTAGTACTAGTAATTGAGATACTTCTTTAATAGATGTTTCAGATATAACTAGTATAGGTTTTACTATGTATACTAATTATAGTATTTGACTTGTTATTACTTCAATAATTTTATTATTAGCTATGGTAGGTGCTATAGTTATAACTATAAAACAAAAATAGGTATATATCTATACAGTTTTTTTTAATATAATATATAAAATTTAAATATATAAATATATATATAATAAATGGTTTATAGAACAAAAAGTATTTTTCAAAATCATCCTTTTCATCTAGTATCTCCTTCACCTTGACCTTTATACACAAGTGCTTCTTTATTTACGCTTACAACAGCAGGTGTTTTAAGTATGCATGGTTTTTATTTATCTAGTTACCTAGTTTTTATAGCACTTTTTAATTTAATTTTTTCAATGTCTTTTTGATTTAGAGATGTTATTTCAGAAGGTACATATTTAGGTAATCATACATATGCTGTACAAAGAGGTTTAAATTTAGGTGTTGGTTTATTTATTGTGTCTGAAGCATTATTCTTTTTAGCTATTTTTTGAGCTTTTTTTCATAGTTCATTATCACCTAATATTGAAATAGGTTCACAATGACCACCTATGGGGATTAGTGGTATTAATCCATTTGAATTACCCTTATTAAATACAATAATTCTTTTATCTTCAGGTGTAACTATAACATATGCACATCATTCTTTAATACAAGGTAATAGAAGTGGAGCTTTATATGGTTCTATTTTTACAGTTTTATTAGCTATAGTGTTTACAATTTTTCAAGGTGTAGAGTATTCAGTTTCATCTTTTACAATTTCAGATGGAATATATGCGTCTTGTTTTTATTTTGGTACTGGTTTTCACGGGTTTCACGTTATTATAGGAACTGTTTTTTTAGCTGTTGGACTATGACGTTTAGTAGCATATCACTTTACAGATCACCATCATTTAGGTTTAGAATCAGGTATACTATATTGACATTTTGTTGATGTTGTATGATTATTCCTTTTTATATCTATTTATTATTGAGGTTATTAGTTTAAATTGTTTATTTTTTTTAGGTAATTATATTTATTTATTATATATATAAAGTTTTATTATATATATAGAGACTTTAGTTTAAAGGTAAAACATGTGACTTTTAATCATTATAATGCTGGTTCGAATCCTGTAAGTCTTAAAATTAAAAATTTTTATTAAACTATTTTTTTTATTAAATGGCTATAAGTTAATGGTAGACTGTTCGTCTTCCAAACGAAGTGTGTCGATTCGAATTCGACTAGCTGTATATTTTTTTTTTAGGGCTAGTAACTTAATAGGTAAAGAGTTTTCTTGTCGAGAAAATAGATGCCGGGTCGAGGCCGGTCTAGCCCGTCTGATAGTTTTTATTATTTTTTTTTTTGTAATTAGTGAGATTTAACAGATCAATATATTACAGTGTTATATAGAAAAAAAAAAAAGAGAATTGACCGAGTGGTTTAAGGTGGTAAGCTTGAAACTTATTTGATTTAATTAATCGCATCCGTTCGAATCGGATATTCTCTGTTTGTTTAAAGTATACTTTATTAACAGGTTAGAGCCAGGTTGGTTAGGCGTCTCATTTGGGTTGAGAAATTGTTATGTTCGAACCATAATAACCTGATTATTAGTGTATTTTTTACATACAATAATAGTAATTAGTAATAAAAACTGAATATGAAAGATATTTTGCTTGAAGTATATATTTATATTTCAAGGTAAGTATATAAAGAAACTATTATGGATAATTAGCTATATATTAAAGATAAAAAGTTGTTTTAAACTTAATCTAAGAAAAATCTAATAATAAACAAAGTGAATTGAAATATCTTATTAACTTTAGGAAAAGAAATCAAACGAGATTCTATATTTAGTTTTTACTAATTTAGAAGAAAAGCTTATAAGTAAAATGGATTTTTATCTGTTTGAATAAAGGGGAACCTTCCTCTAAAGCTAAATATGATATATAAGCAATAGTGTAAAGTACCGTGAGGTAATATTTGAAATAGTAATTTTATAAGCAACTCGAGTAAATTTTAAATAAATAATAAGAGTATACCTTTTGCATAATGGGTCAGCAAGTTAATCTTAGATGCAAGCAAACTAAATATATATATTTTGCCTAGATAAACCAATTATGAAAAAATGAATTAGTATCTAAGTTTAGACCCGAAGGCTAGTGATCTTACCATGGTCAGGGTTATAAAAGCCCGAACGGAATATCGTTGTATAGATATCCGAGGAACTGTGGTAAGTTAGTGAAAGACAAAACTGACTAGTATAGCTGGTTTTCCGCGAAACCTATGTAAGTAGGTAATTCAATTGACATCTTAGCAGGTACAGAACTGTGATCTCGGACATTAAAAAAAAAAGTATATACTTTTTTTTTCTTTTTGTATACATCGGGGGATCGTGAAGATTTTATCGGAGAGTATTTGCACTCGGAAGGGCAAAGATGAATGTTGAATAATCAGACATAGTACGATAAGGTTGTATGTCTAAAGGGAAACAGCCCTAAACAAAAGTTAATAAGGTTCCAAAATTATAGTTGAGTGAAATTAAGGATGCTTTTATCAAATACAATCAGGAAATAGGCTTAGAAGCGGCCATTTTTTGAAGATCTCGTAACAGAGCACTGATTTATAGACATTTGTTTATGTAGATATTTACACCTAAAATTTAACGGATCTAAACTATATACCGAAACTTTGTGCGTATATATTATATAGTAAAAAGATATTATATATATGGGGTAGCGGAACATTGGATATATCATAGATTTTTTCTTAATAAGATAAAAAAAATTAAAATTTTAATTAAGATAATCCAAGAGAGAATGCTGACATGAGTAACGAAAAAGGAATAAACTTCCTCGCCTTAAGCTTATGGTATTTTACTTAATTTTCGGTCTCTAAGTATGTTATTTAAATTCCAAAAGGATATATTTAACAAACATATTTTTATATACTATAAAAACTTGAAAATTTTATTTTCAAGTTTTTAATTTTTATTTCTATTTTTTTTAATACTTTAGAATAGATAATATTAATTTACTTTTAAACAAGGTAAAAAAGTATTATAGTATAAATGTATATAGTTTTGTTAGAGTATGATGATATTAATACTTTGTAAGGTAATTCTAATAAAACCTTTATATAGTGTTAAAGGTTCTGGAAATCTAAAGAGGGAATTAAAAAAAATTAACACCTAACATTTAAACAAATATATATTTGTTTATTTTTTAAAGATCTTTTTTTTTTTTCTGCCTTAATCGTATAATATAGTGAGTAGCTATTTTATATATTAAATTTTTAATATAAAAAGTATGTAGTTATATATATATTATATGGATTAAAAGTAAACCGTACCTAAATACTATCGCAAGTAAGCAAGTAGAGTATACAAAGGCGTTTGAGTGAACAATCATTAAGGAACTCGGCAAATTAACTACCGTAACTTCGGAATAAGGAGAACCATTATAATAGGTAATAAGACTTAACTGTAAAAGGTTCAAGAAAATTATGCCTAACTATAATAGGAAGCATAGAATAGTGTTGTACGACTGTTTAATTAAAACAAAGCACTCTGCAAAGATAAAATATCAAGGTATTGAGTGTGATGTCTGCCCGATGTCGGCTGGATAACTGATTTGCTTAATTGATAATATTAGGTTTTGAAGGACACCCCGATTAATGGCGGCCTTATCTATGAGGGTCCTAAGGTAGCGGAATACCCTGGCCGTTAAATGCGGTCTTGCATGAATGACTTAACGATACAACAGCTGTCTCGATGATTGGCTCAGTGAAATTGGAATAACTGTGCAGATACAGTTTACCTCTAGTTAGACGAGAAGACCCTATGCAGCTTTACTGTTACTAATTATGAGTATAATATTTTATTTACCAGTGTATAAGGTAATTGTTTTATAAAATTGAAACACCTTTGTTTATTACATTATACTAACTATGATTAGAAGGCAGTTTATGCGGGGCACAGATCCCACAAAAAGTACCTGGGTATATCCAAAGTTCATATAGTAAATTTGTAAATGATAAATTTACATTAAAAATATATAAAAATATAAATGTTTATATGTTTTTTATTTTAGTTTGTAATTAATTATAAATTAATAATTATCCAGTTATTGTTGTATTAAATACGCTATTTATTTTTTTTTTAGTAAGATTTTAACTATATGGAAAATAGATGTAGATTAAATATTAATAATGTTTATTAATGTTTTAATTATATATATGATGTATTTGTAAACCATTATATATATGATATTTAATATACTTTTAAAGTTTAATGGCTTAATCTTGCTTTACTGTTTGACTTACAAGTCTATCAGTCGCGTAAGCGGGGCATATGATCACAAGATGCAGAAAGGAAAGGTCTTGGATTCTAGAAAAAGTTACGCTAGGGATTAAAAGTTAGTCCTCCATTATTTTAAAATATTGGTAAAATTTGGGTAAATTTCAAAAAATACTTTTATAAATTATATTTTATTAGTATATTTGAAGCGAAACTTATTTAAGCAAATTGATTTTAATTTTTTATTATTATTTAAATAAGGACGTTCAACGACTAAAAGGTGAGTAAATGCTAACAATAAACCTTTTATAAATGCCCGACATCTTAAATTAATTATATTATATATTGGATATTTAATTATAATTTGTATAATAATTTGTGTTTTAAATGTAACGTAAATGAAATAGATTTAGCTATATATTTATAGCTATACTAATTTACTATGTAATTATATTAATATTTACATTGGTATAATTAAAAATAATTTACATGATAAGTATTATAAAATCAAAATTAAAAATTAAATATAAAAATAAATCAGAAAATGTAAAAAAAGTAAATAAATATTATAAAGATTTTGCTCCTGCAGTAAGACAATGAAAAGATAGTGTATATGTTTTTAATAAAAACACACTAAGTTTAATACCTGAAGCAAATAAAATAGCAATTACTTTAATTAAAGGTTATTTTAATTTATTTAATTTAAAATTAGAAAAAAAATTAAGAAAAAAAAGATTAAAACTTAGACAAAAAAAAATTTCCATAAACAAAATATTTGTTAGTGGGGGTGAATTTAAACATACTAATGATAAAATAAATATTACTTTATATCTTTTTAATAGACAAAAGCATAATTATTTACTAAAATTAAAAAAAAGATTTGTTAATTTATTTAAAAAATTAAGATTTAAAAGAAAATTATTATTAATAAGAAAAAAAGGATTAAGAATAATTAACCTTGAAATAAAAAATAAAAATTTAATCTTAAAAGCTTTACGCTCTAAAGGTAAATTAAATAAAATATTTATAAAACAATATCAAGATATATATTATAGATTATTTATTAGAAAATCTTTAAAAAGGTTAAAATTATATATGTATTATAAACAACTACTTTATATTAATAAATCTAAATTTAATAATACATATTTACAAGGTTTAATTAATTTAATAAAAAAAATATATAAAAAAAATGTTGAATTTAATTTAGTTAATCTTAAATATTTTTATTTAAACAGTGATATTATGACACAATCTTTATTATTAAAACTAAGAAAAAATAGAAAAAAATTATTGAGATATCTAAATAGATGTGTAACTAAAGCAAAAACAAATTCTATAGAGATTAATTCAATGACTAGAGATTTAGATAATTTAAATGACACAGATGATATATTAAATAAATTATTTTTACAAAATAAAACTAAATCAAAAGATCTAAATGATATTATTTTAAATAATATTAAATATAAAAAAGTAACAGGTGTTAGATTAGAAGCTGCAGGTAGATTAACTAAACGTTATACTGCCTCTAGATCTCTTTTTAAAGTTAGATATAAAGGTAATTTAGTTAATGCTTATTCTTCTCTAAATAAATATCCATCTACTCTATTAAGAGGTAAATTTAGACCTAATTTACAATATACTAAATTAAACTCTAAGTCACGTATAGGATCTTTTGGTTTAAAAGGTTGAGTAAGTAGTATTTAAATAAAAATTCTTTAGTTTTATATAATGTTAATAAAAAAAAAATTTTTTTTTTTTCAAAAGTAATATTTATTAATATTATTATCCCACCCTTTAAATATAAATATAATTAATTAAGATGATGAAATAGTCTGAACCATTTTGAGAAAAGTGGAAATAAAAGATAAAACTTTTATGATAACATATATTGAACAGGCTAATTTGCGCAAGAGAGTACACATTGAGTGCGCGGTTTGGCACCTCGATGTCGGCTTAGCTCATCCACATGAATGTAGAAATCATGAAGGGTTCGACTGTTCGTCGATTAAAGAGCTACACGAGCTGGGTTTAATACGTCGTGAGACAGTATGGTTTCTATCTTCTAGAGGGAATTAGAGTAAAATAAAGATAGCCCCTTCGTACGAAAGGAGTTGGGTATATTGACCTATGGTTTACCTGTTGTTTATTATTTTTACTATAAAAAGAGTAAATGATAATATTTTCACTAATGTATTTTATATAATAAGCATGGCAGGAAAGCTAAGTCAGTTAAAGATAAGTGCTGAAAGCATTTAAGCGCAAAGCTCACTTTAAGATACTCTTATATATACGTGGTTTAACACTACGATATGAAATTAAATATAAATTTAAAAATTTATATTTAATTATAGGCTTTAGTTGCAAGAATCTTGAGATTTTTAGATATAAAGTACTAATTTTTTAATATACTCATTATTGCACATATCTAATTTTTAGAATATTAATTCATAAATTATAGGATTTTGCCTGGTTAGCATAAAAGAAATGCAACCGTTTTGTAATCGGTAGAAGTAAGTGCGATACTTGCACTGGGCTAAGAAAAGACCCAATGGTCAAGTATGGTTAAGACATAACATTTTCACTGTTAGTGCGAGAGTTCAAATCTCTCTTGGGTTAAAAGAGATTAGCTCAGCGGTAGAGCTGTCGCTTTACACGCGAAAGGTCAAGTGTTCGAATCACTTATTTCTTATTTATGTGGATTAATGTAATAGTAACATATTTGGCTCATGACCAAAAAATTTAGGTGCAACCCCTGAGTCCGCAATTTCTAAAAAAAAAAAAACAAGGCTATAGCTTAATTGGTAAAGCCAGCTGCTCATGATAGCTTAGATAAATGTTCAAATCATTTTAGCCTTATATTTATAACTACTTATAATTAATCCGAGTGCTGGAATTGGTAGACAGTCTTAACTTAAAATTAAGTGACGAAAGTCGTGAACGTTCGACTCGTTCCTTGGGTATTAAAGTAAAAAAATTTTTAGGGGGTAAAACCAAACAAAAATTTGTTTATATGCTTAAAAAAAATTTTTTTTTTTAGATGTTATTGTTTTATAGGGGTTATAGTTTAATTGGTAAAACTGCGATTTTGCATATCGTTATTTCAGGATCGAGTCCTGATAACTCCACATTAATAAAAGTTAATATTTGATTTTTATTTGCGTTCGAGAAGCTCAACCCGGTAGAGCAGAACATTGAAGCTGTTTTTGTTATAAGTTCAAATCTTATCTCGAGCAATAATATATATATATAAACTTATATATCTATATTACTTTTGGTATTAATTTAATGGGTATGCTGAAATTGGTAACCAGGTTCCACTTAGGATGGAATTGTTTTTAACTTTACAAGTTCAAGTCTTGTTACCCATACTATTAATATATAAAAAATAAAGGTATAGCTTTTTATATTTATATTTTATTACTAATTATTATTTAATCTTGTTAATATTATATGTTGTTGACTAATGGGTAAGTCATAAATTTTTGGTGTTTACTATTGAGTGTTCGAATCGCTCCAACATAAGCTTTACTTAATGAAGTATTAAAAATATTTTTAAGTTTTCTATCTATAATTTTTTTTTCTATTAATTTATAAACCAGGATAGTTTAAGTGGTAGAACAATAATTTCATGAATTAAGAATGAGAATTCGAATTTCTCTCCCGGTTTTTAATTTTATAATCTAAATTAAGAAGCTAAATATAAAGGTGGGTATAGTTCAATAGGTAGAACAGCTGTATGTGGCATAGTATATTCTTGTTCGATTCAAGATATCCACCCTGTGTATATATGTATAATCTTATATATATATATATATAATATTTATATTTTTAGTTTTTTTTTATAAAAAAAAAAAAATTATAAAAAATATGCTATATGTATGCGTAAATTGTTTTGTCTATATGCTATTAAAAATGTCTCATTTAAATATAGATCTTGATAGGGATAAAAAAAAAAAAATAACAGCTATTACTTTATGAAAGGAAAGGTGATTTTTATCTTCTAACGCTAAGGATATAGGAACTTTATATTTAATCTTTTCATTATTTTCAGGACTATTAGGTACGGCTTTTTCTGTTTTAATTAGATTAGAATTGTCTGGTCCAGGTGTTCAGTATATTGCAGATAATCAATTATATAATAGTATAATAACAGCTCATGCTATATTAATGATATTTTTTATGGTTATGCCTGCTTTAATTGGAGGATTTGGTAATTTTTTATTACCTTTATTAGTGGGTGGTCCGGATATGGCATTTCCTAGATTAAATAATATTAGTTACTGATTATTAATACCTAGTCTATTATTATTTGTGTTTTCTTCTACAATTGAAAATGGAGCAGGTACAGGTTGAACTCTTTATCCTCCGTTATCAGGTATACAAAGTCACAGTGGTCCAAGTGTAGATTTGGCCATATTTGCTTTACATTTAAGTGGAGTTAGTAGTTTATTAGGTGCTATAAATTTTATATCTACTATATTAAATATGAGAAGTCCAGGTATACGTTTACATAAATTAGCTTTATTTGGTTGAGCAGTAGTAATAACAGCTGTATTATTATTACTTTCTTTACCTGTATTAGCTGGAGCAATTACTATGGTGTTGACTGATAGAAATTTTAATACATCTTTCTTTGAATTAGCTGGAGGAGGAGATCCTATTTTATATCAACATCTTTTCTGATTTTTTGGTCATCCTGAAGTTTATATTTTAGTTATACCTGGATTTGGTATAATAAGTACTGTGATATCTGCTAGTTCAAGTAAAAGTGTATTTGGTTATTTAGGTATGGTTTATGCTATGTTGTCTATAGGTGTATTAGGGTTTTTAGTTTGATCTCATCACATGTATACAGTAGGTTTAGATGTTGATACTAGAGCATACTTTACAGCTGCTACTTTAATTATTGCAGTTCCAACTGGTATTAAAATATTTAGTTGATTAGCTACTTGTTATGGTGGATCTCTACATTTAACACCTGCTATGCTATTTGCTTTAGGTTTTGTAGTTATGTTCACTATAGGAGGATTAAGTGGTGTTGTTTTAGCTAATGCATCTCTTGATATAGCTTTCCATGATACTTACTACGTTGTAGCTCATTTCCATTATGTGTTATCTATGGGAGCTGTTTTTGCTTTATTTGCAGGTTGATATTTTTGAATTCCTAAAATATTAGGTTTATCTTATAATTTATTTGCTGGTAAAGTACATTTCTGACTTTTATTTATAGGTGTTAATGTTACTTTTTTCCCTCAACATTTTTTAGGTCTACAAGGTATGCCTAGAAGAATAAGTGATTATCCTGATGCTTTTGCAGGTTGAAACTTAATTAGTAGTTTTGGATCTATAATAAGTGTAGTAGCTACTTGATACTTTTTAAATCTTTTATATATACAATTAACTCAAGGTGCAGTTGTTTCAAGAAATCCTTGATTAACTCCTCAATATTATAGTGATTCATTTCAAGTTTTATTTAATAGAATAAACGGTTCATTAGAATGATGTTTAACTAGTCCACCTAAGCCTCATGCATTTGTAAGTCTTCCTTTACAATCTGTATTTCCTTTACCTGGATCTGATTCTAATGAATCTAATTCAAATATAGAACCTAGTTCAAATATAGAACCTAGTTCAAATATAGAACCTAGTTCAAATGTAGAATCTAGTTCAAATATAGAACCTAGTTCAAATGTAGAATCTAGTTCAAATGTAGAATCTAGTCCAAATGGAGGGCCTAATTCAGATCAAAATGCTTATAATGTGGTTTCTGCATTGTCTGAAGACCAAAAAGCTAAATTTCCTGCTCCTTCTTTAGGTAATGTACCAGAATCAGTACAAGGAAAATTTAATAATGATTACGCAATCTCACGTTTTGGTGGTGATATAGAAAGAGATCAAGGGGTAGATCATTTTTATAGTCACAGTGATATAGATAAGATAGTAGAGGCTTGTCCTCAGAAAGAAAAAGCTGCGTGATTTAGTGAATACGCTGGAAATATTACTACATCGTTAAAAGATTCACTATTAGAGATTTCAGATGTTTGAAATTCAAGTGGAGGTGGAACTGGAGGTTTGTTTTAATATATATTAAATAAATGTATATTTATATACAATCAAAAAAAAAATATAAAAATAAAAAAAAAAATTTTTTTAATTGTATTTTATGTTTAAAAACATGTTAGTTTAATGGTTAGAACAATGTGCTACGGATACGTTTATACAAGTTCGAATCTTGTACATGTTTAAAGTTTTCTTATTAGCTCAATGGTAGAGCCGAATACTTCTAATATTTTGATCCTAGTTCGAATCTAGGATAAGAATACTAAAAAAACTTTTTTATAATATTATATATATATAGTGATTAGCTCTTATAGCTCAATGGTAGAGCAGAATACTGTTAATATTCGTATAGGTGTTCGATTCACCTTAATAGCTTATATAATTTTAGATTTTGTAGTTTATAATAGTCATTATATATTTTTGATAATTTTTATCGGCTTAATCTAAAATATATAATAAATTAAACAAAAAACAAATGTAAAAGAGGTGTATTATTAAGATAAAGTAATTTTTATAATAAATATAATGTAATCTAAGGAAAATAAACTAGTGTATACATGTTAATGGTGCTATAATTACAGGAAATGTAAAATAAATTATTGTTTGGTTTAAATTGTTTATATTTTTAATATATATAAAGTTTATATAATTTAGATGCAAATATATTTAAAATTTTCCTTGAAATTATATTATTTCTATATTTAATATAATTAGAAATAATAGTTAAATATTGTAATTATCCCACTAATTAGTGTAATTTAAATATACAATAATAGTGGTAAGTTACAAAAACGACAATACGTATGACATTTTAAAACATAGACTTATTACAAAAAAAAAAAGTATACCCAAAGATTAACAGAAAAACAAATAAATAAAGAGTATAATTTAATAGGTAAAATAAGAAGCTTCAACCTTCGATCTCTCAGTTCGAGTCTGAGTACTCTTGACCCCACTTAGGTGGACTTAGGTGGGTATTCTTCTACCAATGAGGAAGAATTGACCCACTACGATGGGTAGGGTTTGCTGTTAATAGATGTTAGTAATTTATTTATTATTATTATTAACAGCAGGCGGGGTGTAGGGTGGGGAGTTTGGTATTAATCAGGGTTAATATCAACGGGCTGCACTCAAAAGTTATTATTTTATTTCAAAAATAATACTGTATATAAAATAATAACTTGTTTCATTGGTTACATTGGTTTTTTTGGTTACATAGGTTTTTTGGTTTCAACTAGCAGTATTATTACTATTGTTATTAAATGTTTTATATTTTTATATTTTTATTATATTTATATTCTAATTCGCTGTCATTACGACGAGATAATATATTCTTTTCCAGAATTGGAAGAAAGGTTTGTATTTTTTATCACCGAATTAAAATTACGATATTATATTATCTAACGTACAAAACCAAACCAAATTTTAAATTGTTGAGTATAAATTCTTCTACACTTGTTATTTTAAATAAACCCGATCAAAATAATGATGAAGGTTTTATAGCTAATCCTACTAAAATTAATATCTTATTAGATGATGATCAGTGAGGTCATATCGGACTTCAGCCTAAAACAGAGCTACTCAAACAACGTATAACCAATTATAAAGTGATTAAGGATCAACATAGCTGAGTTTCAGATAATATGGAAACGGTATCTGATTCTGAATCTCAATCATCTGAGGAAAATAATGAGGAAAATAGATTAGGGCAAGTGTTGCAAGAAAATAGAGAAGAAAATAGTGAGGAACATAGATTAGGGCTAGTGTTAGAAGAAAAATTAAATGAAATTACGAGAGATATAGATGACATAAAGCAAGAAGTTAGATTAAGACATTTTGAGAAATTAAAAGCTTTTTTTGATGCTCATACAGAGATCTCTACAACTTGTACACAAGCTGAATTTGAACCTCTATGGGATAAACATATAGATGGTTTTAGTGAAGGTTTAGTAGAAGCCTTAAGGCTTGAATTAGCTAGGGTACTTCCTGATTTTAAAGGAGAGTTAATGAAACCTGCTCAAGTTGAAGATTTTGTACTAGAGGGTATAGATTTTAGAAGCTTAACGTTCTTAAGTGATTGAGATCAAAATTATTATCTGTTATATACGAGTTTAGATTTACTTAAAAATTTTATTTAAATTATTATTCTTTTTTTTTTTTTCTAACACGTATACAGTTATTACCTTTTTGTTTTTTTTTCTTTTCTTTTTAGTGTTAAACGGTTTGGTTTTCAGGTCTTTTTATTTGAGCTGATCTTAAGTTAGGTAATATTATGTCTAGGTGGGGATTATCAAATATAGTAGCGTGTTTTTTGAGATTTAATATTTTTTTATCTTAAGTTCTATTATATGATCCTTATTCTTATATATATAAATACAAACATCCATTGCCCCACCCTTCCTTTGCCCCACCATCCTTTTATCCGTAGGTCTTTTCATTTGGCATTGATATATTAAAAATTAGTATATTAATGTTTAGGAAAAGTTGCTATAGGCACAGCAAGATATTTGCTAAATATCGTGTATTAACACTTAGATGTTCGAATCATCTCTTTTCCGAAAATGGATTAAGTTTTATTTTTATGTTATATTAATATAACAAGGTATTTTATAAAAAAAAAAATTAATAAAATGTATTAAACCCTTTGTTGCAGTATATTAAATATTGTACAATCCTTTATTAAGCAAGGTTTATTTTTAAATATACCTTCTTTTTAGTTGTAGCTTGTTTAGTAGTTTAATTAGTCTTTTTTATGATACAAGCAGCCAAAATAATAGGTACAGGTTTAGCAACAACAGGTTTAATTGGAGCAGGAGTAGGAATAGGTGTAGTATTTGGTGCATTAATATTAGGTGTAGCTAGAAACCCTTCACTTAGAGGACAATTATTTTCATATGCTATATTAGGTTTTGCTTTTGCAGAAGCAACAGGATTATTTGCTTTAATGATGGCATTTCTTTTATTATATGTTGCATAGTGTATATTTATACAAAATATATAAATAGTAAATGAGTTTTACGATGAGAGTGTGACGTTTCCTTAACTTAACCGGTAAAGTATACTTTTGATAAGAGTAGGATTAGCGTTCGAGCCGCTAAGGAATCAAGTCCAAGTTTTATATATTAAAAAAAATTAGGTAAGGGCATAAATTTAAATAATAATAATTAATCAACTTTTTAATATGTATATGAACTATATAAATTATTTTAATTCACCTAATTTAGATTTTTTTGTTAACTTAGATGCTCCCACACCTTGAGGATTATTTTTTCAAGATAGCGCTTCACCCCAAATGGAGGGTATAGAGGAATTACATAACAATATTATGTTTTATTTAGCTATAATATTATTTGCTGTAACATGAATGATTATAATAATAATAAAAAATTATGTATCAACAAGGACATTAATTTCACATAAATATATGAATCATGGTACATTAATAGAATTAATATGAACTATTTCACCAGCAGTGATATTAATATTGATTGCTTTTCCATCTTTTAAGTTATTATATTTAATGGATGAAATAATGGATCCTTCTTTAGTTATATATGGAGAAGGTCATCAATGATATTGAAGCTATCAATACCCTGATTTCACTAATGTAGACAATGAGTTTATAGAATTTGATTCATATATAGTACCAGATGCTGATTTAGAAAACGGAGGTTTAAGAATGCTTGAAGTAGATAATAGAGTTATTATACCAGAGTTAACACATACTAGATTTGTAGTTTCAGCTGCAGATGTAATACACTCTTATGCTTGTCCTTCCTTAGGTATTAAATGTGATGCATTTCCAGGTAGATTAAATCAATCATCTGTATATGTAAATAGAGAAGGAACATTCTTTGGACAGTGTTCAGAAATATGTGGTATATTACATAGTTCTATGCCAATAGCTATACAATCTGTTAGTTTACCTAAGTTTTTACTATGATTACGTACACAAATGGAAGAATAATGAAAATGCTATATATAAAAAGTTTTATTAATCAAATGTTTTGTAAATTACATATAATTTTTACGTATTTTTTTAAGTATACTTTTGCTCAAAAGAAAGTATATAAATATACAAGCCGATCCATATATTTTGTAAAATCTCATCATTTTATTAAAAAACGTAATACATATACAAGGTATACTAGATCATTTAGTACGGGTAATGTTAAACTTAAAGCAAATAACTATGGTTATTTAAAGGATTTAGCTAGTAATTTACAGGCTGAATCTTCAGCAGATGCAGCTAGAAGAATCACAAGAGTACCTAACCCTAATCGTATAGCAGGGTTAGTTAGAAGAATATTTACTATTTATACGGAAGATGATTTAGATACAAAAATAAATAATATGCAAGATTTACTTTCAGAGAATTATTGAGCAGAAAATCATGAAATGGGTGAAAAAGCAAAAATTGCTTTAGATAAGATGCTTAGACATGAAGTTTTAGAGGGAGAAGAAGCTTTTTATGTGGATAATTTTTTTATTAAAGAGGGTATTAGTCTTGAAGGTCTTAGACTTGAAGATCTTAGATCTAAAATTGAAACATGTCAAGATTTTTATACGCAAAAATATACAGAGTTACAAGAAAAATTAAATCTTTGAATTGAGGAAAAAAATAGTTTATTAATGCAGCAACAAGAACAAGAAGAAGGGTCTAAAGATAAAGGTAAACAACCTGACTATGGTTTTTCTGATTCATGTGATATATCACATGATGTATATCCTAACAAAATTTTTCAAATATTTAGTAGACTAGCTATTAATAAAAGAAAAATTTCTGATTTAAATGGATCAAATATTTGTGATGAAGGTAAAATTATAAAAAAAGCTAAAATTACAGATAATTCATCTTTATTAGATGATTTTGCGGATGTTAGTTGTGAGCCTATGGATATAATGGATTTAGACGGGTAAAAAAAAAATAATTTTTTTTTTTATTAAAATAATTATATAAGTTTACATATATAAATCTAAAATTATATTAAAAAATGAATTTTTCTTTATTATTATTTTTAATAGGTATATTAGGATTTGTTTTAAATAGAAAAAATA
>Ga0307516_10001615_pt1 | contig 31023 bp, 43 predicted proteins | sample 19_EM_MG_FD_203310 | JGI IMG/M metagenome (GOLD analysis project Ga0307516, IMG submission 203310) | Populus trichocarpa ectomycorrhiza microbial communities from riparian zone in the Pacific Northwest, United States - 19_EM | ecosystem: Host-associated > Plants > Roots > Unclassified | place... | reverse complement strand
TCCGAACAGCATTCCGACGGGACCAGGGTTGACATGACTCAGCACCAAGACAAGGATTGCGCATATGCACTCAGCAGCATGTCATGACAATTTGCACGGCATCGCAGTATCACGTTGACATTATTAGTACACTAGCTGTGCGAGCCGAAGCCATTCCGATGCACTCCTGTTTCCAATGTTTGTATTGGTTGCATCATGCGGCTGCGTACGTGATTACTCTGTGGCAAAACTAGTATCGATTCTGGTGTCAAAAAATATTCTAGATGGCACCACACGGAGGATGATGGAAGTGTCAAGGAACGCCAAGAAAGCAATGTGAATGAAACAACGATGAAACAACGTGCAATGAACGTGCAATTTTGCTATCTCAATGTGTTTTGAAAAAGAAATAATAGTTAGCTAGGCAGTAAGTTGCATCATGGGATACGCCGCAAAGTGCATGAAGTGGGGCTTGTGGTGGTATGACGATGACGATGACGGTTGGTATGATGTAGATGGTGGTGGTACAGGCACGTGTGAACGCGATGTATTCGAGGGTAGAGGGAACGACCGCAGAATGTCAAGTGTGGAGGGTAATGTCTTCGGGGGTACAGGGGGTGGTATATCCGTCTCTGTGGCTTCCACTGCGACAAGACGTGGTTTCGGTACTGCGCCGTTCGACGAGTATCCGACGGAATCGGGTGTGCGCGGCAGAGAGGAGCTCTCAGAAGTGGACTCGGGACTCGATGGTGTGAGTTCTGGGCAAGGGACCTCAGGTGCGCGGTGGTCATAAAGGGGATGGCCAGCGGACGAGCGGTGCTGGCGTCGGTAGCGATGTGACGGGAGGGCAATGGCAGACAGGACATCGTGGTGGCTCAAGACATCGTCTTCGGAGATAGATAGATCAAAGTCCAAGACTTGGAGGTACTCGCGTTCGATACGGCCGACGTCGCGCTTTCCGAATACACCAGTGCAGAGCGCCCAGTGTACGTTTTTGAGGGTCGAATCATTCAGGTACTGCGCAAAGTGGTTAGCGAGGTACAAGAAAGGGGCGCGGGAGAGAACGTACCTTGCTAGCAACGACGAGCGCGCCAAGGAAAACACGTTCGCAGGCCCACTCCTCGAGTGCAATCTGGAGGTGGGGCTTGGCGCGGTCGATGTACACGAGAGCGACCAAGAGCGTAGGGATAGACACCTCTGCGCGAGTGAGGACATTGGTCACAAAGGTGGTGAACGAGCTGTAGTGGGAGTGGCGAGAGAGGGGCCGCCCACGCTTAGACGAGGACGGACGCCCCATTGCATAGTCGACTGTGTCTGCCACAGTGTCGATGACATACTCTGTGGACTCGGGTGTGAATAGAATGGACGAGTAACGGGCGGTGGCACATACCGATGATGGGCCGGGACAGCTTGATCTCGAGGAGCTCGAGGAGAGCGGGGGAGTGGAGAGCGGGGTCTACGAGACTGGCCCTGTGTAAGGGGGAAGACATGGTGGAAGAGGAGGTGGGAGACAAGGGAAGCGATGGGGGGATGATATAGTGGAGAGGTGGATATATAAGGGGTGGCCCAGCATGATTGGGACGAGCAGTGACTCACGGCTCGTCCTTCTTGTCCTCCTCGTCGACGCCAGCCACGGCTCCATTAGAAAGCCGGGTCACTCATCTTCCCAAATCCGTCTCATCGGCTCAGGCCGTCGGCATGACATAAGCCTCGGTTTGACACAGGCACAGCCCCCCAAAGTCATTTAGCTGAGTAACACAGATGGCCTAATACAACTTATCGACACACACACTCACACCGCACTCCCCTTGTTGCCGCGATTCTTGCTCCCCTTTGGCCGGCCTCTTGGCCGTTTCGTCGTTCCCTGCTGTGCCTCCCCTGGTGCCACATCGCTCGCTGCTCGTTTCTCCCCGTTCACTCGGCGTTCTCGCAAGTACCTGCAACCCTCGAGTGAGTAACCGGGCACATCCAGTCGGATCGGGTCACGATGACTTGGATCAAGGTAAATCCAGACTCGTGAAAACACCCCCCATGACTAGCAACGATCCGAACTCGGATCGGCCGCACGCATTAGTAAAAGCTACTCACTGTGACGTCTTCTCGTCCAGCGTGGCCTGGAGGGGTGGCAGTGACGGTTGCCCAAGTTCAGCCCGTAGGCGATCTACATCCCGTTTGGCGAGGGAATATTCCCCTTCTTGGAGCGCAGCTATCTGTTGACGCAGTTCCGCACACCTGTCACGCAGCCATAAGATACCAATTGACATGCATGGAAAAATGCATACTCCCGTGAAAGGGAGGTCTCCATCAGGTCGGCCTGGACGTGGTGATTAGATTGCGGAAAGGTCTAGCCATGGGCTAGGGTGGGAAAGCAGATACATGCCTTGTCACGATCAGCGTTTATCTATTCGAGGTTGTTATCAGCTCCACCCCCAGAACAGAAATAGTTAGTCCGGACCTCTGCCAGGCAGTTCAACAGTCGGATTCTCTCGCTATCAAGTCTGGGGGAATGCAATCAAACGACGGTCATTAGAACGTTGAACACATGTCGCGACCATAATGAAAGGGTCTTCGGATACGTCATCATCGCGAAAGAGACACCAACTTGTTTTTCTGTTCCCTGATGTCCTGTATCGCCTTGTCCTTCTGCTCCAGTGTAGCATGAGCGGAAACAATGTGTGCCGTGTGCAGTTGCAGTGTCAGCGAATGCTTCCTGCATGGGGTATAGGTCAGACACCAAGGGGACGTAGTACGGAAGGACGACAGTCCTGCCATGTGCACCTGGAGGCCAACACGCATCCATATTCACTAACTCACTTTAATTCTGCCGTCTTCGCAAGCTGTACCAGTTCATTCGCCCAGTCGCCCGTCGCGACCAGTGGCTGGGGTTTCTGATGGTGCGAAGCTGTATTCGTCCCTGTATTAGAACCAGGTGCAACACCAATAGTCACTGCTGTGGGCTGTGTCGTTGCTGTCGTCGTCGTCGTCGCGTGTGGAGCGACCGTGCTGGGGCCTGCAATAGATGCGTTGATTATCGTCTGGCCATAATCAGTGGGCGTTGATGCAGAGAACTGCTGGTACATTGAGTTTATAGACGCGCCTGTATGGTGGGTATCTGGATTCTGGAAAATGGGAGAGTCGGAGGGACCCGGGGTCTGGGGACCCCAAGTGCTGCATGGGGATAAATAGCCCCTGAAGTAATGTTGCTCAAACGATCTCGAGTCCAGTGAAGGGTGCGTTGAGGGTGCTAATATCATCATAGTATGTATGTGGGCTGTCCCATAAAACCTACAAATAAGTTTGCTTGCGCGGGCACAGCGGTGGTGCGGCGGTGGTCGATTGCCCTGCAGCCACATTAGGCAAGTGGAAAATTACTACAGCTTTGCCACCTCCTTCACCTCTAAAGAAAAACACATGAGCGTCCTAAGGCCATTTTCCGCGATAGACATGTTCAAGTTCAACAACATGTGAGTCCTTGTGCCACGGACCTTGATCGCTCACCCCATTTCGAAGCAACTTGGACATCTGGACCGAGACGGTGTGTGCTCGAGAACTGATATATATATTGCAGAAATCTGATACACGCTCTCCAGTACGGCATCAACTTCTATCTCGACTATCTCTCTCGCTGGCCAGACCTGTGTTATGTCCAAGAGGCCCCAAGCGGTCGCATGATGGGCTACAGTACGCGTCTTACCCACACGCATGCGCGTAATCCACCACACCACTGATTCCATTCTCTGCCACAAAACAGTACTAGGCAAGGCGGAGGGCAACGCCACAGAATGGCACGGTCACATCACCGCACTCACGGTTGCGCCCGAATATCGCCGCTTGTCCCTCGCCCGCAACATGGTGTCCCGGCTCGAACTCGTGTCAGACCAGCACTACAAGGGATTCTTCGTGGACTTGTACGTCAGATGCAACAACGCACTCGCCATATCCATGTACGAAGGCTTCGGCTACTCCGTGTTCCGAAGGGTTAGGGAGTACTATGGCAATCTGGACGTTGGCAAGGGTGGGCGAGATGAAGAGGATGCCTTCGGTGGGTTTCATTGTTCCCACGTGTGTAGTCTCCGTCGTTCATTTCTTCCCTCTCCCACAGACATGCGAAAACCTCTCTCGCGAGATCCCTCCAGGCGCTCTGTCCGCTCCAACGGGCGTGAGATCATCATCACCGCAAGTAGTGTACCATGACTGCCACCTTAATCCTTAGACCGCAGCGTTTGTATCTCTCCCACCGCTCACATGATACTCCACCGTTTCACATCGATAACGAAACATCAAGAATCAGCACATAACTTATATACTTAAAGGGGGTGGTTCGTCCGGACCTAGAGCTGCCATCTCTTCCTCATAAAACTTGACGAGTTCCACCTCATCACGACAAAATTCTTCAAGTTTGTCCCGGATCTCCTCGGGTGCAACAGCAGGTCTAGAGTCCCTGCTTTTTAATGCCGTGCCCATCCTCCCACCACCCATGAGGCGGTTCGTCAGGAAGAGGAACCCCTGTGAACCTCCCAGAGCCTGCACGAATGCCACCCCTGATTGGTGCACAAACTGAGAGTGCTTGAACGCCGTCCGGCGATAGGAGTACACCACATCCACATCGGGCGGGTACATGTTCGTCGCCTCGATATCGATGATAAATCCAAATCGCTTAAGAAGCGCGTACTCAAAGTAGTGTGTTGGCTGCGTCCCCTCGGGGACTCTCTTCTCCGGATCAGGTACCTCAGGCGGGGGCACCGCTAGTCGTATTGGATAGCACGATTGGAACGGGTTGCGTTCCCGAATGTCGCCGATTTCGGTCACGTACGCCTCCACAAGCTTGAGCCCATACTTTTCGATGGTCCTACTCCACTGGCGCAAGGTATCGTCGATGCAACGAGCCGTAGATCCGATCCATTGCAACTCAAAATGGAAGACTGTCCCCGGGTTCTGGATGATATCGTGGTAAAGCATAACCGACTCCGCCTGGTCGCTTCTCTGCACGGCACAAAGTAGGGTTATCAGCGAATGTAAGTGACTGGCTAAGAGATAAGGTTCACCTTGGCCGAGTCTGCGTCCATAATCATGCTCTGTGTCAGGATGAGTTGCCTCCGGTTTCGCTTAAGATTGACTCCATTTGGTCTGCTCTGGCTGGGGGGATAATAGCCACGTCCCGTGACAGCCTCATCGTTAAGGGCCTGGCGAGGTTTGTTGAACCAGCCTCCTCTTGGTGTACTGACGGTCGCATACTCCCCGCTCAACTGGTAGAAATAATGCCTGTTCAGAGTGAGAAGCAACATGGCATGTATTTGTAAACTCCAGCGAAACGACTTACCCATCCAAGAATCCATGTCGTCCAGCACAATGAATGAACAATCCTTGTTCGAGCAGCTTCGTCCCCCATTCCACGCCCTGCTTTCTCGACGAGACGTCCCTAAACTCGCGAACGAGCCATGACACAAAGTCAAATCCAGTAAACGCGTCCTGATAACTCGCTCGGTGCCACTTGTGCAGCTTGATTGGCACTCCATCCTCATCCCGCATCGCCTTGGCGATTGCAGCAAGGGGCATCTCTGCAATTTCCTTGTCGCTCTTCATTTTTTTCTTCAACGGACCAGCAGCGTGGATCTCGTCTAGTTGTGCCATTAGCGCCTCGTCCATGATACACTGCACGGGTCCCAGCGTAGTAGGCAGGAATCGCACAGGGGACATCAGTTGTCCGCGTTCGTCAGGAGGCTGCCAGCGTGCCTTGGTGAACATCTCCGCAAGCCCATCGATACCCATCAGATGTATTTCTTCGTTATCCAGTTTCTCGCCAGAGGGACTTGTGTTCACTTGGGGCTCATCAGTAGAAGGTATAACAACGAATCTAGTGCGCCAATATCGCAGGGACTCATTGAACTGGTGTTCATATCCTGCAACTAGCATGTCCAGCCTTGAAACATGTCAAATAGACCCAGGGCCTCCGATAAATTGGTAGATCCACCCACCTGTTCCATCCGTAGTTCTCCAAACTATGGGAAACAAACTTGGTCTTGAGCTCCGTATACCCGACACCCAATTTGGGCCAAATCAAACATTCGTACTCAAACGGCAGAGAACTCGGCATCCTCCTCACATACCGCCGCACCTGGATCGCCTCACCCGTATACGACAGTCGATGGATTTCGTTGCTCATGCTCAGGTACACAGGGTTATTGGTGGAGAGTAGCACCTCTGCTGCGCCGCCCGGTTTGGGCGTTGAGTCTTCCTCGCCTAGGAACGATTTGGAGTGTCTCACGGTGGTCAACTTTCCATCAGGCGCAGCAGACTTGCGCGGGCGTATAACAAATTGAAAGCCTTGTGCTAGCCGGACAGCCACCATGCCGCGCATCACGACTAGTGCCCATGCGCGACGTACCTCATCCACCGTTCCATGTGTACTGGGCGGTTTAACCATAAACGAGCGCATTTCTGTCGGATCCACCACGAAGTCGTACGAGAACACGTCATAGGAGGACTCGAGCTCTGCGTTACTGGGGAAATGCTCCACAGTAAGTGGGAGGCAGCCGGGCGTGACCATAGATGCCCATTTAAATTCATGCTTGTACACTGGAGTAGGGAAAGCATGCTGCCAGCGGCTGGCAAGGGAAGATTGAGCATAGGAAACGATGGACTGTGGGCGGGAAGGGTTGGTACGCGAGCTCGTAGATGGCAATGAGGACGAAAATGGGACATTGAGAGAGCCGAGTGTTGCGCTGCGATGCTTCCCAAACATTGCGTCGTCCCGTGGAGACGTGCTGAGTGGTGAATGCCGGGTCAGGGATCCGCGCTGTGTTGTCAGAGAGTCTTCGTCATATGTCCGACTAAACGTTGAGCGACCTGAAGCAGAATGCAGGATTGCCATGGGCTGAGGAGAACGAGAAATAGATGCCGAGGGTGCAACGGGGATGTTGGGAGTGATTGGAATTCGGATCGAAGGTGTAGGTGTCGCGAGGCCATTGTTGCGAGAAAAGGTTGTTGGTGTAAACGTCTGTGGCTCATTTGGCCCGCTTTTGAAGGGATTGTAAAACCAAGATGTAGCGAGCTTCGCCAAGCGGGATGGAGCCGTGGATGCGGTGGCATTTTCAAAAGGCAAAGCGGTAGAAGCTTCCCTCGGGGTAGACGGAGAAGAAGACATCACAGACCTCGCGGAAGACTGTGATGGTGATGTACTGAGACCAGTCATCGAGGGAATTGGACCGTCAGTGCCTTCTGGAGGCAGTTCCATGAAGATCCTCCGGGGGCTTTCCTCTATGGGAGCGATGCGACTGGAGGCTATGGAAGCCCGTTGTGACACCATTGATCTCCTTTCGCTTACAATCGAAGAACGATAGGTGACTGTTGCCCCTGAACTCGAGGCATACGAGGTCCGAGAGCTCTGACTCGTCCGCGGTATCTCCTTGGAAGCAAACACTTCCATATCAGCTTGTTCTGCCTCTGGAAGAGTCGGAGCTCTATCATCTACTAGAGATTCCCGTGGAGGTGTGGCTAACGGGTCTCGGATTTCCGGGAGATATGGAACTTCGATGTTCGGAAGGACGTCATGGTCGAGTAGACCCAGCATCTGTATTTCGTGCATTTTGGCCCTTGCAATAAATCTAAACACGGCCTTGTGTTGGATTGGAAGAGAGAGATGACATTTGAAGTTTACCTGTCCCGTCGAAAAGGAAGATCCATTTGCTTTTCCCAGAAGGTGACACAAATCCAAAAAGGCTCCCACCAAAACGTCATCTTGCTTCGTCTTGCCGCGTCATTCGGTATCTCGTCTCCGCCCCAGAGAGGGTCAGCGGAACGGCTGCCATTTTTCCCGTCTTTATCAAATTTTGGTTCGTAGCCTTGAAAGCTGAAAATGGGACTCTGGTGCAATGGTCGCTTCGCAAGGGAAACAAGGTCGAGCCCAAAGCCATGGTCGAGCATTCGCGTGGTTGTCAGGCGAAGGAGCTGCTTAGAGACTCGGAAATAACCTGTCCCTGGAGTGATAAGGATTGTCACCGCTCCGGTCAACGACAAAGATCGGTCAATGTAGTGGGTTTCATTTGGGTTCAGAGCAAGGTTGAGAGCTTCAAGGACTGGACCATCGTGAGCGGACGATATGCGTCCCACCAAACGTGCCTGATCGGGTGTTGTGGACTCCATGTAAGCTTGATGGTAATGGTGGGTCAACAGGATGTCTCGTTGGAATGCCCAGAACGAGTCTTTGAGACGAACAAGGGTGGGCTTCCAGTCACTGATGACTTCGAGGTCTATTATCACCTTGAAGAAATCCTTATACCACCGCTCATCTTCATCACGACGGAGGGGACCTGCTGCATACTTGAGTTCGGAAGAGTCGTAGAAAACTCTTGATACCAGCACGATTGTAACGGTGTGGTTGGTCCCGGCTTCTCTCCATTTCGCGAACAAAGCTGGTAGAAAAGAATGGATGATTTTCTCATTATAGCGTTCACCGTCACCAGAAAATTCCCATAGTTCACGGCAGACTTGGATGAATATGGTCACTTTTGCAGACAAAGAACGGTAAATGGTTTTGGTCCTCGAAGTCACGTAGCCAGACGACACCTTTGCGTGAAATAACGACAACATTAGACCACCCGATCAACTGAGATGAATCTTTTGCATCACCTTTTCACCATCAACGTAGATGTTCTGGACTTTGGCGGCGATCACACCGATGAAAGATATTTCTTGCTCGACGAATACACATTGTCCAACGAGGTATTCACCTAGTCTCCACATGTCATTGCGACCTAGGTATTGGTCTTGAAAAGTAAACTCGATATAATCGGCAGAGTATTCCTCCTTGTTGACCTTGCGACAACAGTCAGGAGTACACCACAAAACATCTGCAACGGACTATACTTTGGTCAGTGTGACTTCGGTGTTATTCTTCAGACCGAAGACCTCCGCCGCATTTCTCGGAAGTGAAATCTACGACAAGAGTTATGGAAGAAGCCGAGAAGTAAGGGAGGACGGATAAGAACCTGCAAGGTTGGCTTGGAGCACCCTTCATCTTTGGGTACGGTGAACAGGTAGCCAAATGATTCCTCTGCTGGCAGTGACGTTAGGCGTAGGACGTCGCCTTCCGCAACACCAGGCCACCAAGATTGATTAAAGATGACTCTGGGCGACTCCTTCACATCATGCACCCAAGAATTCAGGACCTTGGAATCCCCAAGCTTGAGAGGCGGTGGTGAGGTGCTCGCGACGACAGACTGGACTGTATTTGACCTCCTTCGGGTGTACTGTTGGACCTGTGAGTCTGCACGCACTGCAGTCATTACAGGAACGAGTGATTGGGTTGGTCACGTGATGACTTCTTCGTCTAAAAAACAATGAGACGTTTTTACCTTGCCCTGTTCACGCCGAAGGGGTCGCTGCGACAAAACCAAGCATCGACCTTTCTTTCCACCAGTGATTTGACATCTCCTGGCTTTTTACACACTCTTTGGACATTACACTCTTTTTTTTTATACACCACTGCTGCCGGCACAAAAGCCCAGAATCACAGCCTCAGCATGTCGTTTCCCCCATTTAATGAAAACGACACCACGCTTCTTACATCCGACAGCAAGTCCATTTCGTCCAAAGGCTTATCTCCGGATCCATTACCTTCCAACTCCCCAACGCTTCTATCGTCCATCACTCAACGATCATCATGCTCTTTGACCAGACCACCTCCAACAATCAGATTCGCACCGCTACCCAAGATTGATGCTACTAGAAAACGAACGATACCGCCTCTCGGAGTTTCAGCACGTTCGCGCCGCAAATACATCCCACAAGAGGGTCGGTCATTACTGTGGCCTGTTGACCCAATACCCGAGGAAACCGTTGAGGATCCCATCCTCGTTTTAGGGAAGCTTGTTAAGAGGGCGGGCAGAAAGATGTGGCAGAGGGTGAAAATGAGAGGTACGATGGCAGTACCGCAGGAGAAGGACTGCCTCTATGCAAATGACGTGATTGATATCAAGCCCGACGAACTTTCAGGGGACACGCCGTCGTCGTCGTCGTCGGATGGGTCGGAAGGAGACGAATCGGAGTTGCTTGATGAGGATGATAAGCAACTGAAGAGAGCGTCGTGGTCAGCAGTGCGCGGGACGCCTAATAACAGAAAACTTCAGGTTCGGAGAAGTACAGGGGACTTGGCGACATTCTCCAAGGCTGCATCGTGAGCCGTACTTGTGCGTGGTTATGTTCTATTTCATGGACGAGCGCCGCTGACGGTCCGACGCTGCCTAGGCCTTGACCTCGTTTATCCCACATGTTATTTCCTGTGTTATTTTTTATTTTTTGTATTCAGACATTTCTTTCGGTTCCGATGGAGAATATGATGTTCTTTTGGATTCGTCTGCACGTTTAATACCAGCCAGATATGCATCATAATGGTACGCTTGTTGATGGTAAATATATGTACGAGTTGAGTGAGCCTGTGTCAAAAGGGGCAAGTGTTTGTGAAATGTCAGCGGAGGAGGATGTCCCTGAGGCAATCTGCAGTGTAAGCCTTGGGGCGTGCAGTCGGTGAGTGGCCACTTCCGTCTTTTTCTTTTCTTCCCCTAGACGACCCCTTCCCGTTCGTCATGTCCTGCACGCCTACGGGGACAGAGTATGCCACAATCACTTCGTACTCGGCGGCCACCTTCTACTCTACAGTCACCTCTGCCCAGTCGTTCCAAACCACTGTTACTCAAGCATCATGCGTTGCCTCAGGAACCATCGGCTCGAGCGTAGGCTGCATATCCACTGCAGCACAAGTGGCTACCATTGGCAGTGAGTAAGCCGTTCTGATATTCTTCATTGGCCTTCCTGCTGGCCTTCGCGAGCAGTGATGTTACTGTGGTCGCGTTTCGCATTTCTGGTTGTTACATGCGCTGATCTCATGCTCTCTGTAGCCACAGATTATCATTATGAGCAGGTCGCAGTGACTTCTTCGGTCCCAGTCATTGTGACTACTCCTACTAAAACACTTTATGCGACGGACTGTTCGGGCAGTGTTAATCAGGAATTGACAACCCTTACTTCTTCTCTTACTTCTAATGCTTTGGTGACCACGTCGGTTCTTGTCGAGTCGACCCTTCCTCCGTCGACTGTCGTCATGGAATCTTCAGCTACCCTCGCAGATGGATCTGTGGTGGAAACCGTCGTCACATTTGTGTCGACGTTGCCTCCCACTCAAGTGTATGAGCCGACCATGGTACCAACAAGTACTGCTTCACATGGGTCAAAGACGAATGCGATGCCGATAGTTGCGAGTGTCCTTGGCGGGTTCTTTGGCTTGATTGCCATCGTTGGGCTCATTTGGTGGTTCTGGTACGCTTTATTTCCTTACTGCCATTGGTCACGATTGACTTCAATGGACATTGCGCAGCCGACGGCGTCGGTACTCGTGGGATGATATTTTTGAGAAGGAGGATTATCGTGATAACCACGATGTTGCGGCGCCAATTCCGATTCGTCGCCAGCGCGACCACAGCAAGCTTGATTTGAGTGCGGAGCCTAAACCATACCAATATGGTCTTGTTGGGCATGTTGTTCCTCCTGCAGAGTCAGGCTCACCACCGGGATCCCCACGCTCGTTCCCGCACAGTCGCAATACGTCACTATCAGCGGTTCCTCTGCTTGAGGGTAGCAGCCTTGGTCGCGTTTCGCGACCAACCACTGCTGAGACTATGCAGTTTGGCCAAATTCAAGGGGAGACTGCCCACGGACATTCGAGTGCTAATACGAGATTTTCGAACTACTCTATCAGTAGCTCTGCACCTTTGATTGATGTTCAGTTGAACACACACGCCGCTTCGAATGGCTCCCGAAGTGGCCACGGTGGTGGTGCTGGTTCTTTGGATGGCTTGGATCGTTTGATATCGCCCATGCACGAGCGGCGTGTCTTGCAGGTCATCAACGATGGCCCCCCCAGTTCTCCCGTCACGCCACAGCCTAATGCTTCGAAGACACCTGCACCTTCAGGCTCTTCTGGTGATGTTATCATCCATACGGACGGTGGGAGGGTTGTAGGATCTAGTAGCGAACCTCCACCTTACTCTTTACACACACTGGCACGGGTTTAATCATGATTATGTAATAATTTGCTTCCGGTGACTAAATATGGCCTTTGTCTACCAACGCTTTTGTATTTGGGTACGAAGCAGGAGAACAATAGCAGACCGGTCAATGGGCGGGGTTACTTGCATCCACCCGCCTATAAAGTCTGCGTATCGACGGCCCTCCCATGTACCTCACTTCTCGCATCGTCTCCCTTGTTTTCCTTGTCATCTTCTTCAAGTCCATCCGCCCGGTGCTGGGTCACCTCATCGTTCATTTCATCAAGTCTTGCATCTTTTGCCTTTCTTTTAAATAACACACCACCATCCACACTACTATACAATGGCACCCGTCAAAACTTGTGAGTACTCCCATCTTCCCTTCCCTTTTGGTCTGACGTTCCTGCAGATATTTTCTTTGGTCTCAATGCCGTGCGGGTATTGAGTATCATATCACTTCTTCTTGTCTTCGCAAGCAGCATCTTTGTCATGGTTAAGGATATTGAAGCCGTCAACTCTTACGAGGCTGCCAAACAAAGCGGCAATTCCACTCAGGTTGATCTCGTCAGCTGTGATTACATCGAGTACGCCACTTTCACGTCCTGTCCATGTGTACTACGTCCTAATCCACCTGATCAGGAACAGCACTGTCCCCAATCAACTTGGCGGCGTGTTCTGGGCCATCGTCAACCGTCTTCTTATCATCTTCCAAGTCATAATCTTGATTATGTCCGAAGTCGGCTGGCCTGCTCCTTTCTTCGATCGTTTCTTCCCAGTCCTTGGCTCCGGTTTCGGTTTGGGTGCGCTCGGCATTTTCCAGGGACTGTAAGTCTCGTTTTATCTTTATGACACCCTTCTCACATCCTGTCTCAAGCATTGGTGCCGCAGTTCTTTCCCAACATGTCGATGATTTCACATTTGTTGCCGCGTTTTTCCTCTTTGTTATAGGGTGCATGAACATGCTCCTTGGCCTCATCTTCCGGGAGTCTGCCAAGGACAGGCGTTCCATCACCTCATGGCGAGATGGCAACAAGGATGTCCTCCCCACGCATTTGCCACCTGCTGCAAACCTTAATCGCTCTGCTACTGCCAGTTCAGCACAATCGTACATGTCTTCTACCGTTTGCGACGAGAAAGCTCGCGATCTTGCCGAGTTTGGTGCTGCCCGTGGCCGTGCTGGTTACGGCTTTGGTCGCCAAGGGGAGAAGGCGGCGGGGATGAAAGGTTTGTCTAAATCACAGTAGATCATTTCCACCATTGTCTAATGTAATTATCAGGTTTCCTCATCTCAAAGCCAGTAGAAACGCTACCGCGTTACGCTGCCCGCCCAAGTGCACCTTCAGCATCCTCGTGTTCTTCCTCGCCTCGCCCACACTTCACGTCAAGCGATACTGCCATCTGATGATTTTGAAATGATCAAGGCCATGATCATGGTTGGATGACCCCACAGACTTTGTAGATGCCAGTGGTACTGTAGCCGTCAAACTCTCCTCAGGCTACCTAGTTCCTGTGTTCACCCCACTTTTACAGTAGTAAGGATACTTGTATTTTACACTTCTGTAGCTGTATCTCTGCCGTCGATGTTTTATTATATAAATTTTTTTATTCAATCGACGATGCTCACTTAGTAAATGGTCCTCCCGATCTGAATCCGTGAAGCAACGCCATGAGCAAGAGAAGAGAAGATGCTTACAATGTCACATGGCAATACATAAATGACTCCACCCTCCTTGCTCAACCTGCCGCCAGCTCGATGATACGGTAGAGTCAAACCCAAGATTGGTAGACTTACCAAATTGACAAGTGCTACACAGTCATGTACAGAACTTCATAGTATTTAGTTTGATGTTGCAAACTATCTTCCATAGCTGTGATAGGGTTGCATAGCCAGTTGGGGGGAAACTGTGTAAGAGATGTAGCTATCTACTGCAGTAACAGCGACACAGCACACATACAGCACACGGCACTACTATGTGCACGCTTTTCATCTACCGGTCGCAACGACGTGGCATGGTTGCACTTGGTCCCATTGGGACAGCCTAAGTGGGGAGGTAACACGATAAGTGATTCACTGCAATCGAAGCATTTGACCCGCCGTCACAGCAGATATAACCGTCGGGACAGGTATACCCAACTTTTAGACACTGAAAAACGCCCAGGCCATGATGTCAGTATCAGTATCAGTCAATTAGTGGGGTGTACTAGGCACGTACACAGTAGTAGCCATCTCTGGCACAGCTGCCAGGGAAGAGACTGCACAAGTATGTACAAGTTTTAGTTGAGTCGATCGCCACACGATCACCAGAAGTCTGCAGGTTCCGCACCTCTCGTGTTGGCGGTGATCGTGCTAGGATCCCCGCAAGTGTGTGCAATCGGCATCTACAAAGGCAAGATACAAGGAGAGAAGTAAGGGTGCGATACAAGGGAGCATTTCGAGAATTATTTGAAGAATGGCACCCAATTCTGCATGCATTCTATACATGCCAGAGGAACAAAACATTGCATTGAGCGAGAGCCCTATGGGCTCGCATATCCGATTCCGAACATATATTTTCCGCGCCTTATTGTTTTTGCTTGGAGCATGTGCGGCCTGGTTACATAGGGTCATGATTCATATGTGGGGTTCGAGAAATAGGCGCTTTGACGTTGGATCACCCTGACGGGCTGTGTCCGCTCGGTTTGCTTGATCGATATACAGTAGGCTACTTTGACGATTCCCCGGAATCAAGCGTTCTGTCACGTTGCAGGGCCCTCAACACTGTTGATGCATCCCAGCGACCTTTGGCTATCTCTTGCCCATTGAGATGAAGCGCAGGAATCCAATAGACATACTTTCTCTTCCAGTGTTCCTGACCTTTCTCTTGAATATTGACCACCTCCAACTCAAAGTCGTGCTGTATGAGAGACGAGTTGCTGCACCCATCATGCAACGAAGCGGTAATAGGCTCACTAGCTTTTTGACTTTGGCGAGCTCAGTTTTTGCTATCTTGATTCAAATAGTCAGTGCCCGTGCCACTTGGGCTCAGAAATGACCACTGACATCGCAGAGGGAGCAGTTTGGACCTGAAAAGAGTGTAAAACGGACCAATTTTGGGATACGGGCAGCCATGGAAGCAACGATAATGTCTTTAGTATCGGCAAGTGGGAACAAAAGACAAACTTCAAAACAAGGACCCACAAATCATTCACACAAGTTCAACAATTGCCAGGTTTTGTGAAGAACTTCACGGTAGTCGCGTCACTAGTACATGTCCCGCAACTCCTCGTCTGCAGGTGCTCAATGAACTGTTGGTATGACAGTCTCAGAACCAGCATGGCGGAAGAGAAGTGCGTGCTCCGTCAATTCTCCGTTCCCGTTAAGCTGACCTGCATAACTTCGCAGCGCGGCCCTGTCCGTTTTACTCCCAAGGACGGTGTCTCTTCGCAGACTCGTGCAATTTTCTCCACGAGATCAAAGTCAAGGCTGTTGCTGACCTTCCAGCACCACATGCCATTCACTCCAACCCCCAATTCGGTTCGCCCTCAAGGGATATGAGCGACCCACCTTCTCTCATTGTTAACACAGCGAGTCCCCGTTCGACTGACACCCCGAACCTAGTCTTTGATTCTTCGCGTTACTCAGGTCTTTTATCCATTCTGGAGGACGTCATTGGCCCGGCTCAAAGCATGCCTGATCAACATGTTACAGACACAGAACTTTGCTGTCCCGACGACCTTTTCTCCAATGCACCCATAGCTAGTGGTGACAGCACTTTGGTTACCGAATCGGATTCAACCCTTGTCAGCCAAGATTCAGGTAGCATCTCTAGCATGACGTTTGATGCTACCTCCACCCCGGACAGCGATGAAACGACAAACGCGCCTTCAGTCCATTCTACCTACCCAGCGCTATTCCCGAACGATGAAACTTTGGGCAACGAGGATCCCCCTACGTTTGCGGAAGCTGACAGCGAGGTGGCTGTGGACCATTCCCTTTACGTTGTAGATGCTTCGTTTGGTGAGGAGCCGCCTATACTCCATGCAGCCGAGACCGAGGAACCAGTCGGCTTGGCGTATGATGCTGACGATCCGGTGGACGAATTTGCAACGGTTCCGAATCGGAGGCACTCGAGTGTCACTTCCGCAATTTCGCGGTTCAGCGGCGTGTCTTTATTAGCATCGCCTAGGGACAGTCACCGGGAATGGTCCTCAAGTAGCCCATCAAATGGTCTTGCTCAGGCTTGTACTCCTAACCTATTATCCCCTGTACAGCTGTCAGCTAAGCTGCGACCGTTCTCACTCCATTCTGTGGGTTCCCCCCTCTTGAGGGGGGACTCAATAGATTCTGGTTATGCTGACGGTGATCACTGGATCGGTCCCCTACCACTGTCGCTCTCCCCCCCGCTGAGAGATCAGTCACCTGTTGGTGCTGGGCTGCTGGGCGTGTCCCAATCGTCTTTTACTCCACCTCCAATCGAAGAATCTACGGTATCATACGATGTTGAGGCAGTTCATCGCTCACCACTGATGGAGACCGTCGAGGAGAGTATCGATGAGGACTCGGAAGAATGTGAAGATGCCACTTCTCTTATACTGGATGCATATGACAATTCACCATCGGATGACGAGGATGACTACTCATCGCCGACCATGAGGATCTCGGAAGCATTTGATCATGCAGACGTAGCAGAACACAATCCGTTGCCTTCTCATTCGTCTTCGATCCCGCCTATTTCCTGCCATGTCGTTTTTGAGCGTCCGAAGTCTGTGGAGCGGTTACATGCTGAGCAAGTCGGACAGGTTCCCTCTGTGACTGACCACGATGTAACGTTCAAGGCTGCTCTGATCACCCAGCCTTCTTTCGATTTCAGTGATACATCCTCTCGAGTATCCTCGCGAAGACATGACTCTCTACTGTCCTCTCATTCTGGCAATTCTACGCCCAACACATCCACGTACTCTCAAGACAGTGATATCTGGCAAGGTGGGGAAGAGGTGTGCGTGTCTTCGGCGGGCCTTTCCCGTGACGTTCAAACTTTCCATTCGGACGGGAGCTCGGGGCCAGAAATGGAACAACAAACAATGGACGAAGGCGTACAATCCTTTTCTTCGTCCGATGGAGACGACGTGGAATTGGAGTCTCAGTTCTTTTTTCAGCCTATTGAAGGGGAAGATCTCAAACAGTCGAGTAATGCTGCCACCTCTTATATGGGTTTTACAGAAGTTGCAGAAACACATGGAGGGCAGGATCTCGAGGCAGATAATAACCCCGTTTCCCAGGAATACCTCGGTGCGGATCACCAGAGTTTCTCTGTGGATGGAGTGTTGCAGTTTCCTTTGCCTCCAGCACTTGAACTGGCTAGTCACTCCACGCTCACTGAGGATGTGGTCGCACCCCACAGCGTTGACGTGGATAGTGAAGCCGACGAACAGTTTTGTACGCGGCGTCCCCGGGCTGCTTCAGATCTTACGGTCAAAGCTGATTCGAACAACCCATACCCTCCTACCTCCCCTCCGTTAACCTCGTTTGCAGATGCGGACCTACAGAGGAGCCGTGCTGAATCTGATCTAACGATTAAAGGTGGACGAGCCTCTTGTTCTTCCCACGCTGTCGAGCAATCTCCTGGGATAGACCAAGCCGAAACTTGGAAAAGTCAGAGACTTTCAGAGGATGAGTACCTAAATGATGTCTTGCATCAGCATCATGCTAGCTCTTCACGCACCTCCGGTGAAGATTTGACTTCTCCACTGCAACGTACTGAGCCCGCGGTACATTCATCTGCAAGTCGAGCAAGCTCATCGTCGCGGCCACATACCTCACCACACTCACCAACTCTTTGTCCAGCCACCTCGCCATTGTACCCACAATCACATATCGTTCATTCTGCATCTACCCTTCGACCTCTCCTCACGGGCCGGAAATCCCTTCTAGAAGCGTCTCTCTTTGGTGACCGTGCTGCTCGTTCCGAACGGAGTAGATCAAATTCGTCTTCAGCACCACCCACTTCCAGTCGATCACTAAAGAAACCTGGGAACACCACTGTTTCTTTACGCCATCGCCAGCGAAATCAGGTAAGCTCTAATCTCATGGAACGACTGTATATCTTTATCTAGACCATAGTTTCCCCCGAGACTCATGACCGCACTAAATGACGATGGTGGGTCGTAACTACAGGGTATAAGGGACAAATACACTGATACCGAATTTATAGGCCATGCCTTACCACCTCGTTGTTCTTCTGCGGACCTCGACGCATGCAAAGAATCGCCGTTGTCGTCGCCTTCGTCCCATTCTGCACCGCCAAGTAGCGGGCTCAAACCACTTAGGCTGGTGAGTGTGATGTTTGACGTGTTTCCATCCTGGCACAAATTCTTATCAAGCATATAACAGTTCTCCTTTCATAATACCAGGAGGTTATCCTCTCTGGCTTCGTCGTCTTCTCGCATTGCATCTGACATTGTGTCTCGTGAGTGTAGTGCCATTTTCTTGCTTACAGCTAAAATGAGGATTAGCAGCACATAACATTTTCAACGCATCTACAGTACCATCACCCAGTGTATCATCTAGTACTTCATTTGATCGTAATGCTCCGGTATGACCGTTCGTATTGGCACGTCACAGGAGCTTTGCACTGATTTGGTTTGAAGCTTTCATCAACATGCAATCCACACATACCCGATACCCTCACGTCTTCTGACCCAAATTCTCCTGCATCGCCTGATGTTCATCACACTCGCTTATCATCAAAAAAATTTTCTTTGCGTCGTAATTCGCGTTCTCCTTCTGCCCCAGTCCAACCGAGTTCTTGGCGCCTGTCAAATTATCGAGCAGGTTCTCGTAATTACACCACAGCTGACCGTCGATTATCGCGACGAAACTCGATTCTATCGTGTTCCTATGTTCCATGTGAAGAGGAAGGTAGCGATCAACGGCTTACCACTGATTCCGACTGCATACATCGCCCTGCATCAGCTGTGGAAAGCTTGGTTCATGCAATTGCCACTCCAAAGCCAACGTTGCTGTTTGCAATTGCAAGCGATGATGTCGAACAAGTACGAAAGGTACTTGAAAGTGGTGAAGCGGGACCAAATGATCCTGTTGGCCCACAGTCTGCCCTTGCTTTCACGCTCACGAACGACAAGTTAATACACAAGAACGAGATAGTAAAAGCTCTTCTTGCATACGGGGCAGACCCTTCAGCGCTCCGGGATCCTGTGCTGAATCCAGCAGCTCATGTGGAGGACGGCCAACCAGGTCCACCTCCTGAGACAACTTTACAAGGGATGGATCCCGCGACAAGGTGAGACAAGCAGTGACTATTATACTGGGACAACTGCATACCGCTGCTTGGTAGATATTTTGTTTCTCGAGCAGATACAAGCCACACTCGCCAAACGTCGAGATTAATATATAGGTCCTTCTTCCGCCCGTTGACCCGCGTACGTTATGACGTCGTAGGCCAAGATTGGGCGCTAGAGCATCTCTTCAAAGTTCTCAGCATGCACTCTCAGCGTCTTGCGGTGGCTCCCATCGTGGTCTTGCTGTGTGGTAAGAACGAGAAAGGTTCTATCTGTGGGGAATCTGACGCAATGATTACATACAGGGCCCAGTGGTCATGGGAAGAGCTTGTTAGCCCGAAAATGTGAGGTTTCGATTAATTAGTGACTGAACACGAATAACTTATGGACTTCAATAGTTGGATCTTTATTGGAAGTTCCTACACATACTGTAAATATGACCACTCTTCGGTCAACTCACGATATATGGCAATCATATTCAATGAGCCCATATGAAGTAAGTGCAATGTACTCTTATTGTACGACATGCTTTACGTGGGTTTCTTTAGGATCCTTCTTCTTGTACCTTGGCAGAATTTCTCCTGGAAAACGAAGGAAAGAGATGTGTAGTTGTGTTGGACGTAAGTCGTGCTCAGTTCATCCCAACTCACACTTACATTTTTTTCCAGGAAATCGAGAAGACAGAAGAGCAGAAGGCACTGTGGTCTTTGCTGATGCCTTGGGAACTCGGTCGGTCTTGTTCGCGGGCTGCTTAATTTGTGATTCTGACCAAATGCTTAGGACGATGTACTCTGGAAGCGGGGAAACGCCATGTTGATGTCCGTAATGTTATTTGGCTGGGGACATCAAATATTGGTCACGAGCTGGTCTTTGACCATCATCGCAACCGTCCCGAACCAGACGAGCAGATGACCCGTGAGGAGTACCTCCAATTGATGGAGATGTTACGTCCTCGGGTTTCTGACTGCCTTGGGGTATGTCCTGTCGCAGCTGGTTGTGTCCTTCGTCTCTTAAGTATTCTTGCAGGCATCACTGTTGTCTCGAGTTACCACTGTCCTTCCCTTCACACCGTTCACTCTGGAAGAGAAGAAAGCCATTGCTGCGGAAGCGGTCTATTCGTTGGGAGGTGATGCTTCTAGGGGACTCTCTCCACAGGAGGTGGAGGTCGTGGTCACACAGGCATTGCCAAACTACGTTGCAGGAGAAGGGGCTCGATCGTTGCACAGAGCGATATCGAACCAACTTGTGGATGCCCTTCGATACTCATGAAATGGTATATTAACTGGAAAGGATCTTCACGAAGTTGAACTCTATTGAAGTTTATGTATGTAAGTGAGAGTAAGGGTGACACTTGGTATCTGGTACCTCGTCTCCCCCGGTGCAGGCAGTCGAAGGAAAACAGTCTTCAAATTGCTGTGGTCCTGTAATGCTCTGACTTAAGTACCTTATATAGAATCTCTAAAACTGATTTTGCGGCTTACTACATGAAATGAATAAACGTAGATCTTGCTGCCATGGAGAGTACCGGGCCGTCTTCACTGCCCCTTACAGTTGTTGCCAGGGCAAGTATGCCAGCAAACAAAATGATCCCTACTCTACAACGTTTCAGCTTCTCGTTTACTGAGCGCCCCATCTAGCGCACTGTCGAATATGTCGCTCTTTTTTAAGTCTGCAATCGCTGGCCAACGTCGTGCGGAATCAGTCATACTCGCGCCCGTTCCAGCAGGTCCAGAGGCTGCGCCTTCTCCCTCACCGCCCCCTCCACCTCCCCGGTCGTCTGCAGGGATGTCATCAACAGAGATCGCCTTTATTGCATCGTTGTTGACCGTCCTTGGCTTGATAGCATCAGGTACGACCACACCACCTTGCTACATGATCTTTCCTTACAGTCACAAAGTCTTTGCCGTATGGAAAGTGTTGGAAATGCGAAGGAAACGGAGAACATTATTATCACAGAAAACAGCGGAGACAGAGAAGCCCGACGCAGAAGCCCAAGGACCCCCTCTGCGTCGTGCTCCCGTTACTCCTCCTCGCGGTGTCGGCTGGACACCGCAGATACGATCCATCAGCTGCAGCATGTCGATTGAAGGATCAGATAAGATGCGTGTCGCTCGTCCAATGAAGCGCGCCCGCTCCCCACCTCCGATCACACGCTACAAAACATCAAGTCCTTTCAGTGACCCCACCCCAAAATCAGCCCCTCCTCGCACGGCAACGTTTTCGGAGAAAGACAATATGACATCTCCTGTAACCCCCCGTGCTCTTGCTGTGAGCAGTCTTCAGACGAGAGCACTAGACAGACATGCTCAGTCGAAATCCTCTTAGAACGGTCATTCCAGATGATCCACAATCATTATTCCCCAGTGACACATACCCTAATATTTTTCGTGGCCGAGATACCTTGAAAGTGCCCTGCACGACCTTCATTAAGGCCTTATTACTTTGCACTGATGGTCAATATTGTTGACTCACAGGCAATTAGTTAGCTTGTGCGGGTCACCTAACTTATTGTAGTGTTATCCTGTATCTATCGAAGCTGGAAATATGTAATGAGGACCGATGGTCCATATAAAGTGGTTTACATCAACCGCTACATGCTCATGGAGAAAGAAAGATGTAGAGTCTCGGTTGAGACAGGAGTATATATGGCGACGTCTATTCCTCGGTGAATTTCGCCTTCCGTCGGAACTTTGCTTGGTCCCGCAACCACTGGTAACTGCAGTCAGGATACTCCTCAGTGTCTTACATATTTCAACTTACCTGCCGGTATTCATGTAGTGAGCCAATCTTTTCGCCTGAACCCAAATAATGAGTTGTTCAAGCACTCTTCGCGACATCACTACCACTCACCATGGTAGTCTGGTACTGGATTTGTCGCGCTCTGAGCGGTAGGATCAACACGGTTCTTGACTATTCGCTTATGGAATTCGCGATCCTTTTCTTCAATGAGATTCATTGTTCGGCGGTGTGTCAACCTCCAACACGCTGAACCAATTACGGGTCCAACAAGATAACCCAGACCTTTAGAGAGGTTCAACTTTTTTTTTTCCAAGAAACAGGATGGAAAGGTTGTACCCATGCAAGCAACTGTACAGCCGCCGTAGAAGAATAACGGGTCGATGCCCTGTCGTACATGCAGTCAAAAGCATTGTCGAAGTTATACATGCAAGTGATGATCCTACCATGATGGGCTTGGTCGCGTCAGTTTCCAATGATCCAAAATACGCCACACCACCAGCGAGACCAAGCAGGGTGCAAGGAATAGTAACTGCCTGTTGAAAAGATATGGTCAAGTTATCTGCTTTCCCAAAACAACCACTCTACCGTTTCCCATCTACGTTTCCGCCGTCGTATTTCAAGGTACTCTGACCAAGTAAGGTTTGGTGCCGCAGCCCGACTCCGGTTGTCGGTAGATATTCGCCGGATATCAATGCGCTTTGGTCTGTCTGTTATGACAGATACATGCATTCTGTGACTGCATGACCTCAGAAGCGAGGACGACATGCTGTTGGAACTTGGCTATACGTTGAAGAACTGAAATTTCGCTGTTGAATACAGTACTTGGGAAATAAGTTCCCACGATGTGTAAACGCGACTGAAGCTTTGAAGTTGTGGGACTCAGCACTTATAATCCTAATTACTTACTGTGCACTCGGTGATACAGTTGACCTTGATATTCAAATCGGAGGAAGACTCGTTCCTTGCCGAACGGATGTTTGACAAGGACCGCTCTCCCATGCAACTTGCAAACTGTCCTCTATGTGGTGTGGAGTCAATAAACGCACGACCGACTGACGTTCTCAATCGTGGCCCATTCGCATTGGATAACTTGTTTGCCGCAGGGTCCATTACTGTCACTGTCCATGGCGACGATGTAGGGTGCGACAACACCGCTTACCGCAATTCATGGCATCCCCTCCCCACTGCTCAGGGACCATCAAGCCAAATAACGCAGGACCCTCTCTTACGAGGCCTTGCATTTCTCTCGGCGAACCTTTTCCTACATACTGCATGTAGGCTTGACCCCAGTGGCCAGACGCTGTTCATCCGAGTTTATTTAATCCCATTTGACTTGCCCAACGTCCAAGGCCGACTGCATTGTCGCAGTAGCGCTATCATGAAAGAGAGTAAACGTTACCTTGAAAGCATTCTGCCACTCGTTGGCCAAAATCTACATTTCTGGAACGCAGAAGGAAATGAATTGACTTTTCAGGATCGCTATTTCCTACCTCGAAACATGGTATGTATCCTGGCCTTTCCATTACATTCTGGAGGTTCAAGGATCATTGCAGGATAATCGCACGATGGCCGAGATATATAATGACCTCGATTCTCCTGTTGTCCTGGACACTTGTGTTCCCTTGGCCAGGCAAATTGCTAATGGGCAACAAGTTTGGGGTCTTCGAAGCCAATTGTATGGTTACCAGCGGCGCTCTATTGCAGTAATGATTGACAGGGAACTCAATCGCATGCCTGTCCAAGACCCGTCATTCGTGACTGTCTGCGGAATGCGTGGAGAAAAGTATTTCTTTCAACCTTCCACCATGACAATCCTGTGCGAGCGTCCAATGGTTTTCAATTGCCGCGGTGGATTACTATGCGAGGAATTAGGTTTGAATACGAACCATTCAATGACATCTGACTTATTGAAATCCTCTAGGCACTGGGAAAACAATCATGATCCTTGGCTTGATTCTCGCCACGATCGACCAACTTCCTGATCCTGAGGAATCAATCCTTATACTCGATACCCAAGCTGTATTGACGCCACTCTCTTATCGGCATTTTGATTTACCCGATTGTGTAACTGCACGGATAAGAGCTGGCGTGGACCACTTAGCTGTTGCAGATACATCTCGTATCCCTTCTTTGGTTGAGATACTCCTCCACCATATCCCTTCGAGCAATGGGCTGACCAATTTACGTGGGTATGAAGACAAACTTGAAGGCTCTCCCCTATGGCCACTGTTACGCAGTAACACCCCATTCTACTATCACTATGATGTTAACCCAGCCACAGAGATGGAGTCATTGCGACATGACAAATCCGAACTAAGCCGCCGTGTCATGTATCTTAGTTCAGCGACCTTGGTCATCGTGCCTCTGAATTTGCTCGGTCAATGGGATAGGGAAATACAAAAGCATTGCTGGTCGAGTGTCAAGTATCTCATCGTGCGCTGGTCGGACAGCCTTCCAACTGCAAGGGTGCTCGCGGCAGACTATGATGTAAGTTATGGATTCTGCTACCAACTTCTCATGTTTCTGATGATAGATTATTAGCTCATTATTATGAGCGACGTTCGTGCGTATTGCCTCCCTGTGCCGTGACCATTTTTGAGAGGTTGGCGATTAGGCTTTCGCAAGGAGTCAACGAAAAAGAAGATTAACCGCCTTCGTACCCTCAAGCAGTGTACATGTCCTTGTATCGAAGGTTCTCGAGTACCAGACTGTCGTTGCACTGGAGATTCCGAAGTCACCCCTCTTCTGCAAATAAGATGGAAGAGACTCGTCGTCGACGAAGGTCACATTTCTGGAAACGTCTCTTCCAGCGTGAATTATTTTGTCCGTCTACTGAGTTTTGAGCGGAAGTGGATTGTCACCGGTACTCCTACTTCTAACATCCTTGGCCTCAATTTGGGTCGCACAAGTGAAATACCTGAAATAGACGTAACAAATTCCGAATCCCAGAGCCCCAGTGACACCCCGGAGAGCTCTACACTGCAGGAGGACTCTGAAACGATGAACGAGGAAGGGATTAACTCCCGGATCTGGGGTCGCTATGACCGCGACAACTTGCGAAAGTTGAGCACGATGATTGGAGTCTTCCTCGGCGTTTCTCCTTTCGGTGCAAACCACAAGGCCTTTGGACTTCACATCTCCTTGCCACTATGTGATAAACGCGGCCCACGACCCATGGCCATCAACGTCCTGAGCCAGGTGATGCAGATGGTTATGGTTCGTCATAGGTTAGTGCTTCAAGACCTACTGTCAGACTGTACTAATAACATCGGGTGTAGAGTTACAGACATCGAGAAACATGTCATTCTTCCACCAATGAGGCACGACATCATTTACATGGACTTAGGCGAGTATGCTCTGAAATCCTACAATGCCTTGCAAGCTGGCGTCGTGATCAATGCTGTTGATTCTGAACGGCAAGGTCTGGTATGCCACTCTGCCAGTCACTACTTACAAAAAGGATTGACCATTTTTTAGGATTATCTGTTCCATCCAAGTGTAGGATGCCCTCTTGTTCCGGAATGACATCACAATTTCCTAAACTTTCATTGACAGAACGTGAAAGAGCTGCAAAATGCCATGGATAACATATCACAGTTGGGTGACTTTGTGTTCACTGTTGCATCCCCTCTAATCGTCGAACTGTACAGAGTAATGTTCTGGTCGGCTTCGGATATTTTATATAACGTAGACCAGATATGTTGCGAGGCGGAATCATATAGGGCTCGTGCTCTAGAACGACAGATTCCAAGAGAGGATTTTGATTTACTCGGAAGTGCTCTGACACATGCGTAGGTGTCCCATCGTTCTACTTCACAATGTTTATTCACTAGTAGTGCCAGAGCTGCGGCTGCGAAAGACGAATTGTGGCGTGCCATGCAACGTTACGCAGACGTTCCTTTCAGTGTAATGGGCCTTGAACCTGATGTCTTTGAGGCCTGGACGCGGGGAAATCTGAAGACGAGAGCACGTGAAGTTAATTTAATGCATCCTAATCGTCTGATTCAGCTTCGAAACGTTGTTCGCGAACGGCCTCTGATTTCCAAAGAAGCTCTTGTCGATCGAGGCATTAGGGTCAATAAAGAGGAACCTTGGGAGCCTTCTCAAACCCGGGAAGCCCCACATGTCGACCAAGTAAAAAAGATGGCGCAAGAGGTCAGAGAGGAAATCCAGGTTCTGAAGAAGAAAGCGACTCTTCCCCGTTTGGTTGAGCTCTCGGGATCGACAATAGACTCAGCGTGTGAGCCCAGTTCAAAGGAACCACTGTATCATGCTTCAGATCCGCAGCAAATGGAAAAGTCTCTTCTGTCGGGCGTGCGTATTGGGCCGTCTTTGTCGACCAAACTCAACTATATTCTATCTGAGGTATTTTCCCCCCTGCCACGCACTCGGAGTGCAGCTAACAGACTTCTTTAGGTGCTATTATATTCGTTTGAAGAGAAATCTCTCGTATTCTCGAAGTCGCCGCTCACCCTCGCGCACGTAGCAGAGGGATTGTCATTAACTGGTATCAAGTATCTCCGATATACTTCTGACATGGAGCCTTTGCTGCGGGAGCAGGTGGTGATGACGTTCGAGACCTCGGATACGTACCGGATTTTCCTGATAGAACTCAAACTTGGTGCGCGTGGGCTGTAAGCTTTACACATGGCGAAACAGGAGAACGCACACTAATCTCATTTGTTTAGAAATCTTGTCTCAGCTTCTCGTGTAATCTTCTGTGAACCAGTTTGGCATCCAGACGTCGAGTCTCAAGCTATCAAGGTTGAGAGTTCGAAGTCATTCTGGTTAGCAATTCCAACTAACAAAGCATGGTCGCAGCGCGCGCACCGAATTGGGCAGGCGAATCGTATCATAGGTTTGTGTTCTATCTGCTTTGAACTTCTTCGTCTAAACCCATAGTGCAGTTAAGACTCTCGTCATTCGGTCCACAGCAGAAGAGGCCATGCTTACTCGGAGACGATATCTTGAAAGTAACGAACAGATTCCAAAGATGACGACTGAGAGTGGTATGCGTCACTTCTTGGAGGTGCGTGAGCAATTTGTCGATAGGCTTCGTACGGGAAACGATCTGACGTCGCCGTTAAGCATCCTAGATTTTTGAAATCTGTATCAAGAGAACCGGAAAGCCTCTCCCTACTTCTCATTGAGGCAGATGCAAGACATGGATCTGCGGGTGGAAATTCTAGTGACCACTCTACAACAGCAGTTGATGTGGTAGATTCGAATTCGACCAACAGAATGAGCTCCAGTGAGAGACCAGCAGGAAAGAAAAAGAGGATCTCCGTCGTGCGCTTTGCGGGGGGACGTCTGACTGTTGTATGATCGTCGGACTCTAGTTGTTACTCACTAGCTTTTAAATTTAGCTACTGTAGCCGATTTTGTAGTACTTTTTCTAATGGTCAGCGATCACGTGAGCAACGCGTCCATCAGACGCGACCGTTCGTGTTCAACGCCTCAAAGCCTCATTGCCCAGACTCTAACACTTACACTCCTTTGCACAACGATTCCATCGGTGCTTTCTAATGCTTGCTATTGTTACAGGCAATGGAATTGGGTTTGCTGATCCCAGCAGGCTAAAACAGTCACTGACTGCCACAATTCCGGTATCGACCTCACTGAAATGCACTACGAGTTCCTGGGCATCCAACAACACCCAGATTTATCTCGCCTCCGCATCATGTATCAAGCGCTATACAATGTCGGAAGGCCTTCTGGAAGAGTTATATTCTGGTTCCGATCCCGTAACCTGTTTGGTTATGACAGATAACGGTGACTCGGTGATCTTCGCAGTGGACAACAATATTTACGTGTTGGACTGCAATTCATCTGAAATAACCACGCCGCTCTGTCCAAACAAGGGGCCTGTGACTGCCTTAGCACTCGCCAATGATTCGTCGCTCCTGGCGTTAGTTACAGGGTACGAAGTCTTCGTGCATAACATGAAGACCACGGCGAATACCATGCTGAAAGGTCTTCCTGATGGAAAGATATCATGCTGCATTTTCCACTATCACTCCACGAAGCTGCTTCTGGGCATAGGAAAGCAAGTCCTTGTCTACAATACGTCGAATCCATCGGCCCCAGTCAATGCTATCAACTTCCCCGGCTCTTCAGGGCGTATAGTTGCTATTGCAAGCAGTCCATTCAGTACTACTTTGATTGCCATGGCAACATCCAAGGGAGATGTAGCTCTGGTGGACCTAGACAAGAAACAGGGGTGCGCTTTATTTCAATTTCACTATGTATATAGAAGCATCTTACGAAAGATCTCCGGTCATCCAGAATCTTGAAGACAGCAAATCTAAAGAAGTCACTCACTGCCCTATCGTTTAACGCAGAAGGTTCCGCTATATACCTTGGGACTGAGGAAGGCAAGCTAATGCTCCTCAACCTGAGAGCTCTGGAAAGGGAGCCCAAGATCGTTGTTGTCGGAGACGGCGACTTTTCCATTCGGGAAATCAATGTCCAGGTAGGTTGAAGCGCAGCCCATACACTCCCCTTACATTCATTGTCCACATAGCAACAATCTAAGAATGTCACATCCATTAGTAAGAACACCATGGCTTCGATGACAAAACCTTTGGGAGTCTCTCGTATGACTGGAACACGAACACCGGTGAAATATTCAGTCACTCCGCCGGCGTGTGATCGCCGGAAAAGAGGTTCTGTGGGTGTAGGTGTGAAGTCACCGGTGCATAATCCTCGTGGTGGCATGGCTTCAAAGAAAGAAGGTAGTTCAAAGCCGTTTTCTTCCATACACTCTCCATTTGCAGAGAAAGGGAACTTGGAGATGAAGGTACAGACAATGATCTCCGCCGCAGGTATGAGTATTCCAATACCGAGTTACGTAGTCACTCACAGTATTAATTCTACGACTCTCAGAATCCAGTAAATCTCGTAACAGCGATAGGTCGGAGAACTTTGAGTTGAAACCGAATCAACCGCCAATACTGTCTGGGGCATCATGGATGCAGGGGGCGGGAAAGAAAATAACAGCGATCAAAGCCTCAGACGCAGCTCAAAATGGCGGAGATGAGTTCCCGGAAGCAGACACCGGACCGCCGGAGTCCATATCTGCTCGGTTGGCATTAATGAGAGCACGCTCAAGTTCCAACGTTAATATCAGGAAGGTAGCTGCAAGCGGGCGACGTATTGCCTCAGAATCAGCAAGGCCTTCGCAGTCTATCACACAGGGGACCGTGATCTCTGCGTCTTCCTCCGCCCAAAATAGAACCCCGTCTACGGGATCAGGAACGCCAGTAGTCCAGGCAGTCCAAGCGCAAGGTATTGGTGTTGGCAGCACGCAAGACGAGGATGAATTGGATTATCCTTCCTCGAAACAACCTCAGCAACCAGTCGCGTTTGAAAGGGGGAAAGATTTTGTCAAGACAGAGAGGAGCACAGGAGGGGATCTGCCTAGAATTGGAACCCCTGAGCTCCATGCGTGGACCAAGGGAAAGGGCAAGGAAAGGGCAGAGATTGAAGTAAAGAAAGCTCGATTTTTACGACACCCTGGCGATTCAGAGGACAGTGACAGCGATGCAGATGTTGTCACTGCCCCTGATAAAGATGGGCTCTCATTGCAGGTATCACCCCGACGACCGATGGCAGCACCTTCCTGGGTACCGTCGCCCCACAAACAAGCAACTACCGGCTTGAACATGAACACCGCAGCACAGGATTTCTTTCAAAACATTGTTCGTGATGTGATGTATGAATTCCAGCGTGAGACGAAGGCGGAGATGATGGGCATCCATCTGGATCTTGTTCGGATGGGGCGGGGTTGGAAGCGAGAACTCAGGGAGACGATGGAGGAATGGGGACAGGAACTCAGACAACTTCGAGAGGAAAACAAGCGATTGAGAGAGGAGAATGAGCGTTTAAGGAGAGGCTTCTAGTAATGTCCTTCCCTTCATCTTGATGTTTACATGTACTCCGAGGCCTCATCGTGTCACCCTTGCTACTAAATTGAAAGACAAACGTTGAACTACTCTAGTGATTGAAATCAGCATGTGGCACACGCCTGTCGGTCACGTGACCGCGACTGTGAAATGAACAACCTCCCGTTGCTACAAGTGACAACAAGCTTGCGATAAGGAGGTGCATGCATCTGGCTATTTAATGCCACTGTCTGCAATCTCAGTGAACTCCCTTGTATTTTCTGGAGGGGACCCTTTGTCGGAGGATGGCAGCATCATAGACTCTTTGGAACTGAGCTCGCAAGGAGGGCTGTCGGGACCGTCCACCCATCAAGTCAAGCAAGAGAAGCCAAGTAAGCAACATGTCAGTATATACGTACGAGTGTTTGAAGGCGAGTAAAATGACCCTTTCGCAAGAATGCACAAATCTGACGAATAGCCTGTCTCGCCAGAAATGCTAAACACCGTACTTCAATACGAATCTCATCTATTTGAGGAAGAGGAGATCCATCTTTTTTCTAAATTTGCAAATCTTTCGTGTGGGTGACTCGTTTGAGATGCACCAGATAACACTCACACTTGCTAGATAACGCACGGTTTTTGGTGGTAAGGTTACTGCTGAGGAAGCCTGCTACATGGTATCGACTAGATAACCTGAAGTACGAGAACGAACTGGGCGGTTCCGATGCTATAATTGCTGCTATAGACGAAATCTGCGAGGCCCGTCCCGACTCCCCTGATATAATACAGGATTTGAAGGAGGAGCACGAAGTTATCGATCTAACGCTAGATGTCAAGCTTAGTCAATCTGCGGAACCAACCTATGAGGACGCACGCAATTTGATGGTCTGGGATCATTCTGGCAATTCAGATACCTTGGATACCCGAAAATCCAACACCCTGGCTGAAAGTGAGAACGAAATGGACCTGGAGACCCTTCTAGGCTGCCTCAAGACGGGCGAGCTCAAAGCTATCGCAAAACAATTTCAATTGAAACCAAATGGAACGGTAAGGGACCCGTATAAGTCTTCAGTGAATTTCTGAGGTTTTCCGCATTCAGAAAA
>Ga0307516_10001614_pt1 | contig 31051 bp, 40 predicted proteins | sample 19_EM_MG_FD_203310 | JGI IMG/M metagenome (GOLD analysis project Ga0307516, IMG submission 203310) | Populus trichocarpa ectomycorrhiza microbial communities from riparian zone in the Pacific Northwest, United States - 19_EM | ecosystem: Host-associated > Plants > Roots > Unclassified | place... | reverse complement strand
TGAGACTTTCTAAATTGTGGTTGTGGGGATCGAGAAGGTTGAGTGAGGGCATCATGGGCAGTTGTACCTGGGTGTACGGAAACTTTTGGCCTAGTACTTTAGTTGTCCAAACCCCGAAAACTACATACTTACACCATGAGAAATGCTCACATGATCGCGCTTACAGCCCCGCCACATCTCCGATCAACAGATAATGTCGTTCCGATACTCTCCCGCGCGAGCACAACTCTCCGTCTCTTGTGATGGTGGCCACGACTCAGCGGCCAGTTGAGACCCCTGCATGGAATTGTGCGGCTCCCTGGTAGTTACTCTCTTATTGGCGGGATCCTTGACTGACGCCACTTGGCTCTACCAACCAACGGGAGGCGGCAGGGCTGGTCGAAGCGGGGCAACGAGACTTCAGTGCGGAGAAAGCGGGGTGGGTGGGGATACCCAGAAACTCGATCCAACAACGTATATCTATCTCTATTTTCGCACCTTACAAATAACTACCGAACAACTATTGAGCACGCCCACCTTTTACAGCAATACCATCAGACCACGGAGTGATCTACATCTAGGTACTCCAAGCACCTTTCAGTCAGACGAACATCCCTACTCTCCAACCCCTCTTCATCAACCCAGCGTCAGTCGCAACCAACGCTTAGACAATAGCACGCAACGACCAGCCCGGCACTCCCACTAGCCCAACATGGACAGCACGGAGGACCGACGGAGCTACCAGCACCCCGCGCATACCGAGTTCCGAGGAGGAGTACCCCATGGTGCGATCACCTTCGTCCCCGGCGGGTAAGTATCTGAATTCCGACGTAGAGCGATTTGACAGGAACGTACGGCTGGCTAACGAGACTTCGCTGTAGACCCAAGAGTAAGTGACACATCTCCGTTGGAAACATGCTTAGCCTCCCAAAATTGTCCGACCCTGACTGAAGCTAGGGAGAACCGAGATCCTTGAATGGATATCCACAATCCCATACACAAATCACCACAAGCGCATCAGTGATGGGCGTCTAAAAGGCACAGGAGAGTGGATCTTAAAGAAAGAGAAGTACCGCACTTGGAGAGCATCAACGGACTCGAAGCTGTTACTGCTGCGGGGAATCCGTAAGTCTCCGCAATCCTCAACCGGAAGGCGCGCCCTTCTGATCAGTTCGTCTAGCTGGAGCCGGCAAAACGTACATTGCATCACAGGTCATCGACTGGTTCCTTTCCAATCCAACCGCCGAATCCAAATTGGCATTCTTCTACTGCAATCGAGCTGAGGAGAATCGCCGAAATCCCGAGAGCATTCTGCGTACGCTTATTCATCAGTTTGCGCAGACTCCATCCGAAGACAATCTCCTCAAGCCGGTCTTCGACATTTACAAAGACCGGGAGAAGGCGGGACAACTCTCTTCGCAGTTGACCCTAAAAGAATGCCAGGATCTCCTTGTTCATCTCATGGCTGCATATCCTCAGACGACGATTTGCATTGATGCCCTTGACGAAGTCGATCACAAATTGCGGTTTGAATTACTGGAGGCTCTCAGGCACGTCGTGGAAAGATCAAATACTCTGGTGAAGATTTTCGCGACCACTCGAATGGACATCGATATCCTTATGCAGTTCGAGATGTTTCCCAGGATTGAGTTGGAACCCGATGACAATATCGATGACATCAACCGGTTTGTGGAAGAGAAGGTAGAGGGGATGATAGCTCAGAAGCGACTGCTCCTCGGCAATGTTCCAAAAGCACTCAAAGACGAAATATGCGAAGTTCTTTGTGAGCGATCCAAGGGAATGTAAGCTCGCCTGAAATACTGATAGATAAGCGCCACAGCTAACGGCTAGATGAAGGTTCCTACTTGCTGCTCTTCAGATTGCCTTGCTCTGCGACATGGACCTTCCAGACGATGTAAGGGATAACCTAAAGGTCCTTCCAGAATCCTTAACAGACATGTACGACGAAATATACAACCGCATTCTTAAGCAGAGTCGCCGTGCTTCACAATTAGCACTAAATGCCTTCCGGTGGGTCCAGTGCTCTTACGAACCGCTGAAATCGGAGACGTTGCTTGATGCAGTCACGGTCGAAGTCGGCGGCTCGGGGGAGTTTTCCCACAGAGACACAGCTGTAAGGGCGAACGATTTGTTGAAAGTTTGCCAAAACCTCCTCATTTTGGACGAACGCCTGAATGTCTTCCGGTTTGCACACCTTTCGGTGGAAGAATACTTGGAGACCCAGCAACCCAAGGTCGATTCTCACACCGAAATCGCCAAAGTCTGCCTCTCGCTGGTTTGCTCTTCAGGGTCTTGGACAGACTATGACACAACAATTGCAACACGAGAAGGACGTTACCACGATCGCCACCTCTTACTGTATTCAGCGGTATTTTGGCCATGGCACCTGAATCGTTGCGAAGACAGTTGTCAAACCTTGGCCGCCCTTTGGGAAGCTTTCTTATCAGAAGCCACATTCCAGCACTGGATCGACTATCATTGCAACCGTGTTCGAACCGCGGGTGCTGCAGACACTTTTTGGCGTAGATCGAACGAACTGCAGCGACAGGAGAGGGGCCGCCTTTCGACAGTGTGTATGTTCGGATTAGGGCGGAAGATTACCAGCATATCCAAATCCCAATTTGGATGGACGGCCTGTATAAAATTGAAGTTCCCCACCACATTCATCACCGAGACTGAACAGAAGGGCTGTGTACACCGATTGCTAGTCCACGCGTCCCAGTTTGGAGACCTGGATATTGCACAGCATCTGCTTGACGCGGGCGTCGGCGTCTCGGCGATGGTGGCGGCCGGCTACGACGAGGGGAGGACGCCGCTGCACTTCGCGGCCGCGAGAGGGCACGAGGCGGTGGCCCGACTGCTCCTGGATCGAGGCGCCGATGTCTCGGCGGTGGTGGCGGACGGCTACGGCGAGGGGGGGACGCCGCTGCACTTCGCGGCCGTGAGCGGGCACGAGGCGGTGGCCCGACTGCTCCTGGATCGAGGCGCCGATGTCTCGGCGGTGGTGGCGGCCGGTTACGGCGAATGGGTGATGCCGCTGCACTTCGCGGCCGCGAGAGGGCACGAGGCGGTGGCCCGACTGCTCCTGGATCGAGGCGCCGACGTCTCGGCGGTGGTGGCGGCCGGCTACGACGAGGGGGAGACGCCGCTGCACTTCGCGGCCGTGAACGGGCACGAGGCGGTGGCCCGACTGCTCCTGGATCGAGGCGCCGACGTCTCGGCGGTGGCGGCGGCCGGCTACGACGAGGGGAGGACGCCGCTGCACCTCGCGGCCGAGAACGGGCACGAGGCGGTGGCCCGACTGCTCCTGGATCGAGGCGCCGACGTCTCGGTGGTGGCGGCGGCCGGCTACTACGAGGGGAGGGCGCCACTGCACATCGCGGCCGAGAGAGGGCACGAGGCGGTGGCCCGACTGCTTTCTGCCGCCACTGCCCCGCCCTCCTCCTAGTAGTATCGCTTCCCTTTTATAATGTAGTATTAGTCATAGCCGACCTATCTGATGCAGCTCGAACATTCATGTTCTTTCTCACGATGTTTCAGGTCGCCTGTAGTAGCAGATGACGAGATTTGACGTCATCGTCGCCTAGCACGGGGTACGACAGGTGCCGGACACTTGTATGTATGTATCTACGAAGTGTTTTTTTTGTTTATTCTTTACTCGATGCGACATCGGTTGATCATGGCGAGGTCCTGGGGTCGTCTGGGTGACTGGGCTGGTTGGGAAATGGGCCGCGCTGAGCTGCCAATAGTTAGCCCATGCAAGGTTTTCGAGCTCGCATTTTCGTGAGCCGGATGGAGTGTAAGATTTAGCGCGAGCTGGAAATTTCGGGCCAATCAGAACGATTTCTATTTAACTGGATTTCCAGCCAGCCAGCCAACTTGAGGACCGTCGTGACTGGGTCTTGTTCCAGTAACAAGCTTCCCTGTCAATCTCAGCTCCCCGCAGATCGCCCCGAAATCGGACGCGTCGCCGAAATGCCTGACCGGGAGCCGGCGGACAGCACGTCACCAATGATTTGCTGTCCACTCAATGCTGGCATTCCGTAGGCGGCACATAAATGCTGGGAGGCTGCCTACGCTCGAATCCACATACGATGCTGCTCTCCTGCGTAGTGCTCCTGACCACCGGCGCCACCGCGGCGATGGGACTGCAAGTCCTCCCGCCCGTCAACTGGACTTCCGCCTCTACTGACGCCGTCTTCAAGATCGCCGACGCGGCGCCGACTATATACCTCTCCGCTGCGTCCGCCTCGGTCCGCGACGCGGATGGTCTCACTCTCGTCCCGCCGTCCACACTCGAGTTCGCACGCACATTCGCCTGCGACCTTTCCGAGATTTTCTCGCGAGAATTCACCGTGCAGGTCGTCGACGCGCCACCGAGTGCCGGCGTGTTCTTGACCATCCTGCCGGATAAAGCGGCCGCGAGACAGGGGCTGGAGTACGAGTCTGGGCGGCCGACCACCGAGGGGTACGAGCTCGACATAAGTGGCCGGTTGGTCCAAGTGAGGGGCGCCGGCGCGAGGGGAGTCTGGTGGGGGACCAGGACACTGTTGCAGGCCTTGGTGATCGGCGAGGGGGCTGTCGGGGCTGGCAAGACGAGAGATGCGCCCGCCGTGAGCACTCGCGGGTTTCTGCTCGACGCTGGACGGAAATGGTATTCCCTTTCCGTACGTTCCCTCCCCTGTGACCCGTGTACCTTCGCTCCGGTCTGACAACGTCGTTGCATAGTTCCTGAAAGATCTTTGTACCTACGCCAGCTTCTTCAAATTTTCCGAGTTCCAGTACCATGCTAGCGACAACTATCCGCTGAACCGCGGCCGCAACGAGACGTGGAGCGAGGTGTACAGCCAATTCTCGCTGCTCCCCGAGGATCCGTCGCTGCGGGGGCTTGTCTCCCGGAAGAACGAGACGCTCTCCCGCAGCGAGTTCGAAGACTTCCAGCGGCACTGTGCTCAGCGTGGGATCACGGTCGTCCCGGAGATCGAGAGCCCCGGACACGCTCTGGCGATAACGAAGTGGATGCCGCACCTGGCGCTGGCGAGGAAGGACCTGCTGAACCTTACGCACCCGGAGACGATCCCGACAGTGAAGAAGATCTGGAACGAGTTCCTGCCGTGGTTCGCGACGACCGAAGTGCACATCGGCGCCGACGAGTACGACTCGACGCTCGCGGATGTCTACATCGGCTTCGTCAACGAGATGGCGGCCTGGGTCAAGGAGGTGAGCGGGAAGAGGGTCCGGATCTGGGGAACCAACGAGCCCTCGACGACGATGAGTGTCAGCAAGGACATCGTCATCCAGCACTGGCAGTACGGCGAGTCGGACCCGGTGCTGCTCCTGCAGCAGGGGTACGACGTGATAAACAGCGAAGACTGGTGGGGCTACGTCTCCATCAAGAACGACCACACGCCGATCCTGCCGCGGCCGTATCCGCAGCGCTTCGACATCGGCCGCACGCTGAACTTCGCGGGCGTCGACGGCTGGCAGTGGGAGCCGCGTCTCGTCAACCCCTTCAATACGAGCGCGGAATGGCAGCTGCCGCGGGACAGCGCGAGGCTGAGGGGGGCGACGATGGCAAGCTGGAACGACAATGGCGCAGACGCGAGCACGCAGCTGGAGGCGTATTACGCGTGGCGGGAAGGGATGCCGGTTGTTGGCGCGCGCGCATGGAGCGGTGGTCGCGGGCCGCTGCTGAACACCGCGACACTCGCCGACTCCGTGGCGCGTCTCAGCGCTGCCGCGCCTGGGCAGAACCTGGACCGTCGCATCCCCGCTCTTCCCGTCAGCTGGAGCGGAGCCGCTCACGCGGGCATCGGACTAGGGAGCAAGGGGATGAACTACACCCTGGCCATCTCGTACACCGCACCGTTCACGCTCTCCTCGGCCGACGCGATCCTGACTCTGCTGCCGTCCGGAGAACTCCACTTCCTCGCCGACGGCACGCACTACCCGCTCCGCTCCGTCGCTGCCGAGGCCGGATACGACGCGGCACATCCCGGCAGGATCTGGAGCAACGACACCACCTCTTCGCACGAAGTGGTGCTGCTCCCGTCCGCGGGCGCGCTGGTCATCACGTCCGACGAGATCGGCGGCACGCGCGTGTGGACGGAGGACAAGCGGTTCCTCGGCAGGTTCGAGGTGTTCGTCTACGGCGGCAGGAACACCGTCTTCAGTTGGAGCCAGATGGCTTTCGTTGCGCCGCTGCAGAAGGTCGCGGGCGGCGTGGTGCGGTTGCGGGTGAGTGAGGGACTGTGATCGGAGAGAGGCCGGAAGCCATGTCTGTAGCACGCAACAATGTAGCACGCTTAATCGAATGTCTACAGACTTTCTTTCTTGCTCGGTGTTGTGCGATAGCTTCCCTCAGAGTTGCAGCGATGCTCTCGCACAACTTTTCCCCTCCTTTTTTGGGGGGGCTTGCGTGCCTTTTGCGGTTTGGCGTCCCTGCTCCCGCAGATGAAGACGGCCACAGAAACGCCCCCGCCCCGAGATTGAACAGCCCAGGGCGGGACACTCACCTCTTCCTCCATGGGCTCTGAAGCTAACGGAGAGGAGGCGGCGCACTGGCGAGCCAGATGACCTGGGCGACCGCATGTGTAGCATTTGCGATACAACATTTCAAGAAGGGAAGAAATGAAGCCAAAGTAAAATCTGCGATCTTGGGATTAGCGGATATGAACACGATATGCGCTGAGCGTCTTGGATGAGATTTTTTTTTTTTTTCGTTGAGCGTATGCACCAACTTGAGAGCGGGCAACAGCAGCACACAGTGCGTCGAGTGAGCACCCATGCCCGCTTTCACACGGCAATCCGCATCGCCCACCACGGTCCCCAGTCGGCGAAGTTGGGTTGCCTCTATCTACTGCGGCGGCAACCGGGGGAGAGAGAAACCCTTATCTCTTCCCTTGAACCTCCCTTCCATCTCCCGGAGGTGGAGAAAAACGAAAATCAGGAAAAGAAAAAGAAAAAAGCGTGCACGATCGGCACCAATTAACAACGTACCTACAAGAGAAGGGGAAAAAAATAAAGGAAGAAAGCAGCATGTAAGCCAGGCATCTGCTTACGAGCCCCCCCATCGCGGTCCCCGTCCCTGTCGCGGCTCCAGCCTTGGTCCTCTACCAGGTGTGCGATCCTACCGTTAGCCATTTCTGTTCTGGTAGTTGGGGATGGGGGGGGGGCACTAAACATGTGGGAGATTAACTATGGAGTTATCGATAGCCTGCTCCAGACCGGGAGTGTATAGTTTTCCGGGGCAACCCGCATGGCGGAAGTCAAACGACAGCGACACGTGGAAACTCGGCCAGGAGAGAAGGGAATGTCCTCCTACGGAAGGGGTGCCGTCGGCGGTTGAGGATGGGAGGAGAGAGAAGATGAGAAGAAGAAGAAGAAGGCTTGGTTGGCAGGCGAGAGTTGGGCGAGTGAGTGAGTGAGTGAGTGAGTGCGTGCGTGAGTGAGTAAGCGGGTTTTGTTTATCCATTAATCGTGCGATGTATTTGTTACGACTAAATCCCGTCCACTACGGTCTTATCGACGTGGAAACGCCGACACTCCGTCACGATGTGGCGCCCTACTTCCCCTGGCCGTCACCAGCAAAGATGCACAGTGAAGAACGTATTGGGCTTGCATGCCCGTCCCCTCCTCCCACAGCGCAGCTCTCGCACAGCGGTTTCCCTCCTTTTTTTTTGTCCCAAAAGTGATAGAGCACCAAGGAAATAACACAGGAGATGACGGAGAAAAGGACGGAGGAAAGACAAAAAAAAGTGACCTGTCCCCGAGAATCCCTACTCCTCTCCCGCAGAGGCCATGGAGGAGGAACAGAGGTTGTTCCTCACCCCCCGGCGCCCAGTTCCTCGGCCTCTTGCCTCCGCTCGCGGAGTTCCCACTCTGTCGCCTAACTCTGCACGTCTTCCTCAGCCGGGGCTGGGATCCGCCTCCTCACATCCGAGATGGAGAGGAAGTCCGGCACCGCCTGGCTGCACCTAGCGTCGGCGAGGAGGTCCCGTACCTTACACCGGTCCCCCCCCTCCCGGTCTCCTCCCGAACCTTCGCCCACAGTATCTTCTGCTGCTATTCAGCGGGGGCTGTTTTTTAAAGACGTGCTCCCGTGTCTGGCTCCTGTCTCGCACCACCAGCACTTGGCTGTGTGCTGGGTTCCTCGTCCATCCCAGGGCTGGCTGGCCCGCCTTCAGCTGGGAGAACCTTGAGGCAAGCCTCGCGGAACCTGTCGGCCACCGTTCCATCCGGCCGCTGCTTGGTAGAGGCATTGGCCGTGCGCTGTCTCTATCTAAGAACTGCATCCATTCCACCCCACGAGTGTCGGGTTCCTCCGCCGCGAGCTGGGCCGCCTTCTCATTCCCCGGGACCCTTCGTGCGCTGGGCGCTACTGGATCTCGATGGCAATGTCTGGCCTTGCGGCGGTTGCCAGTGCCCTGGCGGCTCTCCCCGGCCCCCGACGATGGCAGCCACGGTGCAGGTGTGGGAAGAAAGGAAGATAGCGGGAGCGTTATTCATGGATGTCAAGTCTGCGTTTAACAATGCCAACAAAGCGCTCCTAGGCAAACGCATGGAAGCACTGGAGCTGGAGCCGGACTTCATCTGATGGACGGACAGCTTCATGACGGGACGACAGGTCAAGATTGTACTCGATGGAGAGACGGGGGACGCCAGCCCGGTGGACACCGGCATCCCGCAAGGGTCGCCAGCGGCCCCGATCCTCTTTGTCACCTACCTGTCAGGCATCTTTGACAAGGTGGAAAGAGCAGTTCCGGGTGTTAAGGGTCTATCCTTCGCGGACGACATCGGATGGTGGGTGCAAGCGGGTAATGAGGAAGAGGTAGCGGCAAAACTGGCGGGAGCGGCAGCTGCGTCTCTGGACTGGGCAAAGGACAACGGAGTGGCATTTGACCAGGGAAAAACAGAAGCAGTGCTCTTCAAGAAGAAAAAGAGAGGCACACCGACGGCCACCGTCCGGGTGGGAACGAATGACATCCCCTTCAACTCCGAGGCGACACGCTGGTTAGGAGTATGGCTCGACTCCCAGCTCACGCTGAAGGAGCATCATGCGATTAGGCTGAAAGAAGGAAAGAAGGCCATGGGACGTCTCCGCCGGCTGACTGGACAGATGGGGCTCTCTCCGGCCAACTGCCGAAAGGTCATGACAGCCTGCATCCAGTCGGTCGCCATGTTCGGGTCGGAACTATGGTGGAAGGGTGACAGGGTGGAGGGCACCATAGGGCGAGCCGAAGAGCTGCAGAAAGAGGTTAACAAGCAGGCCCGGGCATCACGGGATGCTTTCGAACAACCAACCGCGGCGCACTAGCGATGGAGTCAGGGCTCCGACCGGCAACAGCACAACTGGAGAATCGACAACGGCGGTTTGGCCTGCGGCTACTCAGCTTGCCTGACGGCGACCAGGCCAGAGAGGTGGTGGGAGCAAGGTCAAGGATTGGGGGAAGGCTGAAGAATGCGCTGGCACACCGAGGCAGAACAGAGATGACGGTCTTACTTGAAGAACCGGATGCGCTAGAGGCCGAGACAATCCAGGAGGACGAGGAGACAGCCAAGGCGGAGGCGGAGCGGACAAGACCGGGACTCACCATGTTCACTGATGGGTCGCGGCTGGACAGCGGGGCAACCGGATACTCAGTCGCATGGCAGAACGGCCAATCCTGGGTGGGAATCAGGAACCACATGGGATACAACCAAGAAGCCTACGACGCAGAGTGCGCAGCACTGGCAAGAGCCCTCGAAGAGGCTGCAAAGCGCCAGACAGCGCCGGCAAGGGTTACCATCTTCACTGATGCCCAAGCAGCCATTAGGAGGATGGCATCGGAGGACCCCGGCCCTGGCCAGAAATACGCAATCCTGGCAAGGCGGCACATCGCAACTCTGCGAAGAGCTAGGCCAGGCATCACCATCGAGATCCGGTGGTGCCCAGCCCACAAGGGCGTTCCAGGCAACGAGAAGGCCGACGAGTGGGCGAAGTTCGCGGCAGAAAACCCGGGAGCATGAGGGGTGGAGCAGCTACAGGGAGGAGCGCGCCCGATGCCACTCCCCAGGTCGCTTGCGCACATCAAGCGTGAAATCTCGACGAAGAAATGGGACGAGGCCCGCCAGTGGGCAGGGAAACGAATCTTGGCGAAGAAATACAGGATGCCGCGCAAGCAGCAGCCTGACAAGACAGTGGCCGGAAGAAACAAGAGGGTCGCCGCAAGGTTTTACCAGATCAAGACCGGGCACTGCCTCACGGGGCAGTACTTGGAGTGGACAAAGAACCGAGCGTCAGCCCAGTGCTGGTGGTGCAGCTGCAGGAAGCAGACAAGGGAGCACGTCTTCAAGAACTGCAGAAGATGGAAGGAACAGCAGAAAGTGCTGTGGAAGGAGGCGTGGAAGGAGACGGGGAGAGGGAAGAGCCGGCTTGCGATCCGGGACCTCCTTGCGGACGACAGGTGCAGCAGGGCGGTACTGGACTTCCTAGCCACCACGGAGATAGGGAGGCTGGTCCCGGCGGAGGAGGATGCGCAGAGTGAGGCGTCAGAGTGGGAACTCCGGGAGCAGAGAGAACGAGAAGAGGAGAGGGGAGCAGAAGCTGAAAGGTTAGGCGCCGAGGTCGAGGAACCCCTGTTCCTCCCTAGGCCCGCCTTTATGGTATCCGCGCGGAAGAGGAGTGAGAATGGTTTTGGTCTGTCTTTCATTTGTCATTTCCTTGGTGCACCTTTTATCTTCTTGGGACAGGCCTGGGCGGATGACAAAGGAAAGCTTGCAACGTGCCGCCATCGCGCGGACACCAGCAGGGAAACGGCCAAAAACGTACGCCGCCATAGTCTAGATAGGCTTCATGCGAGTATGATAAAACAAAAAAAAATGGCAGCCACGGCGAATGTTCGGCGGCGCGAGTGACGCCACATGGTTCATTCACCGCAGCCACCAACGGCGATGGGCCATCGGCCGACTCGCCGCACGCGCACCGGCTGGGGACTTGCACGCTTTCGCCGCAGTGGCAGGTGGATAGCTGGGACAGAGGCGACGATTATCCGTCTGTTGGGATATGGGACGCCGAGCATATACCGCACGAACTCGGAAATCGCCACATTGTAGGTGTAGGAGGGTGTGGGCGGAAAAAATCACGGGAGCGACAATGGGAGGCGGCGAAGATGGTTGATGTGATGTCCAGTTACCGAAAAACAGGGCTAGAAAAAAAGAGGAAAAGAACAACAAACAAAACGAGGAATAGCTAAGTCAACGCTGCGACGAAACACTGAACCCAAGCTAAAAACAAGCAACCCTTTCCAACAGTAGGTACACATATCTACGTTTCGCACCGCGATTGACGGGATGCTCGACGGCGACTCACGATTACGGCACACGGTCGGCTGCGGGCTCCTGGTTGGACTGTTTCGGCTGCCAGTCTGGTTGCCGCCTCCCTGGCCTTTTCCTCTTGTTTGTTCTTTATTTCCTCGACTTCTTTTCTCCCTTTACCCTCCTCTTCTTCCCCCCCCTCCCCCCGCCGCCTGCTCGGCCGCATTTTGGCCCTGTTCCCTTCCTCTTCCTTCCTCTTCCCCCTCCTTGCCAGCCGTTTCCCCTTTCCCGCTCCTCTCTCTCTCCTGCGCCGCCTCCGCCTCCCTCTTCTCTCCTCTCTCTTGCGCCGCCTCCGCCTCCCTCTTCTCTCCTCTCCCTTGCGCCGCCTCCGCCTCCCTCTTCTCTCCTCTCTCCCGCGCCACCTCCGCCACCTTCTTCTCTCCTCTCTCCTGCGCCACCTCCGCCTCCCTCTTCTCTCCTCTCTCCCGCGCCACCTCCGCCACCTTCTTCTCTCCTCTCTCTTGCGCCGCCTCCGCCTCCCTCTTCTCTCCTCTCTCTTGCGCCGCCTCCACCTCCCTCTTCTCTCCTCTCCCTTGCGCCGCCTCCGCCTCTGCCTCCGCCTCCTCTCCTCCCTCCTGCACACCCGGCGCCAGGAGGCCAGAGTCGCTCCCCGCGCACCGTCCGACGCCAGGACTGTCCGGCAATTCCTCGTCGACCATCTCGCCCCGCGCAAGGATGTAGTGGAAGGCTTCGGGGGGCACGAACAGGAACACGGCCAGCGGTAGCGCAATGACGGCGAACTGCAGACGCATCAGCTCGTCCGGCAGCCACGCTTCTCGGGCGGCGAACAAGGCCAGGGTGAGGCCGTAGACGACGGCGTCGGCGCTCCGGTACGATGCGGCGGAGTACCCGCGGGGGACCCGGCGGGCGGGCGCGGGGCGCGGAGGCGGCGGGTCGTCGCGCTTGAACTTGATGTGGATAGGTCGGATCGGGAGCGCCGTTGGGTGGAGCAGCTTCCGCGGCCGGGCGGCGGGCGCCGAGAAATCGGACAGGCTGGCGGTGACGGCGCTGTCGCGCTTTCCGCCGAGAGCTGGGTCCGGGCCGCTGTGGCCACCGGAACCGCGGACGCGCTCCCAGGAGCGCTCGTATTCGCCGGCCGGCGGGCTGGCTGCATGCGCCCTCACCGCGGCGGCGCACAGTCGAGTAATCGGCCGTGTCCGCGTCAAGCACTCCGCAGCCAACTCCGGCGTGATGACCGCCAGATGATCGTAACAACGGCCCCCCGTGTCGTCCGTGTGGATGTACGAGCCCCAGCTGTGGAAGGCAAGGTACGGAAGGTGGCCGGGCCGTTCAGTGCTGTACCCACTCGCGGAGGTCTGCCCGCCGAACAGAAGAAACTCGATCAGGTCGCCCGCTTCGCCGCGCTCGGGCTGCGGAGGACGAGGACGCAGGTACCGAAAGCACGTCGGCGTGGCTATCCGCGTGCTGTCGGAGGCGGCGAAGTCGGCGCCTTCATCGCCGAGGGCGGACATCTATCCCCTCGAGTATCAGCATCATCCCCCCTTTCCCCGTCGATGCAATGGAACCTACGCTGACGAGGTAGTGCGCAAACTCGTGCGCGACCGTCACGAAAATGAACCACAGGAGAAGTTGGCCGTCGCCGCCATTGCAGACCGTCTCCTCGAAGCCGTCGAAAAGCGCCCGGTTGATGTGCAGCTTCGTCCGTTCGCCGGGGAGCGCGGCGAGGTGGCAGCCCCATACCGGCGGGGTCCGGTCCCAGCACGTGTCGATGTGGATCTGCGGAAAGTGGTTGGAAAGGAAGTTCAAGGTGCTGTACACTGCCGACCGGAAAAAAATAAAAGTGTCAGTGGGAGGGCTCCGGATGCGCGGGTAGTTTGCTCACCTTCGGCGACGGATGGAGAAGCTTCTCGTTCCAGCATTTCGAGTACGCTCCCGTACCCCTCCGCGTACCGCTTCCTGTTCGCTCGTATCAGGATGGCGTACTTGGCCGCGTTCTCCGGGAACATCAGGCTGCGGCGGATGTAGTCCACGAGACGGTAGGTGTAGTGGTCTTCGCCCCTCTGCACGCCGCAGCGGCGGTGGTCAAAAATCCTGAGCGGCTGCGGCGCGAGGTGAGCGTACATGTCCGGCGGAATCTCCGGCGGCGGATCGAGCAAGCGGATCCGGGAGGGGGGCGGCGTGGGTTCGACGCGGTTTCCGCCGACCGCGGACGGAGCCGCGCCGTGGGCGGTGGCCCGATACGACGGCATTGCGGAATCTCCGCGGGACAGGGCCCGCTCCAGCGCGGCGCGGAACGGACATTGCGACGTCGCGGGGCCGTCCCGCTGGGCGCCGCCCGCCGGGATTTCCAGCGGCGGCTCGAGCATCAGCTCGATCCCGAGGGCGCCGTCGGCGACAGCCCTGAACTTCTGCGCGATGAGGCCGTGTTCCCGCGCGACCTCGCGCTCGCACTCACGCAGCAGCCGGTCCGCGTCTCCGCCGCCGCCGCCACCGCCAGCCCGGATCTCGTCCCGGAGCACCCGTCGCCACCGGCACAGGAGCCGCACGTAGGCGTCGAGGACGTCGCGGACGTCGTCGTGGAACGCGGCGTAGCCGGCGAGCGTGCCGTGACGGGCGACGTAGCCGCGCTCTAGCGGCAGGTCGACGAAGGCAGTCTGCGAGCCGCCGTCGGTCGCGAGCAGCGCGAGGTGGCCCGCCGTGCGCCCGACGTCGGTGGCAGCGGCGAGAACGGAGTCGAGCTCCGGGCTCGACCGTCGTCCCAACCGCCGCGCGTGCGCGAGACACCGTCCGCTGTGCAGCCACGCCTGCTGCACGTCGCGGATCGTGAACAAGAGGTTATCCGTGGCTTCTTCTCCCAAGGCTGCTGTCATGGAGTGTGTATGTGTGTATGTGTGCAGGGACGGAAGGGGAGGAAGAAGGCCACGGCTCCCCTTTGTTGTTGCTCGATGGATGAAAGACAAAGACCTGCCCTTCTCCCGTCCGCCACAGCACCAGCCACAACGCAGCTACCCATCAACACACTCCGTCTGCGATCCAGTGGCAACCAAAGCGCCTTCCTCCCGCTCGAGCAAACGAAGCAACCTGCATATCCCGCACAGTGGGTTTCCCGGACGGGACGCAGAACTAGACGCCACGATGTGGGGGGAGCTGGATGATGCGATCTAGTTGGTTAGCCAGCGGTGGACGGTCTGTTGGGCATGGTGTCAACTAACCAGTCTGCGCAGCAGCAGACAGCCAGGCAGCGGCGGGTCCCGCATTTGTGCAAACAACAGGTTGTCACACTTCCCACCTGCACTGCCGTAGTCTGCCGCATGGATAAATACCGAGAATCTGGACCGCTGGCCATCCAGCGGAGTAGGCGAACTCACAGGGAAGGAGGAGGAGGAGGAAAGCGGTCGGCACATACTCAACTCGGTTTTTGATGGGGCCTCCACACATGCTGGGCGGTGGAGTCCGGGTCACGACTGGCTGACGGGGGGGGGGGGGAATGGGCACACAGGTAAGTAGTTAGATGCAAGATGCTATGAAAGATAGATGTCATTCTTTTGCCCAAGACATCGTCAACGCCTGCGATTGCCCAGGCCAAACAGACGAAGACGGACAGAAGGCAGGAGGCCGAAGACAGGACGAAGGCAGACGAAACGGACAAGACAAGACAAGCAGAAGACAAACAGAACTATGCGCGGAAGAGGGGGAAAGTCTAGTTGGGTCCCAGTGGAATCACAATCAACCCCCGAGCAGAAGAGCAGACGAACGGACAGATAGACGGATAGACAGTCTAGAAGAGGAAGAAAAAAGAAGATAAGCGGGGAAAAAAAGGAGAAGGGAAAAAAGAAAAAAGGAGAGAGAGAGAGGTGGAAGAAGATGGAACAGAGAGAACGAAACCCCGCCAACACCGAACAAACCCCCTCACCGCCACCCCCAAACCAGCCAACCAACCCGACCATGCATGCAACCCAATCCACGTAGAACCCGAAAGTGGGAAAAAAATGTATGACAGGTTAAGTATGTATGTATATAGGAGGGAAATAATAGCAATAACAATAATAAAAGTAATAATAGTACTAATAATAACAACAGTAAATGAATGAAGAAACGGAAGGAGAAGGAGAAGAAGAAAAGAAGCAAGCAAGCCAGCCAAGACCCCCTCTCCCAACTCCTTCATGCTCTGATAGAGTCGAGGGTTGCTGGATGCGGGCAGCAGATATATATGCAGGGCAACTCGGACGCAGGCAGTGATAATCCACCACGACACGCCAACCGTAAGAAGTGCTGTCCCTGCATAACAAAAAGAAAAGCCTGCACGTGGGTCGAGGCGTCGATGGCGAAGACGCGACACTTTCTTGTTGCGGCTTCACATGGCTCCGGAAGAGCAGCAGAGCCGTGGTGCGGAGGAGGAGGAGGAGCATTAATCGAGACGGAGAAGAATCCGAACAAAAAAGCGAAGCAAAACAAGGGCAGAGCAAAAAAAAGGCAAAGCAAAAAAAAAACCCCCCTAGGGAATGAGGGGCATGAAGCATTCCAACACCATCATCAACGTTGTCACCATCATCATCGCGATATCACCACCAAGGCAAGATCGACGGAAGTACGCCGTGTGCCGGAAAGCCCTGCTAGGAAGTCTAAACGACTCTCCTGAAGAAGGCTTCGTATTCCTCTTTGGTCCAAGGATGCCCCCCTTTCCCGGGTTGACGTGGGGAAGCGGATTCGCCGGTACCACGCAGGGCTCTGTTCGGGGATGGCAGGACGTCAGCCTGTGCGTATTGCTGCTGCTGCTGTTGTTGGTGAAGCTGTTGGTGATGCGGATGCGGATGCGGATGCTGTGCGTGGCGGTTCTGCTGCTGGTGTTGATGATGCTGTACGGGCTGCGAGCCGTGGCCGTGCTGCTGAGGTTCGTCCATGAAGCGATAGTGTTCCGGGAAGGTTGCAACTCTGTCGGGAACCACAAAGAAGTCCTGGTCCAAGGTGGTCGCCTCGCCGCCATACGGCGTCTTCAGGAGGTGCAGGATGTGGCCCAGCAGGGCCTCGTTGGAGGGGTAGGCCCCGGCGACTGCTGGGTCGTCGTGGGCGGCGAAGGGATCCCTGAACATACGGGCACGCTTGGCGGCGCCGGTGGGCTCGGGGGTGCGCAGGGTGTTGAACATGGGACGCAGCACGGCGAGGAAGCCGTTGGCGACGGCGTCGAACGAGGCACAGTGCTGCACGGTCGCGATGCACTTGGCCATGAGCTCGAGGCTCTCGACGAAGGCCGACTCGAACATTGGCCGGCCGCGGCTGCGGGAGACGTCGAGACAGATGACGAGGCCGGCGGTGTAGGCTGATTGGCTGCAGACGGGCGGCGGGTCAGCATCGCGCGGGGGGGACCAGCAACAGCCGTGAAGGGCAGAGGGGTGTGCGCCCCCAGTCCGGTTCAGAGGCGTTGCACGGCAACAAAGGGACCCAACTTACATTACCAGCCAGCATCTCCGATTTAGCTTGTTCTCGGCGCGGAGCATTCCAACAACCTAAGGCAGGAGAAAGCGATCAGCAGCATCCACCACCATCATGGGGCGTCACCGACGTAAAGATCAGGCCACTTTCTCAATGCTGTCTTTTCTTTTTCCGCCGTCGGAGCGGCCGATCACACGCAGCCAATGGCAGGGCCAATCGCAGGGGGGCGAGGGGAGCTTACGGTCGCTAGTTGCCTCGCCGCCGACACACAAGTCTTGGAGAATTCGTCGGCGGTCGCATGGGCTTCGGCTAACGCCCGGCGACCACCAGGCCCACCGCCCACATCCGCACGTTCGACATCGGGCGCGCCCGTGAGCTGTGACGTGACCCGGCCGACCAGGACGCGGCGAGTGAGCTGGACGATGGATCCCAGATAGGCGCAGTGGATCAGCAGCGTCGAGTGGCTGCGCGGACTCTCGGCGGCCTGCGACTCGCGCACGGCGGTCGACAGGGTCAGGCTCGACGGCAGGTTTGCGTGCCAGGCCTTGAGGCGATCCGAGTAGACCCGGACCGTGTTAAGGGGCACCGCCGTCGGAGAAACAACGTCGCTCGTGATGGCGGCCATCAGCACGCCGAGCTCCTCCAGCTGGCGGTGCACGTCGCAGTCCTGTCCGAAGGCGGGTTTGCCGGTGCCGGTGCTGCTGCTGCTGCTGTCACTGCCGTTGATGCTGTCGCCGCTGCCGCAGCTAGCCGGACCCGGCCCCGCCGCCAGGAAGAGGGGGTGGTGGTGGTGGAGGTGGTGGTGGAGGTGGTGGTGGTGTTGCTGGAGACGACCATCGTCCTACACCACAAGAAATTCATCAGCATCGGCTCGATCGCGATCGCTGTCGTGGGTGTGGGCATGGATGGGTGGGTTGCGGTCAATGATCAGCCAATTTCGGGATCAAATCGGTCGTCCTACCTCGGTGATCGGTTCGAACGGCGTCTGCACCTGCGAAACGCTGCCCACTGAGGCCGACATCCATCTGCTCGTGTCCATGGTGCTGTTAGATGCCATTTTGAACGCAACGATTTCCCCCCGACAGTGTGCGAACGATGGCAGCGAGAGCCGTCCTGTGCGGGATGGCGGAGCTGGGCGACTGGAGGCTGCTCGCCGAAGCCCATATAATCCGCCGCGCTACGTGTTGGAATCGCCATGCGGAGGAAAAAAAACAGGAAATGCTCGCGCGTGCTCCCATCTTGGTATCGTGCAGCGCCGCCATGGCGGGGTTCGCTGTGCCGTTGCGTCATGCTTACCTAACGCTGGGGGGCTGGGGCTGGCAGGGAGCAACGTACCCGTCCAGGAAAGTCAGCGATCGCCATGCCCGCTTCCACGCTGGCCAATCGCCTTCGAGCTCGTCTGCGGGAGCCTCCATGACGTTGCGACTGCTTGGCCCTGCTGCAAGTTGAGCCAACCCGCCTACGCAGGACTCCAGCTGCTGTCGTGGGGATCGTCGGTGGTGCAGCCCGCGTGCCTTTCCGATGGCAATGGCGCAGTCTGTAGAAATACCCAAGGGCCCCCGACGTCAGAGCTTCATTCGCGCCACGGCCGGGGGGGGGGGTTTGTTTCCCTCGGGCCGCGTCTGGGGCGGGCGGCGACGCGGAGAAACCTGGCTGCCGCAACGACCGCCGCCGGTTGCCAGAGGGGGGAAAGGGGAGGCGGAGGCGATGGGGCAAAGGGGAATGGCGCGAGTGTACGACAGGTCCAGAAGGGGAAAGGGGGGGAAGAGGAGGCTCTGCTGCTCACTGAGGTGCTCGATCACGGATATCGACTTCCGAAATATCAGGTACACGGCTGCCAGCAGGTTCGCGCGCAGGCGCTGCAGGTCGTTGGCGCCCCGGCCGAAGGCCACACTGAGGTACCATTTGCCGCTGGAGAACAGTGCACTGTGCGCGTCGTCCGTCACCGTCTCCTCCAGGTACTGCGAGCCCACCGCCGCCAGGAGCAGCAACTGGCACAGCCGGAAGTTGTTGCTTGTCGACCGCATGCCATTGCGCCCATTGGCGGCCCCTGGCAGAGAGGGATGCGGCGGTGGTGCGGATGTGGGCCCGCGGCCGGCGGCGCCGATGCTGTAGATGTCGCGGAACACCTCCGTGGCCTCCGTCTCGGGCACCGGGCAGAGCACTCTCGCGAAGCCGCAATTGTAGAATGCGGACATACAGGCGGCCACGAGCTCCTGCGGCGGGAGGTTCTCCCACGAGTAGAACTCGGGTGGCGACGTCGAGGAGCGGGCACGCCCGGACCTGCCGTCGGCTGTCGACGGCACCGGCAGCACGAGCGTCCGCATTGGTGACACCAGGGCCGTGTGGCCGATCGGGCCCGGCGAGCGCAGCATCTCCGCTCTGCGGCTGCTTCCGGTGCTGTGGGCCGGGCTCGCGGAGGAGCAGGAGGACGGGGGCCGTGTATGGCGGGGCGAAGGCGGAGTGCTCGGCGGCCGCTGCCCGCTGGCGGGAGCAGCGCCAGCGCCCGTGCTGCGGGGCGAGCCAGCGGGCAGGGAGCTTCCCGGCGACGAGTCGGATGGCGTGCGGCGGACGGCCGGGTGCTGGTGGAGGATGCCGAGGGTGCCGTCGAGCCGCGGGTTGCTTCGTTGCGGCGGGTGCTGGTGGCGGAGACGCTGCAGCGGCGGCGTCGACGGAGGAGGAGAAGCAAACACAGTTTGCGTGGCGACGTCGGACATACTCTCCTGTGCCCACGCGCGGTGGGTCTGGCCTATACTGCGGAGACGGCCGGGTTCCAGAGCTCGTTCTCGTTCTCGTTGCTGTCTGTCGCTGTCGCCGTCGTCGCAGTCCACGAACTCTCGCTTTCCGCGCCGCGGCAGGGACGAGGCCACGCCGCGGACATCGCCGTCTTTTATGGCAGCCGGGCGTGGTGGTGCATCGGATGCGTCGACCGTGCTAGCCCTGCTCCCGACGACGGAGCGAAGGCACGAAGTCCGACTCCCGGCCCAGCATTGCGGAGGCGCCCCATCCGTTGGCAACGGGTCCATTGGATTTAGGCCTGTGCCGTTCACCCTGGCCACCAATCAGGAGCCCGTCCGGGCGGTCTGGTCGGAGGTCAGCTAGGGACAGTCCGGTAACAATAATTCGTTGGCGATGACCTATCCTCCCTTGGAACCAAAACCTGCGAGGCCAGCTGGGGTCTCGACTCCGGTCGACGGGAAGCGAGGCGTCGTATGGCTTTCGTCTCGAGGATGGTATTCGCTCGCTTTTTTTTCTTTCTTTTTTTTCTTTTTTTTTCGTTTTTCCCTTTTTTCCCCTTTTCTTGCCTTTCCTTTGTTAGCCGGAGGGGGAAAGGGGACAAAAAGGGACTGGTCCCACGGAGACGATATTCTTCTCGGGTCAGTGGACGTGCGACTCTGTTCCTCTGTTTCTCCTTCGCGCTCTGTCTCTCTCCGTTCTTTCTCTCTCCGGTTCTCGCTATCCGATTGCCCTGGGACGGGGGCGGCGGACGTCAACAACTCTGGACGGACGGACGGACGGACAGACCGACGCAGACCAGCGACAGAGACAGAGACAGAGACAGAGACAGACGGAGACAGCGACAGCGGCCAGACGGGCAGAGATGCCGGCCAGGTCAGCTTCGAGTCCGATATCTCGATTCGACGCTGTGACGCCGCCAGCAGCTGGTGCTACGATGGAAACAGATGATCGCTATCACCCACACCGCCCGGCAACCCAGCAGCCGTGATTTTTTTCTTTTTTCTTTTTCTCTTCTGCGTGCGTATGTAAGTACAGACAGAGGCGTTTCTTCCGCGGGGTGAGACGAGAGGACGGGGGCCGGGCGAGGACGTGCGGGCGGCGGCCAGTGGGGGTGAGATTGTCCGGCTGGGTCCCAGGTCCCGTCCGAACGCACCAGCCAACCAGCCAGCCAGCCAACCGGCTCTTCAAGCGCTGCTCCTGCCTTCTCGAACGGTTCTTTGGCTGGCTGGCTGCACGCAGCACGCACGGAAAGGAAAAGAAAAGAAAGATCGACAGTCTCCGCCGGATGGGTGAAGCCGGTGTTGTGCGGGGACCGTCGAGGCGAGACGGCACGGAGGAAGACGGCGGACGGGCAGCCGGACGAGCAGCCGGACGAGAGAGATGAGCCGATTCGGATTGTTTGTCGAGACGCGGTGCGGTGGAGAATGTGCTGTGGGGAGGGGGAGCTCGTTCGATGTTCTGCTGCGCTCTCCACAGAAACGATCACCAGTCGTCGTCCACACGGGAGGACCACTTCAAATACAGGAGAAAAGGCGGATCACGATATGTAAATGGCGTGTCGACCGCACCGGGGGCGAGGAGCACGCTCGGCGGACGGGCAGAGCAGGAAACTACGCAATCGGGAAATATCGCTCGGGGGGGCGTTGCGAGGGCTTGACATGTGGCTGCAGTTATCTATCTCTCGTTATTTGTGCCCTTTTTCTCTTGGACGAAGAGTGGAGAGGGTTGCAATTGGTTGCGTGATGCACCGCCCATCTCGACAGCCACAGTCGCATCGAGAGCACTCCGATATCAAGTATCCACACCTATCTGTTATGCATGTAGAAGTATCTATCTATCTGCTGTGTGGAAGTATCTATGTGTCTATATGCTGTGTAGATATGGACTTCGCGGCCCGTCGCAGCCCTGCTCCTGCTCCCGGCGTGACCACCATCGTAAATGCTCTTTTCTTCCCGGTTTGTGAGGCCCGATTCTAGACCTCTCTTGGCTCCGCTTAGCTCCCGACCCACACTCATTTTTTTCGTTTCCGATTTTTCTTCTTTCTTTTCCTTTCTTTTTTTGCGACGCTCGCTGCGCTGACCTGACTGGGCTGTCTGACTGGCCCGGGAATGCGTCCCGCAATCATCCCCACCCCCCAGGTCGACTTCGATATGCAACCTTAAGTGAAGCCCCTTCCCTTTTTTTGCATCGAGCATCTGACTGGAGCAGAGGCAACCGCACACCAGACCTCCAGCTGTCTGCACACCAGCGAGCACTGGTAGGCCAGAGCCAGGGGCGGAATCCATCGCCATCTCGTCTCCAGGCCGCACGGACGTGGAGCCACAGCCACTGACGCTGCACTCCGCACCGGCGTGGAACGCATGGCACAGCATCGGCGGAGCGACATGCGCGATGTGGGGAATCGCTGGCAGCGGGGAAGAAGAGAGCTCCGGCTCTTTTCGCCTTTTCGACTGCCCTGTCTCAGCGCGCGCACCGGGTGACCGGTCTGGGGATCGTCGCACGCTCGGCTGTGCTCGTGCTCCGGCGCGCACGCCGCGGATAGATATGCAGTCCAGGATATGCATGAGGACACGACAATATGGGGTCTTCTTCGTTGGCTATCTGCGTGCGTGCCGGACGGTGGGGCCTGCCCCGCAGCAGCAACAGCTGGACGGACCATTGCGAGTGGGCGCACTCCGTTGCGATATCTCTCCTCCGTCCCTCTGGCCACTGCCTGCCTGCCTGCCTGCCTGCCTGCCTGCCTGCCTGCCTGCCTGCCGTGGCCAATGAGAGGTTCGGATCGCCGATTTCCGGATGACGGAACAGTCGTTCGCGCGCCGTCGACTGCACGCAAAAGTGCATATGTTATGCTCCGCGGGAAGCGTCGCACTTCTGGTGTCGTGCCAGCATCACGTGCACGTCCACAGGCACACGGGATGGGCGCGACTGCACTCTGCCGCCATGCTGCGAGAAGACGAGCGGTCAGTTCGACGGCGAGCAGCAAGCGTGCGGCGTGAGCAACGACAGCTGCTAGATGTGTATGACGGATACGTAGCAGACGAGCAGCGGTGGGCGCCTCGCCGTGCGCTATCTGCGCTCCAGCACGGAGGCGTGTTTGTATGTCGTCAGGCGATGCAGTCCGTGGAGTCGAGCAGTTGTGCGGTCGAGCTGGGTGGACGGAAGGCTCGTCCGGCACCGGGGGCAACCTGCCTCCTCCACTCCTGGCTGTCGTTCCACCACGTGTGATGGCGCCCGGCCGGGCTGACCTCGACGGATCACGTCTTTTTCTATTTCTCCCTCCTTCCCCTGCTGTCCATTGTGGTGCAGAGCGAGAGAGGAGAGGCAATTGAGGGGAACGGACGGCGCAGCAGAGAGGCGAAAGGAGCCCCAGCCTCGATTCCGCCGAGTGGCAACCGCAATCGCAACTGTAGCTGTGGCTGTGGCTGTGGCTCTCCAGCCACACGTCGTGCATCCCATCCTGCATGCTGTGCCGCGCATCCTGCCAGCCTGCGTCCTCGCTAGAGCGCTCCCTCCATCGTCACGCACCCACTCGACACATCCATCTATCTAGATATGTGCGTGCACCACTAGCCGGCGAGCTAGCTCTGCATGTAGCACGCGCCCCCCCACCCCCCCCCCCCCCGCCATGCGAAAATCATACGATCGCTCCAAGCCTGCTCAAATCGGGACCGATTCGACCAAATGCGGACCGCTAGTCAACGTGTAAGAAGCGGTGTGACGTCGTGTGTGATACCGAGATGACTGTGAGCCGTCGCTGACGATCACCAACCACCATCCACGGCATTCCTCTTCCGCCCAGTGCTCTCCCGTCGCCCGCCTGCCCGGCTCGGTGCGGTCTGCGATATGTACATAGCCCTCGCGGGGAAATAAAAAAGAAAGAAAGAAAGAAAGAGCGGGTCGGTCGTTTCGTTCCACCGTACCTACATTCGCTCTGCCTCTGCCTCCTGTCGATCAAACGGCCGCCCGTTGGCTGATGCTCTCTCCACTTATATGTATAGATACGTACAGCGGTCGCTCCCGGGGTACATACATAGCTGATACTTGGGCCTGGTGCCGTCCTGTCCGTCCCAATGCCGGTAGCTACCAGCCAAAACGGGAAAGAACCGGCCACAGAACAGCTCCTCCGCCACCCCGTCGTGTCGATCCCTCACGTCAACCCTCCGCCGAGAGAGTCATCTGGCAGCCGGAACCCGACGTGGATGTCGGACGATAGAGATGGATGGGGCGTTGACGCCCGTCGGCCGGTCGCTCGATTGTGTCGGATGTGAATTTTCCCCGCCCCCTCAAACGATCGGAAAATCGAGGAGCACAGGCCGTGCGGAAAACAAGAGCCAATGTGGGAATTGTCCACCTCGCTCGCGCGGAATTCTCGTGTGCTCCAACCCCCCCCGCCACCGCCTCCATTCGCTCCGGCTGAGTGAGGTCGATATCTACTCGAGATAAGATGCACAATGCCCGTTGTCTTGCCAAAGTGGTACCCGATACCCACTCTGCCCGGAATATGGTCTAGATAGTTGTATGTAGTTATAAAAAAGAGATGGACGCCAAGAGAGTGTGTAGAGTATGTATGTATGTACGGAATGGCCCTAGCGAACGGGTGCAAAAACATTGATTGAGTCTTCACTATACATATCTACATAGTATTTATTGACCCCTCACTACAAGTTTATTGACACGACGACACGAGAATTTACCGACTCAACACGATACGTTCATTGACTCGCGCCATTCGCGATTCACTTCCGACACCACAATGGAAAGTAACATATGCTCGTGCAGTTCTCGTTTCTCGTGCAGTGCCAGCCGGGGGTTTCGGTGGTCGCAAGATCAAAAAGTACCATGAATTCGCGAAAAGAAGTCGAGCGAGGGAAACAATGCAGACAAAAAAAGGAAATATTATCCAGCCAAATTGAGGAAAAATCTCGTGAACTATATCAGTTCTTATCGCTTCTCCGTTCAGGTGCTTATCTATCTTATCGATCTTTTCCTGTCTGGGTGCTGCCGCCCCGAGTTCCTTCTGTTTTTCTCCACTTTTATAGTCCTTGTATCAGGTACCAGTTTAGTATAACGACGGGCATTGTGCACCATTTCTCATATCTAAACCCATTTCTACCACTGCTACCATACCTACTCTGCTGCACTCGGCCGCGGAACTGCGATCCGAGGCTCCCCTCCCCGGACGGAAAAAGCGAGACATAGCGATGCCCCAGGTAGCATGATTCCGGATCGGCGCCGCCGCTGTCCGCAACATGGAAGCCCCCGGCAACCGACCAAGACGGATGCCCGCCGCGCTGCTGCCCTGGCCGGTCCTCGACGGCGTACCTGTTGCGCACGGCCCCGACGCCGAGGGTGCTGACGTCGATGGCGACGGAGACGTTCTCGGCCCCACCGGGCGCGAGGAGGGCCTTATTGAAACCCTTGAGTTATTGCCAGCGGTGTAGAACTGGACCTCACCGCCGGCGCGCCTACCAGTGTTCGTGATCTCGACGGTCGCCGTGACGTTGGTCGCCGACATCGCCAGGTTGCGCGACGTGAACGTGGTGCAGCCCTTGCCGTGGCGCAGCGACACCGGCGACGACAACACTAATTGATACTGGTGGCCGAACGCCAGTGCCGTTCTCGCACGCGGCCCCCGAGGAAGTCGCAATGGCTCGGCGTCGTGCGGCACCGACACCGCCGGCTTGCCCGACGGGCTGTGCGCACCGGCGGGCACGTCCGCCAGCGAGTTGCTGCCCTCCTCCGACGGGTAGAACTGCTGCGCCAGCACCGCCGTCCGCTTGCCCGGCCAGCACACAACCACCGCGTTCGGGCCCGCCTCCCGTGCCGCGCGCCGGCCGGGCCGAGGTCGTGCACCTCGACGCGCTCTGCCGGGGATACGTGTTAGCAAATGGGGTCGGAGCGGGGGATGCGTCCCATCCCTCCGGTGGCCGTAGTTGTGCGTTCCTCGAGTCGGGATCAGTGATCGGGACTCGTCGGGCGGGGGGCCCAACTAACGGCGAGCGACTTACTTTATGGATCCGTCGGCCACATGGGGTCGAGCACGGCGACGATCCTGAGTTTCTTCCTGTCAAGCGGTCTCGGCGTCGGTCCTGCCCGCCAGCTCCCGGCGTGCTCGGGATCAGCTCCTTCCGCCGGCTCGCGGGCACGGGCGGGTACGGGTTCTCGAGGAGACCCCTCGCGAACTTGATCCGCAGGATGCGCGTGACTGCTTCGTCGACGACACTCGGCGCCAGCTTGCCAGCCACGAGCAACCTCGGGATCGTCTGGTAGTTAAACGAGTCGCCACTCATCTCGTCGACGTGGTTGCCGGCCCCGAGCGAGTGCTGCGTGATGGCCTCCATATCGCCGCGCTTGCAGAGGCCGTGGCCGTTGCAGATCCTGTCGGTTGCGCCGGGCCTGGACGAGAAGTGTCAGCGTGCTTCCTTCCTTCCCCTCAGTGAGATTCTATGACCGCGAGATGAACTGTCGTTTCTCATCACGTGGCACTTGAAGCCCCCACTCCTCCTGCAGGATCTCGGTGAACAGGTGGTGGTCGGCGACGGCCGGGGCACCACCGTACGAGTGGTAGGCGGGTGCGACGCTCCTCGCGTCAGCGTCGATGGTGGACCGCTTGAACGCGGGCGGTTACGTGCGCCGCTCTCGCCGCCGTGAACCGGCGCGGTGTTGAGGCCGCCATCGGGCGTGCCGAAGGCGGGCGAGGTGCTTGGCTGTTGCGGCGACGCTGTGTCATTGCTGGCCGCAGACGAAGGCGTGGCCGAGCTCGCCGGACAGGTACGGGTCCTCGCTGCACATCCCCTCGACGCGGCCGAAGCGCAGCTTGTGCGTCAGGGCTGAGCGAATCCCTCGCCACCGCCGCCGCTGGCGAGTACACCAGCGCCGGACCCCGCGCGCACCTGTCGCCGCCTCTCCGTCGGAGCGCGGATGGCTCGTGCTTGCTTACCGTGGCAGTGCTGGGATGCCCAGCCGGGTCTCCACGAGGAGATGGGAAAAAAATCAATGAAGTCCCGGGAACACGGGGAGGATGGGAGGGCCCCGTATTCTGGAAGCGGTGAGTGGGGCCTTATAATCCGGCGGACGGCATGCAGTACATGCCTATCACGAGGAATTGGGTCTGTTTCCCCGTTGCTGTCGATTGATGTACTGGATTGAGTGCTCGTGTATGTATCCTCCGTCAACGAAACACCTGGTGAACAGGTACGACACTCCGGTACCATGAATCCACCTTGCCGATCGACGTCGAGACGGCCGCCAGCTTTCCTCCGGCGGGGGACGCCGGGGATCGTTGATGCACGATTGAAAAGCGCGAGGAACCTCCTTGTTCGTCCAGCGTGTGGTCTTGTCGGTGCTCTTTGCGCTGATTGCCATGGCGGGATGCGACAACCCGTTGACTACCTAGCGCGCTGCTCAACTTTTCCTACTGCACGGTTGCTGAGTTTTTGAGTTTTTGAATTTTCGGGTTGCAGTGCTACGTGATTTAAATTTTGTCAATGTTGAGAAACATGACAGGTTGATTGCTGTGGGTCTCCGTACTCCGTCCTCACGTTTGCCAGTGTTAGCCGCGATGGCCCGGATTCGAGAGCGCGCAGCTTCTCCCGTCCGCTGGGCTTCCCCTGGGCATCGGTTCGCTGCGATCGACGATTCTGAGGGATTCCGACCGCCAGTAGCCGACCAGCAGGGTGTCTTTTTGAGGGGTGCATGCCTACCTGAAGATGTCGGCTGCCGAGACGTCGGCACCTCGACACATGAGAAGCCCGGCCAGCGGCTTGTGCCCGTTCATGGCCGCGTAGTGCAGCGGCGTCAACCAGAGATCGTCGACCGCCGATATGTCGGCGCCTCGATCTACGAGCAGCCGGGCTAGCGCCTCGTGCCCGTTCTCCGCCGCGTGATGTAGCGGTGTCTGCCCTATGTCGTTGGTTGCCGAGACGCCGGCGCCTCGATCCACGAGCATCCGGGCCAGCGCCTCGTGCCCGTTCTTCGCCGCGTGATGTAGCGGTGTCTGCTCTATGTCGTTGGTTGCCGAGACACCGGCGCCTCGATCCACGAGCATCCGGGCCACCGCCTCGTGCCCGTTCACCGCCGCGAGATGTAGCGGTGTCTGCCCTATGTCGTTGGTTGCCGAGACGCCGGCGCCTCGATCCACAAGCATCCGGGCCAGCGCCTCGTGCCCGTTCTTCGCCGCGTGATGTAGCGGCGTCCACCCGTCGATGTCGGTTGCCGAGACGCCGGCGCCTCGATCCACGAGCATCCGGGCCAGCGCCTCGTGCCCGTTCTTCGCCGCGTGATGTAGCGGTGTCTGCTCTATGTCGTTGGTTGCCGAGACGCCGGCGCCTCGATCCACAAGCATCCGGGCCAGCGCCTCGTGCCCATTTACCACCGCGAGATGTAGCGGTGTCCGCCTTATGAGGTCGGCTGCCGAGTCGCCGGCGCCTCGATCCACAAGCATCCGGGCCAGCGCCTCGTGCCCGTTCTCCGCCGCGTGATGTAGCGGTGTCCGCCCTATGACGTCGTCGGCCGTCGCCGAGACGTCGACGCCCGCGCCAAGCAGATGCTGTGCAATATCCGGGTCTCCAAACCGGGATGCGCGGCATAGCAGTTGGTCTACACGGCTCCTCTGTACAGACTCGGAAATGGAGGTGGCGGGGAACTTCAATTTTATACAGGCCGTCCACCCAAATTGGGATTTGGATATGCTGGTAAGCTTCCGCCCTAATCCAAACACGCAGACTGTGGAAAGGCGGTCCCTTCCCTCTTGCAGAGCCCCTGACCTAGCCCAAAAAGTGTCTGCAGAACCCGCGGTTCGAACACGGTTGCAATGATAGTCGATCCAGTGCTGGAATGTAGCTTCTGATACGAAAGCTTCCCAAAGGACAGCCAAGATTTGACAGCTGTCTTCGCTACGATTCAAGTGCCATGGCCAAAATACTGCCGAGTACAGTAAGAGGTGACGATCGCGGTATCGCCCTTCTCGTGTTTCAAGGGCCACGTCATAGTCTGTCCAAGACCTCGAAGAGCAAACCAGCGAAAGGCAGATTTTGGCGATTTCGGTATCAAAATCGACCCTGAGCAGCTGGGTCTCCAAGTATTCTTCCACCGAAAGATGGGCAAACCGGAAAACGTTCAGGCGCTCGTCCAAAATGAGGAGGTTTTGGCAGGCTTTCAACAAATCAGTCGCCCTTACAGCCGTGCATTTGTGGGAAAATTCCCCCGAGCCGTCGACTTCGACCGTGACTGCGTCAAGCAACGTTTCCGATCGCAACGGTTCGTAAGAGCACTGGACCCACCGGAAGGCGTTGAGTGCTAGTTGAGAAGCGCGACGACTCTGGTTGCGAATGCGGTTGTATATTTCGCCGTACGCATCCGTTAAGGTTTCTGGAAGGACTTTCAGGCTGTCCCTTACATCGTCTGCAAGGATCAGGTCGCAGAGCAAGGTAATCTGAAGAGCGGCAAGTTGAAACCTTCATCCAACCGTCAGCTGTGATATCTATTTATCAGTAGTTCAGGTGAGCGTACATTCCCTTGGATCGCTCACAAAGAACTTGGCATATTTCGTCTTTGAGCGCATTTGGGACATTGCCGTGGAGCAGTTTCTTCTGTTCGATTGCCTCCTGTACCTTCTCCATCACAAACCGGTTGATGTCATCGATATTGTCATCGGGTTCCAACTCAATCCTGGGAAAAATCTCGAACTGCAGGAGGATATCGGTGTCCATTCGAGTGATTGCAAAAATCTTGACCAGAGTGTCTGATCTTTCTACGATGTACTTGAGCGCCCGTAGTAATCCCAACCGCAATTTGTGATCGACTTCGTCTAGGGCGTCAATGCAAATCATCGTCTGAGGATATGCAGCCATGAGCTGAACAAGGAGATCCTGGCATTCCTTAAGAGTCAAACGCGAAGAGAGTTGCCCCCCCTTCTCCCGGTCCTTGTAAATGTCAAGGACTGGCGTGGGGAGATTGTCTTCAGATGGAGTCTTCGCAAGCTGCTGAATAAGTGTGCGCAGGATGCTCTCGGGATCTCGGCGACGTTCCTCGGCTCGATTACAGTAGAAGTACGCCAACTTGGATTCGGGTGTTAGATTGGGAAGGAACCAGTCAATGACCTGTGATGCAATGTACGTTTTGCCAGCTCCAGCTAGACGAACTGGTCAGAAGAGCGCTCCTTTCGGTTGAGGATGGCGGAGACTTACGGATTCCCCGCAACAGTAACAGCATCGAGTCCGTTGATGCTCTCCAAGAGCGGTACTTCTCCTTCTTCAAGATCCACTCTCCCGTGCTTGCTAGACGGTCATCACTGATACGCTTGTGGTGATTTGTGTACGGGACCGTGGACATCCATTCCAGGATCTCGGTTCTCTTGGCTAGTTCCAGCGTTAGTCGGGGTTGGAAAATATTGGAAGGCTAAACATGTTTCCGATGGAGAGGCGCTTACTCTTGGTTCTACTAGAGAGGTCTCGTTAGCCAACCGCAAGATCCTGTCGAATCGCTGTTCGCCGGATTTCAGGTACTTACCCGCCGGTGGCGACGGTGATCGGACCATGAAACACTCCTCGTAACTCGGTATGCGTGGAACGCTGGTAGATCCGTTGGTTCTCTGTGCTCTCACTAGTTTCCATGTTGGACGGTGGAAGTGTCGGGCGAATTGTTTGTCTATACTTTGGTGGCGACTTGCCGCTGGGTTGATGAAGAGGAGCTGGAGAGTGGGGATGTTCGTCCGACTGAAAGAAGCTTAGAGAGTCTAGATGTAGAATACTCCGCGGTATGGCGATATTGCTACAAAAGGTGCGCTCGCTCAAATTTTACATAGTGCGTGGTATGTAATGGGATTTTTCAGTATCCCCGACTACCCCGCTTCGACCAGCCCCGCTGTGTGCAAGCCTGAAAGCTTGCGGCTGAGGTACGTACGATAGGAGAGGTGCGCAGCGTGCTAGGTCGTCAAGCGGTTCTCGCATGCCGCCAATAATAGAGCGGGAGGTACATGTTAGCCGCACAATTCCATACAGGAATCTCAACTGCAGTGGATTGGTGTGCGACACTAGTGCACCACCCGCGGACCAACGGGCTTTTATCGAAGGGTGGCGACGATGCTTCATGATCGCATACGACCTATCTAGTCGGATCATGGCGATATTATGTAACCACAGTCCGTTCCTGTCCGCCGTACTTCCCATTGTGGAGGAAATTTAGTCAACTGGCTTGGCGTTAAAAGTGAGGTGAAAACAAGTCCGCCCACCACGCCGCTCGCCACGTTTGTACTTTTAACAGTTCTATTATATATTCTATCTAAACACATTTTACCCCAACAATAGAAGGGGGTGATTTAGACAGCAACGGAAAGCCCTTTTTTTTTTAATCTGACGCCAGACTTTGAAATTCCAGATAGTTACATAATCTAGTGTTTCTTATGTTGGAATAATTTTTAAATTAGGTATGTGGTGTGGGGTAGGTATTCCGTGTCCGTCCAAAATGGGGGGGGGACCAAAAGTGGGGGGGGGGTGGTCAATATTTACGAGAGAGAGATGAGGGTGGTGAATTGAGTGGTGGCTATCTCTCGGTGCGGTGTAGGTAG
>Ga0307516_10001613_pt1 | contig 31093 bp, 27 predicted proteins | sample 19_EM_MG_FD_203310 | JGI IMG/M metagenome (GOLD analysis project Ga0307516, IMG submission 203310) | Populus trichocarpa ectomycorrhiza microbial communities from riparian zone in the Pacific Northwest, United States - 19_EM | ecosystem: Host-associated > Plants > Roots > Unclassified | place... | reverse complement strand
TAGGGGATCGAGGTTATTCGCGGTGGGAGGTTATTTGCAGTGGTTTTGGATAAGGCGCTGGGCCGGGCTCATAACCTGTTGAAAGTGATGAACGTGTGTATTGTCTAAGTAAGGCTGAAGCCTCGAGTGAAAGGAGAATATAGGGGTAGGCCCATGCCTGCCGTGACTAAGCAACGAGTGAGATATTGCAACACGTTTCATTGTCACAACCCGAGTGAGAAAATATGATGCACGACCGCCGGATCATTTCTTACTCCGCCGCCACATCGTATGATAAGCCAAATTTAAAAGACGAGATAACCCAAGGTATGTTGATCGACTTCTTTTAGCTTCAAACCGATACAACTTTTCTTGTATGTTGAGCTTTGTGGTCGCTGGACGGTGCAAACTATGTACGATACTTTCGACGTCAAGTAGTCATCGGCAACTATGTAAGATCTCGAATTATCCCACCCATACTTAAGATGCCCCTTTAGCACACCGAGGATTGGCCCCTCCATGAATTTGGGCTATATCTGCGTTATGTTGGTATCGTAAGAAATGATCAGAACGGTCACCCGGCACATTGTCTCACCCGGGTTGTTCTAACTACAAGCCGAATAACTTGAGTCAATAAAGAGCACTGCTCGAGTCAATAAACGCAATGATTCAAATCAATAAACAGAAGGACTCGAGTCAACAAAAAGAATCGCTCGAGGCAATAAATCGAATGATTCGAATCGCTAAATAGCACTTGCCCTCCGGTTGCCTCTGCCGACGATTCGCTTAGCGTATGGAACCACCACTGCCATCGGTGTTTCCTGAATAATTCAACAAACAATGCTCCAATAGAGGAGGTGATTACCTAAGGTGTTGTCTATTATCTCTGAGCGCCATTAAAAACTTGATTGGTCATACATCGCTGGTTGTGGAAATGCGACGGGATCCCAAACCATCATTTGCAGATTGCGGGATGCCACACGCTTTTTTTTTTCTATTTGGACTTTGGTACATAATTAATGACTGCCGTCACTCTTTCTCGAGGCAAGCCTGGGCGGGGGGCTGGAGGGGGGCTTGCGACAAGCCGCATTGCGCGGACTGTGGACAAGAAATGGACTGTACATAACTTCGCCGTGATCTACACAGGTCGTATACGAACAATGATTAAACAAAAAGAAACTGTGGCGGCGGATCCTGGCGTAGAGGTGGTGTGCAGACGGCGGATGAGAGCGCGCAGGCTGGGCGCAGGGCGAAGCAGGGAGCGAGCGTTGACGGGGACAAAAGGGGGAACTTTCGGCATTGGAGGGACGCACATATCTCGGAGTGAAGGAAACTGTCAGAATAATGAACGTCCGGAGACGGCGGACTGGAGACGGCGCGCCCGGAGATGACAGCCGCCCGAGCTTCCGAGCGCCGGCTCGGGAGACACTCTTCCGTCCTTTCCCCTGGCGAGTCCCTGCCCGTTATATATAGAGAGAATATTCTGCCTTCGACTATGTATAACAATCAATTCACTATCTTCATCTCTATCGATCCCTATATTCCAACAAAATCTCCTGTGCATACCATCGATCCGTCCGGGGAGTGCAGCCAGGCGGTACTAGACTTCCTCTCCACCACGAATGTGGGAAGGATGGAGCGAGTTGTCTGAGTGGGAGCGCAGGGAGCGCAGGGAGCGGGAAAAGGAGAGGAGGGCAGAGGCGGAGGAGTTGGGTGCTGTGGAGGAGCTGGGCAACGGGGAGGAACTACCACTGGTCCTACCCACGCCGTCTTTCATGGCGTCCGCAGACGTGGCTTAGGGGTGAGTCTCGATTCCTTGGTTTTTTCGTTTTTTCAGATTCTTTTCCTTTGTGATATCTTTGGCGCACGTCATATTTTCTTGGGACAGGCTGGAGCGGAGGGCGGAGGGCGAAGGGGAGTTTGCAGCGTGCCGCCCTCGCGCAGACAGCGGACGGGAAACCCGGATAAAAAAGTGCACCGCCATAGTCTAGATAGGCTGTATGCGAGTACGAATAAACAAAAAAAGACATCGTTCCGTCGATTTTCGACGTCGAGCTTGAAGTTTTTTCTTCGGACGGCACGAGCCCCCCCCAATTCAGCTGGCCGAGTGCCTACACGGTTGACGGACGGTGAACAATCAGTCGCTGCTGCTTATCCGCAGCTTCGATTGTGACGGCTCATGAGTGGGAAGCAAAGTTGGTGGGCGTATGCGAAAGGAGTGCGGGTTACGGTGAACAAAACAAGAGCGGTGCAAGTATATGTATCACCCGTTTCTCTTTTCCTCACGTAAAACGAAGCGAACAGCAACATCATAGTCTCCGCACCCCCACCCGAAAACTTGGGGGTGCGGATGAGTGCAACAAAGTAAACAAGCTTTTTCTCGGTACCTACCGTTGTTTTGCACCGCGCTAATGCAGTTCGGCGAACAGCTAGCCGCATACTGACTAGCGTGGACGGCGCGGCGATGCTGAAGCGACTGGCCGACCTTCGATTTGGTTGCGGGTTGGCGGCATCCGAACGCCGGATCTCTTCTGCGGCTGTAGTCCGCCATGTCGAGTACGAATACTATCCCGCCCGGTTAGAGCAATCGTCGAGTCATTTCCTTCGCTCGAGCATTCCACTCCGTCAGACTTTTCGCCCGGGGAGTCGGGGACACGAATTGACCGCGTAGGGCCAGCGTCAACCCACAATACAGCGGAGGGGACTCGGAGTGGAAGTAGCGGAACCGATATCGGTGGGAAGAGGGTGACATTTCGGACAGAAAGCCTCACGCCAGCCCCGAAATGTCTTGTGGTCTTTCCGATAACTTCGCATATCATTGCTAACCCCCACATCGCGTGGCGTCGTTGGGCCCTGGTACTGGTGCATTGACTGAGACCGTGGCGGTGATGTTCCCCTCGGGAGCGCCGCCCTTGGCTCAGGGGCGGTCATCCCAGCCGCTCCGATCGCCTTGACCTGTTGGCCCACAGCCTCTACCGTCGGAATTACGTTCCATGTGAGATGGTATACTGATGAAGGTTTGGATTTGGCACTTGTGCCCTCGAGATTGTCGAGGACACGATTTCGCAAGATGAGAGAGCGGGGAAGCACAAAAGAGTAGGATCTTCTGCTCTGCTGGTTCTTCTCGTTCTGTTCTATACTACTTCATACAAAAATCAATAGAGAGGATAGTCAACCCCACCCTTGCTACGCCTTTGCTCCGCCGTGACTGACTATTCCATCAACAACCATCTCTACCTATTTCGGTAACCACTCTCTCCTAAGTCTCTACAAGTCTCTAACTACACGGTGCTAACCTTGCGTCTGTAGGACTGCCTCGGCGCTCGTGGCCGGATTCTCTAGCGCAAACCCTACGGTCGGCCATAATATTTCAACACTAACCGCTACTTGTACAGCACCGCTGACGTTCTGAGCTACTATCTCTTTTTCTAGCTTAACGAGCCCTACTGCAAGACCCTCAATGCTAATCGAGTGCTCCCCCATGACACCTCCCAGCTGCGCCCACTGCTGGGTTTCGTCCTGCTCAGACGTCTTACGTGCTAGGGCTGTAATCTCATCACTCAGACTGCCTCGAGGGCAGCGGTGGTTGTCCGCACCTCTGTGAGGATCCGTCCCAGTGGGACCAGTGCAAGACGTGCCACGGGCCAAAGTTGTCTGGTTAGCCTAAGAGAGCCAGTTGCCATCCTCTTCCGTCCATTAGAAGCACGGGAGCGACGTTCCTCAGCCGCGAGGGTTGGGTGTTCCAGCCCTGGGAGGGGTTCCCTTGCCATTCTCCTCCTGATCAGCTGCCGTGTTCCGCCACCAGCCATCCGCCGTATTCGGTCCATCTCTCCACTACCTTCCTCCGCTCGCCTGTTTTTCAGGGCCAAGGCCACGCTTCGTGCCGAGAACTCGCTGTGGCCGCTGCGGGAGAGCAGCCGAGCTCCACCCCCTAACATGATGGGTGGTCAAGGCGTGCTGAAGACGTCGCACTCAGCGCCCCCAGTGATGTTGCTGCCGCTGCCGCTATCGCTTTTGCCGTTGCCCTGGCGGCCGATGTCGTTACCGCTCCTAACGAGTTCCGTAACCCCTCTACTTCGCTCCCGCTCTCATGCCCGCGCTCCTCTCGAGTCCACTGAGCTCGCTCTCGCCCCCTACTTCCTCTCCCTCCTGCGGTGCGACTACCCCTCCCACTAGGTGGTCCTTCTTCGATCCCGACAAGCTCCCACAGCATAGAGCTCTCGTGGTGATCGCTGGCGGCTGCCGCCACATTTGTTTCGATCGTACCGTGGCTTGGGACAGGCATCGTGACGTCCGCGAAGCCTAATCATGATTCATAGTGAAAGTTGGTGGACAAGTCATAGTGTTTTTTTAAGATGAGTTATCGCTGTCAGGGTTTTGTCAAAGTCACATACGTACCGGCGACAGGAGTGCGTCATGTTCGAACGGCCGTGGCGAAGCAATCCCAATGCGCGTCTGGGTGTCGCTAACGGATGCTCCGCCGACGGTCGCGATGGGTGGTCGCTCACCATATCTACATGAAGTACTTACCCTGCACATCACCTCTAACCACATACATATCCCCCCAACTCTCCGACCCCCTCGCCACTCCGCCTCTCCGGCTGCCTTGTCACCGTTCTCGACAGCCACACCACGATCAAACCACATAATGCCCGAGTCGACGCAACTGCTGGTGAAGGAAGCTCAGCGGTTCAGCTCTCGAAGTGTTCTCTCGCTTCAGGGCTGAAGCTTGAGCGGTCGGCACAGATAGGTATGTAGGTTTTGACTCCCGTCAACATTATTCGAAGGATCCATGTCGCTTAGCTCGCTTTCAAAGCCGAATGGGTTGCAAAACCGTATGTGCTGGGAAGACAAACACTCGGACGACTCCGACGACGAGACCGAGGCTTTCAACCCCGCCCAGCTTCTCAATAATGACGCAGACCTCGGCCCGCCAACTTTCCTGCAGATCGGTGGCGAGCACGTCAGTGTAACTGACGAGGTGTGGTAAGGATAGAGCAGACGGTTGATGTTGTGTGGGAGGCCGGTTGCCGAGTCGTTGCCGGCGTCGCCGAGCCTCATGGTGTGTGGGAAGAGATAGCTCGACATGGCCTTGCTCTTGGTCGGCTAAGTTTTGGTGCGGCTCACTATGTCCCACAAGGATTCGTGCAGAAAATAGGTGTGCTTTGATCCCCAGGGCCTGCTCCCACCGCCTGTGTAGCGTCTTACCCACTGCTGAGCGGCGACGATCGGCAAACAGAGCATGTGGACGGAGATCTCGATGCAGCGGTCCTGTCCACGTTCAGCTTCATGGCCACTGGCGATCAAACGTGGACCCCATTTACACCCACGTCTTCCAGTATTGATTCGACAATCGTATCGATTAAAGACACCAATCGACAGTGAAGAAGCGGGGACTTTGCCGATCAGTGAGATCGAATGCAATACAGCTTTCGACCGCCTATGGCCCGCCATTCTCAATTTAATATGGGGAATTGTTTACACTTACCAACCTACCATTCCGCAGATCCAAAATTATTTGTTTTATTGTGGTGTACAGCAGCAGTGCATCGATCAGCGGATGAGGGCGGTGTTCCTCCCCTCACGGGTGTCGGTCACTCATATGACAGTGTGATATGTAGGGCTGCAATTGACGAGGGTCGGTCCGTCAGCCGCTTGCATGCACGTTATCCTGCTTCCGGTGCGAAGGTTACACGAAAGCGGGGAGCACGACGACCGAGCGCAGGGCAGGGGAACCCCCCTGCAATACATACGTGTCAGACCGTCGAACAGATAGCCCCAAGACTCTCCAGGTTCGTACGAAGTATGCGGGAATAGGGGCCTCCTCTCGCTGCGCCCCTGTCCTTCAGCTTTCTCCTCCGTGCTGGAATGGTTGGAGTGTCGGTGACTTCCTCTACGCGTAACATCATGGCATGCCTAGGAATCCGCAACGCTCAGCTGCCAAAATGGATCACTGCGGAAATGCCGGCATCGCTGTAATTCCTCTGATGGAGGAGTACGTTCCAACCGCGCAGCGAGTTCCGAGGTTACGAGGCCAGGAATCTGTTCCACCGTGGCGGGTGCAAGGGTTTATTTCAACAGCTTACGGCGGTTGACGGACATGTGCAGGCGATAACTGTCCACGATGGGGGTGTCCACTCCACCGCTGTGATCGGCCACACTTGAGGTGGGGCTGTCCATCCTTCAGCCGGTTACAACTAGTATGCATGTTTCTGCGTTCCTGTAGTGTTCGTTCGAAGATATTGGACAAACGCGGAAAAGACGCATCCGTATCAGGGCACCACTGCGCAGGGACGCGTGCTCTGGCTGGAATGCATGCTCTCTAGGGCTCACCTATCTCAACCGGAGATGATTAGCTTGGCCACTGCATGAGCCAGTTGGTTGCGGTTTGCGCAGGTGGGTGAGAGGCCTCCTGGACGTCCATAAGCCGCTTTTTGGAGAGTAGGGAGGTCTGGAAGGCTTGAGAAGCTCCTATATATTCTTGGGCGAAGCCCACGTTGACACGGAGGAGATAAACGTCTACTGTATAGTTCCCACTTCCAACTCCAAACAGCAGCAAAGATCTCGGACTATCCCTATGGCATCCGAGAAGTATCTCATCACCGGCCTCGCCAAGGAGACGGGTGTCCACCCTCGAAAGGATATCACCGAGTTCATGGACCCAGAGAGCAAGCAGTGGAACCTGTTTCTCCAGGCTCTGAGGACGTTTCACGACCAGACCGAAGGCGACGATAACCCTCTCGGGTACTACCAGATTGCCGGAATCCATGGGGCTCCATTTATCAACTGGATGGAGGCCCATGAAGATGGAGATAGGCCAATGGACTATTGCACTCACGGAACGCAAGTATTACCACTGCATCTCGACCGGCGGGGATACTAATTCGCCATATCTAGTGCCCTGTTCTTGACCTGGCATCGCCCATACCTTTTGCTTCTTGAGGTGGGTTTCAGTTTCGAGATACAGAATGTATATTGACAACTGGCAGCAACGGATCGTGGAGGAAGCCGTGAAGATTGCGTCCTCGCTCGACGAAGGGTACCTGGCCGAGGCGCGCAAGATCAGACTCCCGTACCGCCCCTTTCTACCCCCCGCATTTCTTTCACTATCTGAACTAACTCAACATCCAGTTACTGGGACTGGGCCACTGACTCAAACGTCCCAGCTGCTGCCCGCGAGCCAATGATCGAAGTCCGCCTTCCGATCAAGGCTGGAGGTCCTATCATCACCAAGAATATTCACAACCCGCTCTACTCCTACAAATTCAAGTCGGCGCATCGCATTGTCAGGGATTTCACGCCGGTAGTTAACGCGCAGTTCTTTGACGCTTTCCAGGACCCGGCCAAACCAAACCCACGCCCAAACAGCCACGTAGGTAGTTACTCGTTCTCTCGGAGCGCAAAGAGCTTACTCTACTTAGTTCACCACATTCATGGAAACAAGGCGGTGTCCCGAACTCCTGCATCCGTTTACCAGCAACATGGCCATAGTTGATGCCCAGCTGCAGGGCTCAGTCCCGCCTGCTGAAAATCTCCCAACTGAGTAAGTGCAGTTAGGTCCTTTTCCCCTACGGTATTGCTAACACCAACTTAGCTGGCGCAACGGTATCTACCGGCTCCTTCGATGTGTCCACGACTACGGTAATTTCAGCAACACCGGGTGGAGTAAGGGTCTTCAAACCAAGCACCATCTATCGCTCGAGAGCTATCACAACGCTATCCACAGTGAGTTCTGCGGCAGTCACTAGCAAGAATTCTGCTAATTTGTGTAGATTATACTGGCACGAACTACGGCCCCACTGGAGATCCCAATCAAACTTTGTTTCCGACTGGCCACATGACCGAAGTGTCTGTCTCTGCGTTTGATCCCATTTTCTGGTACGTTGCCCTCCGCTGGAACGAGATTCAGTAAGCTGAGTTATACCCCACAGGCTGCAGTGAGATCCTAAACATCCCCATTTCCTACACATTGGCCATCACTAACCCTTGAAGTCACACAAACATCGACCGTCTGTATGCAATGTGGCAAGCCATCAACTACAATTCCAAGTTCGAGGAGCAGGCGGCAAGCACAACGCGGCTACCTGCGGTAGCCGAGGTCAGCACCGACAGCGGTGAAACTATTCTTCGGCCGTTCTACCACACGCAGCCTCCGGACCAAGCCAACATCGACCCCAAATACGTGTGGGCCAACTACAAGGTGCAGAAGACCAGCAACGACAAGTACCCAGGCACCTTCGAATACGGCTACACATACCCTGAGATCGGCTTCGCACCATCGAATGATGAGGAACGCGAGAGGCTCAAGGAAGACGTCATTGACGAAGTGAACCGGCTCTACACGCCAGAGAAACTCGGCTCCACTATCCCTGGTAGAGCCCTCACGTTTCCCGAGGGTACCGACGGTACGTACCGAATACATCCCTCCTTGTCGCACCGCTCGTTTCTCACCTCCCCACGTAGAAATCGATAAACAGGCCCACTATCGCCGCGAATGGGTGGCCAACATACACGTCAAGAACTACCTAGTATCAAACAACTTCATCATTTTCGTCTTCCTTGGTGCCCCCCCGGAAGATCCCGCATTGTGGGTCATGTCGCCCAACCTTGCTGGGAGCCTGTGCACCTTTAAGGCTCCGTCCGAGCTCTGCATGAACTGCGCCTCGCAAAAAGAAGCAAATGCCTACGTCTCCGCTTCCGTTGACCTCACCCATATCCTCTACAATCAGACTACTGCGGTGGGAGGAGGTCAGCTGCATGAGGAGGAGAAGATGGTGGAGTACCTCAGGGGGAATTTGTGCTGGCGTTTGATGAGGGTACAGATTCACGCACCCTAGGAGAAATGATGGTACAGTTTACTGATATCCCCGCAGGTCGACCGCAAAGTCATCGACATCGAGCCCCTGCTCAAGAAGTCAACGGATGCCTTGGAGGTCAGTGTGGCGAGCTTCTTCCTGGGCTACCCGAAAGCCTTGAGGGGAGATGCTGGAGCAGTGAAACCGGGGAAGGGAGAACCCAAGGGTGGTCTCCTCTTTGGCGAGAAGAATCACGCGGAAGTGACGCACAGGCTGAGGCATGTTGGAGGGTTCAAGGGTTGAAGAAGACTTGACTTTTGCGGGCTGGTGGGGGGCGAGTGGTACCAGGTATCGACGGTCGAGGTAATTGTCGTGGTAGTAATACAAAAAGTCTGCTGCGCTACCATGAAACTGGCAATCCGAGAATGTAGGACTTTCTCCCTAGGAGCCCATACTGGTGAACCTGTGACAGGCGGCAGACCTAGCACAGACAGTCCGGCTACTTAGGCAAAGTTTTAGTACAACGGCGCCGCGCCGTTGTAGACTCCCTGTAGCCGCTATCGTCGGCTTTGGTGGTTTCCAACCAGGAGTCTCAACAGCCCGGCCGGGCCAGTTCTGACCTCGGACTAAACTAGTCTATGAGAGGCAGCCCAAGCTACTCCACGGCCCGCTAGCCGACGGGCTTTTTTGGACCTTTTTTCTATTTTGCCATTTATCACGGCGACCTATATAGATCAGGGCGATGTACACTCTGTCCGTTTCCCATCTTCAGCCTCTTGCCACCTCTCGTGTTCCCGTCCTCTCCGATCCCAGAGCTCCCACTCTGGCACCTCTTTCTGAACATATTCCTCAGCCGTGGCTGGGCCGCTGGGGCCAGCCTCCCCACGCCTGTAGTAGAGAGGAAGTCCAAGATCGGCTAGCTGCAGCACTCATCGGCAAAGAAGTCCCGGATCATAAACCGGTCATTGCCTCTGCCTGTCTCTCTTCTCACCTCTGCCTACAAGATTTCCAGCTGGCGTTTCCAGAGTGGGCAGTACTTGAGGATATGCTCACACGTCTGGATCTTGTAAGGGCACTGCCAGCACTTGGCGGTGGGTTACTTCTTCGTCCACAGACCGAAACGGCATCCAGAGATGAAAGCTGCCCGAGCCCCGGCTCCCTCCGAGCACTGGCCCGGGAGACAGTCTTCTCTCCTTTCCCCTGACGAGTCCCCGAGGCCCGTTGCATATAGAAAGGATGTCCTGCTGTTGGAAAAGCGTCTCGGCGCTGGACGCACGGCGTTCGCTTCTCGTTTCTGGATGTATGGGGGCCCTGCTAGAGTTGAGAGGGTGGTGTTATCATAGGAATGATGGGGCTAAGCGGGCAGTGTGGATGTACCTAGTGTTCTCGGTTCGGCGGGCTTCTTCTGTTCTAAACTTCTACAACCTTCTACATAGCAACAAAAGGATTGTCCCAACTCGGACCCTCAACGTGAAGAATACCGTCTTGATCTCGTCCTCATTGAAGATCCTCTTCTGTCCTCTAGAACAACTGCCCGTCGCCCGAACAAAAGACTTGTGTCGAGCCCGTCTGCACACCCGGACGACCATAATATAACCATTCAACATCCGCCTTCGACCAATTATGTCCAATCCAATTCACTATCATCTCTATCGATCCCTATATTCCATTTTCTGCAAATCGGTCTCGGCATGTGTCTACGTTGGGCAACCCATGCCAGTGTCCAATCAATGGAAGGGAAAGAGCGAGAAGAATAAAGTCTCGATTTTATCTTATCTATAGATACACAACAAACATAATCTTAAGGGGTTCGCTCGATGTTTGGTCCGGAGTTTTGGCAGATGTTACTCTCTGTTGGGAGGGGGAAAACGGGTCGTCGATGGTCAAGTGGTAGTTGTGTCTGGGTGCAGCCACAATTATCGAGTAGCTGAATGAGGATGTCTACAGCTGTCAAACACAGCCACCGAAGTGAAGTTGGCCAGCTTCGTATTCACCAGCCGGAGGATCTCAACCCCGGAACGAGTCACCATATTTTCGGACGCACAGGCAGCTATCAGGCGGATGGCATCGGACGAACCTGGCCCCGGGCAACAGTACGCCCTCCAGGCGCGGAAACACATCACCACACTGCAGGGCCAGGAGGGGCATCGTCATCGAAATCCGGTGGTGCCCAGCTCACAAGGAAGTCATTGGCAATGAGAAGGCCGATGAGTGGGCAAAGATCGCAGCAGGGCAGCCGAACACCCACGGGGTGGAGTGGCTAAACTCCTCAGGCCGGACGGAAGTGCGGGCGGCACCTCTCCCACGATCCCTCGCCAACCTCAAGCGGGAGATCTCGGAGAAGAAGTGGGCGGAGGCACGTCAGTGGGCTGGGGGTCGGGCCTCAAAGACGAAGTACCGCATGCCGAAGAGCCAAAAACCCGATGGCGCGGTGGCCGGCAGTACCAAAAGGCTCGCCTCGAGGTACTACCAGCTGAAGACAGGACACGCCCGCACAGGACAATACCTGCACTGGGCGAAGGTCCGCCCCGATGCCCAGTGCTGGTGGTGCAAGTGCCCCTCGCAGGCGGGAGACCACCGCTTCAAGGTGTGTCCGGAGTGGAAGACGCAGCAGAAGATTCTGTGGGCGGAGGTGCTGAAGGAGACCAAAAGGTGGAAAAGCAGGTAGACGGTCCGGGACCTACTGGTGGACGGGAGGTGTGGGCGGGCAGTACTAGATTTTCTCGCCTCTACGGACGTGGGAAGACGGGTGCCGCCGATGGATGAGGAAGACAACGCCGGAAGTGAGGTGTCTGAGTGGGAGCTCCGGGAGCATCAGGAGCGGCAAGAGGAGCGGGAGGAAAAGACGGAGGCGCTGGGTGCCGAGGACGAGATGGGCGCCGGAGAGGGACTCACACTGTTCCTCCCCACACCCGATTTCATGGCAGCGGCAGGCGAGGACTAGGGAGACGGGCCGCACATTTCCTTCGTTCTTTCCTTTGTTAATTTCCTAGGGCGCGTCTTCTCTTTCTCGGGACAGGCCTGGGCGGAGGGGAAAAGGGGAGCTTGCAACGAGCCGCCACTGCGCGGACTGCGGACAGGAAAACTGGGCAAAATGTACGCCGCCATGATCTATATAGGTCGAATGCGAGTATGAGTAAACAAAAAAAAAACCAGCCGGAGAATGGCTCCCGTTCCATCCAGAGCAGAGACAGCGCCAACATCCTTTCCTGTCTGCTTCCAAAGCTGAGCGGGTTCATCGTTGTACTTGGCGTCGATATAGCGATGCTTGATGGAAGGACTAAGGTTCATCCTGATGACCCCCACGGCCTTGCCGCGGCGGGCCACCCAACGCTCCCACTTCGTCTCGTAGCAATCCCACCTCTGTAAGTACATGGCATCAACTCCCAGCGGACACTCTGGCATAGTGATCGACGTCATCTTCCACGTTCCATCCTCCACCTTCGTATCCATTGCATCTCCCGCATCCTCCGCAGCTGACCCCAAACGGGTCGAGGTACCCAGTACCCATTGGCATGACTGGCTCCGTTTCTTCTCCCGTGACCAATCGCCAAAGCTCGTGCGCATTCAGGTAGTCACACATCTCTACAGCCCATGTCTAGTAATTATTCTCGTTCAGTTTCTCCGACAGGGGTGAGAACGACATGACTTCGATCATCTCGGGGTCACACGCCGCTGTGCTCGACTTCGTCTTCGTATCCGTATGTTGCAAACGCCGGTGCGCTTGACGCAATTGCAAACTCGTCTCGTTGAGCTTGACGCAGGTTGAAAACTCCTCGACCCTCGCGGTCGCGGTGCTTGACGCAGTACTGAAGCTCACGCCGACTTCAAGAGGCCACACACTCTTCTCATTTTCCCATTCGACCGATCCGAGATGAACAGCGGTTACCGAAATCGCCGAGGCACATAACCTGTTGGGAGGGGGGAAACGGGTCGTCGATGGTGAAGTGGTAGTTGTGTCTGTCTAGTCTAAGGAACACTGAGAGGGTGGATATATACAGGTGCTAAGCTAACGAACATCCGGCGCTAGGGCAAAACCACCAGTGCTAGGGCAATACCACATTCCAACACTCTCCAGTCCTACACCTGGGGGGCAGTCGGATACTCGGTGGCGTGGAAGAAGGGCCTAACCTGGGCGGGCGCCAAGGTGCACATGGGCAGCAACCAAGAGGCCTATGATGCAGAGTGCCCAGCTCTTGCCCACGCTTTGGAGATAGCCTCGCAAAGGAACACGACTCCGGAACGAGTCACGATCTTTTCGGATGCGCAGGCAGCCATCAGACGGATGGCATCGGACGAGCCCGGCCCAGGACAGAAATACGCCATCCAGGATCGAAGGCACATCGCGGCACTGCAGCGGGCGAGGCCAGGCATCACCATAGAGATCCGGTGGTGTCCGGCGCACAAAGGAATCGCTGGCAACGAGAAGGCGGACGAGTGGGCCAAGGAAGCGGCAAGGCAGCCAGGCGCCCACGGGCTGCTCCCGCGATCCCTGGCCAACCTCAAGCGGGAAATCTCGGAGAAGAAGTGGGCGGTGGCTAGGCGGTGGGCAGGAGGCCGCACCTCCAAGGCGAAGTACGGCATGGCAAAGAGCCAAAAGCCCGATGGCGCGGTGGCCGGCAGCACTAAGAGGCTTGCCTCGAGGTACTACCAGCTGAAGACAGGACACGCCCGCACCGGGCAGTACCTGCACTGGGCTAAAGTTCGGCCCGATGCCCAGTGCTGGTGGTGCAAGTGCCCCTCGCAAACGAGAGACCACCTCTTCAAGGTGTGCCCGGAATGGAAGATGCAGCAAAAGATTCTGTGGGCGGGGGTGCTGAAGGAGACCAACAGGTAGAAGAGCAGGTGGACGGTCCGGGACCTGCTGGCGGATAGGAGATGCGGGCGGGCGGTGCTGGACTTCCTCTCCACCACGGACGTGGGAAGGTTGGTGCCGCCACTGGAAGAAAAAGACGACGCCGGAAGGTTTTTTTTTTTTTTTGTTTATTCATTACTCGCGTGCGACCTATCTAGATCATGGCGAGAGTATGTACAGTCCGTTTCCTGTCCGCTGTCCGAGCGCTGGCGGCTCGTTGCAAGCACCCCTTTGCCCTCCGCCCAGGCCTGTCCCACGAAGATGTGATGCGCACCAAGGGAATTACAAAGGAAAGAAAAGCGAGCGTGGCAGTCGAAGGAAAAACAAAAGAAAGACACCGCCTACCCCGTTCCTGCGGACGCCATGAAGTCGGGCGTGGGTAGGAACAGTGGAGTCTCTCCCTCACCCGGATCCATCGCCTCCGCTCCTTGCTCCTCCAGCCACTCCAGCACCTCCAGCTCTGAAACCGTGCTGACGGTATCCTCCTCCTCCACCGGCACGCGCCTGCCCACGTCCGTGGCTGCCAGGAAGTCCAGCACTGCCCGGCTACACCTCCCGTCGGCCAGCAGGTCCTTCACCTTCTAACGGCCCTTCCACCTCCCGGTCTCCTTCTTCACCTCCACCCACAGGGCCTTCTGTTGCGACTTCCACTCGGGGCACTCCTTGAAGAGGTGGTCCCGGGTCTGAGTACGGTACCGGCACCACCAGCATTGTGGGGTGGTTCGGTTCTTTGTCCGGTTGAGGTACTGCCCCGTTAGGCAGTGCCCCGTCTTCAGCTGGTAGAACCGACAGGCGAGCCTCTTGGTGCTGTTGGCTACCGCGCCATCGGGCTTTTGGCTGTCCGGCATGCGGTACTTCTTCTTGGAGGTTCGGCCCCCAGCCCACTGACGTGCCTCCGCCCACTTCTTCTCTGAGATCTCCCGCTTGAGGTTGGCGAGGGATCGTGGCAGGGGCGCCCCCCGCACCTCCGTTCGTACTGGGAAGTTCGGCCACTCTACCCCGTGGGTGCCTGACTTCTCTGCCGCTATCTTTGCCCACTCATCAGCCTTTTCGTTGCTAGCGACTCCCTTGTGCGCCAGGCACCATCGCACTTCGATGACGATCCCCGGCCTGGACTGGCGCAGCGTGGCGATGTGCTTCCGTGCCTGAAGGGCGTACTGTTGCCCAGGGCCGGGTTCGTCCGATGCCATCCGTCTAATGGCTGCCTGTGCATCCAAGAAGATGATAACTCGTTCCGGGGTCGCGATCCTCTGCGATGCCAGCTCCAGGGCGCGGGCGAGCGCAGCGCACTCGGCGTCATAGGCTTCTTGGCTGTTGCCCATGTGCACTTTGACCCCCGCCCAGGTTTGGCCCTTCTTCCACACCACCGAGTACCCGGTCGCCCCACCGTCCAGTCGTGACCCGTCCGTGAACATGGTGAGGCCCGGTCGGGTCACCTCTGCCGCCGCTTTTGCCTCGGCTTCCTCCACCTGCAGTAGCTCCGCGTCGAGGGTTTCCGGCTCCTCGAGCAGCACTGTCCTCTCTGTCTGTCCGCCGTGTGCGAGGGCGCTCTTGAGCCGCCGCCCGATTTCGGTGGGGGCTCCTATCACCTCCCGTGCATGCTCCCCTTCCGGCAGTCTCAGTAGCCGTAGTCCGAACCGCCGCTGTCTGTTCTCCAGCTGCGCTGTTGCTGCTCTGAGGCCCGACTCCATTGATAGGGCTCCCAGGCTGGTTGTCCGGAAGCAGCCCGTTGTCGCCCGTGCCTCCCGGTTGACCAGCAGCTGGAATTCCTTCCCCCGGCCGATGGTGCCTTCCGCGAGGTCTCCCCTCCACCATAGCTCCGCCCCGAACATGGCGACCGACTAGACGCATGCCGTCATGACCTTCCTGCAGTTAGCTGGTGAGAGCCCCATCTGCCCAGTAAGCCTGTGCAGCCGCGTCATCGCCTTTCTGCCGCTTTTCATCCGGACGGCATGGTGCTCCTTGAGGGTCAGCTGGAAGTCCAACCACACACCTAGCCATCTCGTCGCCTCCTTGTTGAATGGGACCTTGCTGTCCCCTACCACCACTGTCTCCTTGGGAGCGGTCCTCTTTTTGCGGAAAATCGCCGCTTCGGTTTTGCCATGGTCGAAGGCGACACCGTTCCTAGCTGCCCATTCGACCGCGGCTGTCGCTGCCTCTGAAAGCTTGGCTGCGACCTCCTCGTCGTTCTTCCCCTCTGCCCACCAGCTGATGTCGTCAACAAAGGACAGCCCATGGACGCCTGGGACAGCTGCCTCCACCTCGTCAAAGATTCCTGACAGGTATGTGACAAAGAGGATTGGTGCTGCCGGAGAGCCCTGTGGGATGCCCGTGTCCACCGGACTCGCCTCCCCTGCCTTCCCGTCGAGAACCAGCTTGACCTGGCGGTCAGACATAAATCTGCCTGTCCACCGGATCAGATCAGACTCTACGCCCAAGGCCTCCATCCACTTGCCCAGGTACGCCCTGCTGACGTTGTTGAACGCCGACTTGACGTCCATGAAGAGACCGCCCACCACCCGTTTCTCCTCCCATGCCAGCTGTGTGCGGTTCATGAGGACTGCCACAGCGTCGACGCAGGACCGGCGCTTGCGGCTGCCGAACTGCCCGTCATGGAGGCCCCGCTTGCGCTCAAGATGGTCCGCAATGAGGTGCGCTGCGGTTCTTTCCACCAGCTTACTGACCACGTCCAGGAGCGAGATGACTCTGTAGGCCCGGACCTTCGAGTAATCCGGCTTCCCCGGTTTGGGAATGACAACGCCCCTTGCCATTTTCCACAACGACGCCGGAAGTGAGATGTCTGAGTGGGAGCTCCGGAAGCGTCGGGTACGGCAGGAAGAGCGGAAGGGAGAGGCGGAGGCGCTGGGTGCGGTGGACAATATGGGCGGCGGGGAGGAACTTCTGCTGTTCCTTCTCACCCCCTCATTCATGGCATCGGCAGGCGAGGAGTAGGGGACGGGTTACACTTTTCTTTGGTTCTTTCCTTTGTTAATTTCTTTGGGCGCGTCTACTCTTTCTTGGGACAGGCCTGGGCGGAGGGCAAAAGGGGAGCTTGCAACGAGCCGCCACTGCGCGGACTGCGGACAGGAAAACTGGGCAAAATGTACGCCGCCATTCGAATGCGAATATGATTAAGCAAAAAAAAAAATCCAGTCCTACACCTCGGGCGAACCTCTAGCGGGCGGGAAAAATGGATAAAATGTACGCCGCCATAGTCTAGATAGGCTGAACGCGAGTACGATTGAACCCAAAAAAAAACCTCGGGCGAACCGCCTTCTCTAATACATTCTCGACACAGCACAAATACGAGTCTCCACCCGTCAGCCACGGATATTGTCACGGCTTGCCAACAGCCGGCTAAGGGAGTGCGATAGGAAGGAGTGCAGGTATTGGAAAATGGGTGACGGAAAGTGGGTGACGGAATGCGGATCGGAGAGTAGCTGGAACGCGGGTCGTCGGAAAGGGCTGTCACTAGCAGTGCGATGGGTTTCTTGCATGTCCCCGTAGCCCACACTTTTCTCTGTTTCTATTCTTTTCTTTTCCTTCCTTGCGCAGCAACTTGTTTGTCTTGTTTCGAAGGACCTTGTCTTGCCGTGTCTCCTTTGTCTTGTCTGGCCTAGCTGTAGAAACGCCTCTTCTTTCTAGTGTTCTCCCTTGCCTCGTCGCGACCTCCCGCTGTCCGCTCGCCGACCCACCCAGCCTCACCGCCATCCACGCTCGCTACCGGGCGTCCAACCCATCGAGTCCCCTTGCAAATATTCTCCCTCAATCTAACTAAGCTTCGTAGAACAATCCCTCAAGAGCACTCTACCTCATTTCCTTCCCGGGAGAAAAGCCTTAAGCACCTCCACCTTCCAAGTGCCGCCTGAGTCAAAGACGCCATCACTTCTTCGAAGAGTTCTTGCATGTGTAAACTATGGATCGCTTCCTCAGGCCCTTCTAGCCATTTTGTATGTACTTTGCGTTAATGGCCCCATCGATTCCACTACCTCAAGCCCTCCTGGGCCGCATTGGTCATGCGTATCTCCACATCCTTAATCGTTGCCTAGACGCTGAACCTCTACCGCGTAACTTCTCTTATTGATTTGGCCTTTCGGCTTGTTTGGGTTTTTGCTTGTCAGATTATTCGCTCGTCGGCTTGCTTAGCTTGTCGACATTTCTCCTGCTGATCCCTCTCGGGCTGTCATCATACGAAAAGCCCTGTGGGCTCCCTGTTCTGTGGGCCCCTTGGCTGCCTCTCCATTCTTCTCCACTTGCTGGAACCTCGCTTGTTTGCTGGGGGATCGCCGTCGCTGCGGCCACCCGATGCACCCAGCTGTGCCGCCGTTCCCGAGCGGCGCACTGGCAGCTGCGAGGGACTGCGTTCTGCTCTCAGCTATGCCGCTGTACCCATCTGTCGGTCGCGCTTGCTGGAGCGCGAACCTGGCTGGAGGTCGGCGCTGCACGTTCTCCTGCCGATCCTCGTGGGCCTCACACCGGCCCGGTAGGCCCTCCCTTGTCGTTTCATCGCCGAGTCGAGGGCCTATCGCCGAGGCCCTCAGCTTTGATGGGGCTTCTCGCGTCGCCGTATGTTCATCCTTCTCCTTATGCGTCCGGCGACTCCCCCCTCTCCCACCTCTTCTTGACTGTCGCTTTTCCCGCCGCCACAGTCGTTGGCCGCTGCGGATAGGCTGGGCCGTAGCCGGCGAAGCCCTCCCTCCTGTAGCTTCTCCCTTGCCTAGATCTTGTGACCCCACCACTCGCGCTGGCTGCCTGGCACAGCTGCCGTTGGTGACCGGGGCGAGTCTCCGTTGCCGCTTGTCCTGCTGCACCGCCGGCGCTAGGACCTTGTCGCTGCTGGCGCACGCGTCTGCAGCGTGCCTGCTAGCATACATCTTTCGCGCTATATTCCTTATACTACAATATCTGTTACTGTCGTTGCCCCGCTTCGACCGGCCCCCGCGGCCCCCCGGGTCCCCGACGAGACAACAGCAGAGTTGTGATACCTAGTGACCACTGTCGGGAAGACGAGACTTCGGCTGACAACAGTAGGAGCACCAGCCAGCTACCGGGCTTGAGCACGCGCGACACAGATCCTCCTGCAGGTGGGAGATTCGGCCACTTCTCTGTAGAGGTCGTGCTTTGATCAGAATTGCCGCCAAAGTTGGTTCATGACGACCTCTGACTACTTTTGCGGCCACCGATCGAGAATCAGACTTCGTCCGAGCCTGATCAGTCATTGCAATCTACTCTTCACCCTCTCAGAGATGGGCAAGCTGTTCACATCCCCGCAGAGGCCCCACTTCGATCATGAGCTGGTCGCGATATTTTCCCATAGATTTTCATGCTTTGGTTTTGCATGACATGAGTGATAGTTACCTACCTAGTGAGCACCATCGGCAAGACGAGTCTCCGACCCAGCACAGTCCGAGCACGAGTTAGACAGAGGACCGTAGACCGGTGCGCTAATGCATCGCCGCCCGCTAGGCGCTAGCGGGTACGCCTAGTTCGTGCTCCGCTACAATTTATAAAATTTACCGCCGGCTGAGTGATACTGCCCACGCCGGGACTCTTCTTTGCTGTCGGCAGGTCCGACACATCGCTTTTGGCTAGGCCGCGGCGGCACACAATCGCCCGTGTGTAGCAACAAGGTGCAGCTCCTAGTATCCGCCCGCCGTCACGGCCGACACAAGCGGGCAAGAAAAGTCTTAGCGCGCCCTAGTCCCGTTCTGTCTCCTCACTCGACAAGGGGTTTCCCTCGACCACAATATTGTCAGATTTCCAGAGAGTTTTTCAGAATGCATTCCCCTGAGGCCTCATTCGTTGACACCGGATCGCGATACGGGCCTGGTCCTCTGGTGAGTTTGCTCGTAGGGGCCAGCGGGGTCGGCGGCACGACGAGACAATAACAGCAGAGCTGGGGCACTGATGCGAACCCTGTGTCTACAGCTTCGAGGCTCAAATCCCCCTATAGCCGGAACTGAAATCAGAGACTTCTTATCAAAGGTCAGTCACCAATTAGCCTTGCCAGTTGCCCTGCCTCCGGTTCCGAGGGCACTTGTTGAACAGAAGGTGTGGATGATGCCGGTAGAGGAGAGAGAAATAGAATGGGCCTGGGAAGCCACAAAACTCACTGTGCAGGCATATTGTAGTCAAGGATGAGAATTGATGCCACCAAGGCAAATGCCCGTAGGAAGTTCGGACAGGAGGTGTGCTCTGGCCAGAATGCCTACGGCACCTCCCTTGTGTCTCACTGGCTCTTGTTTGTGATAAACACGTTAACAATTGAAGTTGTAAAAATACAGGCGTGGAGATCTGCCTTCAAACTCTACCCTACGCAGAAACCGTTCAACCCCTTATTGGAGGCCTAGACAAAGACAGCACCGATCTTTGGCCAGTGAAAGCTTTCCTCGGGATTTGTATTTATCTGGCTAAACCTACAGGTCAGCTGGCACTCTGATCAGATTAACGTGCTGAGGATTTTGTTAGCAGAAGTTCCTGCCAGGGTGTTCCCGGAGCATTAGTCTTGACGTAAGCTAATTCTCGCTGCTGTTTAGCTTTTGGATGACCTTGGCATTCAAAAGAGTTTATGGCATCGCTGAGTTTTATGGCTTTTTAGGTCCTCTTAGATCCTGCAGTGTGTTTGCCTTTTCTTCCCTTAGTAAGACTCTCTGAGTATGGCCCGCCGTGATCTCATTCTGGTCTCAACATGCGAGTAATGATCTTTTTTTAAAAAAAAACGCGAGAAATAGAATAGAATAGTAGTTTGTAGGAAGAAGAAAGCCAACTGAACGGCGAACCGAGCGTGCGCCTGCTCCGCGCCTTACCCAAGTAATTGCGTACAGGATCTTCCCTCTCTGCGCTCCATATCTTTTCGGGACGGCCAGCGCGGAGAGCGGGGAAGCCCAACGGGCCATGGTTCGGACAGCGGACAGGATCCGGATAAAAGAGAGACTTGATTAATTGCATCCGACCTATCTAGGTCACGACAAATTACTCTCCTTGCCCAATTAGATAGTTTACGCCGCTATAGTCTAGATGGGCAGCACTCGAGTATGAATAAACAAAAATAAATATATACACAATGAACTCGACGGAAAAAGCGTGATTAAACACAAAATAATTCACCGGCAATGCGCCAACAGCACCTGTACAGAAACTAGCGACGAGAAGCACTTCCAACAGCGGCCTACCGCGAGGATGGCCATCGATCCCCCCAAGCGAGGACCTTCAAGCTGACCACTTTACCGCCCAGTATCCTCCTCAGCAGTCTCTTTTCAACGCAGTCAAGCGCCCAATGCCTCTCGATGTTCTGCACTACGGGGGGAGATTACTCAACCCTCTCGTAGCCGTCGAATGTGACCTTACTACCGTCGACATTGGTCCAGGTAAACACGCCGACGGTGTTGCTACCGAAATCGACCATGTGCTCATGGTCGTCGGTGGCGTTGCGCCCGATCCTGACGTACGCGCCGAACCTGTAGCTGTTTCCCGTCTGAATCCTGGGAATGCTCGACAGGTCAACAACGTCTTCGGTTCCTGGAACCAGCCTCGGTCCACCGTCCCACACCTTCCGACGTCCCGCTGCATCCTTGACCAGAAAGTGTACCGTCTTGGCCCCTCTGTTCCGCAGTTTGAAGTATCTAATCGATTGACTGTCTGAGGGGGTTTCGCCGGACATATTGGATGGAATTCGGGAATGGATGAGCTGAAGTCCATTGGGGGATGCTCAACGGCGGGACTATATCACGCCAGAAGATGAAGGTTAGAGGGCCTCCAGCTGTGGAGGAGGCAGAGCATTGTCGGCATTCTGGACCGTGCCGTCAGAGCTCGTCCGTGCTCACACTACTCGAAGGTTGGAGGACCTCTAGTTGACGGAGGAGGTAGAAGCTTCTCGGTATTGTAGCCCCACGCGGTCGGCACTCATCTGTGCACGAACTTTGGGGGGCTTCCAGTTGACCGAGGAGGCAGAGGCTTGTCGGCATTCTGGCCCCGCGCCGTCGGTGCTTCTCTGTTCTTGCACCATGCGAAGTTTGGGGGACCTCCATTTGACAGAGGCCGCGGCTTGTCGGCATTCTGGCCCTGTGCCGTCATCGCTCGTCTGTGCTCGCACTATGCAAAGTTTCGGGACCCAGTTGACCGAGGAGGCAGAAGCTTATCGGCATTTTGGCTGTTGAAAATGCGCTGACGTTCCAGAACGATCAGGATCGGTCGAGCCGGCAGTGGGCGATGAAGGCGCAAAAGGCGAGGAAAGTGAAAAGTGTGAGAAAAGTAAAAAGAGCGAGGAAGGCAAAAGACAAAAATTTCCCCGTAAGTTGCGGGCACCATGCGAAGAGATGAGCGTACTGAGGGGATCCGGGCGAGCGCATGCATTTAGGGAAGCCGTTTCTTCCGAATTTTTGTACCTCAGCAATCCCAAGAATCACATCTTCTTGTAACCTTTTCACTGGCCGTGCCATCGGTGCTCGTCTGTGCTCGCACTATGCGAACTTTGGGGAACCGCCAGTTGACCGAGGATGCAGCAGTTTTTCGGCATTCTAGCCCCGCGCAGTCGGCGCTCGTCCGTGCTTACACCTATTAGGCATTCGGTGTTATGGTCGTCGCTATTGTTGGATTTACAAGTCGGCCGCTGGTAACTTTTACTTGGGTTTCTGCGCAACCTTCAATCTCGCCGCCAAAATGACAAGACCCACCTCTGCTCACGCAGAGTGTTGACTAGTTCAGGTGAAACTTGCCTCTACCAGGTCCACATGCAGACTCCCACCGTGAAGCATGATATGGGAATACAATGTAGACTATTCGATGATGAGGCGATCTATTTTGCCTGCTTCTCCCCCTCACCCCCCGTATCATTCTCTTTGTGGCCTAGTAAGTAGGTTGTAAAGAGTTGAACCAGCAAAAGGTTGGATTTATTGACCGTGCGAACTATACAAGCAATGCGTGGATGGCTTACTTATTGCAAACACCCACAGCCGACCCCTACTCCGCTGTGAGTGACGAACCAAATTGGTGGGGTCCACAAGAGGCTCTGGGGCCGGCATTCAACCTCCACCTCGGTGACGAAAATATCGCGGTTATGTCCGTGGTGCTGCCCATTGCTACCTGGCGAATGAGGTTCGTGGGGGGGAGCAGTCTACTAGGGCTGTCTAGGTTCAGCAAAATCGATTAGTGAATTCTTCAATACAGACGCTTCTTGCGGTTCAAACGCCACAACAGTGCGAGCGCAGACGACCATTGACATCATTGGGCCAGAGTGCCGACAAGCCTCTCCCTCGTCGGGGCCCTCCGACCTTCGTATAGGTTGAATTTTTTACTGCGAATGGATTTTTTTGACAGCGTCACTTTAGGTTGGCCGACGGCGATGATAATGGTTCGTCGGTCGCATGTGACCCTATCAGACCATCGCGATAATATGTACAGTCTGTTCCCGTCCAGCGTCCACCGCGAACTCCCACAGTCTACTGGCAGCCAGCGGCAACTCTCCATGCACTACCTGCCTATCCCTACTTCGCGCGCTTCAAGAAAGCCAAACATTTAAAGGGCTGTTGCGGTGCACTCGCGAGCACTCGATTTTGTGGAGAAAAGTGGTGTCAGCAGAGTGATGTGTAGAAGAGATGGTTACCTATTCTAATACTGGCGCCGATGCTCTAGATATACGGCATGTGATCTGACTAAGCATACAATGTGACACACGACAACACTTCCCCCCCTTACTGCGTTTTCCGAACGCCAGTAAGCCTAAGGGACAAATCAAAGAATCAAACTCCCCGTTGGCCTCATTAAAACCTATGCAGTAAAAACCCAGTGGGAGAAAAAGCTGCTAGGAAAAAGAGTACCAACTCGCTGCAGTCCTATACAAATATAGTCTTCAACATTTTCTCAATCTCTCAACTCTACCCAAGCCCATTCCTTCAATAAGGCGCTGATGACATTCCGGCGCGAGGCTTTGTAATGATATCGGCTAAATTTTCATCAGTCAAGACAGAGGTGAATTTTACTATACCTTGGGTGTGAAGCTCTCGACTGTCAAGAAACTGAATATCAATGTGCTTTGTCTTAGCATTGAGACACCTAACCAGATGTTTTTCAGTATGCCATTGCTATTGCAGGATATTGGTTGTAAGACAAGCTCACCAGTGATGTCATTGTGCAGCTGAATAAGACCTTGAACCTTGCATGTGGCTTTGGAGCAGGCAACATACTCCACTTTGGTTGTTGATATTATCACAAGGAGCTGTTTTTTCAATTGCCAGTCGATTGGTCCTCCATATACGTGAAAGAGGAAACCTCCTTGAGACTTTGTGTCTGCTCAATCTCCTACGAAATCCGAATCCGTATAGCTGAGTAGGTTGTCTGAATCTTCTAGTGATTTCAATCTTCTGGGAAAAACTAGTCCAACATCTGAGCTGCGCCTTCGATAGTGAAGAACTCTTTTCACCGTCATTAGATATGCTGTGTACGATTTTGCATTATACCGGCAGAGTACTGTAATGGAGTATACAATGTCCTAAGGTGTTGATGTAGCTGTATACATCAGACTTCCAATGATAGATAGATAGACAGTGGAATCTACTTCTCGATCGGTTGACATATTGATGTCAAGGCGAATCTTGTGGAATAATGGTGTGGGGGCTGAATTTGCATCTTCCATACCAAACTGTGCTTTATGACTGAATCAGTAACTCTGCTGGCTGCGACAATTGAACCATCCATAGGTCGAGTAAAATTGAGGCCCAGAAACAGCGTTGCCAGATTGAGATTCGATATCTGATACTGTTTCATCAGGGTATTTTTAACATCTATAGCTCTTTCAGAAGAACTATCAGCATAGGCAACCAGCATGTCATCCACATAAAGGAGTAGCATTATACCGTCATTTTGTATGTAGGAATTCTGGTCAGCATTCAATCGAATAAAACCAGTTATCGATAGAGATCTGGAATCTGTCGATAGCTTTATGCCAAAGATAAGGTACTTGCTGTAAACCATATAAAGCTTTATTAAGGCACAAAATACTGAGCTCGCTAGTAGTCGGTTCAATCTAATCGATTGCGTCTGGTTGCTGCAAATAAACTTCTGCATCAATCTCAGGGTTTAGGAAAGCCATCACAACATTCAGGTGGACGATTTTCCACTCGTTTTGAGCAACAAAGCTGAGGAGATAGTGCAGACTACTCATGGTACCTAATGGCACATAGGTTTCATCAAAGTTGATACCTTCCACTTGCTCATCCTTTAATAACCAGCCTGGCTTTGTACCTTATCATGCGATTTGGATTCTGCTTGGTTTTGTAAACCGATTTGCAACCAATAGGCTGGCTGTTTGCTTGGATACCAGCATAAAGGTGTTATTCTTGATGAGCAATGCATATTCTTACCTCATAGCTCGCTGCTATTGTCTCCATAGGTTGCAGGATATGGCTTAACGATAGGTTCATGGGTCAATGTTTCCGTTTGGTGATGTATTCGTATTCGGTGGTCCGGATCAACCACAAGAGTATTGACTGAATTCACATTAACCAGATTCTGTGAGCCAATGGAATTCTGATTGCCAGCCGAATTCCTGGTACCTTTTATGCCTTACACGGTGCTGGCCAAGTCCATGCCTTGAATGCCAGCTGAATTCATGCCTTGCTCGCTAGCTGAAGCACCACCAGTTGCTGCTTATCCTTGTATCATTATAGATCAGCATGTAGGTATAGAAGTTTCCTTCTTTCTCTTCTTTGTCTTCAGCTCAGGTGGCTTTTTACTGCTTACAGCCTTTTCACTACTCACGGCCTTTTCCAGCAATGCATGAGTTTTAGTGTTACCCCTCATGGCCTTTTCTGGCAACTCATAAGCCTCAGTATTCTCTGCAGCTTTTTTCAGCTGTTGGGGTCTTGTATTTGATGTATCGCTCATGGCCTTTTCCAGCAATGTATGAGTTTCAGTGGTACTGCTCATGGCATTTTCCAGCAACATATAAGTCTCAGCCTTCTACTTATAAGTCCCTTTGGGATCGCTCATAACAGCCTTCTTTTGCTTATGAGTCCTCTTGGGATCACTCATTGCAGCAGAAACCTTATCAGGTTTGCTTCTAGTCACCTCCTGAGGTGTTACTCTAGTTGTGGACCCTTCTACTTAACCTTCCGTATATATTGGTTCCTCCGGTGGAAGTCCTAGTAGATCTCCCTCATTGCATGTAGATTCCTCCAAGTAGGCCATAGAGTCTTTGTCAAACTTGATGTCCAAGCATTTAATAATACGTTTGGACTACATATCCCATAAGCACCAGATTCCAGTAGCATTATGAACATAGCCTGTCATCATGCATCATTTGACGTGTGCATCTATTTTGTTATTCACTCTGAGATCCTTAGATATATACTTGTAGGCAATTCAGCCAAAACATTGTAAATGTTGCAGTGGTGGTTTACCTGGATTCTGTACACCGACCAGATCTTGCATGCCAACCGGAGTTCTTCTTCTCGAGTCATACCTACCGACCGGATCGTTCACTGTGACTGGAGACCTTCTCAAGTCTTACGTGCTGACCAGAAATCGTATGGCTCATACACTTGCTTCCTTCTTCTAGCATATATGCCTGTATAGTACCTCATATGGTGACTTCCCATTGACAGTCCAGCTAGATGTTGTTGCATGTAGGTAGCTTTCTGCCCTTATGGCTTCCGACCAGAATTGAGCGGGAGCTTTAGCAACTGGCATCATTGCTCAGGCCTTCTTGGTGAGTATCCAAATTGTATGTCCTGTGACCCCATTTTTATGCGGTATATATGGTGGTGATGGTTCATAGCTGATACCTCAAGCAGCTAGGAGTCCAGAAAATAAGTGATTATTGCATTCACTGCTTCCGCTATCTCATCAAAACCGTTTGATGTCATATCCCCAGCATTCTCGCTTTGCCTGGAAATGCTGAAAGACTTCAATGCAGGTTTCGACCTTCTTGTCTTTGAGGATGTAGATATGGGTGTAACAGCTATAGTCATCAATTAAAATAATGGAATGTAGTGCTTTTTAGATGGACTTGACAGTAAAAGGTCTACAGATGTTAGAATAATTGGCGTCTGGAGATGACAGACCAGAGATAGTGTTCGGAGATAACAGACCAGAGCTAGCACATCCGGAGATGACAGCTGCCCAAGTCTTCAAGCGCTGGCTTACAAGTCAGTCTTCCGTCTTTACCCCTGGTAAGTCCCTCAGGCCCATTGTATATAGAGAGAATGTTCCTCCTCAAAGTTGCATCAATCAATCAATTCACTATCTTCATCTCTATCGATCTCAATATTCCAACAGGTTATAAGCCTGGTGTTACAGTGGGTATTTGGAGAAATGGAGTGAGAGTGGAGAAAAATCGAAAAGTGGAGTGAGTGAAGATGAATGAGGGAAAGGGCTAGGGTGAAAAAGTTGGGGTTGAGGTCTTTAGAGCAGTGCTAGTGTGTGGATGTCACACCCTGGTAGATCGGGGATAACAATAGGACTATATAGTACATAGTCATGCGTCGGGATGTCAGCGTAACACTTGGGCTGAGAGCGATGACCACATGGTCGAGTGCACGGCGCGGGTGCGTTGGATAGCCACGAGGGTGTCCGCAGTGTACTCCGGTGAGGAGCTGGTGCGGGCAGGGCGCCATACGCAGTTGCCACGGAAGAAACGGCCACGAGCACTATCTCTGACAACCAAGCACCCTCGCGAGGCATACAATGCCATACGCAGAAGCATGACGCATATGCAGGGCCGAGGGAGTCTAGGCGGGAGATAAGGTACGAGGTTACGAACTACAGCCGTAACGGACGTATGCTATCTTAACTCCGGAGTCGCAAGGCGGACTACATTGCAGAACACATGTGCGCTGAGGCATTATCCCACAGGTCTTCCCCTGTGCGCCAATACGCGGTCCCCACATCCCTCTGCATGAAACAGCCGACTACCTACGCATCCTTGTCACTATCACCGACCAGGGCCAATCAGCTCCGGGTATTCACCCATGCCCCTCATATGGTGGCGAGTGTACGCGTCCCCCTCAGCTAGGCGGCAGCCATGACTCACGATGAGGGGATCTGTGCAAAACAGGCCTCTCCACTCCGCGCACGAACTCGCCCTTGGATGCTCGCCCTCCGGCAGTGTACGAGGAGAGGTCACCTGACCACCTTCTTCGCCATATATATCCGAGCTCCCAGCGCAGCAAGAAAGCTTGACATCAGACCCACACGAACACCAACCACCCCGAACAAACAAACCTTAGATTATTCCGCTGTGAATTATCGAAAAGAAACCTGACTCCTCCACCTACTTCCACTCTTCTCGATTTACCTCCCCTGCCATGTACTCCTACACCCCAGGCTCACATGGAGTGATATTGTTGGGATCAGGGCGAGGTGCTTACGCGTGGCGGATGACTGCAGCCACAGCAGCGGAAACAAGAACGAGCCACAGGGCGACAAGGGTGAGGGCAGCTCCAGCTGCGGTGCTTACGAGTCTGTCACGCAAGATTCGTGACACAGCCAAACGATTGAGGCTTACCTAAGAGCGTTCATCAACCGAGAGCAAGATGACTGGGTACACCTACCTCCGATGGCCGAGTTCGCATACAACAACTCAACCACGACAGCGAACATTATGACCCCTTTCTATGCTAACTATGACTTTCACCCAGTAGCCATGGGCCTAGCATTGACGGAACTGCTTAACTCGGCCAGTACGGTCTTTGCACACTGGATGCATGTGGTGCAAGACGAGTCTCGGAAAGGCTTGGAAGAAGCCAGACAGTGAATGCGCCGATATCCTGATCCGGACCCGAAGGAATCCCCAGCATACCAGGTAGGGGACCTGGTAATGCTCAGTGGACACAACATCAAAACATGGCATCCCATGAAGAAACTGGACCACAAAAATCATGGTCCCTACAAGATCAAGAAAATCGTCTCGCCGCTGGCCGTTTGGCTCACGCTGCCTCGGAAATGGAAAATCCACAATGTTTTCCATATCCTGCCACTCGAACCCTATCGAACCAGCGATCACCAAATGCCACCAGATCCCGCAAGGGTACTCCGAGAGGTAGACGACATTGGACTAAGTGAAGAATACAATGTGGATAAAGTTATATCCTCGATCAAAAGCGGCAGGAGAAATAAGAAACGAATCCTGTATCCCTTTAAATGGCATGACAATCCGGAACGGAAAGACTAAACGGAAGAACCATTCGACAACTTCTCTGTAGACAGGCTGGAGAAGCTCCAAGAGTTTCATCGACAAAATCCTGACGTGCTGAGTTACTACCGGCTCACCAAGAGCTAGAAAATCAGTTTCCTGAAGAACTGATGGTAGTGGGACAAAGAGGAGAAGGCCTCCATTTCAACTCGTCCAAATCGATCTAAAGACCTGCTGCTTGGCCAACCACGAAAGGTATCGTCCGGACATCCGGCGAAATATACGACAATGACAGGAACGTTTTGATGTGCTTCCATATGGTCATTCTCTTCCACCCCGAAAAGGAACCGGTGACAGCCCAAGCATAACAGTGACACTGCCTCCAAACAGCATGGTCACTCCTTCACACATCTATTAGCTTGTTCGGTTTGTTCGGGCTTAGATCACTATCTGGATACTGGTTTCCAGCCCCAAAGGGCACCATGCCTCTTGCGATCCTCTGCTTGGGATGACGACCCCGGAACCCGAGTATGGGGAGCAGTTAAGCGAATACGCAACGGGATCAAATCCTTTGAGACAGTAAGAGTACGTATGGGCCTACTCTGAGGGCCCAGTCATTCCGTTGGATACCAAAACTATCTGGTGACTGGGAGGGATGCAGGGGAGGACGACTGTATTTAGCAATACCAACAAAACCAACAGAAGAACTAGAAAAGACAGGCTACTTAGAAAAACCTAGACAGATCTATAGCGCTCAGAACGAGGCTAAGGAAAGGAGGAGGTAGTGTTACACTCGAAAGATTGGTCAAGGAAGGGATCAGCGGAAAGAGTAGAAAGGAGACTTGGCGAATACAAAAAGACATTCAGAGAATCTAGGCAGGGAGAGAAGGAATGGAGTTAGCTTATGGGCAAGACCGACCATCAGAATTCTCAACTCCGAAGATCAGGGGTTGATAGCAAATGAGTGGAACTGAACAGACTTGCTCTAGATTGCCTCAAGATGAGGGGATCAGTTCTCCTCAAGATGAGGGGGAGGCCATGTCACCACTGATGGGTGCTGAGAAGAGAGTCTGGGTCAAGCACCCCTGCTCAACTGCAGAAAACCTCATCTCGTCTTATCTACACCCCGGCCAGGACCAATGAAGTCACCCACAAGGTAGAATATCTCAGGGGAATCCAAATCCGAGTCACCACCTCTCACGTCAGTCCTTTCTTGATAAAAAGAAGAGATTTGTCATTCTGATGGAGGGATATCAGCATGAAACTCCTCACCAACACCACCACCAAAACCCACACATAAGATCTAAGATTATTCCACAGTCAATTATCGAAAGTAGCCTGAATACCTTTTGATTCTCTGAGCACTCTGGTAATGAGACAACCTCAGTGTCACATCACTCAGTTCGGTGGTGACGACTCGCTCCACTGATCAGTTTGTTCTACGGCGAAGACTCACTCGACATATCACTCGGTTCTGTGGCCATGACTCGCTTGATGGATCACTCATTTGGGGATGGTTGTTGATTCAATGTCTTGGTGACTGGTCGCTGGTCATTTGATAATTGACTATAGTATATGGTTCTGTGGTGACGACTCACTCAACAGATCGCTCGTGGGGATGGTCGTTGACTGGATGTCTTCGTGACCAGTGGGTGGTTGATGGTTCACTGATGATTCTGATGATTCTTCCTTCCTTGTTGAGGGCTGGTTGCCAACCACTCGTATAAGTATTCTGACTTGGCAAAGTCATGTGCTGTGGGAAATTACCCCGTACCACAACATGAAAACTCTTTGCCTTGGCACTAGACTTCAGCAGCATAAAGAGGATAACTGTCAATTCAATTTGGACCGTAGCGCTACCATGTATCCTTCTGAGAGTGGCTAGAGCAGGTGCCTCTCCTTAATCTCATCGTGTAGACAATACTCTCTACGTGGCGTTGGCGATGCCTTCCATCTCCAATACCAATGCAGGTCACATTCATTAATGAAACCCCGTATTACGAATGGGATCCCATCATGTAGACGATATTCTCAGCATGGCAATGCCAATGCCTGCTATCTCCGATACCTACACAGGTCACGTTCATTAACGAAAACCCCATACTGCGTACGCACTTGCTATGTGTAGATGATAGTCACTGTATGTAAACGATACTCTCTGCTAGTAGACGATACTCTCTGCATGTTGACGATACTCTCTGCATGTTGATGATACCGTATTATCTCACTCATAAGGTCCCCCTATAAATTCCACTGTTATAGGTACTAGCGCCACTAGCGCACACTAGAGCGCTTAAGGACTAGCGCAATATCAAATCGCGCTTGTCCACTAGGGCC
>Ga0307516_10001612_pt1 | contig 31096 bp, 41 predicted proteins | sample 19_EM_MG_FD_203310 | JGI IMG/M metagenome (GOLD analysis project Ga0307516, IMG submission 203310) | Populus trichocarpa ectomycorrhiza microbial communities from riparian zone in the Pacific Northwest, United States - 19_EM | ecosystem: Host-associated > Plants > Roots > Unclassified | place... | reverse complement strand
GAAAAGGGATGGAAAGACAGCCATGAACAGACCCGAAAGGATTACTGCAGTTCATCTTCATCTCCAGAAGGGCAAGTGGCCTGAAGATTTCATCGATGCTCTTCAGTCCCATAGTCAATCTCCCCCTGATTCACCGACACGTGGAGAAGACAGTAGCTCTCCGCCCGTCTCCTTCTCTTCTCCTCGGAAGCTGGCCATTGTAGGAGGGCTGGAGCGGAACGATAGCCTGGAAGGATTGCGTCAGTCTCCCAGACGACCGACGACTCATCGTGCTAGGCAAAGTCTAGATTCTCCTGGCTTGCTCCCCAAGGAATCGCCACACAGCCGCGATAGTAGTCCAAGTGGTCTTTCGTCGTCTCCAGGTAGAGTTATGCTCCGGCGCAACAGTACTAAGTCAAACATGGTTAACAAGAACACCGTCTACGTCTCGTCTCGGATTGATCCTGAAAAGCCTCAGAGGTCGACTGGGGATCCTCTTGTGCCTTTTCCTCAAACTTCAGGGGATCGCGGCTCGCCTCCTAGAGGGGATGACCCCTTGGGAGTGTCCGACAAGCCCAGAGTTCCTAGGGGTCGTTTTCGCAGCGACATTGACTCTTCTAGTGCCCGAAGGCGGGATCGTCCTGATTCGGCTGATGGGAAAGGACCCAAACCTGGACGTGCTAGAATAGAGAGTATGATGAATTTGGGTGCAGACTCGCGCAATGCAAGTGCAAGTGATCTGCTTTCATCACCCCGCGATTCGGTGGACGGTAGCGCGGTTTCTAAAACCCTGATTATACGGGAGGACGGGATGGCACCTGTCCACTTCGTAAGCTCGCATGATCCTTATCCTATCTCATGTTGATGGTGGATTTCCTGTTAGCAATTGGGCAACTGCATTGGAAGGGGCCAGTTTGGATCCGTGTATCGCGCGCTTAACTTGAATACAGGTCAGATGGTGGCTGTCAAGCGTATTCGGCTGGAAGGTTTGAAAGAGGATGAGGTTACGACATTGATGGGCGAGGTCGATCTTGTCAAGAGTCTATCTCATCCCAGCATTGTAAAATATGAGGGAATGGCTAGGGATGCTGATACTTTGAGTCTCGTTTTAGAGTAAGTGATCGAACGGATGACTGATTCCTCCATTCTTATCCTCTCATTCCAGATATGCCGAAAATGGGTCCCTGGGTCAAACCCTCAAGGCTTTTGGAAAGCTCAACGAACGCCTCGTCGCAAGTTATGTCATTAAGATCCTGGAGGGTTTGCATTACCTCCATTCCAGTGACGTTGTCCATTGTGATTTAAAGGCTGCGAATATCCTGACCACCAAGAATGGGAATGTCAAACTCTCGGATTTTGGCGTTTCGCTCAATCTCCGTGCCATGAAACAGGAAATGAAGGACGTTGCTGGGACTCCTAATTGGATGGCCCCTGAAGTTATCGAGCTAAAGGGCGCTTCGACAAAATCTGATATCTGGTCACTGGCGTGTACGATCATTGAGCTTTTGACGGGTCGGCCACCCTATGCCGATATTACGAATAGCATGTCAGGTAGGCGGCCTTTTTCTTATTTCCCTTCATGCTGTGTAACGTGCTCTTTCAGTGATGTTCCGGATCGTTGAAGATCCTATACCCCCTATCCCGGATGGATGTTCCCTTCACCTTCAGGACTTTTTGAAACAATGCTTTCAGAAGAAACCCACAATGCGGCCAAGTGCAGAGCTCCTCTGCGAACACCCCTGGCTCAAGCAGAATTGGGGTGTACATAAGGTATCTTCGTCCCTTTTCTTATTTCCTTGCTTGTATTCATGAGGTTTTAGGAACTACGTCCTCAAGACAGCATCCCGTTCTTGCGTCGTATCAGCGCTGATTTGCAAAAGTCAGAAGTAGCGAAATATTTTCCTCCTGATATTGACCCACCGATTTGGACCCCGACTGAGGGCGTTCCCTCTTCACCACCTCGTCATCGGATATCCGACATTTCCGCGCACTTTCTGGCTGATAATGGTATCTCTCCGCGGGAGCATTCGTTTGTTAAAACCACATTCCACAAACGTATGTGCAATCCTGATTTTGGACTTTTTCTACGATGACCTGATGTCGTTTTCCAGCCATGGTCTGCCGGGTTTGTCTCTCGGGTGTCAAGAAGAGTGCTGTATTGTGTGCACAATGCAGCCTCATCGCCCACGGAAAGTGCATCGCGAATGCTCCTCCAACATGCGATCTCCGTGCCCAGCTCCTGTCATACGCAAAGTATGCCGAAAATGGGAACCCATCAAGCGCATATCCCAACTTGGAAGGTATCCGAAACGGTCACCCACCCAGCCCCTCCTCTGACGTCCCTTATGTTGCTCATACGAGTATCGCTATCCCTCCGTCACCACAAGCCCGGTCAGATGCTTCCAATCCGTCTGCTGGCCACAAGTTCTTGGCTGCCTTGGCTTTCAAACGATCTCGAGTAAATCTCTCACAGGGTTCTATCCAGCCCGCTACGCCAGTTTCCTCGCGGCCAGTGTTGAAGGAAGCAGAAGTGACGGCTCGCAAAACACCCACTGCAGTCTCGAAGGACCGTCCTCAATCGGTTTCGAGTGAAGATAGTGGCATCAGCAGTTTGGGAAGTGCTGCTACCGCTGCTGAGAGTTTTTCCAGCCGCCGTGATGCGACGTCTATCGCCAGCTTTCTGGAAATTGATCCACCCCAGGACGAGGTGAGATCGCCCAAAATGGCCATAAAGGACAACAGGCTAATGGCTATGGCACAGGAGAATGATCTCAGCTATGGTGGTGAGACGGTCCCCGGATCCCTTCCTGTAGAGACCAACAACCGACCCCGCAAAAAACGGGACAAATCTCCTGGCTGCGTCATGCAGTAATGCATCATACCCCGACCCCTATTTTTCGTGTCGGAAAGATGGACGAATTAACGCAAGTTCGGAACCATATGTTCCCTGAGAGCGCTTATCTCTCCGCTGCATACGCATTGTACTTTACTTTCACACTAATCCGAACATTTCAGGAATCCAAGTGATATACCGATATCGGACCGTTACGATATATTATTCTTTACTCTATTTCTGCTATGGAAGGACCTCACCACCAGGATATTTGGATTTCCGGGCGTAATTCGACAGAAACCAACCCTATGTATAAGTAAAATGTATGTAGTTGGAAAATGATATCAACCAAAGGCTCTTCCAATCTTGATGACGTTGAAGATAATTCGCTTCATAGATAGACAGTTATTGAGACCCTGGCGTGGATTATCCTGTTCCTTGACAAAGATCTGCCATAACGTTAACCGTATCTTTAGCCAAAGATCAAATGATATTTATACGCCAACTCTTCAGTCAAGAGACAGCAGGATCCCGATATAGTTCTTCATAGATAGCCAAACGTTCCACAAGGGGACCAGCTGGAGGTCTCAGATGACCAGTGTGGGATGGACATCTGGTTACCCCGGATAAGCAGCCCCGGGCAAACGTTGTTCAACCCTCCTGTCGAAAGCAGAGTTTGGAAGGTTCTTTTCGAAGTGTATATGGCGGAGTCATCTATCACCATAAAACTTTATGTGCTCCTGGCCGTGAATGTGGACGGCCTGACCCGAGATTGACAAGTGGAGAATCTGGAGATGAACCGAGCTTGAACCAAGCTCGGCAAGAAGTTCAGACGGAAAACAGAGGAAAGAGTTTCGACGTAGTGGATTGCTTCGTAGATCGGTTAGGAGGATAAGGCTTGGGCATGAAACGCGTCCAAGCGTCGGCAAAACATCGGTTAATAACCGCGTTGAACGTGATCTGGAAGTGTTGCGGTCACGTGCTCATAATTTTCCCTCTCGCTCTCCTCGATGGCGTCGACGTCGGCGAGCACCATCTCGCTCGCGGTGGTGTTTTCCACTCAGACACCATATCCTCTGCCGTCGCAAACGTTCATGATACCGACCTCATGGAAACGGTATCAACTATCGCAACTCGTCAACAAGGCTCTCAGTCTGTCCAACCCTGTGCCTTTTGACTTCCTAGTAAGGGGTGAAGTCTTGAGGACAAGCCTGGGTGAGTGGTGTGCAGAAAATGGAGTCGGAGAGGTGGGTCCTTCATTGTTTGGCCTGCGGTGATAGCTCATGTCGATGCAGGAAGAAACCCTCGATATTGAATACATCGCGTCGGTAATGCCCCCTCAAAAAATGACAGATATTCCTCACGAAGACTGGGTATCTTCCCTGTCTTGTCAGCGACCTGGGTTTGTACGATATCCTCTGAACGTCTGCGATATCTAACGATAAATTCAGCCAAGTCTTCGTGATCACTGCCTCCTATGATGGAAACATTCGCTCGTTTGACTATTCCAAGGCCATGACCTCCACCATTCCTGCCCACGACGCGCCAATAACATCCATCTCTCTCGTCCGCTCCTCTCATGACCAGTTTCTCATAGCCAGTGCCTCCCATGACCTCACAGGAAAACTCACCGAAGTCACGGTCGACGACTCTTCACCAACCCTCAAATATTCGTCAAAATCCCTTGCCACTCTACACCTACACACATCCCCACTTTCCTCCATCGCTTCAAATCCTACTGGCTCGCACCTCCTCACTGCTTCCTGGGACAGCTTTATCGGACTCTGGGACACCTCGATCCCGGCAACCGACGAGGTCTCTTTAGAGCAGACGATCACTAATGCAGTAGATCGCAAGAAACGGCGCAAGGTTGACGACGACAAGAGTCGTGTCAGGAGAAAAGCTCCGTTGCTAGTCCTCAAGTCACACACCGGACGGGTGTCGAAAGCCGTCTTCGGCAACAGCAACGACGGATCCAAGGCTTACAGTTGCGGGTTCGATTCCACAGTGCGGATTTGGGACACCGAGAATGGGTTATGTTCACAAACCATTGTACGTTAACGCCTTCCCTCGTTTTTTTTCAACGTTGGGTTTACTGCCCCCCTCGTAAAAACTCTCGAATAACCGTACTTATAAGAAAAACTTAGAATACACCTGAGAAGCCCTTTACCGACCTCGCCATATCTGCCGACGGCCACGAGGCACTCGCCACCTCGACAGACCGGAGCCTCACGGTCTACGACCTCCGCGCCTCTACATCCATTATCACTGCGTCCGTCACTGCCACCTTCACCCACCCTTCCACTCCGTCCTGCCTAGCCTTGGGCTCGGCTGGGTCACATCAGGTTGTGAGTGGGGCGTATGATGGGGTGGTCCGCCTGTGGGACCTCCGGAGTGTCAAGGGTAGTGCCGCAATGGCAAGCTTCAAGGCATGGGAGGGGATGAACCAAAAGGTGCTTGCACTAGATTGGCAAAATGGTATCGTGGGTGTAGGCGGAGAGGGTGGGCTTGAAGTGTGGAAGGTCGGGGAGGAGACGAGGAGTTGACCTGAGTTGCGCGTGTAGGCCTTAAAGAATTGAGAAGTATGTACCAACTTCTGATCTGCAGCATCGTACAACTCTCCTTTGATTTCTACAGTCTAATGGTACACAATTCACATGATGCCCAGCTAGGAATTGTTATGTGGGCTACAAGGCAGGGACCTCTATTTCTGCTTAGCAGCTTCTTGAGTGGCATGTACCGCATCTGGACATGGTGCAGAAGAGACAACACCATTCCCCACCACCTGTGCATTCTTTCCTTTCCCCGGTGGAGGTGGGTGGTAAGTCTTTTCCTATAATGCTGGTCAGCAGAGATATGCGAAGGGCTCGACGACTACCTTCTTCTTTTTCTTCCCATCAGCCTTTGCATTCGGATCCGGGTACGCCAACTTCTCGACTCTCTGCCACTCCTCATCTGCCTCGAACGCCTTCCTGATCGGCTCCAATATGTCGATAATCCCAGTCGCCACAGCCGCCTTCAGATCTCCCGGATGCAGCTCCTTTTCCTTAAAACTCTTCTCCATCTCATCGAATGTCCTGTAATGCAAAGACCCTCCGAACTTCTCGTTCCTCGACACGCTGAACACCGTCCCTTCCGGCGCACCATCGCCCACGAATGGCCGCGGGTCGCCGCTGCCTTGCACGAGCACCGTATCATCTCCTTTCAACCGCGCGATGCGCATCTGCGAGATTGGGATGAGCACGGCCTGGACAAACGCAAGCACGCCGTTCTCCGCGACGTTGCCCTCCTCACAGAACGCAAGCTTGATCTTCTTGCGCACCGCTTCGGGCGTGTCGAGGATATCGATCTTGGAATTTGGGTCGGACGAGGACATCTTGCCTCCAGCGAGGCCTGGGACCATCGCGTTCATCAAGTGCGCGCGTTTGCGGTAGCCGAGGCGGGGGAGGTATTCTTCCGCAAAGGTAAATATTTTCCGCTGAGTTTTGTACGAATCAGACGTGGATAAGTGGATAAATAGAAGTTGGAATAGCATGGATACTGTACCTGATCAACGCCTCCGAATTGAAAATCGACATCGAGGTACTGTTCATCGAGCGCCTGTAGCCCTGGGTATAATAATCCGCTCAACAGTGGGCTCTCAACCTGCTTCACCACCTCTGCACCAGCTTTTTTGGCATCGTGCTCCGTAACTGTTGCGCACAGCCTGTAGTTGTCCATATTGTATTCTTTTGAGAGCTGGTAAGACGATCCTTCTACAAAGATGAGCTTGGTGGTGGGTATCCCGAGGGAGGTAAAGACGGCTAGGAGAAGGTGTTTGTAGTATTTTGTGCGGTACGCGACGAGATCCACCGGCGCCTTGAGGTTGTCGAGGATGGCGTGGACATCTGTAGCATCAAAGTGAGTAAGTAGAGTTTCGAAGATAATGACAACGGGTTTGTGCTTACCTGCCAGTAGAATTTTGACCTGTTCGACGTTAAATCTGCCGTTACATCTGTGGAAATAATTGCGATCAATGATCGGCTTACCTCTACCCCTGCGTGCAGGAAGTCTGCAATCTTCGTCAAGGGTACAAAATATCCAATGTGTGCTAGGGGGACACCTTGAGACATTTACTGCAGGGATTCGGAAAACCTGACATACGACGTCCAGTTGGAGCGGTTCCTGACTTCCTGATTGAACATGGATGGCATGCCTAGGAAAAAAATATACGCACCCCAATAACATCTCGGTGTTCGTCCCTCTGCAAGAATTGCCTTGAGTGACTCGCCGCCGAGGACCTCCTGCAGTCTTCTGGTTATAAGTTCGTAGTTTTCTTCTGCTGCCGTGGAAGCCATCGTTAAAGGTACGGAGATGGAGGACGATAAAAATGATACAAGTACTTGAAAGTTATGACTCTTCAATCAATTATGTGTTTGCCACGAGCCTTAGATCTAAATAGCCCGTATGTATTTGATATACAAACCATGTGATATGATGATGGGACCCCTGACATCTCCCCAAAAGGTCGTATCCCAAATTCGGGAACCTTGTCCACAAGGAAACGACCCAAACCTGTCCGAATCGACCACGACCTCCAGCAAATTTTGAAATTCTGTCCGGAATCTGGGATTCAGCCTCTCCAGAGGGGTTTTTTGTCCAAAATTGGGATCCGGCCTTTCCAGAGGACATTTTTCGTCCGGATAGGCTTGATCATCTGGCCTCTTGAAAGTCCGATTTTCCCATTCATATGTCGCAGGAAGGCCAAGGGCATTGAGGTACCACGGACTTATCAAAAGAGCTGCCAAATTTAATCACTTTCGTCATACCTCGCGTTGCTCTTGTTCAACAAGTCCTTTCAGAGCGTAATGCCCTTGAGGCCTCTCCGAATCCGAAAAGAAACTCATGTCACCTAGACTAAGCTCGAGCGAACCAGACAAGAGGGTTTGTGGTGCCGGCAAATCCCGGGGAAGTCATTGTTGACCACAGAAGTTGGGTTAGGAATTTTTCCCCATGAAGGGTCAAAAAAGTGACGAAAAAAAGGTGCTACAAGCAGGGTTTGAATGCATATGCGCTTGCCTTCTTGCCAGGCTTCATGGGGTCGACCCCACTTGACAATCTCGGGTCCGTTATGACCTCCGTATGTGAGAATATAGCAGTCCCGTCCGCAAAATAGGATCCGGCGTCAAAATGACCCCATACGTGTCCGTTTTGGACACAGCCTCCCGGCCGATTTCGACGAAACCTGTCCGGTTTGGCATACGACCTATGTATGAGGGAGATGTCAGGGGTCCTGATATGATGCGAGTCAGACAACCGTCGGAGTTTTAACCATTGTCAAATCCAACCCCAACAGCGACCTCGGACGACCGACCGGAACTCTTCGACGATGAGTACCCGTTCCAAGGCAAGATTAGCCGCAGCGTCCATCAAGAAGGTAGTCTCCGCAGAACCTACACAGACAGACCAAAAACCGCACAATCGATCTCATAAGTCGAAGTCCGCCGAGAAGGAAAATGACGAAGGAGTAGCACCCAAGCTACCGGTGCCGAAGAAAAAGGCATTGCGTTCATCAGGGCCTGTATATTGCAACTGTCAGAAAGGAGACGACGGGTCACCCATGGTGCATTGTGAAGAATGCAAAATTTGGTGCGTTGGGAGATTACTCATTCGGCCATCGTCAGTCGCCATCTGTACTAAACGCCTCCCACCCAGGTATCATTTTAGTTGTGTTGACCTGACGGAAGAAGATGCAGAAGAAATTAGTGAGTCCAATTTTACTGGCCTTCATACCATGCTCATCCATCCTCGATCACTGCAGATGTATATATCTGTCCTTCATGTACCAAGGCATCAGGTCGTCGAACAGCCAGTGAGTACATGGGTCCCATTTCACATGTATCAAATAGCCTTTTGTTCTCCGCGCAATTTGTAGTCGTGGAGAAACATACCTATGTAATGTCCTCACATGCCGTCTTGTCAGTAGAGCTGCCTCTGCCGCTTACGTCTCTGCCTGGAAGAGATGCCATGAATTGCCCAGTCAAGTTGCAAGGCCGCGCTGAATTGTATCTTGCCTGCTGAGCAACCCTGAGTGGCATTCTGCTCAATAAAGTTGACCTAGTACGATAGAGAGCCAGGAATCTGTTTTCTAGATGTTCAATATCTTATATTCTTTTCTTTCTTTTTCGTTTGATTTCGATTTGGTTTCTCTTCATAACCCTTTCCTCTATTTTTTACTGACTCACGTGCTATTGTTCCTTGATCTAGTGCACTGGGAAGGTCCTGATGCTTTCGAAGAAGTCGGTGAAGTTGATGAGTCGGCCACGGGACCCGCGCCGAAAAAACAAAGACGCGGTACTCCCGTGGACGATGTTTCATCCCATACAGAGGAAGACCCCAGCAGCGAGGATGAATATACCGTCGACAGTCCCAAAGTCAAGGGGAAAGTATGTTACAATTTTTGGTCTTTCCCTTTTGCATTACATCTCATTTTATTCCAAGCGTCCCATTCGTCGCCTTTCCTACTCATCCGACTCAGACTCAGAGGTATCTAATCGTCAGAAAATGAACCGTCGACATCGCATCCGGAAGCAATCAACGCCTCCTGCAGGCGGCGGGCTGAAGCGCAAAGGTCACGCCTCTCAGACGCCGCCACCGAAAAGGATTAAATCTGAAACCTCGAATGCGGCCGATGATCCCACCAGGAAATATTGTTTGGGAAAATTGGAAGAATTATTCCGTGATGCTTTCTTCAGATATCCTCATGTATGCCTTGAAAGTTGCGATGGCGATGGCTTCGATCAACCCGCAGCCCTAGTCCAGAAGCCTCTGGATAGTCTCACGGAAGGCGAGAAGGATGCAGTATTGAATGAGTCAAAGCACTTTGCAATGGAGCTCGAAAAAGCTATCTTCGAGATATATTCTGAACTGGACAAAGAAGGCCATCTGTCCGCGGGCTCGAAGTACAAGTATGGCAAACGAATTTCTCTCGCTCTTGACGCTAACAAACACATAATAGGGATCGCTTCCGAATGCTTCAATTTAATCTCAGCAAACCTGATCGAGTCGTTCTTCACCAACGGATTGCGTCTGGTTTGATAACTGCCAAAGAGATTTCACTGATGTCTTCAACTGACTTGGCGAACGAGGAAACGAAACAATCGATCAAGATCGCTGAGAAGGAAGCATTGGAGCATTCTATCTTGACACCCACCACCGTTCCTCGTGCCAAAATCACTCACAAGGGACTGGAAGATATTGAAGATATTCATGGCCAAAGGGTGATGAATACCGACGATGATGAACGTTCTCGCCGAGAGGATGAAGAAAGAAGAGAAAGAGAGCGCATGGCCAGACTAAGGGCGCAGACAAGGCAGCGTACTGCTTCGATTTCAGTCCCGCCAGAGTCTCCCGTGACTCCTCACCAGGCGTCTTCCTGGGGTGAACCGCCACCTGTACCCTTACATGCCATTTTGAACCAAGAGCCGGTTTCTCCCTCAATGTCAATATCGACATTCACTAAGACTGCCACACCACCTGACAGATCGCCGCAGGAACCAGAGCTAAATCTATCTGAGTTCATAAACATCGATGATGATGCGCCTCTTGTGGTCGAAACCCCTTCGATATCTCATTCTCCACCTGCAGCCCTTGACACAACTATGTCCCTCCCCGTCGAACATCAAGAAGCATCTCCAATTTCTACCACCGGAACATCTCCTGTCGAGGCCACGGAGGAGGCACCCAAGCCTTCTTTCGACCTGGAAGCGCTTTGGAATAAACCCAAAGGTGAAGATCCCACCTCGACGGTACCGATGCCTCCGCCGCAGCCGCCTGCTCCTAGTCCGATTGCAAAAAAGCCTCATCACGATAAGGATGTCATCATAGAGTCCGGTTCCGCTGTAGCGGACGACCATGACTTCGATATGTTCCTAGAAGAGAAGCTTGACTTGACGGCATCGTCTGCACAAGCCCAGCAAGCGGTCCTGGACGCATTGCCCCACGTTTGGACAGGCAAGGTTTGTCTTAATACCTCTTGGTCATGCGGATAGCTTACACGGAAACTTTTAGATCAACATGCCACTGGATTCGACCATTCCACAAGAAACACCCGTCGTCGCCCGTCAGATCGGCGGGCGGGCGATACAGCATGACTCCGAACTTTGGAAAACACTTTTCCCATCAGAACTTCTCCGGATTGACGGGCGTGTTCCCGTGGAAAATTCTAGCAAGTTTTTGCTGCAAATGAGGATGAATGTGACCAAGGAACTAATAGCGGTTGCATTCTCGCCTGCATCTGAGTCCAACGACGTTGGATTTAGAATTTTGAACGACTTCTTAATTGCAAAGGGGTGGGTATTCTTTTTCAATTCTTCACAGCCTGTTGTTCATTTTTTTCTTTTAATCCTATTCATAGGCGTCATGGTCTCGTATTTCCCTGGGGTAATCGTCCCAAAGATCACCATCCCGGCCGTGAATTGTACATCATCCCATTACTTTCAAGCGATCCACTACCTGATTATATGGAACTATTGGACAACTTGCATCTACCTAAGCTACGAACAGCTAATCTTTTGATTGGGATCTGGATCCTGAACAAGGGCAAGCTTGCGCCACCGCCTCGACCACCACCACCTTCTGCTTTTACTCGTATACCTCAAAACCTCGGCGCGTCAGTGGCTCTCCAACAACCCGCGACATCCAGCATCTCCAATCCACCGCCAGTGCCTGCCAATATCGCAGCAGAAGTTGCGAGTTTGACTCCCGAGCAAATCCAGTTAATGATACAAACTCTTACCGGGGGAAACAGGGCTCTCCAGCTTCCCATTCTAGTTCCACAGCCGCCAGCGCCGCCACCTCCACCTCCACACCACCACCCAGTTCAAATACCACCTGTGCAGCCACCAGTACCATATCCTCTTGTGCCGCCACCACCGCAGTGGTCAAACCCCGTTTCTGGTTATGGCAACATGTATCCTCCTTTACCGGAACATGGTACGATACCGCACAACGGCCCAACGTCCCATCGTGACCTCAGCCATCATCCCCCGTTCTATGATCGACCCGATTCTAGGGAACCCCGTAATTATAGGTCCGACCGCGACCGTGAAGACCGCGGGGGCCGAAACTGGCGAGGTCGGGGTAGAGGAGGCCGGTCAGGTGGAAATGATAGCCCTCGGAAGCCAGTTGACTCTGGTTGGCCTCGGAGGCCTCGACCTGATGGTGGTGCGGCAGGACCTTCAAGTCCATCACGTCGATGGTGAAACGATTTTGAGCGCTCGTAAATGACACCTTACTTTACTGTCTTGAATGCATAACCTTGTAGTTCACTATTAAATCTATTTAGGTCCTCTGTCGTCCGACCCTGTACTGTGTAATAGTGATGGATCACTGATTGTGGGCGAGAACAGGGAGTGGAGAAAGCAGTAGAGAGGTCGGAGTAATAGTATGAGAATATGCTGGTCGTAGAACACGACGACCATGGTAGGTAAGGCAGCCAAAACTACGTCTCCATAGGAACATCTCCCTCCCCTATCTCCTCAAACACCAATGAGCCCTGCTGCTCTTTCAACCACTGTACACTCCGCTTCTCATCCATAAAATAGGTATACGCCCGACGCAGGTCCTCAACTTCCACCTGCTCTGCTTTGCGTTTCTGCGCGACGATCTGAGCACATGAGATGAGGTTGAGACCATACCGCAGCGTGGTCTGCATCGCCATGGACGTCAATACATTCAGCGCGTCGGAGCTGAGGGTTACATCTTCTTCTTGGCAGCTGTCATTATATGATAAGAGATAGCGGCAAAGGAAAGGGGGAAGAGTCACATACCGAATTTGGATAATTTGCTGTATGTCTTCTTCTAGGTACGGTTTCGTGGAGACAATGAGGACACGGTCGAGGAGGTCTACGGGAAGGCCATGTGGGCTGCGGAACTTTGTACCCCGTATCCGCGCCATGCCTCGGTTGGAAGCCATGATGACAAGTGGTGATAACTCGTTTTCCAGGGCACGGTTTAAGAATGAGAAGCATTCGATGTCCAGCATGTGGACCTCGTCAATGAAGAGAACCTGTAACATGAGACGGAAATTCTTTCATTGGGATTATCGTTGGTCAGAGGAAGGGCTTACTCCAGGTACGACCTCCGCTTTTCCCTCCTCCCGCCACTCTCCAATCTTCGTGTTTATCTGGTTTCGAAGCTCCGGCTTTATCTCCCCCGTGTCACCCGCAAACAGCGCGAGGAAACCCTGCGTTCTGCTGTTGATGACGTCGATTTCGTGAAGCGAAACTGTATGCACGACCTCCTTGCGTTTTTGAATTTCGCCCTCTGGGCATTGGACGAATTTTGTCTGTTTCCGATTGAGTTGGCAAGGTAACGTCGGAAGGACAATTTCAACGCACATCTGCCCCCATAGCATCATAATCTCGCGAACGTGCAAAGGAACGTCCGAGTTTTGTGATCTTGCCGGTTGTCTTGTCGATAGCGACGACATCCCCTGCCAGGACCTTTTCTTTTGTCAGGGCGTCGATCATCTTGTTCCCCAAATCATATATAGTTTCCATGTCGGTGGTTTTGATCGTCAATTTTCCGGTTTTTGTGGCCTTGGGTTTCAAGTCAACACACGACGAAGAAAATGTAGTGAGGGATGGACGAACTCCAGTGAGACTTCTGTCAATTTGGATTTCGACTATTTCTCCCTCGATGAGTTCCGTTTCCTCTTTAATACGAACGCCGATACTCCGTCGGAACGCTTGCGTTAGAGCCTCGGTTTTTGACATGGAGAGCGAGAAGACCTCGCTAGCGGCAATCATCGTGAATGGAACATCTGGTCCCAACGTCTGTGCCATGCCTAAGTATGGTTGTTGTCAGAGGGTAAGAGGTTTATAAGCGTTTTTCACGAACCTAACGCGATAGCAGTCTTCCCTGTCGAAGGGGGGCCAGCAAACAGCATGGCACGACCTGCTATACGCCCCTCCTGTACCATCTTGAGAATCATCCCAGCGGCTTTCCTGGCCTTGGCTTGCCCAACCATTCCCTGAGAGTTTCCCCGTGGTTCAAGCCGGTCGTCGAGGCCCAGTCCCCGGATGTGTGAATGAGCACCTAGAAGTTTATGAGATCGCGTCCAAACTTGGATACTTTTTTTCCATGCTTGCCTATCCGCTCCATTCTTGTAATGTCGCGCAGTTCCGACGTGCCTGTCGAGATGTTCATGGCATGGGCGTTTCGGAGGCAGTCAAGCTATAGGTGTAGTTGGAAAACCTATATACAAGCGTCAACAAAGGTAGCACTAGCCAGTATCAATCGACTGACGCAGGTGGAGTGCCTTCCTGATGATTGTCGTTGCAAATCTCACTGTTGGATCCCATGCAAACACCCCTTTCGATACTTAATTTACGCATTTTCTGTCTTTAGGTTTCAAAACGGGATCACGGTGATATTGAGATTGTATTGACGGGCTGAGGCGGATATACAGAGAGTGCCCAGTCAAATTACACACCTTCTGACTCAAATTTATTTCCCTATCATGCAGAGACACCTTCATCTACGAATACATCGGCGACGTCGTGAATCCGGTCTCCTTCAAGAAGCGTATGCGCGACTATGCTACTGAGGGGATTCAACATGTCCATTTCATGATGCTCCAAAAGGACGAGGTCGGGATTCGTCATTACTTCCTCCTGTTCCCGACACAGTAACGCCTTGGGGACATTTAGTTCATAGACGCGACCAAGAGCGGCGGCATATTCGCTTTGACTTATCCCCACTGCTTGCAAGCCCTTGGAATCAGTGATGAAGCGGACCTGCTCGAACTCGAGGGAAGCAAGAAGAAAGGAAAGAAGATTGATAATCCTGACTTCATGGTAAAGCGTATCTTTTTGGATAATCAATCTCGCTGATCCTCTCCGATTCTTTTACAGCCGACAACGAAACCATTGGTCGAGAAGGATGTTCCGAAATTGTCCAGGCCATCCGTCAAATACAAAGCCGCAAAATGTTCTCACTCGCGTCAGGGTAAGCGTCTTGTATTCTTCTGGAATGCAGGTAAAAGTGATCGTCGACTCAGAGTACGGAAGATGCGGGAGCTCTCCGGCAGCTCATGCGACTGCGCGGGTATAGTCTCATGACGAATGTTATGAAGGATATCGATCATCTGTCGAGGTGATGACATACATCAGTAGGTCAAATTAGACTTTTAAATCCTCTCTCTAACTTCGGGTCATATAAGTCCTCCAATGTATGAACAAGTGGCCTCTGGTGAACTGCAACGAAGTGATCTCCCGAGTCGTCGAGAGATCTGGCGCAGTCGGTGAATTTGTGGAACATCTATGTTTTGCTTGACATATCTCATCCATCTCCTTCTCCAGCTTCTTGCCCATTGGGCGTCCCTACCTTTGTACAATCGAATACCTAAGCGATCAAGAGAGGTAACTATCCATATCCCTTTGGTTTTTTCTTCGAATCTACGATTTCATACAGGCCCTTGAACCCGAACAAGGGACAATGAGACTTTCCGAGGATGACGACCTCGATCCCGTTGCCAAGTCGAGTAGACATTTTGAAGATTATCCGAATAAATTTGTCATTGCCCCCCGGCGGCCATTCCAGTTTCAATTCTGTATTCCACAGAGTAGTGATGACCGCGAGTCGGAGTTCCTGCCTATTCCTATCGCTCTAAACCTGACCCTTTTTCGCGCGAATCGGTGCGGGCAGTGATCGCAGCGGCAGCTGAGGCAAGGGCAGCGGAGGAACTGAAGGCGGCAGATGATGCAGAGGCCGCCGCCGCTGCCAGGGAGGAAAGGAAGAAGTCGAAGGCCACGAAGAAGGTGGAGTCGCCGGAAGAAAAACAAGCCAATAAAGACAAGCGATTGGCGAAGCTTGTGAGGCCTATAGTAGTTCGCTCCATGTCCAAGTATGCGAAATCTTTGGACCATGAGGTGTATCTGTCTCTTCTGATTTTCTCCAGAAGAATCTCTGATCATCATTGTAGTTGACTGAGCTGATCGTGCAGAAAGAGAAAAAATCAGAGGTATAAAGAGTCTCGGCTGGCCCAACTCTCAGAAGAGAAGATTGCGAAAACGCAAAGGAGTACAATAACAATATCCCCCTTGCTTGCAAGGGGTTCTGGGTGGGTCATAATTCGATCAAACCCCCAGCGAATGCCGTTCACACGCCATTCTCTTTTTGAAATGCCACGTCACCCTATGAGCTCGAATTCGCGGCATTGATACCTTCCGAATTCATGAGTTCGCATTTCAATATGAAACTTGTCGAAACGACTGAAAAAAATAAATAAAAAAGGATAGTATAGCTCGACGAGATCTCTCCGTTTGATGGATTGCAATCCATGATCTATCTTGAACTACGACCAAACCAAGTCTTGTAAGCTTCGTTCGTTGATTTATCCAATCCGTCTAATCTCTGATCTTCATCCAATAGAACGAGATCATGCTGTTTCTTCAAGACGTTGGAGTCAAAGTCTCGAAGAATTCTGATGGTATCTCGCCCTTTACTTCTTGAGAGTGCGACATATAAATTGAATAGATTTAAACCTCTAGAAGGTGGCGAAGCGATGTCGACAATAACGTAGGGAATCGTCTGCCGTCACTACTTTATCAGCAAACCTCCGGGAAACACATTCGTGGCTGATGTGGAATCGATGCGCATCGTCAAAAACCCTCAAAGTAGAGGTAACCCATCAGCGAAATGCCAAACGGCACAAAAGGATCCTGGGTTCGAGAGTCCTAGCAAAAAGAAAAGGGGAAATTAGGTCGAGAGCGATTAACCAAGAATCCCGATGTATTTGTATGCTGCCATATTCAAATGTAACATCTATTGGGTTTTGAAAAACTCACACGTTCGCATGAATGTCTGGCCCAAGTCAAACCTTGCTCTTTCAACGCACTGGGCCCTGAGAGAACGAGCAGCGCAACGAAAGAAGGTTCAAAACACGTGCAAGCAAGGGGCTCGGCCGACGAAGGCGGCCATTCCCTCTAGTGTTGTTTAAAATGAAAAGGGTATGGGCCACATGGTCCCTCTTCATCGACCTCACAAGCCACCCGACGTCGATGGTGACACCCAACTCTGCCGTCAATGTTGTCATGACTGATATCACCATAGAAGAGCGTCCGGATATGGATATCGGATCCGATTCGGGAAGCAACGGTGAGAGCGGGGAAGAGGCGGGGAAGGGCGGGGAAGGATCGACGAGCCAAGCAACTCCGCACTGAGGTCTTCCCCAGCCATCCTTGCTTTTTCGGGTTCGGAGGAACCCAAGGACTGCGCTATGATGGACCTGAATGAACAGCAGCGATTCAGCGTACCAACACCCTCAGATCCGCGTCGCCGACCACCAATGGGCGGAACAGATTGTGCATGGGAGCTGCCGCAACTTGAAGAAGATGCGTTGTCGGCCAGGACTTCAATGACCTTACCTCCATTGCTGCTTGTATTGCTCACCCTTGGATCGTTTTGGCTTTCGGGAAACATGGGTAACCGGATCGACAGGGGATTCGAGCTCCCATGAACGTTTCTTTGAGTTGACTAGCTGGTTTGAGGTTGTGGCGTCCTCCTACTCCGTTTCGGGCCGAGAGACATCTCGAGCCGTTTTCAACCTTTTCTTGGAGTGTGTATCGGAGCTATCTGATTCCTCGATACATGGAAGTCGAACGCGCTAATTTGGCGTTCTCGGCGTTCTCGGCTGGGACGTGTCCATCTGGACCTAACGAGCCATCCAGCTGACGTTCCTTTCCATTATGTTTTCTAGTCTGCTTTGGGTCCTTATGCGGTGCTGGGGTCCCATGTTCCGACTCTTCCGGGTTCCTTGATCTTGGGACCAAGGATACGACTTCATTCGATTTGGTGCGGACATCTGCTGCGCCATCGCTTCCCTTGAGGCGCTTTTTGGAAAGTTCGACATTGGGAATGGTCCGGCATTGACTCGTGTTTGCTTGTCTTATCTTTGCTAGGGGGAGCTTGAGCCAACGTTAATGTTAATGAAATCCGGGATAATTGAGGCGAACGAACTGGTTTCAGGAAAAGAAGCTACCGCTTTCACCTTCCTGCGAAGGTTTGGTCTGGCGATGGGGTCATCCGCGGCTGAGGTCGGACTTCAGCTTCATTCGTGGAAACTGATCCCCGTCCTGCTGTCTTTCCGGCTGCCCGTCGCGGCCTTGCGTCGACTGCTTGCTTGGACTTGCTTGCCTTTGACGATAGGTCTCCGCTCGCATCTCCACACTCTAATACTTTTGTTTTGGGTGGCCTCCCTCGGCGTTCGGTGGAAGGCTTCTTATCGTCCTTCTCTGTGATTTATATGATAAGCAATTGGGAAAGAAGTACACCACGCGACATGTAGACCATTACCTTTGACTTCTGGGACTTGGCCGCCTCACCGGTGAGCTTTTTGACTGGCTTGGTCAAATTGATGGATGGCAGACAAGATGGACTGGGGAAGGATTCACTGAAAAGTTGACGTCACCCGTTTACCATGCCACATACCGCCCTCCGGATCCTCTCCTTCCTTCTCTTGCGTTGCGTGCCGCGGAATTTTGCGAGGTGAAGTCCTTCTCTTTTACGGAGATGTTATGTTATCCACGTCCAAATTTTCGCCCTCGTTAAGACACCGTGCCCTTTTGCCTACTTTTTTGACAGGCGAACCCGACTGACTACGCGCTCTACTCTTCTTGGGAGGATTTCTGCAACATTTCGGCCCAGGAGAATATCTACCAGTGTATTCCTGTTGGAAGGGACAAATATCCTAGAAGTGGGGTATGTACTGAACAACTCGATAGTACAAAAGTCAATGAACACACCCGCCTCGATCACGAAAACGAGCCTGCTGCCGTTGGAGTCGTTGAGCATGGCTTTCTTCCACGGGGAGGACCTTCGTTAGCGTCGCAGTCTTGGATACCACATCGTCCATAGCAGCATGAATTAACTGTGGCGAGCAGCGAGCTCACCATTGCAAAGACCCTTGTGCCAAACAACCCTGTGAATCCGGAAATGGCCGACGATGAATCATGATTGCGGATGTTTGGTCCAAACCCTTTCACGGCTCTACCATTATGCTGGCCGCCGTTCGGAACGGCAGCTGCTCCCTTTTTCGGATATCCATAGCGTCGTCGACAACCAGGTCGTCTACGTATCTTCAAGCGCGGCCGCCAGTACTATCTACCCGCTGCTACGCTACCCAGGTCGAAAAAAATACCGTCAAAGGCGCTCTCACCCGCGAAGCCGCCTTTTCCAAAACGTACAAACCCATAACTCCCGGTATCTGTCATCTCAAACTACCGCTCAATGAACATTTCTACGAAGGGCGTCCTGTGAGGCTGCTCACCATTGTCAAGCGCAAGGCCGTAACGCGCACGGAAAGATCATTGTCCGTCACCGTGGCGGCGGCCACCGGCAACGGATACGCACTGTCGACTTCATGCGCGAGGAGCCTGGAGTGTACGACGTCGTTCGGATAGAGTATAACCCTGGTCGGTCCGCCCACATTGCTCTTATACGAAGTCGTGACTTTTCGGCTGAGGGCGTGCAAAAGTGGAAGTACGTCATTACTACGGAGGGGATGAGAGCAGGAGACGATGTGCAGAGCTTCAGGCAGGGTATTCCAGACGATTTCCTCCTGCGGACGGACGAGAAGACGGAGGAAGGTGAAGAAGGCGAGAAAATGGACGCGGCGACGGCCAAGTCTCTGTCCATCGGTATCCTTCGCACCTAACGGGCCCGCTATTCTCGTGCGGTCGGCAGGTTCATTTGGGCAAATTGTCTCTCACGAGGAGGCTGGACGGTATAGCCATGTTCGCTTGCAGAGCGGCGAGGTGCGAAAAGTATTGCAGGAGTGCTGTGCGACGATTGGGAAGGTCAGCAATCCTTTGTGGGAACAACGAAATCTCGGAAAGGCAGGAAGATCGAGGTGGCTTGGCTGGAGGTCCTCTGTTCGGGGTGTGGTAATGAACGCGTACGTCCATCCGCTTTTTTTTTGTCAAACACTGCCCTGATACACGTAATCTGCAGAGGTGTCCATCCTCACGGTGGTGAACGTGGAAAGTCAAAGTCTAACAAACATCCTGTGTCTATCTGGGACTGGGGAACGAACAAGCTGATTGTTCGTGAGCATCTACGCGGATCGGAAAAACGCCGTAACTAGGGCTGTATATTCACGGGACGGAATTTTGGATAATTCTCCTGCATTGGGTTACTCTGTATCCCCAACCTCTCCCCCCCCCAGGCAGTCGCGCAGTGATTAGTCTTCAGTAAACTAAGTTTAAAGTCAATTAATAAGGTTGTTCCCACTGCCAGAATCGTACATGGTCTATGTAATTCAATAGGAAAGGATGTCACGAAGCCAGTGCCAAAGCCTCCTCTAGCTCCTCATCATCACCAAGCAAAGTAGCACCAGGTGGTGCGCTGCCATAAAGTAATCTTTGAAGAACAATGACTATGAGGGAATGAGCAGTAATCCGTGGAAAATTGCAAAAAAAAAAACATTACTTAAGTCAATGGACAGTTGGAAGATAGCACACGCTTTGAACTGAATCGGGGAGTTCTGCAGGAAGAAATAGAAAGTCCTGGGGGCACGCCACTGATTAAAACGGATAAACCCAAGCGAACCCTAGGAATACTTGCTTGAATGAGTCTCCTCCTACCCAGCCAACCAAAGTCGACATTCGGAAGCCATAGAGCGAGCGTTGTTTGTAATTGCTGGACGAGTTTTATAACAACGCCTAACGGAAAGGATTTGGTGCAAACTTGCCTGATTAGTTGCGGAATCGGAAGAGTGCTTTCTAGTCCCAGAGCTACGAAACCGAGTAGCGAGACAAACACTTCGCTACGGCCAAAAATAAGGAAGAGGATGATTTGACAGAGTCTAGGATTTGGTTCAGATTGTAGGCAGGGTCATAGGAGTATAATGTGTACATGAATCCTGCCAGGAACTCGATATATTGCGAGTATGTCGACCATTGCCAGAAAGCAAATGGACGAGTAGACACGCCTAACGTCTCCGGGCTTGACCTTGAGCGATAAAGAATGCAAATATACAAAAATGCAAGCTTCAAGGGAGTTTCCGTAAGAAAAAAAAAAGGAAAGTTTAAAAGAGGGTGACGCACCTGAGCCAATATCATCAAAATAGACTGAACCAGGAGAGCAAATTCAAAGCGATTCCTGGCGATTGCTACGTCAACGATAAAAGATCTCCTGTAATGCTTCCCAACGTACCCCAACCAGAAAAAGCATCTGGTTAAGTTTGCTATTAGCCTATGGATCCACCGTTTGTCAGACTAGGAGTCTCCTGGAACAAGGAAATAATAACAAAATTGCGCAAACATCGCGGGAGAAGCCCGTTGCATCTCTACGTTAAATTAGTATGGCTCGACCAAGAAACATGAAGTGGAGTGAAGAACATGCTTTTTACGGACCATTGATGCAGCTTGGTCGGCATATACCTGAAAGGATGTCAGTTACTAGAATGTTCAGAGCGTGTTGATACCGACCAAAGGTGGTCCAACGGCCATACCTATTGAGGCCAAGGTGCTGACCCAGGAAGACATGGTTAAGTATTTCGACGCTGGGTTACCACACGCCTTGATGATTATGGGTATTCGTCACGTGAATCGCTTAACCGACAACACTGACGGCCATCCGTGTCCCGCTACAGGTGCAATCCATATTGCCCAGTCACACTATCACCAGTGTGTTTGTGGTAGTCATCAGCCGTCATGGAAAAACACCCATATCCACCCTTGATTCAAGACGACGTCATCGACGGTGAAAGGGTAGCCACAACGAACAGGCCAACTGCCTCGACGGGTATCTTATTCCCCCAAACACCTCCTTCTGTGAAAGCTAAACCGTCTGCCCACAGTCGCTCCAATACTATCCTACTGTTGTGCTTCCATTCTCATGACCATTGTAAACAAAGTAAGCATATTTTTTCCGGTCTGCAAGGGTCATCATGTAACGTATTGAGTGAAGTTCGTAGTATCCGGAACCCACTTCTCCATGAACTTTCTCCTTCTCGGAATGCAATCCTTGGTCGGCGTCACATGTGTTACAATAGCCAAGAAAACCGGAATCATCCGCCTTCAGCCTATTGGGATCCATCATGCCAAGACTTGGCTTCCAATCAGTATATTACTCGTCAGCGTGATCTACACCGGTTCGAAAAGCCTGGTTAGTCCAATTATACTGATGGCCCTGTCATTTCATACTTCCGAGAACAGCAATTTCTTAGCATACCTGCCTACACGATATTCAAAAACCTGACAATCATCCTCATCGTGTGTACGGCTCACCTCAAACTTGACTCCAACTCATACTAGATGGAAATCTGAAGGCATACGGAGAGGTCCTATGGTTCGATGGCAGGATATCTCGGCTGTCACTCATCTCATTCACGCTCATGGTATGCGTTTTCTCATCATTTCAAAGCTTCCTGGTTAGAAAACGTGTTTTAGGTGATATCTTCCGTGATCGCGGCACAGTCAGACGCTCCCAGTCCCCTGCGAATCGGTGCAACCTCCTCGAGTTCTTATGAACTCAATGTTGGGTACTTGTGGATGTTGATAAACTGCCTTGCGAGTGCAGCTTACGTAAGTTCCTGAATGTCATCCTTCTTCTTACCAAACAATCTCCCTCCTAGGTCCTTGCTATGCGGAAAAGGATTAAGATCACAGGCTTCTCGGACTGGGATACCATGTTCTACAACAATCTCTTGTGTATACCCATCTTAGCCATATGTTCGATTGTGCTGGAAGATTGGGGAATTGAAAACCTTACACGCAACTTGTGAGTTAGGAACCTTTAGAAATTGGTTTCTCCTAACCGAGAGTCTTAAAAGTCCGCAAGATACGCGGAACTTGTTGTTCATAGCTATCGCATTTTCCGGAACAGCTGCAGTGGGAATCTCATATTCTACAGCTTGGTGCATACGTGCGACAAGTAGCACAACATACAGGTCACCGTCATGTTTTTACATTGGATACAGATATTGATTTGCATGATAGTATGGTCGGAGCGCTGAACAAACTACCCGTTGCTGCGTCAGGTATGTTGTTCTTTGGAGACCCGGTCACTCCAGGCTCGGTTTCAGCTGTCGGCATCGGTTTTCTCGCGGGGCTTCTTTACTCTGTGGCGAAGAACCACGAGAGGAAGGGTACAGATACGAGACTACCTGTGGTAAACCGGATTAAGCCGTTTTCAGACATTGGTAGAGACTGAAGGATGTGCAAAAACGACTACGCGTTGTGTCCAAGATCAGACAATCGGATTTTTCTCCCGAATTGCCTTTTAGAAACAAGATATCTTGGGTTCCGACGTAGAAACCTTGGCCTGGGTGGCAGGAGGAAGATATCTCCACGATAATCATTATTAGTCTTTGTGCTACTCGTATACCCTCGGATTTGTGGTGTCTTATAAAATGCACAAGATGATAGTTAGGTACCGAAGGGTTGGATAAGCCGGGTACGTCACGATGGATGGATCCGAGTACCGTGTAATCTGATCAATGCATCATCTGATTCGCAACACTAGTACAGAAACCTAGAAATCCCTAGCTCCCGCCACAAGCTGGTCTCCCTCCCAACCACCATGACCTCATCCACCCTCCACCCCCCAAGGCTGGCAGGCCTATTCGTTGGCTCGCCTAGCGCTCCCGGAACCCCTGTGCATTCTATCCAAACAATGCGTAGGAAGTCCGCCGGCCATGGAGGACCTTTGACCAAGATCCTAGTTGCAAACCGGGGCGTACGTTCTCTCCCCTTATCTCTCGGTCCTTTCGATGATATGTTATCATTTTAGGAGATCGCCATTCGCGTTTTCCGAACTGCCCATGAGTTGGCAATGCACACGGTGGCCATCTTCTCGTATGAAGATCGTTTATCCGCACATCGTCAAAAGGTGTGATCGTTCAGCCCTGGATCTTCGTCTTCGCATCGTTTATCTTGTATATAGTCAGACGAAGCATATCAGGTTGGGAAAGGCCTGACCCCAGTCGGTGCATATCTCGCGCAAGACGACATCATCAAAATCGCTCTCGAGCATGGGGTAGACATGATCCATCCAGGGTAGCTCCTACATTGCATCTGCAGTCCTGAGCTCATTTTGTTCATCACAGCTATGGTTTCTTGGCCGAAAACGCTCAATTTGCGAGAAAAGTCGAGCAAGCTGGAATCGCCTTCGTAGGGCCTTCCCCGGAAGTAATCGATGGACTCGGTGACAAGACCAAGGCTCGCTCACTCGGTTGGTGTCATTTTGTTCAATATCTAGACATCGCTGAATGGTCCTGCAGCCATGAAGGTTGGCGTTCCAGTGGTCCCAGGAACTCCAGGACCTGTGGCTAATTATACTGAGGGTGATGCATTTATTAAGGAGTACGGATTCCCTGGTACGTCTACGTACAGTTTGAATGACCTTCAATTTCATATCCTATTAGTTATCATTAAGGCGGCTATGGGTGGCGGCGGACGAGGGATGCGCGTCGTACGTGAACAATCGGACTTCAGCGGTGCATTCGAACGTGCAGTCAGTGAAGCCAAGTCCGCCTTTGGCGACGGAACAGTTTTCATCGAACGCTTCCTTGAACGCCCACGCCACATCGAAGTACAAATTCTAGCAGATGCGCAAGGCAATACCATCCACCTTTTCGAGCGCGATTGCTCAGTGCAAAGGCGTCACCAGAAAGTTGTCGAGGTGGCACCCGCAACTCATCTTCCTGAGGAGGTCAGGCAGGCGATCTTGAACGACGCCATAAAGCTAGCGAAGAGTGTCGGGTATAGAAACGCTGGAACCGCAGAATTTCTCGTTGACCAGGTGGGACGGCACTATTTCATTGAAATCAACCCTCGCATTCAGGTAGAACATACCATCACTGGTGAGTTTCAATATTATCATTGAATCATGTCCTCAACGATAATTCTTCAGAGGAAATCACCGGAATCGACATCGTGGCCGCCCAAATCCAGATTGCGGCGGGTGCAACGCTCCCACAACTGGGCCTGACTCAAGACGCCATCACGAAACGAGGATTTGCGATCCAGTGCCGAATTACCACGGAAGATGCTTCCCAGAACTTTCAGCCTGACACAGGCAAGATCGAAGTCTACCGCAGCGCTGGTGGAAATGGTGTTCGTCTCGATGCGAGCTCCGGTTTCGCCGGTGCACAGATAACGGTGCGGCTTTGATTTAGAATATATGGAAGGCACATCATTAAGGGACATCCTAGCCCCATTATGATAGTTTGCTCGTCAAGTGCACTGTAAGCGGAACGACTTATGAAGTCGCTCGCCGGAAGATGCTTCGTGCTCTCGTGGAATTCCGCATCCGTGGTGTTAAAACCAACATCCCATTCCTATTCCGTTTGCTTACTCATGACGTCTTCATTGGCGGCAAAACTTGGACTACGGTCTGTTTGTTTCCTCGCTGTATGGTCCTTCGCCCCTTCACTCACTGGTTGCACAGTTCATTGATGATACCCCCGATCTCTTCAAGCTTGTGCAGACGCAAAACCGTGCACAGAAACTTCTAACCTACCTCGGAGACCTGGCCGTCAATGGAAGTTCTATCAAAGGACAGACCGTCAGTCTCAGTTTATCTACATATTCGACTAGCTGACATTTGATCATCATACAGGGAGAACCAGGGTTAAAGACCGAAATCCTAATTCCAAAATTCCAAAGCAGGGAAGACCCAGTGAATGGACCCCCTCTTGACCCCTATCTGCCTTGCCAAATTGGGTGGCGTAACATTATCGTTGAACACGGCCCCGAAGCCTTCGCGAAAGCTGTTCGAGACTACCCTGGATGCCTCATCATGGACACAACCTGGCGGGACGCACATCAGTCTTTGCTTGCCACTCGGCTGCGTACAATCGACATGGTGAATATTGCAAAGGAGACTAGCTACGCTTTAGCGAACGCGTACAGCATTGAATGTTGGGGTGGTGCAACATTTGATGTCGCCATGCGCTTCCTGTATGAGGACCCTTGGGAGCGCCTGGTATGTGATATCAGGCCACTCTATGCCGCTAGTCTGATGCACCTCAAAGAGGACACTTCGGACCCTGGTTCCCAATATCCCATTCCAGGCCCTATTCCGCGGTGCCAATGGCGTAGGATATACAAGTTATCCGTAGGTGTCATTTGACCGACCGTGTCTCTAACCTTGTTTACTCGGCTTGCAGTGACAACGCCATTTACGACTTGTCTAAGAAGGCCGTTGAGAATGGGCTTGATATTTTCCGAGTTTTTGATTCTCTGAACTACATTGGTAAGAACAATCTGTTCAAATCTTACCTCTGATACATAACCACATCGATAGATAACGTGGGTTGTCGCATTCGCTCACTATGAGGGTCGAATTAATTCACCATGTCTGCAGATGCGACTTGGTATCGACGCTGCGAAGAAAGCAGGAGGTGTTTGCGAGGCCGTCGTTTGTTATAGTGGCGATGTTGCCAGTCCCAACGAAACGAAGTACACCTTGCAGTACTATCTCGATTTTGTGGATCAGCTGGTTGCAGAAGGTATTCATGTTCTTGGTGTCAAGGATATGGCTGGTTTGTTGAAGCCTGAAGCTGCTAAGCTGTAGATATCACCCTCTTGTGTCAGAGGGCTACGCATGCTGACTGCGGTTGTACAGGCTGATTGGTGCTATCAGGAAGGCGCATCCAGATCTTCCTATCCACGTTCATTCGCACGACACTGCGGGTATTGCGGCTGCAAGCATGATTGCATGTGCTGCAGCTGGTGCTGACGTGGTCGATGTTGCCATCGATAGTTCGTGTTTCTCCAGTTATTACTAGAGCAAACTTACCATGTATCCTTGACAGGTATGTCTGGCTTGACATCTCAACCCTCCATGGGCGCTATATGCATGGCCCTTGAACAGACGTCCATGGGAACTGGCATACGTTATGAGGATATTCAGGCTCTCAATTTATACTGGAGTCAAGTCCGCATGCTCTACAGCTGCTTTGAAGCGAATGTCCGTGCATCGGATTCCAGTGTCTTTGACCACGAAATGCCCGGCGGACAGTACACTAATCTTATGGTACGCGCAAAGCGATTCCCTCGCCTATGTAGCTGATCTCCGTTGCGACTGAAGTTCCAAGCATCCCAACTTGGCCTAGGGACGCAGTGGACTCGTGGGTATTTCCCCCTTTATGTCTTCCCTCTGTATCTTATGTTCTACCCACAGAAATCAAGCGGAAATACATGGAGGCGAATACCCTCGTGCGCCCCTTTTCTCTATTGAGCGAATTCCCGTTGACTGCTATTCATTAGTGTGGAAACATCATCAAGGTGAGGGTTACTTTGGGAAGGAAAAGTTGCTTTCGTTCATGGGAGCTATGTAACAGGTCACGCCGTCATCCAAGGTTGTTGGAGATTTCGCACAATGGATGACTTCCAACTCCCTTTCCAAAGAAGAGGTACTCGAGAGAGCAGAGTCTCTGGACTTTCCCTCTTCCGTCGTCGAGTTCTTCCAAGGTTATCTTGGTCAGCCCGTGGGAGGCTTCCCTGAGCCCCTGCGAACACGAATTATCAGGAACAAGCCTAGAATTGACGGGCGACCTGGTGCGACCATGGACCCTCTTGATTTCAAGAAGATCAAAGCAGAGTTGCGGAGCAAGTTCGGAAAACACATAACTGACACGGATGTGGCGTCCTACGTCATGTACCCCAAGGTATGCATCACAGTTGCGAAAGGTTGGGCCTACAACCTCAATTATCACAAAGGTATTCGAGGAATATCAAGGCTTCATTGAGAAATACGGTGACCTCAGGTCAGCTGGTCTTGACCACCTTAAAGAAACCTATTTTTGACTGTCATGATAGTGTTATCCCCACCCGTTACTTCCTAGGACGGCCCGACGTTGGAGAAGAGATGCACATCTCGATCGAAAAGGGAAAGACGCTTATAATTCGTCTCATGGCGATTGGCCCTGTGGTGGAAGGCCGTGCACAGCGCGATGTCTGGTTCGAGGTTAATGGGGAGGTATGCAAAGGATCATTAACTTTCATTCAGCTATCAACAATTTGCGTTGATTTAGGTCCGCCCAGTAGCTGTTGAAGATAAGAACTCGGCAGTTGAAACAGTTTCACGAGAGAAGGCCACCAGTGACCCGGGCTCTGTAGGCGCGCCTATGTCAGGTGTTGTTGTGGAAGTTCGGGTCAAAGAAGGTCAGGAAATCAAGAAAGGAGATCCTCTTTGTGGTGAGTATCTCAGAATTTCTGGTTCCAACGAACAATGACAATTTTCGTATATTAAAGTCCTCAGCGCAATGAAGGCAAGCTCTGAACCATGGATAATTAATCGAAACTGACCGCCGGTTAACAGATGGAATCTGCTGTCACAGCTCCTGTGTCTGGACATATTAAACGTGTTGTTGTTCATGAAGGTAAGCAAACATGAGGCAGGAGTCGGGCTATGTCGGTCTGACGGTTTTCTCCAGGGGATTCAATTAATCAAGGTGACCTTACCGTAGAAATAGTTCATTGAAGGAAGTAGGAGAGACATTCGTATCGATTGTAACATGTATTCGCCTGTCAGCTAAGCTTTTGTTTCGAATTCGGACTGTTTTCGCATGAAAACAAGTTTCTATACAATTTATATGTCGTGAAATAACGATGTAATTCGTCTATCTACACTTTCACTCTACATAGGAGGCCGCTTCGCGGAGCTTGCCAACACATTCCTGATGTATCTCTTCCACAATGTCCTGCATGCAAAGTAAACCTCAGACTCTCGATTCATTATGATGCTTACTTTCGCAGGCTGCGTCATGTTTAACAAACCTATTCCGGTTCCAGCCCAGATAACCAGACCGTTGGGGTCTGCCCTTTGTTTACTTTGAGTGAAATTACTCTGCAAAGTGTTGATATCGACGCCTTGCTCGAAGTCATCCACCAAACCTTCGAGCACAAAATGTTCACTCTGAAGAACCTCAGGCAAAAAGATATTATTTACCGTTGCGCAGCCCCCTTCCATCGACGCCACTAGGCCAACCCAGGGTCTTTCGGGCATGATCAAAAGCCATGGAACGCACCGAGGAAGAGGTTTTAGCCTCAATAAGAGCTTTTCGCTCGACATCGGAGTACAAGCTTTCTGGTGAGAGTAAGAAGCGGGTCCCGAATACCGCGCCCGAAGCGCCCAGAGCGAGGACAGATGCTAAATGGCCTCCATGGGCCATCCCGCCTGCGGCAAGGACAGGTGGGCCAGCTTTGGGAAACACAGACAGTATCTCCGAAACCAGGGTCATCATAGAAGGTGCGGAACCCAGACCATGTCCTCCAGCTTCCACGCCTGGTTAGCCGTTAGAAAGGACTCAGTTATGGGATGAGAGCAGGAAAAGAAAGGGAAGACCTTGGGCGACAACAACGTCAACTTTCCAATCCTTCATTGCCGTGAGGGCTTGCTCGACGGTGGATACCTGTACGAAGATCTTTGTAGCTCCAGGCGTGGACTCCTTCTCACGAATATGGGCGATCCAATCCGCGATCCTCTCTCCAAATGACAGCCACACGGCTTTGACTTTGGAATCCAACGCCACATCTAAGTAGTCCAAGGCTTGGACACCCGGCAGCTCCAGCCGCCAGCCAAGGTATCCAATACCAATAGGTAAGATCGACTGAGAAGCGACTCCGAACAATGAGCGAGCGATGTTCACTTCAGCCTTCAGTTGATCGACGGTTCCATATCCTCTCGCGATCGTCAATGTAGGAAGTGTAAAATACTCTGCACAACGTACCTACACCAATGAATCCAAAACCACCTCCTAAAGAGACCTGAGTAGCAAGAGAGCCTAAGCAGAGATATGTCAAGATTCTTAATCGATGATTCGACCGATTGATTACTTTCCTCCACCAGCATTGGCCATGGCGCCACAGACGATGGGCGTTCGAATGCCTAGTCCGAGAGTCCATTAAGAGAATGAAAGGCGGCTGAAGAGAGCGGATACCTAGCAGTTTGGTAAAGTTGGTGGAGATGCGCGACATGTTGGTTCCAGAGTATGTATTCTGATTTTAGAACCTCAGCTTATATAGAGTACTATGTATGACTCCGGGTAGCCAGCACCCCAAAGAAGCGTCACCACTCACATAAGGTATGAGAAGGTCCTTCTCAACGTTAACTGGGAGAAGTGGCCCTGAAAAGGTGAAACACAAAGATTGGGACACCACACTCGTCACTCAGGTTGTTCCACCATGTTCAATCGGCCTGTTCAACGTGATCCGGCGGGGTTCGAAATGTCCAATACGTACGGTACATAATAATATCTGGACATATATTTTTACCCTCCCTGATATCTCACGCCAAAATTTGCTATACAGTGATTCACCGGCCCTTTGTACACCGAAAACATAATTTATTTTTTACACATGGCCACATCAATGTATCAAAATTCTGAGTAGACAGACTTTTTCTAATGTATCGAAATACTTATTCTGCAAAGTTGGTTGCAGAACGGGGGAGAATTGGCTGAGCTACATAACATTTATTGGCGTACAAAGGAGTGATATCAGAACTCCGATTTCCCATCCCTTCCCAAATCACTCCCCATTTGGCAAGAACTCATCCTATTGGGAGTTTCATGGTCTGGGTATATTATTTCAAGGTATAGGCACTTTCTAGAGTCTCTAGTTCATAATATACAAGGGGAATTACGGCCCGTTATCCATGTCTGTGGAGGATACCGGATAGCGGATACTGAGTTTGAAAGTTTATTAGGTAATTAAACACGTGCCCGTCTATTTCTTTTCGCTACCCCCACCTCCTCCCTCTACTAGTACCGCTCTTCAGGCTTCAAGCCCAGTGTCTCGTGCGGCAACGGCGAGCAGAGGCCCATCACGGGCCGTGGAGGTAAGCGCAATACCTAGCACCCGCCACCTGGCTGGCACCAGCATGCAGAACACCACAGCACTGGATGACTCGAGATGGGACGGAGGCAGACATGCACCCCCTACAACCCCCTCCCCCTAGCCGACTTCTCGGGATGTACGTGCCATGTCACCATCATGGTCCACACCTCGCTGCCGTCCAGTCGCACTTCAATTCGCTCCCACAGTGCCTGCACCACCCTAGGCTGTCACTGCCACACGCTTGATAATGCCGACATTCCCTCCCTTCCGACCATCACCACCCACTGGTGCGTGGTTGATGCCATCAACGTGGTCCCCCTATAGTGCCGTCAGTGGCCCTTGCCGGTGCTCAACACCCAGAGCCACTCACCACACGACAACGGTGATGCCTCAACAGGGCAGAATGCACCACCGACACCGCCTCCCCCTAGCTGGCTGCTGGGGATATATG
>Ga0307516_10001611_pt1 | contig 31098 bp, 22 predicted proteins | sample 19_EM_MG_FD_203310 | JGI IMG/M metagenome (GOLD analysis project Ga0307516, IMG submission 203310) | Populus trichocarpa ectomycorrhiza microbial communities from riparian zone in the Pacific Northwest, United States - 19_EM | ecosystem: Host-associated > Plants > Roots > Unclassified | place... | reverse complement strand
CCGGGCTGATTCCCAGGATCTCCATGATCTGGTTGCCGTCGAGGTCCGGACGGATCGCGTCCAGCTCCTCCTGTTCCTGAAGCTGGGCGATCCGCTCTTCCAGGCCGTCGTATGCCCTCGAGAGCGCGGCAGCCTTGCGCTTGTTCCGCGTCGTGCAGTCCGAGCGGGTCAGCTTGTGGAGGCGGTCGAGCAGGGGGCCGGCGTCACGGACATAGCGGCGGACCGCGGAGTCCGTCCATTCACCGGTGCCGTAGCCATGGAAACGCAGATGGAGTTCGACGAGACGCGAGACGTCCTTCACCAGCTCATTGGAGTACTTCAGCGCGGTCATACGCTTCTTGGTCATCTTCGCCCCGACCACCTCGTGGTGGTGGAAGGAGACCCTGCCGTCCTTCTCGAAGCGACGGGTTCGCGGCTTGCCGATGTCGTGCAGCAGTGCGGCGAGCCGGAGAGTCAGGTCGGCACCGTTCCCCTCCAGAGCGATCGCCTGCTCCAGAACGATCAGAGTGTGCTCGTAGACGTCCTTGTGCCGGTGGTGCTCGTCGCTCTCCAGGCGCAGTGCCGGAAGCTCGGGCAGCACGTAGTCGGCAAGCCCGGTATCCACCAGCAGCGTCAGGCCCTTGCGCGGGTGCGTGGCAAGGATCAGCTTGTTCAGTTCGTCCCGGACCCGCTCGGCCGAGACGATCTCGATGCGCCCGGCCATCTCCTTCATGGCCGTGACGACCTCAGGGGCGACCTCGAAATCGAGCTGGGCAGCGAAGCGCGCGGCCCGCATCATCCGCAGCGGGTCGTCCGAGAAGGATTCCTCGGGCGTGCCCGGAGTGCGCAGCACACCCGCCGCGAGGTCGTCGCGCCCGCCGTGTGGATCGATGAACTCCTTCTCCGGGAGCGCGACCGCCATCGCGTTCACGGTGAAGTCGCGACGGACCAGATCCTCCTCGATGGAGTCGCCGTACCTCACCTCGGGCTTGCGTGAGGTCCGGTCGTACGCCTCCGACCGGTACGTGGTCACCTCGATCTGGTAGCCGTCCTTCTGCGCCCCGACCGTGCCGAAGGCGATCCCGATCTCCCACACGGCGTCCGCCCACGGTCGGACGATCTTCAGTACGTCCTCGGGGCGAGCGTCGGTGGTGAAGTCCAGGTCGTTGCCGAGCCGGCTGAGCAACGCGTCCCGGACCGAGCCGCCGACCAGGGCGAGCGAGAACCCGGCCTCCTGGAATCGGCGGGCGAGGTCGTCGGCGACAGGGGCGACCCGCAGCAGTTCACTCACCGCGCGGTGCTGCACCTGACTCAGGGCACTGGAGGTGTCTTCGTTGGCGTTCGGCACAACAGAAAAGGGTACGTGGCCCGGGCGACCGCGAGCGCCTCCATTGAATGCGCACAGACCCTCCACTCGGCCCTGCGCAAGAACTGCCCTCGAAAGGTATGGAAGCGACCCCCTCTATACGTACACATTCGGGACAGCACTACGTCGTTCCCCGATCTTGTGGAGCAGTCCGCGGCACTTCCCCTCAGCGCGCATCGTTACCATGCGTGGACGCACATTCCGACGACCACTGACGACGACGAGGGACGGGTGAGCGCGTGGCCGATGCGGCAGACTTCCAGGGGGCCAATGCCTCACCTGCCCGCCGCTGGCTGCGGCGCACCGGAGCCCTGCTCGCCGGGGCGCCCCTGCTGGCCGGACTGCTGCAGCTGCCCACCGCCACGCCGGCACAGGCCGACGACTCGGGCACGGTCTCCGTGGCCCTCGACGCACTCACTCCCAGCGCCCCCACGGACGGCGACACGGTCATCGTGTCGGGCACGGTGACCAACACCGGCAAGCAGGCCGTGACGGACGCCCACGTGGGGCTACGGGTGGGTCCGGAGCTGACCACGCGCTCGGCCATCGACAACGCCGCCAAGAACAGCAGCGACATCCAGGGCGCCACCGGCTCGGAGATCGGCGGCAAGTACGTCGAGAAGTTCTCCAAGCTGACGCCGGGCGTCGCCGAGCCCTTCTCCATCTCGGTACCGGCCGACGCACTGGAGCTTGGCGACAGCGGCGTCCACCAGTTCGCCGTCTCACTCTCCGGGGAGACATCCGCGCAGCCCTGGGAGCAGGTGCTCGGTATGGAGCGGACGTTCCTGCCGTGGCAGTCCGGCGAGGCCGACACCAAGACGAAGACCACGTACCTGTGGCCCCTGATCTCCACCGCCCACATGACGGCGGAGACAGGGTCGAACGAGCAGCAGACGCCTGTCTTCCTCAACGACGACCTCGCCAAGGAGATCTCTCCGGGCGGCCGCCTCGAGCAACTCCTGACACGGGGCAAGGACCTCGACGTCACTTGGGTGATCGACCCGGACCTGCTGGCCTCCGTCGACGCGATGACCCGCACCTACCGGGTCAGGTCAGGTGACACGACCCGGGCAGGCACCCATCAGGCGGTCGCCAAGCAATGGCTCGCCGGGCTGCAGGAGGCGGTGGCGGACAAGGAGGTCGTCGCCCTCCCCTTCGCCGACCCGGATCTCGCCTCCCTCGCGCACAACGGCACCAGCGTCACCGGCTCTCTCAGCCATCTCAACGAGGCCACCGATGTCGCCTCCACCACAGTGCGGACCGTGCTCCATGTGACACCGAGCACGGACTTCGCCTGGCCGGTCGAGGGCGCGGTGGACCCGTCGATCGTGAAGGTCGCCACCTCCGCCGGTGCCGACAAGGTGATCGCGCGCAGCGACAGCCTGCAGGAGACAGGCAGCCTGTCGTACACGCCCTCGGCCGCCCGTCCCATCGGCGGCGGCACCACGGCGGTCGTCGCGGACGAGCGGCTGTCGACAGCGTTCCAGGGCGACCTGACGAAGGCCTCCACCTCCACGCTCGCCGTGCAGGAGTTCCTCGCTCAGAGTCTCGCCCTCGGCCTTCAGACGGACAAGCAGCGCAGCGTCGTCGTCGCCCCCCAGCGCATGCCGTCGGCGCGTCAGGCCCAGGCGATGGCTGAGGCGCTGACCGCCCTGCAGAGCGGCAACTGGTCCCAGTCCCAGGAGCTCACCGCGGCGGCCGCGGCCAAGCCGGACCCGGCTGCCACCACGACCGTGCCGTCGACGTCCAGGTATCCCTCCTCGCTGCGCAAGCAGGAACTGCCTGGGTCCGCCTTCCAGGAGATCGCGACCACGCAGGACAAGCTCGACAACTTCAAGGTGATCCTCAGCGACCAGTCCCGGGTGGTGACCCCCTTCGGGCGGGCCGCGAACCGCGAGATGTCCACGTCCTGGCGCGGCAGGGCAACCGAGGCTGGTTCCTTCCGCAGCGACGTCGAGGTGTACGTGGACGGGCTGACCGATCAGGTCAAACTGATCGACAAGTCCGAGACCAAGCTTTCCGGACGCAGTGCCACGATCCCGGTGACCGTGCAGAACAACCTGGTGCAGGGCGCGGACCACCTGGTGCTGCGGCTCACCTCACTGAGCCCGAAGCGCCTGGAGATCGGCGACGACTCCTACTCCGAGCAGCGTGTAGAGGTCTCCGGCGGTCACAGCCAGACGGTGAAGTTCACCACGACGGCGAAGGCCAACGGTCAGGCCAGGGTGGTCGCCCAGCTGTACACGGAGGACGGGCAGGCGTACGGCGCCCCCGTCAAGTTCGACGTGAAGGTCACCGAATTCACGGCCACTGTGATGCTGGTCATCGGCGGCGGCTTCCTCCTGCTCGTTCTCGCCGGCTTCCGGATGTACACCCAGCGCAAGCGCGCGGCCGCCCGCGAGGCAGAGGAAGACGGCCCCGACGAGACGGGTGAGGCAGGCGACGTCCCGGAGAACCCTGACGGCGGCGACGGTCGTCTCAAGGAGGAGTCCGGCACTCGGAGCCGCACGGACGATCCGCAGCAGCCGAGTGACCCGGCACCGGACACCGCAGGGGAAAGCGCCGGCCCGTCCGGCACGGGTGAGAGAGTGGACCGTTGAGGATGTCGTGGCCGGTGGGCCCGGGACGATGAGGTGGGGTAACCATGAACGCGCCGTATGACGGTGACCGCGGCCAGGCCGCGGGCGGCTCGGGCCACCCCGAGGGCCCGCTGCCGCAGGACGGCCAGGTCCCGCCGCAGTCCCCCGCCGACATGTACCTCCAGGACGCCTACGACCAGGACCCCTACCGAGCACAGGACGTCTACTCCCAGGATCCGGTCGCCGAGGCGCTCTACGACCGCGCCGCGCACCCACCGCCGACTCCGGGCACGTACCAGCCCCAGCAGCCTCTGTACTCCCAGCCTCCCCAGTCGCCATACGCCCCTGACCCAAATGTGTGGGCGCAGACCCCGGCGCCCGAACCGGAGGGCCCGACCCAGTACCTGCCGTACGGCGACGACCCTCGCACCACTCAGTTCGTGGGCGTCGACGACCTGGTGACCCAGGCCGGCGAGGAGCGCCACGAGCCGGATGCCTTCGCGCATCTTTTCCGGGACCAGCAGCAGGGCGGACACCCGACCTCGGAACTCCCGTCAGCGCCGGTTCCGGCAGCGGCCCCGAGTCTTCAGGTACCGGCACCGCAGTACCAGGCTCCCGCGGCCGCCACGCCCGCGACCGACCAGACCATGGAACTCGGGACCGCGGCCGTCGTGGCTCCGGCACCGCCCGCGAAGAAGAGCGGCAAGGCCGCGGGTCTCCTGAAGTCGAGCGCCGTCATGGCGGCCGGCACGATGGTCTCCCGCCTCACGGGCTTCATCCGCTCGGCACTGATCGTTTCGGCACTGGGCCTCGGCCTGCTCGGCGACTCCTTCCAGGTCGCGTACCAGCTGCCGACGATGATCTACATCCTGACCGTCGGCGGTGGCCTCAATTCCGTCTTCGTGCCGCAGCTCGTTCGGGCGATGAAAGAGGACGACGACGGCGGCCAGGCCTTTGCGAACCGCCTGATGACGCTGGTGATGGTGGTCCTGGCCGCACTCACCGGCCTGGCGATGTTCGCGGCGCCGCTGCTGGTTCGTATGCTGTCGAACCCGGTCGCCAGCGATCCGGCGGCCAACGAGGTCGCCATCACCTTCACCCGTTACTTCCTGCCCTCGATCTTCTTCATGGGCATCCACGTGGTGATGGGACAGATCCTCAACGCCCGTGGGAAGTTCGGCGCGATGATGTGGACCCCGGTCCTGAACAACATCGTCATCATCGTGACGCTCGGCACGTTCATCTGGGTGTACGGGACGTCGGCGAACTCCCAGATGAGCGTGACGAGCATTCCGCCGGAGGGCCAGCGGCTGCTCGGTATCGGTGTCTTCCTGGGCCTGGTCGTCCAAGCGCTCGCGATGATCCCGTACCTCCGCGAGACCGGCTTCAGGATGCGGCTGCGGTTCGACTGGAAGGGCCACGGTCTCGGCAAGGCCGCCATGCTCGCCAAGTGGACCATTCTTTTCGTCCTGGCCAACCAGGCGGGTGCGCTCGTAGTCACCCAGTTGTCCACAGCCTCGGGCATCGACTCGGGCGTCAAGGGCACCGGCTTCGCCGCCTACGCCAACGCCCAGCTGATCTGGGGCCTGCCTCAGGCCATCATCACCGTCTCCCTGATGGCCGCCCTGCTGCCGCGTATCTCCCGCTCCGCGGCGGAGGACGACCCCGGAGCCGTCCGCGACGACATCTCCCAGGGCCTGCGGACCACGGCCGTCGCCATCGTCCCGATCGCCTTCGGCTTCCTCGCACTCGGCATCCCGATGTGCACGCTGATCTTCGGCTCCTCGGGCATCAGCGAGGCCACGAACATGGGGTACATGCTGATGGCCTTCGCCCTCGGCCTGATCCCGTACTCCGTGCAGTACGTCGTCCTACGCGCCTTCTACGCCTACGAGGACACCCGTACTCCTTTCTACAACACGGTGATCGTGGCCGTGGTCAACGCGACTGCCTCGGCGCTCTGTTATGTCGTACTGCCGCCCCGCTGGGCCGTGGTGGGCATGTCCGCCTCGTACGGTCTCGCCTACGCGATCGGTGTCGGCGTCGCCTGGAACCGACTGCGCAAGCGGCTGGGCGGCGACCTGGACGGCAATCGCGTGCTGCGCACATACGCCAGACTGGGCATCGCCTCGGTGCCTGCTGCCCTGCTCAGCGGCGCTGCCTGCTACGGCATCGCCCACTCGGTCGGCCAGGGCGTCCTCGGCTCCTTCGCGGCCCTGATCGCAGGCGGCGCAGTACTGCTCGGGGTCTTCTTCGTCGCGGCTCGCCGCATGCGCATCGAGGAGCTGAACTCGCTGGTCGGCATGGTCCGGGGGCGCCTGGGGCGCTGAGGTGGGGGTAGGCGCACAACCATCGTCCGCCACCGCGTGTCGTGCATAGCGGCGGACTGTGGGCACAATTGGTTTCGGCGTCGCATGACGCGCAATGGATGGGGAGGCAGGGACGACGGTGGCGGAACGGAGCACGGCTGCCGTCGACGTGGCAGACAACAGCGGTGACGAGCCGCTGACCGCCAAGGCGGACCAGTCCACGGCCGACGGGGTGGCCAAGAACCGGGAGCGGGACACGGAAGACGTCGAGGCGCAGGGGAGTGGCGGGACCGAAAGTCCCGGGAAGACCTCACCGCCGGAGCTGCACAGCGGCCACAAGCTCGCCAGACGCTACCGCCTTGAGGAGTGCGTCACCCGTCTGGACGGATTCAGCAGTTGGCGTGCCGTGGACGAAAAGCTGCGGCGTGCCGTCGGCGTCCACCTCTTGCCGGCGGACCACTCGCGGGCCCGTTCGGTGCTGGCCGCAGCCCGTTCCTCCGCGCTGCTGGGCGATCCGCGCTTCGTCCAAGTCCTCGACGCCGTCGAGGAGAACGACCTCGTCTACGTCGTCCACGAATGGCTGCCCGACGCCACCGAACTGACGACGCTGCTGGCCTCCGGCCCGCTGGAGGTGTACGACGCCTCCCAGATGGTCAGCCAGATCTCCTCGGCCATGGCCGCCGCCCACCGCGAGGGTCTGGCGCACCTGCGGCTGAACCCGAACGCCGTCCTGCGCACCTCGAGCGGCCAGTGGCGCATCCGCGGCCTCGCCGTGAACGCGGCGCTGCGCGGTATCAATTCCGAGACCCCACAGCGCACCGACACGGAGGCGATCGGTGCCCTGCTGTACGCGGCGCTCACCCAGCGCTGGCCGTACGAGAGCGACGCCTACGGTCTGTCCGGCCTGCCCAAGGACATCGGTCTCATCGCCCCCGATCAGGTGCGCGCGGGTGTCCACCGCGGCCTGTCCGAGCTCTCTATGCGGGCACTCGCCAATGACGGCGCCACCGCCTCCCGCCACGAGACCCCGTGCACCACGCCGGAGGAACTGGTCAAGGCGATCGCCGAGATGCCCCGCATCCGTCCGCCGGAGCCCACGTTCGCCGCCCCGCCGGACTACCAGCGCACGACGTACCAGCAGGGCACGTACGGCCGCCCGTCCGCGCACCCGGGTGCCACGCAGCCGGTACCCGCCCCTCCGCCCCCGCTGCAGACCCGTACCGGCAAGGCGTTGAAGTGGGCTGTCTCGGCCCTCCTCATCGCCGCGCTGGGTCTGGGCAGTTGGCAGCTGGCGGACGCGCTGATGGAGCAGGGCAACAAGTCCGACGACACCGGCAACACGAAGACGACCGACGGAGACGACAAGAACAGCACCGCTCCCAAGCCGGTCAAGACTCTGAGTATTGAGAACGCCAGCGAATTCGTGGCGAAGGGTGACGCCCAGCACCCTGGCGACGTCAGCAAGACGTACGACGGCAACAGCTCGACGTACTGGAAGACGAGCACCTTCCTGCAGGGACCGCCCCTCGAGCCCTACAAGCCGGGCGTGGGCATCGTCTACGACCTGGGTTCGGCACAGGAGCTCTCCGGCGCCGGCATCGGGTTGCGCTACTCCGGCAATCACACGACGGCCAAGCTGTACGCTTCCGACTCGCTGACGCCGTCCTCGCTGGACTCGATGAAGGAGATCGGCAGCGTCACCACGAACGGCACCACGGCCACGGTGAAGGTCACCAAGTCGGTGAAGACGCGGTACGTGCTCGTATGGCTCACCGCTGTGCCGTACTCGGCAGCGGATCCGACCGCATACAGCGACGAAGGCTACAAGCAGGCCATTACCGACGTGAAGTTCACTGGCTGAGCAGTCGACAACGGGAAGGGGGTCCGATGGCGGATGACACCGCGTACGGCGACACGAGCGATCAGGACCTCCTCGCTCTCCACGTAGAAGGCGATACCGAGGCGTTCGGCGAGATCGTGCGGCGACACCGCGACCGGCTCTGGGCTGTCGCCCTGAGGACGCTGGGGGACCGCGAGGAGGCCGCCGACGCTGTCCAAGACGCCCTCGTGTCGGCGTACCGGGCCGCCCACACCTTCCGGGGCCAGTCGGCCGTCACGACCTGGCTGCACCGGATCACGGTGAACGCCTGCCTGGACCGTGCCCGCAAGGCGGCCTCCCGCAAGACGTCTCCCGTCGACGACACCGAGCGCCTGGAGCAGCTGCTGGAGCCGCACGAGTCTGCCTCGGCACCCGCGGAGCGCAATGATCTCCACCGTCAGCTGTTGGAAGCGCTCGGCACCCTTCCGCCCGACCAGCGGGCCGCGCTCGTCCTGGTGGACATGCAGGGCTATCCGGTCGCGGAAGCCGCCCGCCTGCTCGACGTGCCGACCGGGACGGTGAAGAGTCGCTGTGCCCGAGGCCGAGCCAGACTCCTGCCCCTCCTCACCCATCTGCGGCCGGAAAGCACCCGTGAAGGCAGACAAGCGGGCGCCGGGCGGAACCGGACGCAGGGGACATCCGTCCCACCCGCAGCGGGACCGCGTGAGGCGGGTCTCCCGGATGCAGGGCCAAGCGATTCAGCTGCTGTGAAGGGCGGAGGTGGGCGAGCGTGACATCCACGACAGAGACGGCCGGGCACCCGGACGTCGCGGAAATCTCCGACCTCACCGAGGGCCTGCTCGAACCGTCGCGGACCGCGGACGTACGGCGGCATCTGGACGAGTGCGAACTCTGCGCGGACGTCTACGCCTCGCTGGAGGAGATCCGCGGGCTGCTCGGAACCCTGCCGGGCCCCTCGCACATGCCTGCCGACGTCGCCAGTCGGATCGACGCCGCCCTCGCAGCGGAGGCCCTGCTGCACGCCACGGCGCCCGAGGCCGTGGACCCGCAGCCGCCCGCAGCCGCGACCGTCCAGTCCGTCTCCACCCCGGTCTCGGACGACAGCGCGCGTGTTTCACGTGAAACATCGGCGACAGCCGACCGTCCCTCGGGCCACGCCCGTACCTCGACCACCGGTCCGGGTCGCAAGCGTAAGAAGGGCAACCGACGCAGGGGTGTCGTCCTGGGCGCCGTGTTCACGGCCGCTGCCCTGGGATTCGGTTCCGCGCTGCTGTCCTCCATGAACGACGGCAAGCCGTCCGGTCCCGAGGCACACGGGCAGCAGTCCACCTCTGCGGACACCTTCGCGGAAGGCAAGCTGGAGAAGCAGGTCTCCGATCTGCTGGCATCGAGCCGGAGTGGAGGAAGCGGATCCCGCTCGCCGCACACCCTGGGCGCGGAGTCCGTCCCGGGTGACGAGCCCAAGATCCTGCAGGACCCGATCCCGGTTCCCGACTGCGTCCAGAAGGGCATCGGTCGCAGCGAGTCGGCACTCGCGAGCGAGCCTGGGACCTACAAGGGAACGGACGCTCTGCTCGTGTTGCTCCCCGACGCGTCCGACACCTCCCGCGTGATGGCCTATGTCATGGACAAGGCCTGTGTGGCCGATCCGTCCGTCGGCAAGGCCGCGGTTCTGCTGAAGCAGTCCTACCCGCAGTCCTGAGCGCTCTCCCGAGCGAGTCCTGCGCCCCGCTGTGAGCGCGCACCCTTCACACTTCGTCTCCCGTGGTATCCCGAGCTGAGTCGCGTCTGCGTGTGCCCGGACACAGCGGGAATGCGCGACCCTTAGGATCCGTTGGGTGGGGTGAGAGTTCCGAGAGCTCCCCCGGATTTACGACGCTGTCCAGAGACGAGGAATCAAGCCGTGACCGACGTCCGTAACGTGATCATCATCGGCTCCGGGCCCGCCGGCTATACGGCGGCGCTCTATACCGCGCGCGCGTCGCTGAAGCCGCTGGTGTTCGAGGGCGCCGTCACCGCGGGTGGTGCGCTGATGAACACCACTGAGGTGGAGAACTTCCCGGGCTTCCAGGACGGCATCATGGGCCCCGAGCTCATGGACAACATGCGCGCCCAGGCCGAGCGCTTCGGCGCTGAGCTCCTCCCGGACGACGTCGTCGCAGTCGACCTGAGTGGTGAGGTCAAGACCGTCACCGACACCGCCGGCACCGTCCACAAGGCCAAGGCCATCATCGTCACCACTGGTTCACAGCACCGCAAACTCGGTCTTCCGAACGAGGACGCCCTTTCGGGTCGCGGCGTCTCGTGGTGCGCCACCTGTGACGGCTTCTTCTTCAGGGACCAGGACATCGCCGTGATCGGCGGCGGCGACACCGCGATGGAGGAAGCCACCTTCCTCTCACGCTTCGCCAAGTCCGTGACGATCGTCCACCGCCGCGACACCCTGCGCGCCTCCAAGGCGATGCAGGAACGCGCCTTCGCCGACCCGAAGATCAAGTTCGTCTGGGACAGCGAGATCGCTGAGGTACAGGGCGATCAGAAGCTGGCAGGTCTGAAGCTGCGCAACCTCAAGACCGGCGAGCTCTCGGACCTGCCGGTGACCGGCCTGTTCATCGCAATCGGCCACGACCCGCGCACCGAACTCTTCAAGGGACAGCTGGAGCTGGACGAGGAGGGCTACCTGAAGGTAGAGGCGCCCTCCACGCGGACGAACCTGACCGGTGTCTTCGGCGCGGGCGATGTCGTCGACCACACCTACCGTCAGGCCATCACCGCGGCCGGCACGGGCTGCTCGGCCGCCCTCGACGCCGAGCGGTTCCTCGCCGCCCTCGCGGACGAGGAGAAGGCCGAGCCCGAGAAGACCTCCGTCTGACCACCTACCCACCCCACGCACAACCAGCTAAGGAGCCCGCCGTGGCCGGCACCCTGAAGAATGTGACTGACGACTCCTTCGAGAGGGACGTCCTCAAGAGCGACAAGCCCGTGCTGGTGGACTTCTGGGCCGCTTGGTGCGGTCCGTGCCGCCAGATCGCACCGTCCCTTGAGGCGATCGCCACCGAGTACGGCGACAAGATCGAGGTCGTCAAGCTGAACATCGACGAGAACCCGGGTACGGCCGCCAAGTACGGCGTCATGTCCATTCCGACGCTGAACGTCTACCAGGGCGGCGAGGTCGCCAAGACCATCGTCGGCGCCAAGCCGAAGGCCGCGATCGTCCGCGATCTCGAGGACTTCATCGCCGAGTGACGTTTCACGTGAAACACGATGGGGCCGGCCCGGAAGGGCCGGCCCCATCGTGTTAGAGCGGGCGCAGTGCCGGTTCCTTCTGAACGGCCCCCAGCAGCCTGTCGAGCGCCATCTCCACGTCTTCCTTCCAGGAGAGCGTGGTCCGCAACTCCAGTCGCAGGCGCGGATATGTGGGATGCGGTCGGACGGTCTTGAAGCCCACCGCCAGAAGATGGTCAGCAGGCAACAGACAGGCAGGTTCCTTCCAGCGCGCGTCGCCGAACGCCTCGATGGCCTTGAAGCCCCGCCGCAACAGATCCTTGGCAACCGTCTGCACCATCACGCGCCCAAGCCCCTGCCCCTGATAGCCCGGCATGATGAACGCGGTCATCAACTGCACCGCATCGGGCGAGACCGGGCTCGTAGGAAACGCCGTCGCGCGGGGGACATAGGCCGCAGGGGCGTAGAGCACGAAGCCCACCGGCACGTCGTCCACATACACGACTCTGCCGCAGGATCCCCAGTCCAACAGGACAGCGGAGATCCATGCTTCCTTCTCCAGCGCGGGCCTTCCCGCCTTTACCGCAGCCTCGCCGCTGACTGGGTCCAACTCCCAGAAGACACACGCGCGACAGCGCTTGGGAAGGTCCTGAAGGTTGTCCAGCGTGAGCGGTACGAGCCGGCGCCCCATGAAGGCTGTTCCTCGCTTCCTTCGCCCGCCGCGTCGCGGGCGGCAGTCAGAGCGCTCCGTTCCCTGAGCAGGCTGCCGACGAAGCCGCCGACCGCGCCCAGCCCAAGGCCCGCGCTCACCAGTCCGGTGCGGCTCACCGTTCGCATTGCCCCTGCCTCTCCCCTCAGAGGTGCTGCCGGGTGGATGCGCCATACCCGAACGCATGGTATCCACGATGCGATTCCACCGATACCGCCTGAAAGCAAAGGGCGGGCTGTGTCCCGTACACATCGGACACAGCCCGCCCTGTCGACCGCCTGAGAGGTCGTGCCGCGGCCGGGGGATCAGTCCTCCGTCTCCTCGGCGTCACCGTCCAGAAGACTCTTCTGAAGAACCGGACCCTCCCCGGGAGCAAGGCTGCTGAGGATCCGCTCCAGGTCCTCCATGGAGGCGAACTCCACGGTGATCTTGCCTTTCTTCTGCCCGAGGTCGACCTTCACCCGCGTCTCGAAGCGATCCGAGAGGCGCGTCGCGAGGTCAGTGAGCGCCGGTGAGACCAGGGCCCCGGCCCGAGGTCCCTTGGACCGCTGGGCCTTCTGTGGCCGCGAGCCCATCAGGGTCACGATCTCCTCGACGGCCCGGACCGAGAGCCCCTCGGCAACGATCCGATGGGCCAGCCGGTCCTGCTCCTCCGAGTCCTCGACGGAGAGCAACGCCCGGGCATGTCCCGCCGAAAGCACACCGGCGGCCACCCGCTTCTGGACCGCCGACGAGAGCCTCAGCAGGCGCAGGGTGTTGGAGACCTGCGGGCGGGAGCGACCGATGCGGTCCGCCAGCTGGTCGTGCGTGCAGTGGAAGTCCTTGAGCAGTTGGTCGTACGCGGCGGCTTCCTCCAACGGGTTCAGCTGCGCCCGGTGCAGGTTCTCCAGGAGGGCATCCAGGAGAAGCTTCTCGTCGTCGGTGGCTCGTACGATCGCCGGGATCGCTTCCAGCCCCGCCTCACGGCAGGCCCGCCAGCGCCGCTCGCCCATGATGAGCTCGTAGCGCGCGGGACCGATCTGCCGTACGACGACAGGCTGGAGGAGACCGACCTCCTGGATGGAGGTGACCAGCTCCTGAAGCGCGTCCTCGTCGAAGACCTCACGCGGCTGTCGCGGGTTCGGCGTGATGGAGTCGATGGGGAGCTCCGCGAAGTGAGCGCCCACGGGAGCCGCCGGCATCTCCGTGTAACCGCTCTCCGACGGCTCCTCGGCCTCATGTGAAACAGGCGGCAGCGTGGCCACCTTCGCTGCGGCCACCCCACGGTCTGTGGTCAGTACCGGTACCGCCGCCGGGGACGTCGAAGCAGAGCCCCCCATCGCAGGCGGAGGCACCTGCTTCTCTGTCGGGGCAGCAGGGATCAATGCGCCGAGACCACGGCCCAACCCCCTCCGTCGCTCGCTCACTGGATCCCCTCCACCATGCCTGGGTCAATCTGTGCGCCGATGTGCGCGTGCGTCGCGTCGTAGGAGACACCGACACCCTTCAGCGCGATTTCTCGTGCCGCCTCAAGATAGGACAGTGCACCACTCGATCCTGGATCGTAGGTCAGCACCGTCTGTCCATAGCTCGGCGCCTCGGAGATACGGACCGAGCGGGGAATGCTCGTCCGCAGCACCTCGTCGCCGAAGTGGGTGCGCACCTCGTCCGCCACCTGGGACGCGAGGCGCGTCCGGCCGTCGTACATGGTGAGCAGGATGGTCGACACATGCAGGGCGGGGTTGAGGTGCCCCCGCACCAGGTCGACGTTACGCAGCAGCTGCCCCAGGCCCTCCAGCGCGTAGTACTCGCACTGGATCGGGATGAGTACCTCCTGGCCGGCTACCAGCGCGTTGACGGTCAGCAGGCCGAGCGAGGGCGGGCAGTCGATGAGGATGTAGTCCAACGGCTGCTCGTAAGCCTGGATCGCTCGCTGCAGTCGGCTCTCGCGGGCCACCAATGACACCAGTTCGATCTCCGCACCGGCGAGATCGATAGTGGCGGGGGCGCAGAAGAGTCCCTCGACATCGGGGACCGGCTGAACGACGTCAGAGAGCGGCCTGCTGTCGACCAGCACGTCGTAGATGGAAGGGACTTCGGCATGGTGGTCGATACCCAGCGCCGTGGAGGCGTTGCCCTGCGGATCGAGGTCGACCACGAGCACACGGCCACCATGCAGAGCAAGCGAAGCGGCCAGATTGACGGTCGTCGTCGTCTTGCCCACCCCACCCTTCTGGTTGGCGACCACCATGACCCTGGTCTGCTCAGGACGCGGCAGACCCTCGCCGGCACGGCCCAGAGCCTCTACCGCCAATTGGGCAGCACGACCGATCGGAGTGTCGTCCATCGGAGGTGGTGTTTCACGTGAAACATCCTCCCCCAACGACTCGGTACGGGGACCGGGGACCGGATCGGTCATCGGTCCCGCGATGTTGGCGTTGGACCGCAAGGATTCACTCTCCTCGACTTCAGGCTCGCAATGAACAGAGCCTCCCATGTGTTCGGGGTCGTGAACCAGTGAGGCCTGTTGTTCTGTGGAGAAATCCACCTCTGTGGACAACTCCATACCCTCTCGGAGTGAACCGAGGGGCTTCCGGTCGCGGGGTTCGGCCGCAGCCCGGCCCCGACTGATGATGCCGTGCAGCAGTGAGCGACGTTTCACGTGAAACACGATGCACAGCGAACAGGGCCCGAACTGTCGCGACACTCCGCATGCGTAGGTTTGGCAGCTTGTGTGGAGTACGTCTCGCCGTCAGGACGGATCGCGCCGGCCCCTCGAGCGGTTACCCGCGACGTCGACGTGCCCGTCCCGTGCGGGCTGCTTTGGCTCGCTTGGCCGCGAACCGCACACCCCCCGGGCTCTCGCCGACCTCCACTCGCACCACCGTGGACAGCGGATCGACCACGCCCTCCCCGACATGCAGGATGGACGTCTTGGCGGCACCCAGCTTGCTCAGCGCCGTCGCCGCACTCTTGAGCTCCTCCTCGGCGGTGTCGCCCTTGAGCGCGAGCATCTCCCCGTAAGGACGCAGCAAGGGAATGCCCCACGTCGCCAGACGGTCCAGCGGGGCCACTGCACGTGCCGTCACCACATGGACGGGCGTGATGGTGCCCATCACCTCTTCGGCCCGCCCGCGGACGACCGTCACATGGTCCAGTCCCAGCAGCTCGACGACCTCGGTCAGGAAGTTGGTGCGCCGCAGCAGGGGCTCCAACAGCGTGATCTTCAGGTCCTCCCGGACCAGCGCCAGTGGAATGCCGGGGAGACCGGCGCCCGAGCCGACATCGCACACCGTCACGCCCTCGGGTACGACCTCCGAAAGCACCGCGCAGTTCAACAGATGCCGCTCCCAGAGGCGGGGCACCTCGCGCGGCCCGATCAGACCGCGCTTCACACCCGCCTCGGCGAGCAGCTCCGCGTAGCGGACCGCGTCTACGAAGCGATCACCGAAGACCTCACGCGCCTGCTCGGGCGCGGGGGGAAGCTCCGCTGCCTCCGTCACGGGGGACCGTCCTTCCGTACGGCACGGCGCACCGGCGCCGACACCAGAACCACCAGAACTATCAGGCTGACAAAGTTCGGCCCCGCCTGCGCAACAGACGGGGCCGGAGGAACGTACGGACCGATCAGGCGGGAAGCACAACGACGAAGCGCTGTGGCTCCTCGCCCTCGGACTCGCTGCGCAGGCCGGCGGCCTTGACCGCGTCGTGCACGACCTTGCGCTCGAACGGCGTCATCGGCTTCATCTTCACGGGCTCGCCCGAGCTCCTGACCTCGGCGGCGGCCTTGGCACCCAGCTCGGACAACTCTGCGCGCTTCTTGGCACGGTAGCCCCCGATGTCCAGCATCAGTCGGCTGCGGTCGCCGGTTTCCCGGTGCACGGCCAGGCGCGTGAGCTCCTGCAGGGCTTCCAGCACCTCGCCGTCACGGCCCACCAGCTTCTGCAGGTCACGGCCACTCGTGTCGCTGATGATCGAGACAGCGGCCCGGTCGGCCTCGACGTCCATGTCGATGTCGCCGTCGAGATCGGCGATGTCCAGCAGACCTTCGAGGTAGTCCGCCGCGATCTCGCCCTCCTGCTCCAGGCGGGTCAGGGTGTCTGCACCCTCGGCAGCAGCGGAGGTGGTGCCTTCCGTCACGGGATGGACTCCTTCTTACTTCTTGGACGGGGACTTGGGCCGCTGCGGGCCCTTGCGCTGTCCGGACTGGGCCTTGCTGCGGGTGCCGCCGCCAGGCTTCTGCGGGGCGTTCTTGGCGGCGGGTTTGGTGTCCTCGGGCTCATCGGACTTGCTCAGCGACGTGGTCTCGCCAGCTGCCTTCGCGACTCCGGACTGGCGCTGGGACTTGCTCTGCCGCTTGGGCTGCTGCCTCTTGGGAGCGGCGGCGCTCGTCGACGTGCCGTCCTCGGCCTGGGCAGCCTCCGCCTCAGCCTCGCCCCTCACCACGGTGCCGTCCGCCTGGGCCGTGAGGCCCGCCTTGTTCAGTCCGTTGATGAACTTGCGCTCGAACTCGTTGCGGTCGCGGCCCTTGGCCACGATGGCCTTGACGATGGCCTTCTCACCACGGCTGCGCGTCTTGCCGTGGTGCGTGACGTGCTTGTACAGACGCTCCAGGTACGAGGCCTGGGCCTTGGAACCCGGGGTGGGGTTGTTGTGGATGACGTACATCTGCTGGCCCATGGTCCACACGTTGGTGGTCAGCCAGTAGACGAGGACACCGACGGGGAAGTTGATGCCGAAGACGGCGAACATGACCGGGAAGACGTACATCAGCATCTTCTGCTGCTGCATGAACGGCGTCTTCACCGTGGTGTCGACGTTCTTCGTCATCAGCTGACGCTGCGTGTAGAACTGCGACGCCGACATCATGACGATCATGACCGCGGTCACGATGCGGACGGTGACCAGCGACGCGTCGAGCGCGACGACGTCCGCGGAGCTGTCGGTGAACTTCGCGGCCAACGGGGCGCCGAAGATGTGCGCCTTCTGAGCGCTCTGCAGCAGGCTCGTGTTGATGACACCGATGGTGTCGTTGTTCGCGATGCCGTTGAGCACGTGGTACAAGGCGAAGAAGAACGGGGACTGCGCCAGGATGGGAAGGCACGAGGAGAGCGGGTTGGTGCCCGTCTCCTTGTACAGCTTCATCATCTCTTCGGACTGACGCTGCTTGTCGTTCTTGTAGCGCTCCTGGATCTTCTTCATCTCGGGCTGCAGCGTCTGCATGGCCCGGGTCGCCTTGATCTGCTTCACGAAGAGCGGGATCAGGCAGATGCGGATCAGGATCACCAGCGACACGATGGACAGGCCCCAGGCCCACCCCGTGTCAGGGCCGAAAATGGACCCGTACACCGTGTGGAACTGGACGATGACCCAGGAGACAGGTGTCGTGATGAAGCTGAAGAAGCTGGCAATCGTGTCCACTAATCATGCTCCTTGGGCATGGGACGGGGTCTCTGCGGCCGGGCTCGTAGGAGCCTGCCCCTCGGTGGCCGGTTCGGCGGAGGAGGGCCCGCCCTTGCGTGCACGCCAGGCGTTACGCAACATTTCGTGCCACCGCGGACGCTTGCGCGGCGGGACATGGTCCACACCACCCAGCGACCACGGATTGCATCGCAGGATGCGCCAGGCCGTAAGTGCCGTTCCCTTGACCGCACCGTGGCGGTCGATGGCCTGGTAGCCGTAGTGGGAGCACGACGGGTAGTACTTGCACACCGGTCCGAGCAACGGACTGATGGTCCACTGGTACAGCTTGATCAGCGCCAGCAGCGGGTACTTCATCGCGCGCCCCCTCCCAGCAGCCGCTCGAGGGCGGCGTCCAGGTCTCGGGCCAGTTGTGCGTGGTCGGCGTCACCCGCGCCGGGCAACGCTCGTACGACTACCAGGCTACCGGGGGGCAGCAGGGCGACTCGATCGCGCATCAGATGACGAAGCCTGCGCTTCACCTTGCTACGCACCACCGCACCGCCCACAGCCTTGCTGACAACGAAACCCGCACGCGTTGGGGAAGCGCTCTCCCCAGGCGCGTGCGGGTCCGTGGCACCGCTACGAAAGTGGACGACGAGAGTCGGGCGTCCAGCCCGACGGCCTCGTCGTACCGCGGTCGCGAAGTCCTCGCGCCGCCTCAGCCGATGCTCGGTAGGCAGCACGACGTCATGACCTGATCGGGATCAGGCGGACAGGCTGGCGCGACCCTTGCTGCGGCGGTTCGCAAGAATCGCGCGGCCGGCACGGGTGCGCATCCGCAGGCGGAAGCCGTGGGTCTTGGCGCGACGACGGTTGTTCGGCTGGAAGGTGCGCTTGCTCACTCGAGGGCTCCAGAGATAAATCGGGGTTTTCGGGGTGCCGTCCTGGCTGTCACCGTGCGCCCACGAGTAGCTCGCGTTACGCCCGAGTGCACCGCTGACCGATCACCCAAATGATCTGTGCCCATCGGAGGCAGGCGGCAGCAGCCATCGACAACTCGACCTGGTTACGGTACGCGCGGCTACGCCATCCGGTCAAACCAGGGGTCACCGGGAGACACTATCCACAGCCTGGGGACAACAACTTGAACCGTACCCGTCGCCCTGACTACCGTGGCTGAACTCCGATTCGTTCCCTTGTCCTTGCTCCACCCCATTTGAATCCCGACCCGCCCCGAACCACACGTTCGTGGGACCCATGAGAGAGCGTGCCCTGTGGCTGACGTACCTGCCGATCTTGCCGCAGTGTGGCCACGAGTACTGGAGCAACTTCTCGGTGACGGCAGAGAGCAGGGTGTCGAGACCAAGGACGAACACTGGATCCGGCGCTGCCAGCCCCTGGCTCTGGTGGCGGACACCGCTCTGCTCGCCGTGCCGAACGAATTTGCGAAAGGCGTGCTCGAAGGACGCCTCGCGCCGGTTGTCAGTGAAACGCTGAGCCGCGAGTGCGGCCGCCCGATCCGCATCGCGATCACTGTCGACGACTCGGCCGGTGAGCCCGCGCCCACCCCCGCGCCGCCTGCCCGGCCCCCGTCGCGCTACGAGGAGCCTGAGCTCCCTCCCGCCCAGTACGAGGGGGGATACGGCCGCCACCGCGCCGACGACCACATGCCGGGCCGCTCCGAGCAGCGTCCCGGGCACCAGGGCGACCGCGACCACCCGTCCCATCAGCCCCACCAGTCCCACTCTTCTCGGCCGGACCAGCTCCCGACCGCCCGCCCCGCCTACCCCTCCGAGTACCAGCGCCCGGAGCCAGGCTCCTGGCCACGCCCGCCGCAGGACGAGTACAGCTGGCAGCAGCAACGGCTCGGTTTCCCGGAGCGCGACCCGTACGCGTCGCCGTCGCAGGACTCCTACGGCCCCCCGTCCCAGGACTCCTACCGACCGCCGTCCCAGGACTCCTACGGCCCTCCTTCGCAGGATTCCTACCTCCAGGACTACCGTCAGCAGCCGACCGAGCGCTCCGCGTACGACGGGCAGCGTCCGGACTACGACCAGCGCCCCGACTACGACAAGCGGTCGGAGTACGACCAACCGCGCGGCGACTACGACCCACGCGACGGCCGCCGGGACCGGTCCGACGGCCCTTCCGTCTCCGGACGCGTCCACCGCGGCGGCCCGGTCGGTTCCTCGCTGCCCGCCAACGGCGCCCCCGGCCCGCTGGCCGCGCAGCCCGCGCCGGCGACCGGCCCCGGTGAGCCGACCGCGCGCCTGAACCCGAAGTACCTCTTCGACACGTTCGTCATCGGCGCCTCCAACCGCTTCGCGCACGCGGCCGCGGTGGCCGTCGCCGAGGCGCCGGCGAAGGCGTACAACCCGCTCTTCATCTACGGGGAGTCAGGTCTCGGCAAGACGCACCTGCTGCACGCCATCGGGCACTATGCGCGCAGCCTCTACCCGGGCACCCGCGTGCGCTATGTGAGCTCGGAGGAGTTCACCAACGAGTTCATCAACTCGATCCGCGACGGCAAGGGCGACAGCTTCCGCAAGCGCTACCGCGAGATGGACATCCTGCTCGTGGACGACATCCAGTTTTTGGCGGACAAGGAGTCCACGCAGGAGGAGTTCTTCCACACCTTCAACACGCTCCACAACGCCAACAAGCAGATCGTGCTCTCCAGCGACCGGCCGCCCAAGCAGCTGGTGACCCTGGAGGACAGGCTGCGGAACCGTTTCGAGTGGGGCCTGATCACCGACGTCCAGCCGCCCGAGCTGGAGACGCGTATCGCGATCCTGCGCAAGAAGGCGGTGCAGGAGCAGCTCAACGCCCCGCCGGAGGTACTGGAGTTCATCGCCTCGCGGATCTCGCGCAACATCCGCGAGCTGGAGGGCGCGCTGATCCGGGTGACGGCGTTCGCGTCGCTCAACCGGCAGCCGGTGGACCTGGGCCTGACCGAGATCGTCCTGAAGGACCTGATCCCCGGCGGCGAGGACTCGGCCCCCGAGATCACGTCCACGGCCATCATGAGCGCGACGGCCGACTACTTCGGGCTCACGGTCGAGGACCTGTGCGGCACCTCGCGCGGCCGCGCGCTCGTCACAGCCCGCCAGATCGCCATGTACCTGTGCCGAGAGCTCACGGATCTCTCCCTGCCGAAGATCGGTGCGTTGTTCGGTGGCCGGGACCACACGACCGTCATGCACGCGGACCGCAAGATCCGCAATCTGATGGCCGAGCGACGCTCCATCTACAACCAGGTGACCGAGCTGACGAACCGCATCAAGAACGGCTGACGGCCGCAGAGACCCGTCGCTGAGGGCGTCCCCGGAGCAGTTGCGGGGGCGCCCTTCTTCATGCCGCGCTCGCCCTCTGTTCGATTACCTGCGGGGTTACGGCCTCTCTCCACAGATGTGGCGACTTTTTCGCGTCCACACCCTGGGGACTGGGAAGTTGTCCAGAACGTGTCCACAGCCTCATCTGATGAAAGACCATCAGACCAGGTCAGGTACTTGTGGATTGGTGGACGAACGATCTCCACAGGCTGTGGACAGAGCGGTGATCCACAGCCTGTGCATCGAGTTGTCCACCGCCAACCCACAGCCTGAGGACGGTTGTCCCCAGCGATCTCCGGCTTCTCCACATGACTGTCCACTGTTCGGCAACGCGACGCGCCTGATCACCGAGTCGAGTGAAAGGCGTCACACGAAGGTGCCGGGCTGGGTTGTGGGAAAGCCGGGAAAAACTGGGGACGACGCTGGGGAGAACCTGCCTCAGGCTGTGCATGGGGTGTGCAGAACTTTTCGTTCTCCACAGACAGGCCCGGTTGTCCACCGTCTCCGCCCACAGGGCCCGTGGATAAAATTTCCCGGCTGACCTGCGCAAACGAGGTTATCCACGGTATCCACAGCCCCTACTACTACTCCCAACTAGAGAGAGCTAGGAATCCGTTTCGAAGGGGGTCCTGTGCACAACTCGCTGTCCGGCTCCCGACTGCCCCTCGTCACGACTTGACCCCGAGGGGCACCTACTGTCAGTGCCGTGCGTCAGACTGTTCCCCGGTGTCCTTCCCCTCACAGGGACCGACGACACCGCGACAGACGACGAAGCCAGGCAGGCCGAGAAGCGCCGGCAACAGCAGGAGGCGGCAACAGTGAAGATCCGGGTGGAACGCGACGTACTCGCGGAGGCAGTGGCCTGGGCAGCTCGCAGCCTCCCGGCCCGTCCGCCGGCTCCTGTCCTCGCCGGCCTTCTGCTGAAGGCCGAGGACGGCCAGCTGAGCCTGTCGAGCTTCGACTACGAGGTCTCCGCGCGGGTCTCCGTGGAGGCGGAGGTCGACGAGGAGGGCACGGTCCTGGTCTCGGGCCGGCTGCTCGCCGACATCTCCCGCGCCCTCCCCAACCGCCCGGTGGAGATTTCCACAGACGGTGTACGGGCGACGGTGGTCTGCGGCTCGTCGCGATTCACACTCCACACCCTGCCTGTGGAGGAGTACCCGGCCCTGCCGCAGATGCCGAACGCCACGGGCACGGTCCCCGGTGAGGTCTTCGCCGCCGCCGCCGCCCAGGTCGCCATCGCCGCCGGACGCGACGACACGCTGCCCGTCCTCACCGGCGTGCGCATCGAGATCGAGGGCGACACCGTCACTCTGGCTTCCACCGACCGCTACCGCTTCGCCGTCCGCGAGTTCCTGTGGAAGCCGGAGAACCCTGAGGCCTCCGCGGTGGCCCTGGTGCCCGCCAAGACGCTCCTGGACACCGCCAAGGCCCTCACAAGCGGCGACAGCGTCATCCTGGCGCTCTCCGGTTCGGGTGCGGGCGAGGGACTGATCGGTTTCGAGGGTGCCGGCCGTCGTACGACGACCCGTCTCCTGGAGGGGGACCTCCCGAAGTACCGTTCGCTGTTCCCGACCGAGTTCAACTCCGTCGCCGTGATCGAGACCGCCCCCTTCGTGGAGGCCGTCAAGCGCGTCGCCCTGGTCGCCGAACGGAACACGCCGGTGCGGCTCAGCTTCGAGCAGGGCGTGCTGATCCTGGAGGCGGGCTCCAGCGACGACGCACAGGCTGTGGAGCGAGTCGACGCACAGCTGGAGGGCGACGACGTGTCGATCGCCTTCAACCCGACCTTCCTGCTGGACGGCCTCAGCGCCATCGACTCTCCGGTGGCCCAGCTGTCCTTCACGACGTCCACGAAGCCGGCGCTGCTGAGCGGCAAGCCCGCGCTGGACGCCGAGGCGGATGAGGCCTACAAGTACCTGATCATGCCGGTGCGCCTGAGCGGCTGATCACGCCCGTCGGAGAACCCGCAGGTCGAGGCATACGTTTGAGCGCGTATGCCCACAGATGTGAGCGAGCGTCCGGGTTTAGGCTCGGACGCAGGTACGAAAGTGCCGCGGCATGTATGTGCCGTCACGCCACCTCGCAAAACCTAAGGAACAACTGATGGAGCTCGGTCTCGTCGGCCTCGGCAAGATGGGCGGCAACATGCGCGAGCGGATACGCCGCGCAGGCCACACCGTCGTCGGATACGACCGCAACCCGGACCTCGCCGATGTCCACAGCCTTCAAGAGCTTGTGGGCAAGCTCAAGGGCCCGCGCGTGATCTGGGTGATGGTCCCGGCTGGTGGCCCGACCCAGTCGACCGTCGACGAGCTCGCCGATCTGCTGGAGCCGGGTGATGTCCTCGTGGACGGCGGGAACTCCCGCTGGACGGACGACGAGAGGCATGCCGAGGAGCTGGCGGCCAAGGGCATCGGCTTCGTCGACTGCGGCGTCTCCGGCGGCGTCTGGGGGCTGGAGAACGGCTACGCGCTGATGTACGGCGGTGACGCGGAGAACGTCGCCAAGGTGCAGCCGATCTTCGACGCATTGAAGCCCGAGGGCGATGCCGGCGCGGTGCATGCCGGCAAGGTCGGCGCGGGCCACTTCGCGAAGATGGTCCACAACGGCATCGAGTACGCGATGATGCAGGCCTACGCCGAGGGCTGGGAACTGCTGGAGAAGGTCGACTCCGTGACCGACGTCCGGGAGGTCATCCGCTCCTGGCAGGAGGGCACGGTCATCCGTTCCTGGCTGCTGGACCTCGCGGTGAACGCCCTGGACAAGGACGAACACCTGGACACGCTGAAGGGTTTTGCACAGGACTCCGGCGAAGGACGCTGGACTGTGGAAGCCGCCATCGACAACGCCGTGCCGCTGCCCGCGATCACGGCCTCCCTCTTCGCGCGGTTCTCGTCGCGCCAGGAGGACTCTCCGCAGATGAAGATGATCGCCGCGCTGCGCAACCAGTTCGGTGGCCACGCGGTCGAGAAGAAGTAATCCACAGGGCTGCTCAGCGGTCCACAACCCTGGGGGAGGTCGGCGAACGACCATGCACGTCACGCATCTGTCGCTGGCCGACTTCCGCTCGTACGCCCGGGTCGAAGTCCCGCTCGACCCGGGCGTCACCGCCTTCGTCGGCCCGAACGGGCAGGGCAAGACGAACCTGGTCGAGGCGGTGGGCTACCTCGCCACCCTCGGCAGCCACCGCGTCTCCTCCGACGCCCCTCTGGTCCGCATGGGCGCCGACCGCGCGGTCATCCGGGCGCAGGTCAAGCAGGGCGAGCGGCAGCAACTGGTCGAGCTGGAGCTGAACCCCGGCAAGGCCAACCGGGCCCGCATCAACAGGTCCTCGCAGGCCAGGCCACGGGACGTGCTCGGGATCGTACGGACCGTCCTGTTCGCGCCCGAGGACCTCGCTCTGGTGAAGGGCGACCCCGGGGAGCGGCGCCGTTTTCTCGACGACTTGATCACCGCCCGTTCTCCACGGATAGCCGGCGTCCGCTCCGACTACGAGCGGGTCCTCAAACAGCGCAACACCCTGCTGAAGTCGGCCGCGCTCGCCCGGCGGCACGGTGGGCGCTCCATGGACCTGTCCACGCTCGACGTCTGGGACCAGCACCTCGCGCGCGTGGGCGCCGAACTGCTCGCCCAGCGTCTTGACCTGATCGCCGCGATCCAGCCGCTCGCCGACAAGGCGTACGAACAGCTGGCCCCCGGCGGCGGCCCGGTGGCCCTCGACTACAAGCCGTCCGCGCCGGGCGAGGCACACACGCGCGAGGACCTCTATGAGCAGCTGATGGCCGCGCTCGCCGAGACCCGCAAGCAGGAGATCGAGCGGGGTGTCACCCTCGTGGGGCCGCATCGGGACGATCTGCTTCTCAAACTCGGTCAGTTGCCGGCCAAGGGGTACGCCTCCCACGGTGAGTCGTGGTCCTACGCGCTGGCGCTGCGCTTGGCGTCGTACGACCTCCTGAGGTCCGAGGGCAACGAGCCGGTGCTGGTCCTCGACGATGTCTTCGCCGAACTGGACACTCGTCGCCGCGAACGTCTGGCGGAGCTGGTCGCCCCTGGCGAGCAGGTCCTGGTGACGGCCGCGGTCGACGACGACGTGCCGCACGTACTGGCGGGGACGCGGTTCGTCGTGTCGGACGGGGCAGTGGAGCGCGTATGAGCACGGACGAGCCCGCCGCCCCTCGGCCCGCCCGCCCCTCGGCCGAGGCCCCCGGCCAGAGCGAGGGCAAGGCGCCCGAGCCCTCCGGTGTCGACCTCGCGCGCGTGGCGCTCAGGGCGGCGAAGGAGCAGGCACGCGCGCGTGGGGACGCGGCCCAGCAGAAGAAACAAGCACGGCGGGGCGGGCTGCGCTCCGGCGCGCGCGCCGACCGGCGCGACCCTATGGCGTTCGGTGCCGCCATCAACCGGCTGATCACCGAGCGCGGCTGGGAGACGCCGGCCGCGATGGGCGGCGTGATGGGCCGCTGGCCGCAGATCGTCGGCGAGGACGTCGCCAATCACTGCGTGCCGGAGAAGTACGACGAGGAGGAGCGGATCCTCGTCGTGCGCTGTGACTCCACTGCCTGGGCGACGAACCTGCGCCTGCTCGCCCCGACGTTGGTCGCCCGCCTCAACGAGGATCTCGGCCATGGCGCGGTGAAGTTGATCAAGGTGAACGGTCCTGGTGGTCCCCCCCGCCGCTACGGCCCGCTGCGGGCCCCCGGCAGCACCGGTCCCGGCGACACCTACGGGTGACCTGCCTCACATCTGCGGTGATCGACGGTGCCGTCGGAGTGCCCGTCTCGCGACCGAACGCGGTTGCGAACATCGACCTGACTCCCAAGTAGCAAAGGGTTGACGGCCGAAAGCGCTGAGTGCCGCTGTGAGCCTCTTGGAGCCCCGCTCCGTATATGGGGACCCGGCAGACGCCGGTTCAGGGCGCCACATGAGGACTCAGGTACCGGCAAACCCCCATCACTGTCGGCGCTACCGGTAGACTGGGAGCCAATCCCGCCCCAAACGTGGGGACCGTCCGGGACAAGCTGAGCAACGCTGATCAAGGCTTACCAACGCAACATGCCGCAGCCGCTCCGGCAACCCGCCGACGAGCCTGGCTCGTGCTGTGCCAGAAAGGGCGCTTCGTGGCCGATTCCGGCAACCCCAACGAGAACATCCCGTCCACCGACGCCGGCGCCAACGTCGAGGTCAACACCTCGAACGGCGAGGTCACCGCCTCGTACGACGCCAGCGCCATCACCGTCCTCGAGGGTCTGGACGCGGTCCGCAAGCGACCCGGTATGTACATCGGCTCAACCGGTGAGCGCGGCCTGCACCACCTTGTGTACGAGGTCGTCGACAACTCGGTCGACGAGGCGCTGGCCGGCCACGCGGACACCATCGACATCACGATCCTCGCCGACGGCGGCGTCCGCGTCGTCGACAACGGCCGTGGCATCCCGGTGGGCATCGTCGCCTCCGAGGGCAAACCCGCCCTCGAGGTCGTGCTGACCGTGCTGCACGCGGGCGGCAAGTTCGGCGGCGGCGGCTACGCGGTCTCCGGCGGTCTGCACGGCGTGGGTGTCTCCGTCGTGAACGCGCTGTCCGCGAAGGTCGCCGTCGAGGTCAGGACCGACGGCCACCGCTGGACGCAGGACTACAAGATGGGCGTCCCCACGGCGCCGCTCGTCAAGCACGAGGCCATCGAGAAGACCGGCACGTCGGTCACCTTCTGGGCCGACGCGGACATCTTTGAGACCACGGAGTACTCCTTCGAGACGCTCTCGCGGCGTTTTCAGGAGATGGCGTTCCTCAACAAGGGTTTGACGATCAACCTCACCGACGAGCGCGAGTCGGCGAAGGCCACCTCCGGGGCGGACGAGGCAGGCGCGGACGAGACCGCCGAGGTCAAGGCCGTCACGTACCACTACGAGGGCGGCATCGTCGACTTCGTGAAGTACCTCAACTCCCGCAAGGGCGAAGCGGTGCACCCGACGGTGATCGACCTCGAGGCCGAGGACAAGGACAAGAGCCTCTCCCTCGAAGTCGCCATGCAGTGGAACAGCGGTTACAGCGAGGGCGTGTACTCCTTCGCCAACATCATCCACACGCACGAGGGCGGCACGCACGAGGAGGGCTTCCGCGCGGCGCTGACGAACCTGGTCAACAAGTACGCGCGCGACAAGAGGCTGCTGCGTGAGAAGGACGACAACCTCACGGGTGACGACATCCGCGAGGGTCTGACCGCGATCATCTCGGTGAAGCTCAGCGAGCCGCAGTTCGAGGGCCAGACCAAGACCAAGCTGGGCAACACGGAGGCGAAGACCTTCGTACAGAAGGCGGTCTACGAGCACCTCAACGACTGGCTGGACCGCAACCCGGTCGAGGCCGCGGACATCGTCCGCAAGGGCATCCAGGCGGCCACCGCGCGCGTGGCGGCCCGCAAGGCCCGTGACCTCACCCGTCGCAAGGGCCTGCTGGAGTCGGCGTCCCTGCCGGGCAAGCTCTCCGACTGCCAGTCGAACGACCCCATCAAGTGCGAGATCTTCATCGTCGAGGGTGACTCCGCCGGCGGCTCGGCCAAGTCCGGCCGCAACCCGCAGTACCAGGCGATCCTCCCGATCCGCGGCAAGATCCTCAACGTGGAGAAGGCACGGATCGACAAGATCCTGCAGAACCAGGAGATCCAGGCGCTGATCTCCGCCTTCGGTACCGGAGTCCACGAGGACTTCGACATCGAGAGGCTGCGCTATCACAAGATCATCCTGATGGCGGACGCCGACGTCGACGGCCAGCACATCAACACCCTGCTGCTGACCTTCCTGTTCCGCTTCATGCGCCCGCTGGTCGAGGCCGGGCACGTGTTCCTCTCCCGCCCTCCGCTCTACAAGATCAAGTGGGGCAGGGAGGACGCCGAGTACGCGTACTCGGACCGGGAGCGCGACGCGCTGATCGAGCTGGGCCGCCAGCGAGGCAAGCGCATCCGCGAGGACTCGATCCAGCGCTTCAAGGGTCTCGGCGAGATGAACGCCGAGGAACTGCGCATCACGACCATGGACCAGGAGCACCGCGTCCTCGGCCAGGTCACGCTCGACGACGCCGCCCAGGCCGACGACCTGTTCTCGGTCCTCATGGGCGAGGACGTCGAGGCGCGCCGCCAGTTCATCCAGCGAAACGCCAAGGACGTCCGCTTCCTCGACATCTGAGTCGGTCTCAGCTGACCGCACCAGGAAGGATCCCCACCAGCAATGGCCGACGAGAACACTCCCGTCACCCCTGAACAGGGCAGCGACATCGCGATGCGCATCGAGCCTGTCGGGCTCGAGACGGAAATGCAGCGTTCGTACCTCGACTACGCGATGTCCGTCATCGTCTCGCGCGCGCTGCCTGACGTCCGGGACGGCCTCAAGCCCGTCCACCGCCGTGTCCTGTACGCCATGTACGACGGCGGCTACCGCCCCGAGCGCGGCTTCTACAAGTGCGCCCGTGTCGTCGGCGACGTCATGGGTAACTACCACCCGCACGGCGACTCCTCGATCTACGACGCGCTGGTCCGCCTCGCGCAGTCGTGGTCGATGCGGATGCCGCTGGTGGACTCCAACGGCAACTTCGGCTCTCCGGGCAACGACCCGGCGGCGGCCATGCGGTACACCGAGTGCAAGATGGCGCCGCTGTCGATGGAGATGGTCCGTGACATCGACGAGGAGACCGTCGACTTCACGGACAACTACGACGGCCGCTCCCAGGAGCCGACCGTCCTGCCGGCTCGCTTCCCGAACCTGCTGATCAACGGCTCGGCCGGTATCGCGGTCGGTATGGCCACCAACATCCCGCCGCACAACCTGCGCGAGGTGGCGGCCGGTGCCCAGTGGTACCTGGAGAACCCGGAGGCCTCACACGAGGAGCTCCTGGACGCCCTGATCGAGCGCATCAAGGGCCCCGACTTCCCGACCGGCGCCCTGGTGGTGGGCCGCAAGGGCATCGAGGAGGCCTACCGCACGGGCCGCGGCTCGATCACCATGCGCGCGGTCGTCGCGGTCGAGGAGATCCAGAACCGCCAGTGCCTGGTGGTCACGGAACTGCCGTACCAGACCAACCCCGACAACCTCGCGCAGAAGATCGCCGACCTGGTGAAGGACGGCAAGATCGGCGGCATCGCGGACGTCCGGGACGAGACCAGCTCCCGCACGGGGCAGCGTCTCGTCATCGTGCTCAAGCGGGACGCGGTCGCCAAGGTCGTGCTGAACAACCTGTACAAGCACACCGATCTGCAGACCAACTTCGGCGCCAACATGCTGGCGCTGGTCGACGGTGTTCCGCGCACGCTGTCGCTCGACGCGTTCATCCGCCACTGGGTGACGCACCAGATCGAGGTCATCGTCCGTCGTACGCGCTTCAGGCTGCGCAAGGCCGAGGAGCGGGCGCACATCCTGCGCGGTCTGCTGAAGGCCCTGGACGCCATCGACGAGGTCATCGCGCTGATCCGGCGCAGCGACACCGTCGACATCGCGCGCACGGGTCTGATGGGCATGCTGGAGATCGACGAGATCCAGGCCAACGCGATCCTGGAGATGCAGCTGCGTCGACTGGCCGCCCTGGAGCGCCAGAAGATCGTCCAGGAGCACGAAGAACTCCAGGCGAAGATCAACGAGTACAACCAGATCCTCGCCTCCCCGGTCCGCCAGCGCGGCATCGTCAGCGAGGAACTCGCCGCGATCGTCGAGAAGTACGGCGACGACCGCAAGACCATGCTGATGCCCTACGACGGCGACATGTCCATGGAGGACCTGATCGCCGAGGAGGACATCGTCGTCACCGTCACGCGCGGCGGCTACGTCAAGCGCACCAAGACGGACGACTACCGAGCCCAGAAGCGTGGCGGCAAGGGCGTACGGGGCGCGAAGCTCAAGGAAGACGACATCGTCGACCACTTCTTCGTGTCGACGACGCACCACTGGCTGCTGTTCTTCACCAACAAGGGCCGGGTGTACCGGGCCAAGGCCTACGAACTGCCCGATGCCGGGCGGGACGCGCGTGGACAGCACGTCGCCAACCTGCTGGCCTTCCAGCCGGACGAGGCGATCGCCGAGATCCTGGCGATCCGCACCTACGAGGTGGCGCCGTACCTGGTGCTGGCCACCAAGGGTGGCCTGGTGAAGAAGACGCCTCTGAAGGATTACGATTCGCCACGCGCCGGTGGTGTCATCGCGATCAACCTCCGTGAGACGGAGGACGGTTCGGACGACGAACTGATCGGAGCCGAACTTGTCTCGGCCGAGGATGATCTGCTCCTGATCAGCAAGAAGGCACAGTCGATCCGCTTCACGGCAACGGACGACGCGCTTCGCCCCATGGGCCGTGCCACCTCGGGTGTCAAGGGCATGAGTTTCCGCGAGGGCGACCAGCTGCTCTCGATGAATGTTGTTCGACCCGGTACGTTCGTGTTCACTGCTACGGACGGCGGGTACGCGAAGCGGACCGCCGTCGACGAGTACCGCGTCCAGGGTCGCGGCGGCCTCGGCATCAAGGCCGCCAAGATTGTTGAGGATCGTGGATCGCTCGTCGGCGCGCTGGTGGTCGAGGAGGCCGACGAGATCCTCGCCATCACGCTGTCCGGCGGTGTGATTCGTACGCGAGTCAGCGGAGTCAGGGAGACGGGCCGTGACACCATGGGCGTCCAACTGATCAACCTGGGCAAGCGCGATGCCGTCGTCGGCATCGCACGTAACGCCGAGGCGGGACGCGAGGCGGAGGAGGTCGACGGCGACATCGTCGTCGACGAGACCGCCGAAGACGTCGCGACCACCGGCACGGACGAGGGTGAGGCGCCCTCGACCGAGTAGCACGAGGAGAGAGTCATCGTGAGCGGAGCCACGGGCGCCGGATCGTCCGGAACCTCGGCCGGTTCTTCCACCGGTTCGGAGAAGGACGGCGGCGGCCGTGGCTCCGCCGCGAACGCGACAGAATCGCGCACGGCGGACGCGCGCACGGCGAATCCGCGTACAGCGGACGCCCGCACGCCGGACGCGGGCGCGACAGACCCGCATACGACCAACCTGCAGGCGATCAAGCCTTCCGCGACCGAGTCGCGCTCTCCCGACACGCATGGATCCCAGGGGGGAACTGTGACGGACACCCGAGGTCCGCAGGCGCAGCGGCACGCCGCCGCCGCGAGCCAGCCCCCGGCCGCTCCGGGCGCCCAGGTTCAGCCGCCGGCCCGGCCCGCGCCACCCGCCGCGGCCTCTCCGCTGCCGGGGGAACGGCAGCCGCAGCAGCCTGCGGAGCCCTATCACCCACCGCAGGCGTACCCGACGCAGGCACAGGCCGCCGGGGTACGACGCCCGCGCACCGGCGCGCGCACCACCCCCCGTACCCGCAAGGCACGTCTACGCGTGGCCAAGGCCG
>Ga0307516_10001610_pt1 | contig 31098 bp, 36 predicted proteins | sample 19_EM_MG_FD_203310 | JGI IMG/M metagenome (GOLD analysis project Ga0307516, IMG submission 203310) | Populus trichocarpa ectomycorrhiza microbial communities from riparian zone in the Pacific Northwest, United States - 19_EM | ecosystem: Host-associated > Plants > Roots > Unclassified | place... | reverse complement strand
TTTGGGTTTGGAGACGTCAGGCCGTGGTGTGGTGCCATTGAAATGGCCTCAAAAACCTTTTGCCTCGACAGCGTCCTGGAAACAAAGAGAGAAGATTGCCCAGTTCATGCCTGAGGCCTCGAGTTTCGGAACAGACGATGGAAGGGTATTGGCAAGGGCAGTCATGGTAACAGCAGAGGACGACATTTGACGGAACAAGAGGGGTTCGGCAGGGGTCTACGCAGAGGAGAGTGGGGCCCAATAACCTGTAGAATATCTAGATACGAAATAGCTCAGTCGTTGTCAAGCACAATGACTATATTTGTGTTTACCTAGATATGAACCAATGGGATATGATCCTGCTATCAGATGAGTCAGAGATAAGAGAGTCAAAGATAAGAAGATAAAGTGTGAAATAAAGAATATATAAGGAAATGGCTGAGTAAGAATAGAGTTTGGCTGAATCAGAATAAGGTTTGAGTGTAAGCAGTATGAAGTAATGGCTTGGCATTGAGTCAGCAGTATGGAGTAATGCCAAGCACCTGTAAAACCTTATAATAATGTTCACAAGACCAAACAATGAAAAGATGGAGAATATTGGAAAGGGGTTTTAATGCCACTCTCTCTTTAGATAGGTGTTATCTCCTCTTCAGATTTGTGTTACTCTCTCTTTATGTTCTGATTATATAAAAAGCTAGTGCCATCCTATAACACTCTGTTAGAGCAACCACTTAACTATCTTCTCAAAGCATAATCCAAAGACTATGCTGAGAATCAAGCATTGTGGGCCCACAAATAGATAAGCTTAGAGAGAGAGGATGATGGAGAAAAGTGCCAGTTTATATTGACTTTAGATATCACCACAGTCAAGTGGGAATTCTAAGAGAATAAGACTAGAGTTTATAGGCTCTGTCCTACTCTATATATACTATACTAGCCAAGGCTTATCATCCAATAAGATATGATCCAGATATCCTCCAATGGGATATGATCCTGCTATCAGATGAGTCAGAGATAAGAAGATAAGGTGTGAAAGAAAGAACATATAAGGAAATAGCTGTATAAGAATATAGTTTGGCTGAATAAGGATAAGGTTTGAGTGTAAGCAGTATGAAGTAATGGCTTGGCATTGAGTCAGCAGTGTGGAGTAATGCCAAGCAACTGTCAAACCTTATAATAATGTCCACAAGACCAAACAATGATAAAATGTAAAAGATTAAATAAGGAGCTGCTCCATAACAATCAAACTGAAATAAGATAAGTGTTAGATAGTTCATTTGATAAGATGGGAGAGGCATGGTTGATAAGATGAGATAAGATGAAGGGCTGTTCCATAACAGCTCTATGCTAACAACCTCAAAAGCTGGCAGCCCCACCTAGCATGCTGACCCCAGCTCCAGTATGCATTGGTGATTCCTCTTGTGATAATATGTATATTGATTTCTTCCAAGACCACCATTGATTCCAGTGTTCTCTCTCAATCTCTACACTCTACCTTGGATCTCCTTCAATCTGGCCCTTGCCAAGCAATCAATTTCACTGTACGTTCACCCATCCACACCCCTAAAGCTGTATTAACAACAAATATAGGTCAATAACCCTCTGGCATCTCTCTTGCCACCTTCAGCCAATCCTCAAATTGTAGACCCCATTCAAACGGTCCCGGCCACAATGCCAATCAACTTCAACATCCCTCCTGCATGCGTCGATCCTCCCCCCCTCCCATTGTTGAGCACATCTCAAGAAGCAATACCTGTCCCGTCTCAACCTCCTGCCAAAACAGTGGGTGCCTCAAAAGATGCGTGCAGGGAAGACAACGACCCCAAGGTAAGTCTTGTAATTGCTCCAATGATCATCTCTAAAATCTGCCCAAGGAACCTCTCTGCTATGGAGTGGATCGCAAGGGTGGAAGGTTCGAGAGACGAGTTCGCAGCATATTGGAAAATCGTGACCAAGAACCCAGAGGAGTTGAAGGTGAGTCACATTCTTTTCAAGTTGGTCGGGCAAGATACTAAGCTCGTGACTGTGCTTAGAAGTGGGAGGATCTCTCCAAAGCTCAGAAGAAGTAATCTATATGATGCGGGCGGCTGAAGAGCAGTTACAGGCTGGAAAATGGCTCTCGAATTAGGATTATCGAGTACTCTATTTTTCGTCTGCACCATCTAAATGCGTCGATTATATAATCATAAGTTGACATTGCCTGGACCAGACCAGATCAGACGAAAATACAACAAGCATGATTTTCATTTCCATATGATTGTATCTAAGTAAGGATGTATCAGAATAAATTTCTTCAAAAACTCACCAATTCTGTCTGAGTTTCAGTGCGTCGACGAGCCATCACTTTGATGATACTAGCCCCATTCAGCTCAGACTAGAGTCAATTTTCACTGGGCTTGACAGGCTGTGAGGCCGCGCGGCTTCTCTGAGCGGAGCTTCTGAGCTTCGATATAGCATCATAGTTTGGGACAGCTCAGCTATCCAGTGTCGGTGGCTTGTTGCAAGCAGGATTGTTCTGGCACATGACTTCGTCCCACGTAATACTCCTTACGCTGCCGGACACAGGATGACGCCCCTTCTCTTGCCCTCTGAAGACCATTTGAAAGGGACCAGGTCGTCCAACACGACTCGACGTTTATTGCTTCGTATTACTTTCTGCGCCTCCATTCGGTGCCCGACATGACTGCAGTCTTGAGGACACAGCTTCCGGAAAAAATGCTGAGACTTGCTCCGCGAAGACCCGGGCTTGCGACGGTGAGAAGGGGGTTTATAAGGAGGTATGCCACTGGTGTGGTGGGGGAGGTGTGTTTCGCTCTTTTTGCTTGCTTTTCTCTCCTGGTTCCTTTTTAAAATGTGTTGTAGCTGAAGAAAACGGGTCTGTACCACTTTCACGTCGAGCACGGAGCAAAAATGGTTCCGTTTGCTGGATACTCTATGCCTTTGACGTATGGTGATGTTGGGCAGGGTGTGTCCAGTTCTCACATCCTTATTTTTTTCATCCCTCCTGAGGTTGACGCGGTATAGTTGCTAGCCATCATCACGTCCGGACGAGTGCGGGGCTGTTCGATGTTGGACACATGGTGCAGTCAAAGTAAGCGTCCCTAGCCTCGTTACCCTCATCGTCTCTTCTCAATCCAACAAAAACCACGTAGTTTCCGCGGGGCGACGGCAACCGGCTTCTTGGAATGGATTACACCCTCGTCGATGTCGAGCCTGAAGCCGTACCAGTCGACGCTATCGCTGCTGCTGAACGAGCGTGGGGGTATCATTGACGATACGGTCGTCACGAAGCACTCGCCGGAGGCATACTATGTCGTGACGAATGCGGGGTGTCGGGAGAGGGATCTTGCGTGGATTGGGAAGCGGTTGGAGGAGTGGAACGGGAGCGAGAGGGCGAAGGAGGGAAAGGTAGAGATGGAGGTGTTGGAAGGGTGGGGGTTGGTGGCGCTGCAAGGTGGGTTCGTTTTTCCTTTCTTTTTGGGTGTGGATGGGATGTATTGATTTTGTCTTTCTTTTGGGTAGGACCGCAGGCGGCAGCGTATTTGCAGACTCTGACGTCGTTTAATCTGCAGCAGCTGACGTTTGGGACGTCTGCGTATGTGCCTATTGAGGGGTTCAATCTCCATGTTGCTCGGGGAGGGTATACAGGCGAGGACGGCTTTGAGGTAAGATTTTCCTTTTCTATTTGGCATTCTCAAAGGTTCCTTTTCGTTTCTATTTTAGATATCCATCCCACCGTCACAAACCGTAGACGTTGTAAAACTGCTGACAAAATCACCCGTAAAACTGACGGGACTGGGAGCGAGGGACAGTTTACGATTGGAAGCTGGGATGTGTCTGTATGGAAACGATTTGGACGAAGATACTTCTCCCATTGAAGCGGGTTTGACTTGGGTTATCCGTAAGCACAATGCACTCTTGGATTGTTGACTGACATACGAGCGTGATTTCTAGCCAAGGAACGTAGAGAGACTGGGCATTTCATCGGTGCAGAGGGTGTCAGGAAAATGCTAAAAGACGGACCTTCCCGGCGGCGGGTGGGTCTCGTTGTGGAAGGTGTTCCTGCGCGACGTACGTTCATGCTCCTACGATTCCCGACAAACATTGACTATACCACCTTAGAGGGAGCCAAGATTTTTGCACCGTCAGGCACCGAGCTCATTGGTACGTCCGGAAAATGTGTCTCCATTTAAGAAATATAACCCATCTGCTGCAGGTACGGTAACATCTGGAATCCCGTCTCCCACACTGGGCAAAAACATCGCGATGGGTTACGTCAAGTCTGGCTGGCACAAGAAGGAAACAGAGGTGGAAGTGGATGTGCGCAACAAGCTGAGGCGGGCGGTGATTGCACCCCTTCCGTTCGTCAAGCCCAACTACTGGCGAGGATAGCTACATGTCATGGTAGAGCACTTGCTGCTATAGCAACACCGTGGGGGCTAAACAAGGCCAAATCTATCGTCGTGCTGCTATCTCTATCCCCCTCATGTCTCGTTTTGTTCGCAACTCAAAGTATCGGTAAGGCATCGGATGCGTCCATCAGGCCGTGCGCATTGACTAGGAAGCCCAGCCATGTCTATGGACAGTCCGCCAAGAAGGAATACGGCGTAGAGAACGTGAAGGTGACGAACAGCGCCTGGGACACGAACATCATCTCTGCCTCTGGGGTACGTCTGCGAGAACGAAAGAAAGAAAACTAAAACTAACACAATCCCCCAGCAATATCTCAGCATCAACTGGAACGCGTCCGGCGGCGGTGCATTCGCCATCCTCCCGCTCCTCTCCCCCTTCGGCAGCATCTCCGGCTTCCCCCAAAAGCTCCCCGACACCCTCCCCCTCGCGCGCTCCCACACCGCCGCCGTCCTCGACACCGACTGGTCCCCGCACAACGACTCCATCGTCGCATCAGCCGGCGAAGACGGTAACCTCCTCATCTGGAAAGTCGAGCCCTCCGCATTCGAAGGGTGGGGCCAGGAAGGCTGGGTCCCACAAGCCTTTGAACCCGTTCTCCGCATCGGCGCGTCTCCGCGCAAGGTCGGACAGGTCCTCTTCCACCCGACCGCGTCCAACGTCGTCGTGAGCGCTTCGGGGGAACATGTGGTGAAGCTGTGGGACCTTTCCAGCCCGGAGGACGCGCGGTCGACGCTGGTCGGGCATGGGGACGCGATTCAGAGCTTGGCGTTTAACCCGACGGGGACGGTGCTGGCGACAACTTGTCGGGATCGGAAGTTGAGGTTGTTTGATCCACGGGCGGGTAGTGAGGCGGTGAGAGTTACGGATGGGCATGGTGGGATCAAGGGGTCGAGGGTGGTTTGGATGGGGGATATGGACAAGATCGCGACGACTGGGTTTAGCAAGATGTCAGATCGCCAGGTTGCGATTTGGGAGACGGGGGAGCTGGGAAATATCAAGACGATTATTCTCGACCAGTCTTCGGGCGTCGTGATGCCCTTCTGGTCCGATAATAACATTCTCTTCCTTGGTTTGTCTTTCGCCTTTCCCCTCACCTCCCCGATGCTAATACCCTTCTCCAGCTGGCAAGGGGTGAGTTAAACAGCGCATATAGCCACGTCGTCTTACTGACATCATCATCCGCAGTGACGGCAACATCCGCTACTACGAATACGAATCTGACACGCTCCACGCCTTGTCCGAACACAAATCATCCGAACCACAACGCGGCATTTGCTTCCTTCCCCGCCGCGCCCTCAACGTCTCCGATTGCGAGATCGCGCGCGCATATAAGGTGCACGGTTCCTCCATCGAGCCCATCGCCTTTATTGTTCCTCGCAAGGTACGTTTCCCCACCCCTGTGATATTTATCGAGGTCAACTCAACCCTCTTTAGGCCGACGGGTTCCAATCCGACATCTTCCCCCCCGCACCCTCTTCCGAACCATCACTCTCTGCAAGCGAATTCTTCGCCGGGAAATCCGCCCCGAGGAACCTCGTCGATCTCTCCTCTGGTTCTAGCTTCGCCTCTTCCACATCCACGTCTTCTACGACCGCGCCACCCCCGCCATACGCGTTCACGTCGCCGTCTCTTCCTGTTCCCTCCCCCGCACTCTCCTCCGCTTTATCCCCTGGTCTCTCCCCGGTTCCTGCTTCAAAACCCGCCCCTATCACCATCTCCCGTTCCAACTCATTCAAAGCACCCCCTTCTCCCGTCCTTTCGCGGAAAACGGATCCCGGTCCAGCGTCGTCAGACGTGACTGCTCCTTCTACTTCTAAGCCTGCAACGAGGGCAATGACGACTAATGGTGGTAGTGATGTCAGTTTTCCATTTCATTCCTTTACTGTTCTAATCGCCGGGGGAGACTGATTTGGTTTTGAATGAACAGAACTCGAGCTCGGCCGCGCTTAAAGATGAGAATACGCGTTTGACGGCGGAGTTGAGAGAAGCGAGGGAGAAGATCCGGAATCTTGAGTTGCAGGTGGAGGCTATGAAGGTGAATGCGCGCAAAGCTGCGCAGACGCTTTTGGAGGATATGATGGAAAAGTGTGTTTGATTTAGAGCGTGTATACCTGGAAGGTTTTTTCTCAATTTTTTTCGTCTGGTGGATGAAGAACTTTTTGTCTTTTTTTTTTCTGGCCCCTGGTCAGATGTATGTGGAAAGGATGACGGTGGTAATACAGAGCAAGGGGCGAACTGTGGGATCCATCATCGTACTTACGCGGTGAGGGGTGCGGTATCGGTGTACGGGGATGTCGCTGATTTGTATCAGTGTGGGTGGACAGGATAGGCACATGCGATGATAGGGGAATTATGGGTAGTTACAATCTAGGAGAATCTAGGTGTATTTGAGATGGGACTCGAAGAAGGTCCCGAGGGGCATATGCCAAGTAAAACTGCTTTTCACGCGGAAAAAGATGTGGTCCAAAGAAAGACCTGACACGGACGACGCACTAGGAGGGTGGTTTGGGCTCCATTCCAACTCGCAATCCCGACAAACTCTACTTCCACCCATTTTGGTTCTTTTCCTCAAAGCAGGCGCTGAGATAGACAGGTGTCGTTTTCTGGTCAGTCTTCAACGTTTCAACATACACCGCTGGCAGGAGACGTTACAAGACAGACTTGTAGCCTAAACCATAGCCAAACACACGATTAGATTGTGTGATTTTTGGCGGAGTATCCATGACGACCGCAGGTGATCAGATTATGGTTATCTACACAGGTATGTGTACAAGTCTGACTTGTAACGTCTCCTGCCAGCGGTGATAGTTCTAAAAAGGTTTACGGGCCCGAAATCATGACGTAATTACCGCTAGGTTCATATCGATAGGCGCTGATGAACATAGCGAACCGATATGCTCCGATCCACAACACTGGGAATTCTGGCGAAGACCGACGCGAGACGCCGATGCATGTGAAGAGCGATCTCTTTCCTATCCCCCTTCACATGGTCATGGGATGAGGTCAAGACTCAGGATGCGGTAGGGCTTGTCTAAGCGGAATGGTTCCATGAGTATCATCGACGGAATCTATTTCGTCAGGTATGAAATCACTTATACGTGAAATCTAGGAACTCCAATTGACTCCGCTGTGTTTTTTTTTCTGTACCTTTCAATTTGCTTTCAGTCGGAAGCAGTCGGGCCGTCACTTCTCCGGTTGATTTACATACGTTGATTGAAAATTGACGGTCAACTTCAGTGCCCACGACACCACCCACTCTGCCTACAGTGTGAGCCCGATCACGATGATGGTTGCGCAGGCATATCTCTCTACAAAAGAGGTGGGCTTGAGTGTGTGCTTTCCTTGGAAAAGACATATACTTATTTCAAGCCTACTAGGTACACTTGTCTGCTGTAAACCCCCGTTAACGCTAGCGGGGGCTCGCGACACACACCATGTCCTAATGAACGCGTCAGACGCCGTTACCATACCCAGGGAGATGGGCTCGTGGGTCCAGGGTGGTTCGTCCACGCGACCATGGTCAATCAAAATTATTATATGCTCCATAAGGCTCTATACCATCTCCACGCCCCAAGGAGAAACAACCGGCAATCGTGATCACCGGAATCGCTCCTTCGCTTTCCATGTGTGGAAAATCCATCTGCATATAAACCCACCTGTGGCGTCCTTTGAGACCCTCAGCTCAGGTAGTCCCCAGTTTGTATCGCGGGTCGATCCATACTTTCACGCCATCCCATATCGACTCCAGAGCCCATCATGATCGCCAAATCTCTACTTCTCGCGGTCACCGTTCTCGTTACATCCACCATATACATGACCGCCGTCGTGGCAGCGCCGTTGAGCAGAAACGCCGGCGAACTCGAGGTATGGGCAGTCCATGCGGTCGTCAGTTTGGCCACATATATTGATTGAATATGACGCTTCTTGCAGACCATTCCTGGCAGGCGTGCCTACCGCAAGCCCGTAGCAAGCGCAGACCAGCCCGCCCCCCTTCCTGCCCCCCCGGGCGGCCCAGGCACCACGGCGCCCCCCAACTCCCCTGCGGTGAGGATATATGAATACAATGGGCCATTTCTAGGTTCGCTCGCTATGGATCGCCAATATGGCGACCTCACCAAGAGAGGTCTAATGGAGTTCATCAGGCGGGAGCTGGACCTCTCCGATGCACTCGACTAGAGGAATTGGGCTACCCAGTGTACTCCATGCTCACCGGACAATAAATAGACGGTGTCGTTTGGCGATACCTAGGGTGGTCGGCAATAACTTTGACACATGTCACAGTACTTGAAGCCTTGTGTTCATGATAAAGCGATACTAAGGAGCAACTACAATAATCTAAGACGAACATCGTAGCCGCCATAAAAATACATCATTAAGTAGATGATTTCGAAAGACACATTGATGAGAGAAAAAGTGGAAGAAAACTGCACGAATCGTGTGCGTTCATATATACCGCAGACATAATGATGAATGAACCTTCTCAGACAGGCGGTTGATAAGCCCCTCCGGCAGTGGTGGCTGGTGCACCCGCATCTACGGCTCTTGTCTCGGGCGCAGCAGCCGTGCCTTGGCCAGGAGGCGTCGCGCGCACACTCTTACCCCCGACAGCACGGCTTTCCTCTTTTCCGTATAGGGGATGAGTAACACGATGGCGACCTTTCACCAGACTGGCGATGGCGGAGGCGAGGAGGAAGGTAGTGATGGCCCAGCTAATCCACGAAATCCCGAGGACGCTCGACATGAGACGGCAGCCGAACGACCACGGGCGGCACCAGCCCAGGTTACGCCAGTAACTCTGTCGAAGAGTGAGTGCGGTAGAGGACCATTCCCCGAAAGGTGCTTACGGTGGCTATAGCTGCTCCAACTAGATACAAGACCCAGATGGTGGAGAGGCAGAGGATTTCCGTCAGGTAGGACGCGGCGGCTGTAGCAACCGCTGCGGCAATAATACAGAGACTGAAGAAACGATGTGTGTTTTCAAGGAGGACATGATGTCGAAGAAAAGGAGAAGTCTTACCCGAACATAGACCATATTAATGCGATGATGCTCGTTGCGAGTAATTCAGCGATGGCCGGCTCTGCATGGGGCCGGAAGTTAGCGAAGGGGGTTGATCAAGACGGAAGAGGAGACTCGCCGTAGAAGCCTCTCCTCAGGTTCCAGTGCAGAGGGTCGACGGCACGGAGTCTGTGCGTCCTATGGATCCTCGCGGACGTTAAGCCTATCAGTATGGCTGAAAAGAACAACTGAAACCGAAAAGACTATGACGAGTGGACCAAAAAAGGAGAGTTTGGAACTGACCAGGGCCGAGTAGAGGGCGAATCGAAGGGCGTGAAATGCCATGGCGGGTGTCTGAGAAGCTCTCCAAGGTCGCCCGAGCCTTTATAAAGGGTATGACGTAGTTTTGAGCACTCCATCTAAGACACGCCGGACTCCTAACAATCAAGCCTGTTATAAACAGAAATAGGGTGTCGGGCGCTCTAAATGAATCCCCTAAGTTTGAGGTTGAGAGGGGGTATCAATACACACAATATATGCATGAGAAACGCAGCCTTAGGAGGATGTTGAGACGAATGCAAACACGCCATAGCCATGACAGGTCCGCAGCCGATGGCCCAAGACACGAGAAGGAGAAATTGCAAGAAGTACATCCAGCGGTCTACATCACTTCATCTTCATCTTCATCACTCTCAACCCGGTTTTCCGAGCAAGCTCCAAAATACCAGCCCCGACCCTCTCTGACCCGCAATCCGTATCCTGTCAATACGATCCACAACGACTCTGTATCGTTCTTCCCCAGCTTGATCCACCTCTTCTCATCCAACACGAAGTCACCCCAGGCATGGAAAGACAAACCCAAGACCCCAGTAACGACAAGCAAGCCGAACCAAGGAAATGCCGCCCAGACAGATGCGACGAACCCCAGAAAGATACCGACAAACTCTCGGCCAGTCTCAGCCCAATGCTTGAAGCGCCTGATCCCGGGAGCCGGAAGAGGTTGGATGCATCCCAGACGAAAGGCGACAAGATCCAGGTGCCGTGGGGAGAGAAGGATAGTGCCGCCGACGAGAACGCACCAGGGAAGGAAAAATGTCGCGCGTACAAGAGTAGGAAGAACAGCTTTGAGACCTGGAATTGAAAGAGTTGGTTCAAGAACAGCCCAGTCCATAGCAAAATCTATCCCGGCGCTTGAGTTGCTAAGAGCGAAAGGAAGCTCAGAAAAGAGGTCTCGATTACTGTCAGCTCCAACGTCCAGCTTTTGCATGAGGTTGAGAAATGAGCGACGGCTTTGATAGTACATGCCAGAGATCGACGAACCTCATCTGCGAGCTTCAGCGTGCCTGGGTAGAATTCTTCTCCATCCTCATTACCATGCTCCTCGATTTCGGGTTCAACGTTGGATTGCTGTGGAGGTAATTAGGCAAGGTAACGAGAGAAATGTAGATATCAAAAAATGAATTCGTCGGGCTCAGGCGACAGAAGCACGGTCTCTGGTATCGTTCGACGTACCCTCTGCTCCGATTTTCCAGCCAGGTGGTCTTCGCGCTCTGATTGACCGTTCGTCACGTTCCGGTAGAGCTCGGTCATGGTGGGAGATGGCGTAATGCCGGGTTCAATGTCGACTGAGGAGCTCTGCCAACCAACTCGAGTAAGGCGCATATAGTCACCTGAATCAAGCAACATACCTTCTTTCCATCAAACAAGGTCCTATCCAGCTCTCCATCAATCAAGAAATCCGATTGGGAGCCAGTATTCCCGTCCATCCCATTCCCAACTAAACGCGCTTCGATCCCGGGGAAGAGCTCGACGCCTTCATCGACGGGCGTCATGAGACTCGAACCAAAAGGCGAGTCATCATTAATTTCTGAGTCAAGGCGTTTCATGAAGGGGCTCGCCGATGGTGGCTAGATGAGATCACAGGTTAGTGCTTTTTAAAGGGTACTGACAGACCTTTGGAATGGTTTCTGAAATCGGAATGTGCATACTGGAGACGGCAGTGAGCGTCCGAGCCGGACCACCATACATGCGGAGAATAAAACTTGACCGGAACTGGACGGGCGTACTTAGAGTCGAATCATAGCGAGCATTATATGCAAGCAGGTCCGAAGAAAAGAAAGCCGACTACGTGTTCATCATGAGGACAACTCGACACCAAACCGAAATGCTCGAGAGTGGTGGCCTCGAAAAACACGTGGCTCCCTTGCGCCTGAAACTCGCATATATAATGATCGACTGTCATCAGTAGTATACAGTCTGCCGTAGAGGAACTTACACTTGCCAGTGTCTTGACAAATTTTTGAAACCTTATAAGTAACATAAACAGCAACGCCGTCCCGACCCGACGCGGTTGAAAAATTTATCCTAAACACCGCTAATGTGGCCAACGTGGGGATCGAACCCAAGACCTTCGCGTTATTAGCACGACGCTCTAACCAACTGAGCTAGTCGGCCGTTATAAATAGTCCCATGTATCCACATCATATTGTACGAGTTTGTCTTTCGTACCGTGGCCATCTTCCGCCTTGCAAAAAAAGATGATAACACTGCTGGCAGGAAACATTACAAGTCAGACTTGTACACATACCTGTATAGATAACCATAATCTGATCACCTGCGGTCGTCATGGATACACCGCCAAAAACCACACGATCTGATCATGTGTTTGGCTATGGTTTAGGCTACAAGTCCGTCTTGTAACGTCTCCTGCCAGCGGTGTAAGGTTGAGGTGCCGAAGGTCGTGATCTGGACCTTCATTAGTGGAGGAACGAGAGTGAAAAGATGATTTTTTCAGCAGAACGAATCGACGGCAGATGTTTAGTGTGAGATTCGCTGGTCGGGCAGCACCTGAAACCGGTTCAGTCCTCTCCGTAAATTTGAAGAGACGCGCGACAGGGTCTGACACCAATGCTCTCGAACCTTTACTTGCAACTAAAGACGGCGAAGGGTATCAGGTCACCGACGCCCATCAGCAGGGACTGATCCTCCCTAGACCACATACCGAAAATTAATAGTCTATCTTCTTCAACCGTTTCCAACGCCTGCGAATCGAGCTTCACTTCAGTGTTCTGTTCGGGTTCAGTGTGGAAGACAAACGAAAACAAGTATGACTTCACTTCATTCTGATCTATTCTGTTCCAAAGTTGAAGCCATTCGGCGGTGAAGCTTTGAAGACTGGAGGAGTACATCAGCGCTCGCGCTCTACAAGGCTAATGGCAGTGGCAGCGTGCAATAGGAGCGGATTATCTCATTCGGCAATCGCCCTCGACAATGAGTATGGAGCTCGTTGATGAACCATCATGCTGGCCCTCCGAGTCGCTCTGTTCCTAGTCGGGACCGCCGCGGGTTAATTCCTATCCTATCAGCGTCATGCACTACTTACAGTAAGGACCATAGTAGTCGATAATATATCGTCTTCATAGTCGATCAGGACAGGGTCCCGTGGTATAATACAAAAGGATAAAGGTTTAGGTTAGTTCTTGTTCATATGGTGAGAATATCATGAGAATATCAGGAGATGGTAAGGCTACAAATGGAGTGGGGATACTATAGCGACACGATGCAGGAGCGAGGATAACCAATATAATGATGGGGGAAAAGAGTCCTAATTGGGAAGCGGCTCGGCGACCTCCCCACCACCACCATGTTCGGCCGCGACAGCAGTGGGATCAGGCTTGTGATTGTCCAAAATATCAAGCGTGCTCCCATCTGCACTAGCACGGATCACAACTGTGTCTCCATCCCTAAATAGAGAAACAAAAACTCTCGTGTTAGCACACGGTTTCATCAAAAGCCAGGATCAACTCCTCCCACCTTATAGTCCCCTTCAACAACTTCTGCGCCAACGGGAACAGCACCTCCGTCTTCACCACTCGCGCAATCGCCCGCGCGCCATACACATCCGAGTACCCGTGGTCGGCCAGCCACTCCCCCGCCTTGTCGTCCACGTCCATCGTGATTCGCCGCGCCGCGAGTCGGTTTGCGACATCCTTGAGGCGGAGCGTAACGACGTCGACGATGGAGCGGTGCGAGAGCTTGTTAAAGACGAGTATCGAGTCGAGGCGGTTCAAGAGCTCGGGCGGGAAATACTCCGTCACCCGTTCAAGGACCTCGGTTTTGGCTTCTGGGGTGACGACACCATCCGCGTGACAGGCGGTAGAATGCGCAAGGATGTCGCTGCCTATCAGGGACTGTGAGAGAAGCACGTGAAGGTTTCGCAATAGGACATACCGAGATTGCTAGTGAGACAGATAATTGTGTTCTGGGGACCATAGATTAAACAAGGTTCTGAGCGGGAGAATTACTGGCTTTACCTTGAAGTCGACCTTGCGTCCTTGGCTGTCGGTGATGCTTCCTTCATCAAGAATTTGCAAGAGGATCATGGCAACGTCCTGGGATTTCACGAGTAATCAAGATGTTCCATGATCATCCTTATGCTGCAACACACCTTGTGTGCCTTTTCTAGTTCGTCGAGGAGGATAACAACTGGAAACGGTGTAAGCAAGAGTAAGGGTCTTGACTGATGGGACACTAACCATAGGGTTTGCGCCGAACAGCCTCCGTGAGTTGTCCTGTAAGGAGCATTGATGACAGCCTTTAGAAAATAGTGCATTATCTATATACCGCCTTCCTCAAAACCAACATATCCCGGAGCAGCTCCGATTAAGCGCGATATCGTATGTCTGTCATGGAACTGGAAAAACGGCATTAGACGGTGGAATTTCTCTTCCGATCGACATACCTCAGACATATTGATATTTATCCTTCGCAAAAGTTAGTCAAAGAGAAAGGACAAAGGAAGAAGGAGTGCTCACAATCCACGATGCTCGTCATCGAATAAGAAAGCAGCTAGCGCTTTGCAAAGCTCGGTCTTGAGAAGGTGCGTCCACGTAAGCTCCACCCGCCATATATATGGAGAAAGGTACTCACTTTGCCCACCCCAGTCGGGCCCAGGAAGAGGAAAGAAGCAATGGGCCTATTAGGTGCCTGGAGCCCAGCCCGAGATATCCTCACAGCATCGCTGACGGCTTGCACGACATGATCTTGGCTCACGACCCGTCTTCTCAATGCATTCTCCATCTAAACCAAGAATTGTCACCAAAGTCGTGCATCAATTACCTTCCTCCGCAAACTCACATGGACCAGCTTATCTCTCTCCCCCTTCAAAAGATTTTGCACAGGGATTCCCGTCGCTTTAGCGACGACGCGCGCGATATCATTAGAGGTCACTCGGTCATGCAGCATCGCCAAAGGAGACTCAATGTCCTCCTGCCCGGGCTCGCCCTCCGTCGGTAGCTGACCCTCCAGCTCGGGGATAGTCGAGTATCGCAGACGACTGGCGAGCTCGTATTGGCCCTGACGCTGGGCAACCTCGAGTTCGTATTTGGCCTCCTCCAGGCGTTTCTTGATCTCCTTGATGCGCTCCAGTCGAGCCCTCTCTGTCCATAACCATGAGTGACCTTATTTCATAACACGATGTCATAGATGACACATACCTGCCTGCCAAATCGCTGTGAGCCGCTCCGATTCTTCTCTTTTGACCTTAAGCTCGGCCTCCACTTGGGCCCTGCGTTCGACGCTGAAAACGTCGGTCTCGTTCTTCAGACTCTCCCGCTCTATTTCCAGTGTCACGATCTGTCTGTTGAGTGCTTCCAGTTCGTCAGGTTTCGATTCTTGGGCGAGACGGAGTGCTGAAGCTGCTTCATCGACAAGGTCGATAGCTTTGTCGGGGAGATACCGATCAGTGATGTAGCGTGCACTGTAGACGGCCGCTAGACGTTCCCGATACTTATAAGCATCCAATTTGGAACTATGGTAAGGAAGGACAAAACCTGTGACAAGGGCACCATCTGAAATTTCGACCCCGTGATGCACTTCGTACCGGGATTTTAGCCCTCTGAGGATGGAAATCGTGGATTCAACAGAGGGCTCCTCGATCGTCACGGGTTGGAACCGTCGTTCCAGTGCTGCATCTTTGCCGATTGTCTTCCTGTATTCTTCAGCTGCAGGGATGATAGCGATTGGTCTCAACCCGAAAGAAGCACAGCAAGAACATACCTGTTGTAGCTCCAACAAGCTGCAGGCCGCGAGCAAGCGCTGGTTTGATCATTTGTCCAGCATCAATGCTTCCTTCCGCTTTTCCGAGATTGAAAAGGGTATCTATATGTTTGTTTTCAAGACCTGGTATTTTTCTAGAAAGCTTCAGGACACTTACGAACTTCATCGATAAAACATATGACGTTGCCTGAGCAATATCTCAGTTTCTTGCTGAATGGTTTGCGACTGACAGGTACGGACCAACCTCGTCTTCAATGTCGCGTATAAGAGCTTTGAATTTTTCTTCAAATTGACCACGAATTCCGGACCCCGCAACAATCGCCGCGAGGTCAATTGAAAGAACCTTTTTATTATGGAGCGACTAGCAAGAATTGTTAAAGAGATGTCATGATAAATAGAATATGACCCACCTCGGGAACTTCTTTTGAAACTATCCTGCTCGCCAATCCTTCTAAAATAGCGGTCTTACCGACCCCAGGTGGCCCGATGAGCTGGAAGGACATTCACATTCATGAACGAGAAAACAACGAGGGAGCTTGACCTACCACAGGATTTGATTTTGTCCTCCGAGATAAAACTGTACCTTTTGTTTAAGCAATCCAGAAACGTTTAAGAGAACCGAGAGTTACTTTGTATCGTCCTGCGAATCTCTAAGGAAAGACAAATGGTTTGTGAGATGTCTCAAGAAAAGGAGAACCGAGAAGCACACCTTCATCCCTTCCAATAATTGGGTCAAGTTTGCCATTCTTGGCCATCTCTGTCAAGTCCACACTCTGCGTAGCCAAAAATAAGCAAACCCCAAAGTCAACGATTCAACCACTCACGTATTCTTTCAATGCTTCGCCTTTCTGAAACTGCGGTCCCAGACTAAGGCCAGGGAATCCTCCACCACCCTTATTCGGCGATTGAGCATAGTACCGCACTGGCTGTGGTCGACCAAACGACCCAGTCCGCATTGCTGAACTCAGCAATCCCAAACGTATTCCATTCTCAACAAGGGTTCTGCTAGATACAGATCTTGAAATTCTTGCCGCAAACTGGATGCGCCGCATGGTGTACCGAGAAAGGCGCAGTGGCGGGGCTTCTTGAGGGTCCACAGGATAACGGGGCAGACTCGACAGTCGAGTCTGGAACTGACGTCCAAGAAGGTCATGTGATCGACCAATCGCTGTAGTATTCCACTAGACATATGGAGAAAGTCAGCCTCTGTTCGTCTTTATCCCGGTTTGCCGTTCACCGTCCATCTAGAGCTGGTCTCAACAGTGGACTAGTAAGTCCAGGATATCATGATGGCACGACTATTCATCAGTTTCGCAGCCTAATATTTGCGCTTATCCTCCCTGCTCATAACTACCTCCTTTTCTACGTGCTGGCCGCGCCGGTCGCGGTAGACCACAGCGACCGTTCACTGCGTGTTGGTTTCAACAACCGTGCACTGAACGTTGTATATTTCATCTCCCACTCTCCTTGAGTCCGGCCCGACTTCTAACCAGTCTTTTCTCCAACAAACCCTCAGGACGTTCGGGATATTGTCGGCGACGCCACAGATATCATCGAAAGAGGATATGGAGACAACATCCTCTATACCCGCGGACCTTTTCGAGCCCTTACTAGCGTCCCCTCCGTCACAGAGATCATGAGGCACCTCCTCATCGCCCCTAACAAAGCCCTCTTCTATTCCGGGCCAGGGCGAAACGGATACGCACAAATGGCTGCCCAGATAGCCGCGGCCAAAGACCTGCGAACCATCCACCAATCTTGGACAGACGAAGAATACCCCAAGGCATGGTTAACCGGACCCCTTGCGCGCGAATTTGACCTCGCTGCTTCAGAAGCCTTCGCCAGGCTGGCGTCGGGAACGGTGCATGTCGTCCTCCCATCGGATGCCGGCATCGAAAACTTCCATCCGAACACGATCTGGGGTTGCGAAAGAATCCGAACGTGAGGGGGATCATCAGGGAGCATCCGGTGGGAGACAGCCATAAGGAGAAGCGGAGTCTAGGTGCACTTGTTTTTGTTTTTGGTTAATCCTGCTGATGATACGTCTTCTAAGGGATCGATAATGAGTCAAAGTCGGGGTCTCCTTCCAAATCAGCAACCTGACCTGCACTATGGAGCAGCCTGTACTTAGGATTGGAACAAGCAGTATTTATCACCGCGGGAATGGACCAGTGTTCCTCGCGAGAACATCGTGAATAAATGCTCACCGTATACTATAGATGTAGATTTTTTGACGTCCGCCCGTTATCGATAGAAAATAGTATATGTTCTTAAATTCTGCGGGACGTCATACACTTGAAGGTACGGGAACCCTTAAGACTACTGTCAGGGTGAATTGCAGAGAGATGAAGGAAGTAGGTTGGCATGAACCACCCTTCGTTCTTCGTCGCGATGCGGGAAGTGAAAAACAAAGCATCTCTTGCCACTGCCATGGCTCTTGAGCTTGAATGTCGATGCAGAGTCCAGACGCTTCAGAAGCATCTCGATCAAAGCGGTCCTGAAGGTGTTCCTGTTTTTATTGCCCTGGCCCCTGATGCCAGAGCCGAAGACTGAATGAACACGATGCGATTGAGCAGAACACGAGGCAGATGAGATAGTGGGTTGAATACAGTCCATCTTGCAAGGCCTCATCGTCGTCGTTGTGGACGGCGTTGAACCATGAGGGTGTCGGCAAGGAACACGATCACGTTGAACTTGAAACCAGTTGCTGACCTAACCCCAACAGGATACAAGTCCAAAGCTGCCGTCAAAGCTGCCCGTCAGAGCACGACGACCACAACGACGACGACGGTATATAAGGCTGTCCAGCGGTCGATATCCTGTCACTGGCGCTCCTTTTCTCACTCATGGTAATAGCACAATGAACGCCAACAACGCCACGGGTAAGATCCTCACATCGTTCATCGTGATGTTCACGTCTTTATGTCTTTTTCTTCTTCTTTTTTCCAGTTCCCTCTGAAAATTGGGATGACGATTTCGAATTTCAACAACAGAGAACGACGAAAAGGGCGGCCACGAATGGAAGCTACGACCATCACGTTGAGCACAGGTTATCGATCGCCAGCTCAGACTGGGACCGTGACGATAACACGACGGAAAAGAAAGCAACTTATGTCCCCCTCGCAGATTGGGCCGAGCCAGGTCCGTCAACGCCCAGCAAGTACCACAGCTCACACTCGACAGAGAACTGGGACGACGACTTTGAGGATTCGCCCGTCCGCAAGGCGTTCCCTTCGCCGCCGCGGAAAGACAAATCCGGTCTGCGTCGCACATATGTCCCAAAAACAGAAAACTGGGACGAGGAGTTCGAGGGCATGCCTACTCCTCCCAACCCCCCACCTTCCACACCCCACAAACCTCATCGCCACCGTGACTCACGCTTCGCAAGTCGCGGGTCCAACTCCTCTTCCGAGGATGATGATGGAAACCCTGTTGACGAAGGAGACGACCTCGTATTCGAGTATGCAGAGCGCGACGAAGAGGACCGTACCGTCACCGCTCGATCTAGACGTGCTGCCCTCGCCCGTCTGCAGACCACACCGCCTCCGCCAGTCCCCGCAGTTCCGCTTCCCTTCCTCCTCAACCCCCACGACGCTGCATACAGCCCGCATCCATTCCCTCGCTCTCCCACCACATCTGTATTCTCTGTACCCCGTCCACCTTCTTCTTCCGCCTATACCGTGACCTCCACGACCCGTCTCCGTCCCACCCTCTCCCGTTCCTCAAGCAGCGGGCTGAGTGCGCTTCCTCCGAGCCCTCCAATACACCGTGAGAGGAGAAGGCTCAGGAAGAAGAGCCGCCCACCTGGGATTGGCGATACGAGAGCCTGGGAAGTTAGAGACGGGTACGAAACAGGTCGAGGAGCAGGAGATACGGACCCTGATCAAGATAGATCCTGCACCCCACCACCCTCTTCAAGCCCGCTCAATGGCGTCAATTTGACACCTGCCGGGGCGAATACGAGCAGCACCGGTAGTGCAAGCGGTGCCGGTGCATTGCTGAGCCGCATTGGCAGTGTCAAGAAGTGGGCTGTAAGGCGAAAACGAGGAAGCACGACGCCCAGTGAAGTCTTGGCCTTGGGTTCGTCCTTCTTACTTTCCATTATCATACTGTTCTAATCATGTCTATCACACCCAGACACCAACCTTCGAACCCGACTGCAGCTTGACAGCGACCACAACCTCACCCCTAGGCCCAAAAGCCAAGCATCCGTAGCCTCCATCCCCTCCTCCTCTGGTTCCTCCTTCCGCACCAACGCCAAATCCAAACGCATGTCTGCATCACCCATCCCCTCTTCCACACCCCACTCCAATTGGTTCTTCCGCTCCGGCTCGGGTGGTTCAACCGCCACCTCCGCGACGACCACATCGAACGCCAGTGCGTACCCCAGCAGCATCAGCACCAGCGCCACTTCGCCCACCGCTGCCTCACCCCCCCTGGCTGGCCCACGTGGGAGCAACAGCGAGCTCAACCTCCGGGACCGGGGGATGAACACGATCCACGTCGGTACGCCTGGGAAAATGCATGGCGGCCACCCGTCGTCCACGCCTCTAACGCCCTCAAAGCTGATGAAGCGGAAGAGTCTGGGGTTCGTGCAGCTGCGCCGGACCCTAGTTGGGCACCCTGGGTTTGACTATGAGAATGGGCAGAAAATTGAGGGCAAGAGGAGTGTGTCGAGCTCGGCTCAACAGCCACAGCAAGGGAGGTATGGAGGATTGGGGATTGGGAGGGTGAATACTGTGGATGCGGGCGAGGACCCTTTCCCCCGCGGAGTGGAACCAACTGACGAAGGCGGTGAGGATGACGATGTCGAGATGAAGCAAGAACATGGTTCAGGGGGGTTCATGAGACGATTGAGTCTTTCTGGGCAGAGACACAAACGCACCAAGAGTGGCGTCTCGCTCGGGGGTGTTGCAGAGGTTGAAGCAAGAATGTTGGCGGTTCCTGCAAGGGAGGACACGACGACTCCCAAACCAGGTCTGAAGCAGCGCCAGCAACAGCAGGAAAAGGAACGGCAGGCTGGGGAACCGGCCAGCCCTACCCCAACAGTTCCACCCTTGCCGCTCCTTCCACCGATCGAGCTTCAACCGCCATCGCCGCCGCAGACCGTGTCCCCTGCGACGGGAGTGACATCCCCGCCACCGTCACCGGGGGATTTGCTGTTGCCTTCGCCTCCGCGGGCTGGTCTGAGCCTCAATAATCTCTCTCTACACTCTGGGTCTCCAGTTGCGATTACCTCGTCTACACAGGCCTCGCCAATATCCCCCTCGCGCCGTTCTATCAGGACACCTGGGTCCCCGCAATCAGCTTCGTTGGGACGGGCGACGATTGTACCTCCCAATGGTGCTGGGGGTGCTGGGATGGGGGACAAGGAAAGAGCCACGGTTCCGAGGAGGAACTCATTGGGTGATTTGAAGATCCCCGAGAGAATCAGTCAAGCACAGATCGGGCTCAAGCGAGATTTGGGGATGGTAAGAGAGTTTGCTGCGAATATCGAACGTGTGTTTTTCGTGCCTCTTGCACCGTTCCTCAGGCGACTCATTTGCGCTTTTATTTTTGCTCGTGTGTAGAGTTGAAAGAGCTCCAGAAGACGTATAGTAACCTTGTTGGACAGGTGCAAGGTATCATTGATGCACAGAAACATTTGCACGGACAGCAGCCTCAAGAGCCGCCTCGCACTACTTCACCGAGCTTCTTTGCGAATATTTCCAAACCTTCACGAACCCGGCTGAGATCCCATACCAATCCTCCTCGGACTCAGGTCAACAAAGTCCCTCTAACTTCCTCTTCCTCCGACTCTCTTGCGCCTCACCTGGCGTACAAGCAGTTAGCTGCCGCGTTTTATACCATCACTTCCAAGTACAGGATCCCTTGGGAGTGTGCGGAGTTGCTCATTGACCTAGGAGGAAGTCGAGGCGGCGAAGAAGCCGCACCTTCCATACCTTCTACCAGTGTTTCTGCGCCCGCGATGTCTACCGTAGCTGCCACTGGACTTGATCTGGACCTGAAGAAGGGCGGTAGAGAACGTGCGATCACGCTTTCTGGTGACGAGTCGAAGCCACTCACTCCGATTCCGGGAGGGACGTTTGAGGGGGCAGCCGTGAAGGGGACGGGGACGGGGACTTCGCTGACGAGTCCACCTCCGGCGCTGTCGTGGCAGGCGTCGACGGGGAGAAACGATTTAAGCCAGAGGCAGCTTGTGCTACTGAAGGAGATGCTGAACAGTGCTGATTCCGCCAACGCGCTCGCGACTGCCAATGAGGAGGATGAAAGATCGTTGTCCCCGACTGCGCTGCTGAATATGAACAGGGAATGGAGGTGGGGAGATGTGATGGGGAGCACTGTGACGCTTCCGTCTGAGGACAGCTGTCCAAGCGGGGGGGAGTTTGGGAAGCAGAAGAAGAAGAGGGGGGGTGGGAGGCTTGCAGGGATGCTGGGGCTGAGGGAGATGTTGAGATCGTTGAAGAGGTCGCATTCGGAGAATCCGGGAGGCGCAGCGTCGCTTGGTTTGCCTGTGCCGCCTGCTTCTTCGACGTCGCTGAGTACAACGGATAACTCGTCACAGGACGGGCATTTATATCCGCATCCGCATCTGCCTCCTGCTCAACCTGCTCTCAACATCAACACCGCGATGCATGGGCGTAGAAGGGCCAAAACGAGTTCGGGCCCGGAGTCAGTGAGAATGGGAAGGCCGACTTCGCCCCTTGGTCCGTCATCATTACCTACGAAGCCTTCGCCTCGACGTCCGTCTCTCGCGGCGATTTTCCGCATTGGACAGAAGAATAAAGATAAAGCCAACGTGCCATTGGATGGGCCTAATTCCAGTCGATCGGACTTGTCTGGTCCTGACAGTGCACGGTCGTTCTCGAGAAACGAGAGTGCAAGCACAGGCGAGGAAGAAGAGGATTGGGACCAGATTGATTTGGTGCTGGACTCTAAGGGAAACAGGTCTGGGACTGTGAGAGGTAAAGGGACGAGTGGGAATTCGAGGGGGAGGTCGCCGTATATGCAGGATTTGCAGCCTTCGCTGGGACGTCAGTTGACCACCAAGCGCTCTGTGAGCGGCTCGCAGTCATCGTTGTGGCGTGAGGCGGGTGGAAAGGATTCTCCGCCGCCGCTTCCTCAGCAGGGTTCGACCCGGACGATGAAGCTCTCGAATGTTGAGGAGAGGGTGGATGATCAGAAGGGGTTGGGGCGTCGGCCGTCGTCTCGAGCTTCTAGACATGGAGGGAAGCCAGGTCCGAGTCCTTCGAGTTCACGTCCGCCTTCTAGGGATGTGAGGGTCAAGGCGGGCTCGGTGAGGTCGATCCCTCCGACTCCGCCTGTTCTGTCGTCGTTGACGGATCCGAAGCTTGCTATGACGCCGGAGAACATCAAGCCTTTGCTGGAGAATGCAAAGGTGGTGCTGTCGCGTTTGAATGACTGCATCACGGAGACGGAGGCGTTGCTTGCGACGTATCTGCATTCTTGATTCTTGTGTACTTGTGGTTTCTGATTTTCTCTTTCGTCAAGGACGTTCAGGTCCTTTTACACCCACTTATCTATTTGCACACCTCCATCCGTTATATTGACATACTCATTCGGACTTCAGAGTTGCATTTGGCAAAGTATAATTTCATTTTTCTCTACCCACTCGTCGTTGCTTTTGTTGGTACCTGCAGTACTTGACATATCTATCCCCCTTGCGTACTTCGCTCTCTTTATCGAAAAATTGAGTGCAGTCCCTCTCGGGTTCTTGGAATGAAATTGTTTGAAGTCTTGGTTCCCTGAAGATCGGGCATTTGGACCGGCTGATCAGGAGATGAAGAGTTGGTACCTGTATATCTGGAAGTAATAACGAATGTGGTCAGTCGCCACGAGAGAAAGCTCAAGGGATATTGGAATATGTACCAAGTTCAAGGTCGCCCTTTCAGCTCGTCATGTAGCGCATCTCTCAATTTTTGAAGTTGCACCGTTAAAGCTGTGCTTCCTCCACCTTGAGATGCTGTGCTGCGAATCTGAAAGTCATTGAGGAACACTTCTAGTATCTTCTGCGTTGATTTGGACGAAAGAGGCGTGGATGAGACTGGCTGGAGGCGTAGGGGTGGTTGGAGAGGTGCGTCCATAGCCAAGATATTAGTATTACCTAATTCGTCGTTGAGATGTGAAATCAATTGATCAAGCACTAAGTCGCATGAAAACTAATCGCGATTCGCAAATCCACTTCTAAGTTCTGAGTGGAGGTCAGTACCAAGCTTTGTTGCCATTAAGAGGGATTAATGTTACATTCCAGTGCGCATATACTACTCTGTTCGTCGTAAAGTAAGTCAAATAAGTATGGCCAGCGTCGTGGCGGGACCGCTCGATATTGATTAGATTCTGTCCTGTATAGCCGAGTTATGGTGCTTTGGTGCTCCTTGTCAAATAAACCGTCGGATTCACCTCCCTCCATCACCTTGACACCTGGCGTCGATTTCCAAACTCCGTTATTGGAACGAATTCCGATGACTTTCTCCGTTTTGCAGACTCCGTCGTCTGGCGTCGATTTCCGAACTCGGTTATTGGGACGAATTCCGATGACGTTCTCCGTTTTGCAGGATCCTTAGCCTCCGATAAGAATTGCTTCAGTGGTAGCCATTCTGACGACTGTCCTGGGCTACTGATAATCTGACCTCCGTCGTTCCCGCCCCTTGATCCCACATTTTCTTCTGGTGGAGCCGTCGCTGACGATGTTTCGCTATGCAGGTCGATGCAGCCAATTGCGATCTCCAGCAACTCGGGCTGTGCCAAGAAGTGCTTTTCCAGGACCAGCGCCATCGGCTTCCACTTATTTTTCCATTGAACTGCCGCGTTGTTGGGAGCATTCTGAACCGCCATTTGCTCCTCCTCGTCGATAATGAACCTGATCTGTCTGCCTTTCGAGACCTGTTTGCAGTTCCTCCGCACTAGTCCACGTGCGCTGTAGAGCACCCTCAGCACTTGCCGACCTTTGTTAGTCGCTTCGTGGATTTTCTTAGCGATGTGTGTACGCTGGGGCACATATGGTGAAGACGCATAAGACAAGGCGAGTCGTGCCGTCGCCAAAAAATCGTCATAAAGCGGCCATATCGCGCGCATTTGTTCCGCGATACAGATCCAAGGGACCATTTTGGTTGGTCGTAGCGCCTCAGGATGGAACTTCATAATATCTTGACCTATCTCCAGCTCCTTGATCATATCCCCCACACGATCCATGAGTTCCTTGTCTTTCAAGATGTCCCGTGCAGCCGAGGCGGCCTTTTCCATGCCATCGTTGTGGTCTTGCGCAAGCCGTGAAAGCTCGCTTAGGTGATTCTGCAAAAGCCTCGCTAGGTCGGTAAATTCACGTACGACTGCTGAGAAAACTTGAACGGATGTTTCCATGATCGTCTCGGAAGGAAGAAGAGCGGCCAGAGCTCGTAGCGTCTCCATGCCGAACCAGATCTTGTGCATCCTTTGCGTTGGCGTCCTGTGGACCTTCATGGACACCAAACGGAAGATCGCCCTCAGACAGGTGTCCAGGGCTTTTTCGCGTTCATGGCGGCTGAGTATACCCGTGCTGTCTCGCAACATCTTTGTGATGCGCTGGCCCAGCCGGATTCTGTCGTCATTTAACATGCGAAGGAGTAAGAGGCCGTCGACCGCTTCGAAAGTGGTCATGTCATAGATGTTGTAGACCCAATCCAGGAGCTTGTGGTCGTCGTGTAAGGTTTCGATGGTGTACACGAGCACCTCGTCATCGCGCTCGTCTCGCTCGGGAGACTGTTTTGTTGCGTCCAGCTCCCGTCGTTCTGTCAGGGTCTGGTAGTGGCCCTGGGGACCGAAGAAGACTGAGATTCCGTCACAACGCCAGCGTTGAACGAATTGATGTGCGGCCCAGCACCAGTGAGAAAGAGGAGTCCAGTAGGGGCTGTTACTGTAAATCAGAGGCAATATTGTCCATGCTGCATAGAAGCTGACGAAAATGACGACCCAGGCGAGGGTGAGGTATCCCAAAATGCGGTTGACGGGGAGGAGGAATGCGACCAACCCTGCGAAGAAGAGGAGGAGGGAGGTATGCAAAAGGGACGGGATGGCTTCCATGATTCTTTTGAGGCCGAATTGTTTGATGCCGTGATGGAGGTAGGCTCGGATGCGTGCACGTTCGAACGGGACTGCTCGTTCTTCTGTGGCTTGGACGTAGTGGCGGATCCATTGTTGGACGAGGGTCGCTGATATGGCGCAAGCAAGACTGAAGCCGAGACTGGAGAACCAAAGGACGTTGCAAATGATAGCGGACGCGGGTGGCTTGAAGGATGTCGTGATATTGGAAAGAGTGATGAAATTGGGAATATTTCTGCCAGTGTTCGGTGATGTAGATGAGGTGTTGGGCAATCCCTGTAGTTGTTGAGAGATTTGTGCGAGAAGAAGCACAGTGCTGTCGGATGAATTGGGCTGTAGACTGTTGAAGCTTACGACGAGGAAGCCGGTCAGGACCGCAGAGAAGAGACCAGCCTACGTGTACTCATCAGTTGGGTTGTGACTGAGGAATAGTAAAACGATTTGTACGCACAAATATCAAGATGGCATCCATTTCGCCTTGACAATTTTTCCCCAGGGTGTTGTCTTCTTTCTCCGTCGCGGCGATATAAGCTGGCCATATTTTTGCGGCCGAGTCGATATGTTTTGTGTTGTAGTCCCGTATCCGAGTCACATCTTTGCGACGTCAATTCTCAGAAAAATTGAAAGTCGTCCAGTCTCACCTGGATACCGGGATGGCCAATGTAGTATCATGATAAGGGGATTCGAATGATTAATGAAGTACCGACCGGAATAGCGATCAACTTGCTTTTTGTACTCGTTGACAAGGTGATGGTTCAAGGCCTCTTCAGGAACAAAAACCTTGAATATGTATTGCAGCCAGACAGGTGGTGGTCAGGATACATAACAGTTATTGTACTTGGTGGAATGTCGTCGCGGAGGAAGTCCGCTGTCAGTGTCATGGTAACGCTACCGGGCGTCGCGGTGTTTTAAAAATATGACAGCGCACACGTGACTGTGACAAGGCGCGCTTCTGGTCGTCGATGACTGCTCTCGACTCCTCTCGTTATGCCTCCAGGAGCGCCATACAACTCCTTTATCCTCCCATACAGAATCCGTATCGACCATTTTACGGCATCTGCAAGCCAAGATTGCGCCGCTAGCCTCCATCTCCTCACCCATACACATTCCGACCACATTGGTGGACTTTCAGCGCAAACCTTTGGGTACAAGGTGATATGCTCGCGAGATGCGAAGGAGATGCTGCTGAGGCACGAGGTCTATGCAGAAAGGGAGTTACTTCAGCTCGAGTTGAGAGCGGAAAAGACGCGAACGTTCTCCCATTTAAAGGTGGACCCTTTACGGTTCCCGGACGGTACAATGTATTATGTGGGGTCCCGCGATCTTTTGGTACGTGGCGTGCTTGAGAAAATTTCTCAAGGACTAATGTCAATGTATAGGAAACGCTTCCACTGCATACACCCACCTGTTTTGAGCTCTCAAACTCGGAATCTGTCACAATCACAGCTTTTGAAGCAAATCACTGTCCTGGCGCGGTCATGTAGGTCGAACCCGGCATTGCATCCTTTCCATGCTCAAACAGTGTCCTAGGTTCCTTGTCGAGGGTTCTCAAGGTGCCATCCTCCACACCGGCGACTTCCGTGCAGAACCGTGGTTCATTGAATCCATGACTCGCAATCCATTTTTACAGCCCTATCTTGCACCCGGAGGCGGGTACAACGGATATGGAAAATTTGCAAAAGCCCTTGAAGCGATTTATTTGGACACCGCAAGCGTGTTTTCAACGATGTCTGTGCCTACAAAGGTTGCTTTCTTCATCTCATCTCGACTCATGATCTCTGCTTTTAACTCCTATTCGTGCAGGAACGAGCGACATCCGGTCTTGTCGACCTAATGAAACTTTTCTCAAAAGTCTGTTACTTTTTCATCAACACCTGGACATGGGGATACGAAGACATCCTCAAAGCCATCTCTCGTGAGTTTTCTTCCCCCGTGAGCATATCCCTGTCTTTCATCCTCCACCCTCTTGCTCATCACAATATGTACAGATTCATGTCGACCGGTATAAGCACTCCGTCTACTCGCACATCTCGGACCCCTTCCTGCGCTCCATCATCACGCAAAATCCATCCTCCACACGCTTCCATGCCTGCGAGCGCTTCCACAGATGCGAATACGTGGCGGTCGACGATGACGAGGGTGCACGACACTCTGCGGAAGGATACAACACCATCAGCCGCATGGGCAAACGCGTCGTATACATCAACCCTGTCAATATGGGTGCCCAGGCGTGGGAGCTGTACATCAGAGAGACGAAGACACGATTGGAAGGCGGGGAGGAGGTGAACAATCTCGTGAGATTTACACGCATATATACACTTGGGGTATCTTAAATTCCTACCCAGCTCGTCCCGCTTTCTCGCCACTCGCCCCTCCAAGAACTGCGCGCCTTTGTCGCCCTCTTCCGACCCCGCCGCATCGTCCCCAACACCCTTGACCCCCGGTTGCACGGACTCGACTGGGCAGCCATCAACAACATGTTTGCCGACTGTTCGCACCACGGGTCCGTGCCCATTCCGCCCGATGCCGTCGTCAACCCCGACGGGGAACAGCTGGGCAGCCTCGGGGATGAGGACGTGGCGGTGAAGAACCTCGTTGGGGACGGAGCTGCCGATCTCGCGTCGCGCTGGGCCGAAAGCGGGAGCATACAGAGGAAGGTGGAGGTGTTGAGGGGGCACCTTGGGCCCGCGCAAAACGCTGCTTTGGACCGACTTTTAGGCGTCGATACGGGTTATCGGCTCCAGAATGGGGCTGGCGTCTCAACTGCTTTGCCTCTTCCTAATGCCAAAGGCAAAGGCAAGGAACGTGCGGTTGACAGCGAGGATGAGAGCGATGATGGATGGGGGAGTGCAGATGACGAGCGGGGGAGAACTGCGCACACCCTTTTTGCGTCGGAGGGGATGAAGGAGTATGAGTGGTGGGTGTCGTCTTCGCCGGATGCGGGCGATGGGGGTGTTTTGAGCCAGATGGAAGAGGTGGAGAAGGGGAGAAGGGAAAATAAAGTGGAGAGGGTGACACCTGAGGGACAAGGGTCCACTAGGGCTTCGAACTTGTTGGCCCCGGAGACGTCGCCTGCAAGACCGGGTCGACCGTCCCCTCCTCCTTCTTTATTGGTACCTCTTGCTGCACCTGTCCTTGCTTCCCCATCCCCTCCTCCAGTGACTGTTCCACCTCAGCCTCACAAACGGAATCGCGGGCCTCCTTCTGAATCCCTTCAACCCCAGGATGCTTCACTGGATACGAAGTGTCCTGTCAAACGTTTCGTAACGCCTCGGGAGGATCTGGCAGAGGAGTTGGGCTCGCCCATTATTTTCTCAAAGTTTCCAAGGACTATGCGCTCTGGGACTAGAGACGACGACAGCGTAGCAGGAGCACAAGGAAGCCGGAGGAAGGTGGAAGGAAAAAGGAACAAGAAAGAGAGGGCAATAGGTGGTTCGGGTTCGGGTCTGCCAAGTGTCCGGGATGCGATGGTGTTGTGCTCTCCTTCGCTTGCTGTGCGGAACGAGGGGTGGAATTGCAGGGGTGATGCGCACGTCGCATCGAGCAGTCGAATCTCTGACGAGAGGGGGAGTTCCGGCAGGACGGATTGGGGACCTGGTGCCTCGTTGGTTAAGAAGCAGGGGATGATGGAGGGAACCAGACGGGATAGGGCTGTTGATGTCCGTGCCTCTCCGTTGGGACCTTCACGGGCTGCTTTCTTGCATCCTTCGTCCCCGAAGAAAGGAAGGGGCAAGGAAGGTGTTTCCAGACCTTTGAGCCTTTCTGAGATGAGCCAGCAGAGCATGGATGTTCTGTCGTCGCCTTCGTTTCCTGTGCGGCATAAAGCTCGGAAGGAAAGCCCCACTGAAGATGATTCCCTCGTTGCCTCGAGCAGTAAAGTGTTCCTCCCCCCACCTTGTTCGCCTCCTTTGGTGGAGGTTGACATGAACAATGACTCGACAAGGATGGGCAAGGCCGTGGATGGTGACGTAAATCCCAAATCCGCCAAGCTAGGCGCTCGAGATCAGAACTCAGGGAAGAAGATCGACTACAGTCATGTCTCTTCTCCTCGCTCTGTTCGTGGACATCATTCGCGCCATCGGGAGCGCCTTTCCCTCACATCTTCGCCGTATAATGTTAGGTCATTAACGCGGTCACAGCTCCCGCCGCCACTACCCTTATTCTCGGCCCCAGGAAACACAGCCGATCCTGGCCCCCGGATCGATCTGTCTCGCGCCGCAGACTTATGGAAGGATAAAAGACGTCCAAAGGAGGAGAAGCTTCAGCAGCGAACCCGGACTTGGGAAATCCATGCTATTCGACTACGGATCGCAGAAGGTTTGGCAAACGCGAGGCCTGACCTGGTCGTCCCTACCTACGAGAAGAAACGGGCGCAGCTTTTAGTGAGGCTCGGGAGAAATCCGACCAAGGAGAAGAGTGATGGTGTTCCCGATGTTTCCAGATCCTCTGTGGTTTTGAAAAGGACGGACACGGTGTCCTCGTTCAAAACGGTGGAAGACGGGGATGGGGGGATGGACTGGGATCGGAGCCGGCAGCTGGCAGAGGCTGTTAGGGAGGATTTGAGGAATGGGAGGAGACCAGTGTTGCCTATGCTGATGTGTACGGATAGTCAGAACGAGGAAACTTGACAATGCGGTCAATCCAAACATCGATCATCCTCAAATCCGGTATCTCCGGACAAGGTCAACACCATTGCACTCAGTTACGCGGCATCTCACACGAGATGATTGGAGCAAATCTGCAAGTGAAATAAATCCTTATTTCCGCCAGATGACTCCACGAGAAGTTGTAAGCGATTTTCGCAAGACCTTCAATTAACAACACTAGCTATAGAGAGTCTAGTCGAGGTACATCTCACATGTAATTATCGATGTACAGTACCGATAGACTCCGTTCCTCAGGAACAATAGCCCCAAAGAGCTCGCTCCACTTAGGATATTCTATGAAAAGATCCCCTGTTATGTTACAGTCGATAACTTAAGCGAGTTTTACAAGACGTTCGGAATGTTACAATTTGCGGAATTGCTCTTCCCATGTCGCTTCCGGCTTCCATACATTTCGAAGCGGTACAAATCTAAATAAATCCTAAACCAGAAAAGTGAAGTTAGCCGAGCCGAACTCTGTCAGCATTCTTGCTTTCATCCGTCATCTGTCTCCGCCACCAGCCGCAGCCTTGTTGGCAAAAAGGGTACTGTATTTACTCCTGCAGAACCGCCTTTAGGCCATTGCTTGAGTCAGGGGAGGCTACGTACCTGAACATTATCAAAAACAAGAAAGGCACCTGAAGCAAGACCTGAGGGTGAAATTTTCCACTGTGGTTCAAGGTCAGTGCGTCATCGTCAGTGGTGGAAAGAACCTTAGACAGTTTCCCGAAGACAACGCACTGATCTGGACGTTCGGTGAACAAATTTTAAGAATTAAGCCACTGCATACTTATAACCTCCGGCAAGATTTACCCTATAGCCAGCCATAGAAAAGGTCTTCATCTGACATTGGATAACTTCCCGTAACATTTAGGAACATTTTCTAAATCATTAAGCGAGCGGAGTTGAAAA
>Ga0307516_10001609_pt1 | contig 31104 bp, 30 predicted proteins | sample 19_EM_MG_FD_203310 | JGI IMG/M metagenome (GOLD analysis project Ga0307516, IMG submission 203310) | Populus trichocarpa ectomycorrhiza microbial communities from riparian zone in the Pacific Northwest, United States - 19_EM | ecosystem: Host-associated > Plants > Roots > Unclassified | place... | reverse complement strand
GAGCGGCATCGAGGAGACCGGCAACACCACCGCCTTCCCAGATTGCGTGACCTCCGACACCCTGGCGAGCATTGCGCAGCCGGTGGTCGCGGTGCGCTTCAATCCCGTCGGCAACGATGAGCTGTTTCTGCTCGCACGGAGTCCTGCGAGGCTCTACACCGTGAGCATTAAAGACCCCTCGATGCCGTTCGCGGTCGACTTGGGGGGCGCCGATGTCACCGACACCGGCCACGAGCTTTTCCACACCGACGCCGGGCGCGGCATCGCGTGCGCCTCGTGCCACCCCGAGGGCGGCGAAGACGGCCACGTCTGGACGTTCTCCGGTCAGGGCGCGCGTCGCACCCAAGCGTTGACCGCGGGCCTAGCGCACACGGCCCCGTTTCACTGGGACGGCGCGCTCGAGAATGTGGGCGCGGTGATGGACGAGGTGTTCGTCAAGCGCATGGGTGGTTTGCACCAGAGCCCGGAGCGAGTGGCGGGTCTCGAGCATTGGCTGTTTTCGCTCGTACCGCCGCCTGCGCTTCGCGCTTCCGACGATGCCGCTGCGCAGCGCGGGGCGGCGTTGTTCGCCTCCGCCGAAACGGCCTGCTCGACTTGCCACTCTGGGCCAGCGCTCACTAACAATCTCTCGGTGCTCGTTGGCACCAGCGCTCAGGTCAAGCTGCAGGTGCCCAGTCTGCTCGGCATCGGCCAGCGCGCCCCGTTCATGCACACCGGCTGCGCCGCGACCTTGCTGGACCGCTTCGATCCGGCGTGCGGCGGTGGCGAGTCGCACGGCCACACGGCTCAGCTCTCCCTGACCCAGGTTGCCGATCTGACGGCCTACCTAGAAACGCTCTAAAGCGCGCTCGGACCGCAGGCACGGGTCGCGGCATTGGCAGCCGGGGGTTGCGGCGCTGCAGGCGTTGGCACAGAAACATGCCATGAGCGCCGAGACGACCCTGTCGGGACCCGATTTGTCACAAGGCATCGCCACGAGCGAGCTCGCGGACGGCGCGCAGTTGCTGGGTCACGCCGACGGCGAAGCGGTGCTGCTGGTCAAGCGTGGTGACGAAGTGTTCGCGGTTGGCGCGACGTGCACGCACTACGGCGGCCCGCTCGCCGAGGGCTTGGTGGTCGGCGATACCGTGCGTTGCCCCTGGCACCACGCCTGCTTCAGCCTGCGCACGGGCGAGGCGCTCGCGGCGCCGGCGCTCAACTCGATCGCGTGTTTTGACGTGCAGCAGCGTGGCGAACGCCTGTACGTGCTCGGAAAAAAGCAGGCTCCGCGCGAAGCGGCGACGGTGAAGAGCGGCCTGCCGTCGATCGTGATCGTCGGCGGCGGCGCTGCGGGGCACGCGGCGGCCGAAATGTTGCGGCGCGAAAGCTACATCGGGCAGCTCACGCTGCTCAGCGCCGACAGCGCGCCGCCCGTCGATCGCCCCAATCTTTCGAAGGACTATTTGGCCGGCACCGCGCCAGAAGAGTGGATTCCGCTGCGCCCTCCCGAGTTTTTCGCGTCGCAGAAGATCGAGCTTACGCTCGGAGCGCACGTCACCAGCATCGACGTGGAGGGCAAGCGCGTGCTCACGGCCGACGGCAAAGCCTACGAGTACACGATGCTCTTGCTGGCAACGGGCGCCGACCCCGTGCGGCTCAGCATTCCCGGCGCAGGGCTCCCGCACGTCCACTACCTGCGCACGCTCGACGACAGCCGCGCCATCATCGAAAAACTCGGTTCTGCCAAGCGCGCCGTGGTGCTCGGCTCCGGCTTCATCGGGCTCGAGGCCGCCGCGTCGCTGAAAAAGCGCGGGCTCGACGTGCACGTGGTGTCGCCCGACGCGCGCCCGCTGGAAAAAGTCTTGGGCCCCGAGCTGGGCGACTTCGTGCGCGCGCTGCACGAGCAAAACGGCGTGGTCTTTCACCTCGGCAAACAAGCGCAAAGCATCGCTGAAAGCGGCGTCACGCTGTCGGACGGCAGCAGGCTCGAGGCCGACCTGGTGATCGTCGGCATCGGCGTCCGGCCGTCGCTCTCGCTGGCCGAAGGCGCCGGGCTCAGCGTCGAGCGCGGCGTGGTGGTCGACAAATACCTGGAAACGAGCGTGCCCGGCATCTTCGCGGCCGGCGACATCGCGCGCTGGCCCGATCCGCATACGGGCCAGCAAATTCGGGTCGAGCACTGGGCCGTCGCCCAGCGCCAAGGTCAAGTCGCGGCGCGCAACATGCTCGGCCAGCGCGTTGCTGGCGACTTCGTGCCCTTCTTTTGGAGCGCTCACTACGACGTCTCGCTCTCCTACGTCGGCCACGCCGAAAAATGGGATCGCATCGACATCGAGGGCAGCCTCGAAAAGCGCGACGCCAAGCTCACCTATTCACTCGCCGGCAAAAAGCTCGCCGTCGTCACGTTGAATCGCGACCTCGAAAGCCTACGCGCCGAGCTCGAGCTCTAAGTCTCTCGGCGCCGCTGAAGTGCAGCGTGAGGACCCAGATTTTTTACAGGAAGATCGGAAGGGCAGAAGGGGGAGTAGGTGGGAGCCACGACGCAACGGCTGTTGCGCCGCTTCCCCGCGTTTGCGTAACGAATTGCGCGCAGCTCGACGCGAGTGTCGATACCGTTCTGCGCCCATGCAGGCCTTCTGTCCTTCTGATCTTCCTGTGAAAAAATCCGAGTCGTGACGGCGCTGGGGCCACGTCGCCGTAAGACGTTACTGAGCTTTTTTCGCGCGGGTCTTTTTGGCGGGGGCTTCTTCCACCACGGGCTCGGCTTTTTTGGGGCCGGCGAGGGGGCCGCCTTTTTCTTGCACGTCGGCCAGGCTCTTTTTGAGGGCCTCGAACAGGTCGATGATTTGAGCTTTGGGGGCTTCGGGCGCGATGGTGATCTCTTGGCCGGCGACTTTTTGGTCGACGGCTGACTTCACGCGCTCGCTGAACGAGTCGACGTACTTGCTGGCGTCGAACGAGTCGGTGCCCAGCTCCTCGATCAGCTTTTCGGCCAGCTCGTGCTCTTTGTCGCTGAAGGTGAAGGTGGCGCCGGTATCAATCTCGCTGAACGCGCGCATCTCGTTGGCGTAGTACAACTGGTGAATCACCAGCCCGTCTTTGCCGTAGGGCCGCACCAGCACGACTTGCTCTTTGCCGCGCGCCGACCAGCGCCCGACGGCGACGCGACCCTTGGCGGTCATGGCCTCGCCCAGTAAGCGGTAGGCTTTGTCGCCACCCTTGTCCGGGCCCAAGTAGTAGCTCTTTTCGACCTGCAAGAAGTCGACGCTCGTGACCGGTACGAACTCGGTGATTTCGATCGAGCCGCCGCGCTCTGTTTCGAGCGCCTTCAGCTCCTCTTCCGTGAACTGCACGTACTGGCCCTTGGCGTACTCGTAGCCCTTGACCGTGTCCGAGCGCTCGACGATCTCGTTGTCGGTCGGGCAGTGGAACTGCATCTTGAGCCGACCGCCGCACTTCTTGTGCAGCATGTTGAAGCTCACCTGTTCGGACGAAGCCGAGGTGAAGAACTTGACCGGAATCGACACCAAACCGAAGGAAATGGTGCCCGAAAGCACAGCGCGAGCAGGCATGGCGCTATGCTAGCGGAAGGAGCGCTGATTGAAGAAAACTTCGGGTCATTCTCCTTCGCCAGGCGGCGCTCGCGACCCGAACGAGCTCGAGCGTTATCGAAGTAAACGCGACCCGGCTCAAACTACCGAGCCGTTCAGTGCTGAACGCAAAGGCAGCACGCGAGCCACGCGCGCCGGCCGCTTCGTGGTGCACCTGCATCAAGCCCGCCGCGAGCACTACGACCTGCGCATCGAATGCTCCGGCACGCTGCAAAGCTTCGCGGTGCCGCGCGGCCCGAGCCTCAAGGCGCTCGACAAGCGGCTGGCGGTGCACACCGAAAATCATCCGCTCGAGTATCTCGACTTCGAGGCCGTGATCCCCGAGGGCAACTATGGCGCCGGCTCGATGATCGTCTGGGACACCGGGCGCATTCGCTACCTCGAGACGTCGGCCGAAGAAGGGCTCGAGCGCGGTGACCTGAAGTTCGAGCTGTCCGGCTTCAAGCTGCGCGGCACCTTTGCCCTGATTCGCACCAGCGGGCGCGGCAGCAAAAAGCTCGAAGTGGGCGAGGGTCACCAAACCGAGTGGCTGCTGATCAAGAAGCAAGACCTGTACAGCACCGACGAAGACGTGATCGCGAAAGATCCGCGCGGCGTGCTGTCGGGCCTGACCGGCGTAGAGAACTTCAATAAGGCCGCGCTGGCGACGGAGCTGGCCGCGCTGGTTGCGTCCGCTCCGCAAAAAGCACTGACGGCGAACGGCCTCACCCCGATGTTGTGCGCGCTGGAGGGCGCAAACCTCACGGATCCGGAGCGCCTGTACGAGCTGAAGCTGGACGGCGTGCGTATCGTGGCTGAAAAGCGCGGGGCGCAGGTGGCCTTGCGCTACCGAAACGGGCGCGCCGCCACCGCCAGCTACGGCGAGATCGCGCGCGCCTTGTCGCTCTTGCCGATCGAAGACGCGCTGCTCGACGGTGAGATCGTGACCTTCGACGCTGAAGGCAAACCCAGCTTCGAACGGCTGGCGCCGCGCATCCACGCGCAAAGGCCGCTGGACATCGAGCACGCGCGCGCGAGCATACCGGTGGTCTATTTGGTATTCGATTTGCTTGCGCTCGCCGGCCGCGACCTCACGGCGCTGCCGCTCGTCGAGCGCAAGCGCATCTTGTCGCAATTGGTGCGGGGGCGCGGCTTGGTGCGCGTGCTCGATCACATCGAAGACGACGGCTCGGCGCTCTACGACTTTTGCCGTCGCGAACGGCTGGAAGGCGTGGTCGCCAAGAAGAAGCAGTCGCCGTACCGCGTGGGTCCGCGGCGCACCACGGACTGGGTCAAGATCAAGTGCGAACGTGACGACGATTTCGTGGTCATGGGCTACGTCGAAGGTCAGGGCACGCGCAAGAGCTTGGGCGCGCTGTGCATCGGCGCGTACGTGCAAGGCGAGCTCGAATACCGGGGCCGCGTCGGCAGCGGCCTTTCGGATGCCACGATTCGCCTGCTGCTCGCGGAGCTGCCGGCGCTCGAGCAGCCGACCTATCCGGGCCGCGGCGAGCCGCCACCGGACCCAGGCAGCGAGCACGCCCGCTGGCTGAAGCCACAGCTGGTCGTGCAGGTGCGCTACCACGGCTTCACCGAAGAGGGTCGTCTGCGCGCGCCGGTGTTTTTGGGGCTGCGCCCGGACGTCGACCCCGAGTCGTGCCACGCCTCGCCACCCGCGGCCGTGACCGAGCCTGAGCCGGAAGCGGGCGCGACGCTCGGCACCGGGCGCGTGCGTGTCACCAACCCGGACAAAGTGTTCTGGCCGGAATCGGGCTTCACCAAGGGCGACCTGTGTCGGTACTACGCCAGCATCGCGCAGCGGATGTTGCCGTTTCTGCGCGGGCGCCCGCTTGTGCTGGTCCGGCACCCCGACGGCATCGCTGGCAAGAGCTTCTATCAGTGGAACGTGCCGGAGGGCACGCCGAGCTGGATGCGCAGCCTCGACATTTCTGACACCGACGAGGTCGATCGCTCGCCCAAGAACGTATTTTTGGTCGATGACGACGACGGTCTCGTCTACCTGGCGAACCTGGGCTGCATCCCGCTGCACGTTTTGGCGTGCCGCGAGCAGTCACTCGGCACCTGCGACTTCGTAACGATTGATTTCGACTTGGGGGCGCGGCCTTTCTCCGACGCGGTCAAGCTCGGCCTTACGCTGCGCGAGGTGCTCGACGACGCGGGCCTGCCAGGTTTCCCCAAGACTTCGGGGCAGCGCGGCCTGCACGTGCTGGTGCCGCTGGGCGACGGCTTGCCGTTCGAGGCCGCCAAGCTGCTGGTCGAGCTGCTCGGCAGGATCGTCACGGCGCGCCATGCTCAAATTGCGACCATGGAGCGCAAGCTCGACAAGCGCGGCGATCGCGTCTACGTCGATACGGGTCAAACTGGCACGTCGCGCACCATCGTGGCGCCGTACTCGGTGCGCGCGCATCCCGGCGCCACCGTTTCGACACCGCTAGCTTGGGAAGAGCTGCACGCCGGCCTCGATCCAGCGCGGTTTACCATCGTAAGCGTCCCGATCCGCGCCGCCGAGATCGACGACCCATGGCTGCGCTTCGCCGAGGCGAAACCGAACGTGGCGAGCGCGCTCGCCAAGCTCGAGCGCTGGGTACGAGTCTAGACGCGGCGCGGTAATGTCGATGTAGGTCGTAGTAAGAATTCCAACGGCGTGGAGCTTGCACGATCAGCTGGCATGAGCAGCTCGTCCGTCGTTTGCGTTGACTGCGGTGATTCGTCGGAGGCCGTCGAGTGGGGCTTCGTGCTACTCGCTCGCCACGGCTGGTCGGCGCAATTGGGCGAGGCCGGCAGCGACCCCGAGTGGCGCTGCCCCGCTTGCAACCTGCGCCTGGCCGAGTCCGAACCCTGGGAGCAAAAAGGCGACGATGACGATGACGAGCGGCAGCGAGGGCGCCGCCTGCGCGTGTTGCTCGTCGATGACCAGGTGCTGGTGCTCCGCGCTACCGCTAGCATGCTACGGGAGCTCGACGTCGTCACGGCCGGCAGCGCTGCCGAGGCGCTCGGGAGGCTCGCCGAGGGCAGTCATTTCGACGCTGTAGTTTCGGATGTCTCGATGCCGGGCATGAGCGGCCCGGAGCTATTCGTGCGCATTCGTGAGCGCTACCCCTCCTTGGCCGAGCGGGTGCTGCTACTCAGCGGCGACAGCTACGGCGCGTCATTGCTGTGCACTGCCGTGGCGCGTCGAGAAGGCATCGTCACCATGCCTCGCATTCTCGACAAGCCCGTGCCGCGGGACGAGCTGGTGCGAGCCGTCGAGACCATCGCACAGCGGCAGCTGCCGCGCTCTGGGACGTTTGTCATCGGCGAGCCTGCAGTGGCTGGGCGGCGTACGAACGCCAAATGAGCACGCCCGTTTGTGCCTCGCCGGTGCGTTTTTGTCACGCAACTCCCCACGCCTCAATCGACTCGTTGCACGGCCTTGAGGAACTCGTCGGGCGACACGAAGTCGTTGAAGCGCGCGGCCTCGCTACCGTGTGAGTCGAACAAGACTACCGTGGGCAGGCCGACGACTTTGAAGCGCGCCAACATGGCCTCGACCTTCGGGTCGTCGTTGTTGGTGGCGTCGACCTTCACGGCCACGAAGCGCTCGAGCTCGAGACCTACGCGCGGCTCCGAGAACGTCTTCTTGTCTAGCTCTTTGCAGGCGCCGCACCAGGCCGCCGTAAAGTCGACGACCAGCGGCCGTTTGTCGGTTTTGGCACGGGCTAGGGCCCCGTCGATGTCTTTGCGCTCCCAGCTCAGCGCTTCTTTCGGCTTGATGATGCCCAAGATGGCGAAGAGCGCGCCGGCGCTGACTAGGGCAATGCCGGTCCCTTTGCCGACTTTCACGCCCACACCGGGCTCGCCGAACTCGCGATGGACGGCTCCGAGCAGCAGCCCGATGAGCACGCAAGCCAGCGCGCCGCCGATGAACGCCTTCGACACCGAGACGAAGCCGTTGGCGAAACCGAACGAGTTGTTCAAGAAATAGAGGGCCACGACGACCAGCACGATGCCGAGGATGCTCTTGACGTGCACCATCCAGTGCCCGCTCTTGGGTAGCTGCACCGCGAAGGCGCCGACGACGAAGAAAGGCGCGCCTAAACCGAGCGAAAACGCGCCCATGGCCAGCGCACCCAGGGCGGCGCTCTGCGTGCTGGCGATCCACGCCAAAATGCCGGTCAGCACCGGGCCGGTGCAGGGCGCCGCGATCAGCCCGCACACGAGGCCCAGCAGAAACGCGCCTTTGTAGCCAATGCCGCCCATCTCGGCGAGCTTGTTGTTGAGCGATGACGGCAACGTGAGCTCGAAGGCGCCGAACATGGACGCGGCCATGAGTAAGAACACGCTGGCGATGCCGGCCACGACCCAGCGGTTTTGCAGAACGGCGCTGAAGAAGCTGCCGGTCATGCCCGCCACCACACCCATGGGCACGAACATGCCGCAGATGCCGAGCACGAAGGCCAGCGAGAGCAGCACGCCTTCGGAGCGGCTTTTGGCTTGCTTGGCGCCGAACACGCTAACGGTGACCGCGACCATCGGGTAGACGCACGGGGTGAGGCTCACCGCTAGCCCGCCGACCAGCGCCGCCAGGGCGGCATAGGCCGGCCCTTTTGCCAGCGCGCGCGTGAACGCATCGTTAGGAGCGGCCCACGCGGCTTGGGGCAGCAGCAGCAGCCCGAGCGCGATCAAAACCGGCGACAACCTACGAATCCGCGATAGCACGCCGGAACCTTACCTGAGCTTCTGCGAAGCGCGACGTACCAGGCGCCGCGCCCGCGCGATTTCACCAGAAAGAGAGACTTGCAGCGCCACGCGCCCGCCGGTGACGCGCTCGAGGAAGGCGCGCAGGTAGCGCACCGTCCCGGCGTAGTCTTCGAGCGCGAAGCACAGCTCGCCCAGCACGAACTGCCCGTAGCCCTGGCCGCACGGAGCGTCGGACAGACGCTCGCGCAACTCTGCCAGGTCGGGCACGGCCTCGCCGGCGGCGAGCTGCGCCAAGCCTAGACCCGCCAGGTACAGCGGTTTGTCGGTCGTTCCCCAGCGTGCGGCCCGAGATAGCGCGCCGCATGCGTCCGTGTAGCGGCCTTCGAGGTAGAGCACGCTGCCGAGCGTCCAAAGGTGGAAGGCGCGCCGGGCCGGCGGGCTCACGCGGCTACCGATGCGCAGGTGATCGATGGCCCTTTCGCGGTCGCCGAGGCCCAGGCAGGCGCGCGCGGCGTCTTGTCGGGCCACGTCGGGCATGACGCTGGTGGCCAGCATTTGCTCAGCGGTGGCGAGCGCCTCCGCAAAGCGCCGCCCTTCCATATGCGACAGATAGAGCTGGCGGAGCAGGAGCACCCGCGTCGTGTGGTCGAGCGGCGCGCCGTACGCGAGACCCCGTTCGGCGTATTTGGCTCGCGTGACCGAGGTGCGCGCCAGCGTCGCCTTGCGCAGGAGAAGCTCCGGCGTGACGGTTACGGCTACGGCGGGGCGCCTCTGCGGCATTGCCCCTGAATTTAGCAGCACCTGTACAGGCGTCCAGATTTAGGCAGCCCTAGCTTGCCAAAGTGCGGGAAGCGGACCAAAAGCTCGGGGCTCATGAAGCTTCCGTTCGTGCTGTTCGGGCTGCTGCTCCTCGGTTGCGGTCACCCAGCGACCGAAAAAGAGTGCGAAGAGATCGCCGATCGGGTGACCGAGCTGGAGCTTTCGAGCAGCCCGGTCGGGCGCGATCCCGACACCGCCAAAGAGCAGCTCGAGCGAACGCGCACCTGGGTGAAAGAGTCGCAGCTCAAGTCGTGCGTCGGACGCCGCATCACCGACGCCGCCATGCAGTGCGTGCGCTCCGCCAAAAAATCGACGGAGATAACGGACCACTGCTTCCGATGACGCGCCCGGGCGCGCTCGGCGCGGCGCTGCTGCTGCTCAGCACCGGCTGCGGCAAGCGGCTCGACGCGAACGAATGCCACGCGCTGCTCGACCACTACGTCGAGCTCTTGCTGCGCGACGACCGCCCCTCATCGAGCGCCGGCGAAGTCTTGCGCTTGCAGCAAGAGGCCCGCAAAAAAGCCGAGCACGATCCCGCCTTCCTCGAATGCCGCGCCAAGGTCTCGCGCAAAAACTTCGACTGCGCCATGGAAGCGCAAGATGCGAATCGATTGGAGCAGTGTCTGCTCTAGGGTGGTGAGGCCCGCGCGACTACTCACAGTTCTCGCACTCGCTTTCGCCGCTGATGTCGAGGGTGTACTCGTGCTGCCCGGTCAGTGGCAAGGGCGTGGCGGCGGCGTAGTCGGCGACGGACACGACCACGTTTCCGCGCGCGTTGAACTGCAGCTCGTAGCGGCCCGCCGTATCCGTGCGCGTGGCGACGCCGTAAGACACCACGCGCACGTCGGCTGCTGGCGCGTCGTTCCAGCGCACGCTGCCGTGTACGGTGACGCGCTCGAGAGGCGGCGGCGCGTCAGCGGGTCGAAAAATTCCGATCAGGTGGGGCGCTGTGAAGGCGGGGTTCGTCAGCGCCAGCCGCGGCAACCCGCCCGGCTCGTCGAATGCCAGCGGTTCCCCGCCAGGCAGCCCGAAGTGCCAAACCAAGGCGCCTTGCTGATCGAAGATCAGCGCCTGCTGATCACTCACGACGAGCAGGTGGTCCCGGAGCGGCCATTGCTGGGCTCCGTTGGACGTTTCAATCGACGCGCTCGTCCACAGTAGTCGGCAGGTTTGCGGCTCGAAGCCAGCGTAGCGAATCGACCCCGCTTGCTCGGCTGCGTGCATCGCAACAACCAGCGTTTTGCCGACCAACAAGGCATCAGAGGGCAGGCTCGACGCGGGCAGGCTGCAGCGCTCTTCGCCGCTGCGCATTTCGAGCAGCGTGAGCTCTCCTGCGCGGAGAGTCACTCCCAGCGCATCGCCCAGGATGCGCGGGCCGAACGAGGCAGCGACGCCGAAGGGCGCCGGCACCAGCCAAGCGCGCTGGCCGCTCCTTGCCTCGCGCGCCTCGTAGCCGTCACGGTCATGCACGTAGACCATGCCGCGTCCAAGCGCCGGTCGCTCGCTGGCGGCGCCGAGCCAGGGCGCGTGCCACAGCTCGGCGCCGCTCGAGCGATCGAGCAGCAGTAGCTCGGTCGTGCCGCTGTACAAGATTACGGCCAGCTCGGTCTCGGTCGCACTGACTGCGTTCACGCTCGAGGACGTGGGCGGCATGAAGCGCGGAAACGTCGGACCGGCTGGCGCGGCGAGCGGCACCCGAAACCGCTCGCTGCCGTCGGTCAAGCTCGTGCCGATCAGCACGCTCTCGAAGGCCTTCAGCGCCAGTCCGAATGCGTAGACGTCGGCCACCTGCACCATCAGGCTACCCAGACTGCGCTCGGGCCCGGGTCGGTCCAGCCCGAACAACCTGACGCCATCGGCATCGCGCAGCCACCATTTGTCGCCGGCGTCGGCGAACGCGACCAAACGCGCGCCGTAGCTCGGCATGTCGCGTTGCTCTGCCAACGTCAAGCGCGCGAACGGATCTGGTTTCGTCAGCGCGAGCGGCGCGGTTGGTGCGGCAGGCTCGGCCGCGTGCAGGAGCGGCACGGCGGCAGGAGCACCCGAAGCTGAACGCCCACACGCCGCGCACAGCAGCAGGGCAAGGCTCGCGCGCGTAGGCTGTCGTCGCAACAAGGGCAGCCGAGTTTAGGCGCGAAGGTCGAAAAGTGTAAGACCGCCCGGCGCGCCGTTCGGCGAATGGCGCGACTCCCTGAGCCAAACACGCTACACAGCGCCACATGACCATGGCGCACCGGGCCTTCGCTTTCGACTACGCTGCATTCAACGCCGAGCTTGGGCCGGTGCTGCTCGGCGCGCTCGAAGCGGGCGACGGCGCGGCCGTCCTCGAGTGGATCGAGGCGAACCTACGCGACTTGGTCGAGCCGGAGTCCGGTGATCCGCTGCCGAAAAACTGGCAGGCGCTGCTCGAAGAAGGCGACGTGCACGAGCTCGGGGACTTTGCGCTGACCAAGTACTACGACGGCGATCTCGACATTGGCCTCGACGTCGAATGGCAGAAAATCGGAGATTTGCTCGAAAAGTCGGGGCTCGATCGCGCGCCGGTGCTCGGCACGCCGCTGGGCCCGCCGGGCGCAGCGTTCGATCCGGGTCGGCAAGGCTCGTACTTTCAAAGCGCCGCCGAAGTGAGTGGCGCGCTCGAACCCCTTCAAGCCCTACTGCAAGCGCAACCGGCGCTGGCCACCGACCTTTTGCCCCTTCAAGGCATGCTTCAGCAGGCCGTTCGCCACGGTCGCGGCTTGTACGTGACGTTCTGAGTGCTAGCGGCGGTTGTCGTTCGGTCCGGTTTTCGATCGACGGTCCGGCGCGCCGGCGATGTAAAGCGTTAGCAGCTCGCGAAGCTCGCGCAGGAGCCCGAGGCGCTCGCGCCGATCTTCCTCGACGAGCAGAGGGACCTGCTTGAGCATCTGGACGATGACAGTGGCCATGGCGCGAGACCTCCGAACCGAGAGCGATGGGTTCACCGCCTGCAGCGCCAGGGCGATGTGCTGCTTGGTCGAGTCGCCGAAACGCGCGCGCGCTCCGGCCGCGCCGACTGCCTCGGAGACGGCGAGCACCGCCTCCCGCTCCGGGCGCAGCTCGAGCCGCCGCGCGATCAGCGTGCGCGCGAACGTCCGGGGCGTCATCGTCGCGGCCGCGGTCACGAGCTCGGTCAAGCTCAGCTGCATGAACTCGCCGTAGCGTTGTAGCAACGCCGCAGCGAGGGCCTCCTTCGACGGGAAGAACTGATATAGCGAGCCAATCGCGGCCCCGGCGCGCGCCGCGATCTCGGTCATCGTGGCCTCCTTGTAACCCTTCGCCGCGAAGGTCTGCGCGGCCGAGTCGAGGAGTGCCGCGACGCGAATTTCGCCACGACGCCGGCGCGGCCGCCGAGCTGGCGCGCTATGTGAGGGTGTCCTCGTGTTGCGCTTGACTTTCATGAGGCTATCCTCACAATACCGGACCGAGCCCGAAGCCGGAAAAGAAAGCTCTGATGCCGCACTTAGCCGATGTCGCCTGGTGGTATGCCCTGCTACGAGCCGTCATGTTGACCGCGGGTACGGTGCCGTGGGCTCTGAGCAAGCAACGGCGTGCGGACATCGCGGAGTCCGAACGGTCACTACTCTGGATGGTCGTGAGCCGGACCCTGCTCTTGGCCCTCGGCATGCTCGCGCTGTGGGTCACGAAGCAGCGCGAGGCGCTGGCATGGACGTTGATGGCTGACGCGTCGCTGCAACTGTTCGATGCGCTCGTCGCCGTCTACCGGCGCAAGCACGCACTCGCCGCGTTGCCCGCCGTCGTGTGCCTGCTGGGCGGCTTGGCAGGCATCGCTCTCATGCGCTGAGCGCGCGTTTGCGCGCAAGAAACCAGCGGGGCAACCCGACAGGAACCCTCTCGACGCCGATTGTGCTAATTCTGGAGATTCGACGGGATGGCCTCAGCCTAGGGAGAGTGCATGAAGTCCCTCAACGTTCTCGTTTCCTCCGGATTGGTGCTCTGGATCGGCACGTATGCCTGCTCGAGCGAGGACTCGAGCTCGAAGGCTTGTGGCGGAACGAGCAGTCGTTGCGGCGGCGGCGGCGAGGCCGGTGGCGACGGCGGATCGAAGATGCAGGGTGGATCGAATTCGGATGAGGGGGGTAACGACGCCGCCGGGCAAGCTGCCAGCGGCAACAGCTCTGGGACGTCGAGCACGCTCGGCGGAGCGGGCAGTTCCGGCGCTTCCGCTTCCGCCGGTGCTGGTGGCGTCATCTCAGGCGGCGCCGGCGGCTTGGCGCCGAGCGCCGGTGCTGGAGCGGACGCGGGAGCAGCTGGCGTTGCCGGCGAGAGCGACGGTGGCGGCCACACTTCACCGCCGGGCTGTCCTATTGAGCTGTACGCCGACGGCGACGTTTGGGACAAGACCTACGATTTTCAATCGTACTTGGTCCCGCTCACCGTCGGTCCAAACGGACGTCTGCACGCTGGGTTCCACCGCGGCTACTCCTTCTCTGACGACGACGGCAAGACGTGGACGACCAAAGATCTCTCGGCGCAGATCTCGCTTCAACGACACTGGCCACAGCCGGCGGTCAGCGCCGACGGCAATTCCGTTTGGCTCTACGTTGCCGGCCAGGGCACGCTCCAGAGCCTCGATGCCGGCAAGAGCTTTGCGTTCGTATCCGCCCTGTCGGGCATGTCCGCGTTCGACAGAGGCTGGGTGACCGTCTCGCCGTATCACGCGCAACACGTCCTAGCCTACGCAGTGCGCGAAGACACCTCGGGCAGCTTGGTTGGCACCCTGTATCGCTCGATAGACGGCGGTACCAACTGGGCCAATCTCGATAGCGCGATCGCGACGGCCGGCGCGAACGGCGCGCTTTCGGCCGCGTTCGACCCGGCTACGCCGGACCATTTCTGGATTGCCGACATGCCCGAGGGCGTATTCGAAACGAGCAATGGTGGGGTAGCGTTCGCTTCCGTCGCAGGCTCGACGCACGACTATATCAGCGGCGTAACGCGGAGCTTCGACGGCACCGACTTTCGGCTAGTGGTCACGGGTTCGTGCTCCGCGCCCAGCTCGACCGTGATTGGGCAGAACGTGTGGCAAGCCTCGACCGGAGACTCGCCACATTGTTGTCCATGGCCCGCACTAGTGGCTGACCCATTCGAGCCCGCTGCCGCAGTCGCCTATCAATGCCACGATTCCGGCTCAGACAACCTGCGCTACAGCACCGATGGCGGCGTCAACCTGACCTTGTCCGGTTGGCCAAGCTCACTCGACACTGCCACCCAGCACATGCAGTCGGCGCATGTCGATCCGTACCACCGTCGGACCTTCTACGCGACGCACGACAATCAGTGGACGATTCTCAAGTCGACGGACGGTGGGATGACCTGGGCCGCGGTTGGTTGGTTGCCCGGACATGGCTGTTAGCGCCGCCGGCGGCTCTGCCGCGTTCGCCTTTGCCAACAAGCGCAGTTAACGACTAACGGCGCTTCATCGAGCCTGGCGACGCGCACCCACGCTTACTACGGCTCGATTTCTGCGGGTGCGTTGCCTTGCGTCGGCTTGGGTGCTGGCGCGCCTTCATCGTCGCCGCCGCGTTTGGCGACCGGCTTGGGTGCCGATTTCGGCGTGGGCGTGGGTGGGGCGGCGGGGCCCGGCGGCTTGGGCGAGGGGTGCGCGGGCGCGTGCTTGTTGCCGAGCTTGCTCTGCTCTTCGGTGGGCGGGGGTGGAGCGGCTGCGGTTTTGCCGAGGCTGGCGTCGGTGGTAGCGGCGCCGGCGATCAGCGTGAGTAGCTTGGCACAGGTTTCGACGATCTCTTGCGCGCGCGACTGCATCAGGGTGATGACCTTCTGGCCGTCGTCGAGATTCTTGTGCACCTCGCTTCGCTTCCAGGGGCCGTCGGTACGAAACGCGGAGGCGATGCTGCCGTCGAGCGCGATGCCATTCACGCTGAGCTTTTGTAGCTCGGTCTGGGCGGCCAACATGCGGTTGCGTGAGCGCAAAAGACGCGTCGCTTGCTCGGGCAAGACCGTGCGAAGCGGGGTCGAAGTCGAGGTTTCGGAGGCGTAAAGGGTGGCAGAGGCGTCGACGTTTTGCGAAGGCTCGGGTACCTCGAGCCGGAGCCGGAGGCCTTGGCTCGCCAGCTTCTTCAGCTCCTGCGTCAGCCGCTCTTTGAGGCTGTCGTCTGAGGCGTCGGGCGTGAGGTTCAGCGTTTGGGTAAGGTTCTTACGCGCGTCGGCAGGTTCGTTCGGAGCCGCCAGCAGCTCGACCTGCTTGTCGTGCAGCTCGATGAAGAAGCTGTCGAACTCCGGCTTGCCGGCGGCGTAGTACTCGCCGCGTGCGACGTCGCTCGGACCGTTCGGTGTGAGGAGCGAGCAGCCAGCCGTCAAAGCCAGCGCGAGTGAGAGAGCGGCCTTCAATGACACGATAGAGCGACTCCCCACAGCTCGTCGTGGCCGGCCGTGGTTTGAATGAAGAACGAAACGGTGGCTTTGGCGGTGGTGACGATGGTGCCCTGGCCGGCGTTGGCGCCCTTGGCCGAGACGAGTAGCGGCTCGCTCAGCGGCTTGAGCTCACTGTCGAACAGCCGCACGTGCACTTGGTACTGACCGACGTTGCCGTCAGTCCATTGCACGAGGTAGCGCTGGCCCGGCAGCGCAGCCAGCGAAGGCGCGATGGCACCGCCGCCCTCCGTGGGCAGCTCGAGCAGGCGCGCCGGGCCGGCGAGCTTGCCAGGCGCCGCCGCCGCGACGTAGATGCGATAAGCCTCGGATTTGTCGGCGCGCGCCGGGAACATCACCAGCGCTTGCTCAGCGAATACTGCGACGTTCGGGGTACCAAGACTCTTGGGCGCGCCTTCGACCGCGCTCGGCTCGGCCGCAGCTGAGCCGTCCGGTCGTACCCAGCCGGCCATGATTTGGCCCTCGGTGCCGCCCTGGCGAAACGCGACGAAGTGACCGCTCGCAAGCGTGGCCACGCGCGGCGGCGTGACACGCACGCCGGCCGCTAGCGGCCAGACGACGCCCGTGGCGCCGTCGGCGCCGCGCCGCAAAATTCCGGAGGGCCCCACACCCAACTGCAGGCTCGGGCCGAGCGTTTGCCCAAACGCGAAGTCCGGGCCTGCGCGATCGACGAGCAGCGGATCGCTCGCCGTGACGTGGCTCACGTCGCCGCTGCCAGCCTGCGCGTCGAGCTTACGCTTGGGCTCACCGGCGATAGGATCGTAGATCCAGCCGACGGCGCTGTCTTTGGCATCTGCGATGCCGAGCGCGATGCTGCCGTCGTCTTGCGCGAGCGCGCTGATCGGCACGCTGCGTTCGATGCTGGACAGGCGGCTCGGCGGCGGAGAAAGCAGGCAGCCAGGCGGCGTCGGTGCGGCGCTGGCAGGCGGCGCGACGTTGCGATTGGCGCTGGCTTCCGAGCGCCGAAAAATCATCACCACCAGCGCCCCGGCCGCCATCAGCAGCAGACCGCCAAGTACCAGCACGCCGATACGCATGCGCGAGAGTGAGTCGCGCCGCACGGTGACCAGCGACGACTGCTTGGGCCTGCGCTCCAGTGGCTCGTCGGCGATGAACAGGCCCGGCGCCGGAACGGCACTGGTCGTTGACGGCCGCGTGCCACCTTCGGAAATCCGCGTTTGCTCGATCAGCGCGGCTTGCGTCGCCTTCTTCGAGGCGCTGCTGGCCATGTCGAGCGTCGAATCGAGCGTCGTTTCGCCGGCGGGCTTGCTTTGAAATGGCGGCGCTGTGCCGGCGCTCACGACGGTGGCGCTCTCGAAGCTCCGCGCCGGTTCGGCGCGGCGCGCTGGCTCGACCCGAGGCTGCGGCGTCTTCGGCGAAGGCGGCAAGTCGCCGGCGAGCGGCGTGAAGGGCACGTCGCCGCCCGGGCCAGGCGTGCCGTACAAAGGCCGGTCTAGCTCCGAATCGCGATCGAGCCCCATGGCATCGAGTGACGGAGTCGGTAAGGGCAGGGCGCGCGGCGGAGGTGGAACGGCGCCGGGTGGCCGGAGCGTGGCGGTCGCGGTGGCGCCCTCCAAATCTCCGAGTGTCGGTAGTGGCGCGCGCGCGCCGCGCACGGCGGCTGGCGCAGGTGCCGTGGGAGGTTTGTGCGTGCCGAGCACGCCGAAGCTGGACGGAGCCAGCGTGTCGCGCGCTGGTTCGCGCGTGAGCCCGACGTTGGCGTTGGCTGTGGGTGAAGGCGGTGGGATGACGACTGCGGCAGCGGGCAGGGGCGCGGTGCCGGTGCCTTTGCGCTCGGCCGTCGGCGTTGCGGCCGTGGGCTTGGCGGTCGTAGGCGCGGGGCTGGTGACTGCCGCAGTGGGCGCAGCGGGCGCCATGCCCGCGATGCCCGCAGGCTTGGTTGAGCGGATGGGCGGAGGTGGCGGCCCAACCGACTTGCGCGCGCCACCCTGCGCCGACGGTTGGCCAGCGGCTTGCGGCGACGGGACGGGCGCCTTGGAGGTCTCCGGCGCGCTTGCGGGGCGCGGCGCTTGCCGTGGTGGTTTCGGGGACTCGGTCAACAGACGACTCCGCGCGCTTCGGCGAGTATGGCACCCGGTGCGCGCACGTCCCGAACACTACAAGGAAATCAGCGACTGTGCCTAGCCGGGCACCGCCCGCGCCAACGCCACCACAGCGGCCAGCTGAACCCCTCCGGCTGCCAGGGCTTGCGCACACGCACGCACCGTGGAGCCAGTGGTCACCACGTCGTCGACCAGCACCACCCGCTCGGGCAACCACTTTCGCAGCGCGAAGGCGCCGGCGGCGTTCGTCAGCCGCTCGCTTCGCGCCTTACCCACCTGACGTTCGGTTTCGCGCGCCCGTACGAGCAAGCGCGGCTGACAACCGAGGCCGCTCGTGGTGGCGAGCTCTTGGGCCAGCAGCGCCGCTTGGTTGTAGCCGCGCGTGGCGAGCCGTCGCCGATGTAGCGGTACCGGCACCAGCAGCGCTCCGGGCGTCAGCTGCAGCTCTCGCAGGCGTGGCTCGAGGAGTCGCGCCAGCCGGCGCGATAGCTCCGGTCGCCCCTCGTACTTGAGGCGGACGATGGCCGTCGAAAGTGGCGGCGCATATTTCCCCGCCACCGCCAGCGGCACGCCCTCGAGCCAAGGCTCTCCGTCCGCTGGCTCGACGGTGCCGCACGCCGCACAGAACACCGCCGTCGAAGGCGCATCACAAGCTGCACAACACGGCGGCGCCAAAGCGTCCAACAGGCCCGAAAACGTGCGCGCGAGAAGCCCCATGCAAGCTCATCGGTCGCGCCAGAGCGGAGTTGCGAAAAATTTGCAGGTGACGCCGAGCTCTGAAGCTTGTCGCTTGACATTTAAGATATAACTTAATAATATGGGTCCTCAGCAACGGAGCCAAATCATGCGCAAACTGCGAGTCTTCGAGTCGATTTCGGTCGATGGGTTTTTCACGGGTCCTGGCGACGACATGAGCTTCGCTCACGCGGCTCGTGACGACGCCGAGTTCGCTGAATGGGTGAGCAACAACGCCAGCGGCGGCGGCGAGTTGGTGTTCGGTCGCAAGACGTACCAAATGATGGAAGCGTTTTGGCCGACGCCTGTGGCCGCTCGACAAATGCCACGCGTCGCGGCGGGTATGAACGCCGCGAAGAAGTACGTGGCCTCGCGCAGCCTCGAGCCCACGTGGAACAATACGCAGCTGTTGCAGGGCGAGCTGGCACAGGCCGTGGCCGCGCTGAAACAGTCGCCCGGTCCCGACCTCACGTTGCTCGGCAGCGGTAGCGTCGCGGCGCAGCTGGGCGAGGCCGATCTGGTCGACGAGTACCAGTTCGTGATTGTGCCGGTGGCGCTCGGCGCCGGGCGCAGCGTATTCAGCAAGGCCAAGCAGCTACGGCTCTCGTCACAGCGCGCGTTTCGCTGCGGAAACTTGGTCGTGACCTATGACGTCTAGGGGCAGCGTCGCTTTCACGGCCGAGCACGCCACGCTCGAGTTTCGGCGCTCGTATGCGCACCCGCCAGAACGGGTGTGGGACGCCATTTCCACGCCCGAAGGTTTGAGCAGGTGGCTGCTCTGCTCGTACGCCCGCATCGACGGTCGGGTCGGCGGCGAAATCGAGCTGATTTCCGGCCCGGCGCGCTACCATTCGATCGGTAAGATCTTGGCTTGGCAACCGCCGCGTCTGCTCGAATACGAGTGGAACGTCGCAGCCGTGCCCGAGATGCCGCAGGGCGAGCGCGCGATCTTTCGTTACGAGCTTTCCGCTCGCGCCGACGGCACGGATCTGTACGTCTGCTATCGGCGCGTCACGCGTCAGACCGCGCGCGGCTTCTTGCCCGGCCTGCACGCCTTCCTCGATCGGCTCGAAGCGCAGCTGGCGGGTACGGCCTTGCCCGACTGGCTCGAGCGTTTCACAGAGCTTCGCGCCAGCTATCCAGAATGGAGTGCTGATGCGTCCCACCCAGGACAGTGACGTCTTTCATGCCATCGCCCACCCAGCCCGCCGCGCCATCCTGCTCAGTCTCAAGAGCGGCGAGCACGCCGCCAGCGACTTGGCGGAGCCGTTCCGCATGACGTTTGCCGCCATTTCGCAGCACCTGCGCGTGCTCGAGGAGGCGGAGCTGGTTTCGGTGCGTCGCGATGGCCGCCGTCGCCTGTATCGCCTCGAGCCCGCGCCGCTCGGCGACGTGCTGCGCTGGGTCGACGAATTCGCCGCCTACTTCGGCCAACGCCTCGACGCCCTCGGCCAGTACCTCGACGAGCAGCACCCCAAGCCGCGCACGCGACGTTAGGGGTCGAGCTCGAAGCTCAGGCAGCTACACTCGCTATGCCGAATCTGGCGGCTTCGATAGATTTCCGGACCTGCGGCGCCGCAGAAACTCTGCGCGCCCGCCGACGTAGCGCCTGCGGATGCCTCACTCGCCAAGTGCCAGACGCGCTTCTGCGTTATTTCGGGCGGGCGTGCTCACTTGCGGCGTGGCGCTAGCTTGCGGACGCACGGACCGAAATCGAAAAGACGAGCTCATGAGCTCGGGACGCGGTTCCGAATCTGGACGGGGTGGCTCTTCGAGCGGCGGAGGCGGCTCCGTAGCTCGCGCCGGTTCGCCTGAAGTCATCGCTGGTGGTAGCTCGAGCGCGGGCGGCATGCTCATCGGCGGTGGCGTGAATAGCGGCGGCACAGGTTCTGCCAGCGCGCCGGTCGGTGGCGAGGCGAGCGTCGACCCAGGTGACGGAGGGAGCGCGGGCGAGAGTGGGAAGACGGCTGCTGCCGGCCAGAGCGGGGCGGCGGGCGCTGCGGGCGCTGCGGGCGCCGCGGGTGCTGCGGGCGAAAGCGGCAACCCGATGGGCAATTGCTGCAGCGCACATGCGACAACCGGGTGTGACGACCCGGGGCTCACGAACTGTGTGTGTGGCGGCAACCTCTACCACGGAGGAGATCCGTTCTGTTGCACGAGCCAGTGGGACGACGAATGCGCCTACGATATCGATCTGTTCACGTGCGGGCACTGCCCGACTCCGTAGTCGTGGCGAGACCCAGCAGCTTGGTCATCGAAATCTCGTCCGCTGGCGTGAACGGCAGCTCGTCGAAGTCTTGGCTCTCGACCCAGCGAAACTGATGCACGTTCACGGCCTGGAGCTCGCCCTGGGTGATGCGGCAGTCGTAGAGGTGAAGCTCGACGCTGTAGTGCTCGTAGGCGTGTAAATCGGTGCTGATCAGCGCGCCGGGTTCGACTTCGACGCCCACGCGGTGCCTGATCTCGCGCTTGAGCGCTTCGAGATCGCTCTCGCCTGCCTCGACTTTGCCGCCCGGAAACTCCCAGAGCAGCGGCAGCACCGCCGTGGGACGGCGCTGCGTCACGAGATAGCGGCCATCTTGGGCGATGACGGCCGCTACGACGCGAATGGTTGGCGTCATCAGCTCGCGTATTAGGCGTCGATGCGGAACAGCTGTTGTCCCATCAGCAGAATGTCGGTGCCGCCTACGGCGCGCTCGGCGCGCAGGCGCACGAACGTGCCGTTCGAGCTGCCAACGTCGGTCAGGTAGACGCGACCGTCGGGGCCGCGGGCAATGCGGCAGTGCAGCCCGGAGACGTAGCCGTCTTCGGAGAACAAGATGTCGCCGCGCTCGCGACCGCAGTGCACGCCGCGCTCCGGAACTGGGAACGAATTGCCGGTGGTGTCGCGGCCGATCACCAGCGCCAGGCGGCCGATGTAGCCCTTGGCGGGGCTGCCGAAGCGCTCGACGCCGTCGGGCGACTTGCCCTGGCCTTTGAGCTCTTCGAAACGGATGATCTCTTGGCCGATGCGAAAGACGTCGCCGAACTCGAGCAAACATGGCTCGTTCGGGCGCACCTTCAGGTACACGCCGTTGAGTGAGCTTTCGTCTTTGATGAAGAGCTGGCCGCCGCGCTTGCTGAACGTGGCGTGACGCGGCGAGAGGTAGCTGTCGCCCGCGAAGATCGAACCCGTGTCGCGGCCGACGGAGACGATCGGCGCGTCGGGCATGCGGAAGGTGCCGGCTTCGCTGCCGTCAGCGCGCAGCGCTGTGAGAATGATGCCGGCGCCGCCAGCAACCGGTGCGGCCGCTGCAGCCGCCGGTACCGACGGGGACGCGCCGGCGAGCGCGCCGAGGTTGTAGCCGCACGAAGCGCAGAAGCGATTCCCCGCGTTGACGTGTCCGCACTGTGGGCAGGCGACACCGCCAGCCGCTGCGGGCGCGGGAGCGGGAGCTGGCTGCGATGCCGGGCGCGGTGCCGGGACGACCGCCGCGGTTTGGCCGAAGGCATTCGGCGCTGGCGCCGCTGCCGGAGCGGGTGCAGGCGCCGCAGGCGCGGCCATTGCTGGCACACCATGAGGAGGTGTGTTGGACGAAAACGGTTTGGCCTGGGCCGAGCCGCGCGGAAGCTCCGCACCGCAACCCAAGCAAAACTTGTAGTGGTCCTGGTTCTCCTTGCCGCACTTTGAACAGGTGATCACTATGGTGCTCCCGGAGGCCCGCCGTGGGGTGAGGGACTTTACCCTCAAACCCTCGTAACCGCGCGATTAATCGATGCTGACTGTCGCGGGGTCGGCGGGTCGCTGTCTCGTAGGTCGGCGGGTCCCAGCCCGCCTTCCGTCGCCCCCCTTATAGCGAACAACGGCCGCTAGGTGGTCAGAAACGCAAGGGCGGACCGCAGCAGGTCCGACAAGGGCTCGCTGTCGACGCGCTTTCCGAGGTGCTCGACCGCGCGCTCGGCCTCTGGCGGACGGTAGCCCATGTTGACGAGCGCCTTGAGCAAGAGCTGGCTCGTTCCCGCGGCGACCTTACCGACCCCAGCCTTGCCGAGGCTTTCAGGCACGAGCGCCGGCAGCTTGTCCGCTAGCTCGACGACCAGCCGTTCGGCCGTCTTCTTGCCGATGCCCGGCACTTTGCCGAGCCGACCCAGGTCGCGGGCCGACAGGGCGCGCGAAAGGTCCGCGATGGAAAGTGCGCCGAGCACGCCGATCGCGGTCTTGGGGCCGACGTTGGGCACGCTCACCAGCAGTCGAAACACGCGCCGTTCGAGCTCGCTCGCGAACCCGAACAGGTCGAGCGCGTCTTCGCGCACGTGGGTGTGCACCCAAAGCTCGACGTCGCCGTTCGGAGCCTGCGGCGCGCGGCCGAGGCTGCCGACCGGCACCGTGAGCTCGTAGCCGACGCCGCCGACATCGAGGATGACGCCGCTCGGCTCTTCGGAGATCACGCGCCCACGCAGAAAGCCCAGCATCGCTTGGGGCTCCTATACCCTGGCTCCGCCGGGGGTGCTCCTTTTACGACCTCGGCGCCTCGTGTTATGGCCCGGCGCATGCGCGTCGCCCTGCTGGTGTTCTTGTTGCCGCTCTCGGCCCTGGGTTGTGGCGGGTCGTCGAGTGAGACGCCGCCGCCGCTCGAGCCGGATCCGACGAGCGCGCGCTACACGGGGCCGCGCGTGCCGCGGGCTGATGACCCGCAGCCGGCGCCTGCGCCCGTAGCCGACGAAGACGACGTGCCGGCCGAGCCGCGGCACCCAGCGCCGGCGACCTGGGGCAAGTAGCCGTTCAGAACGCGCCGGAGAAACTGAGACCGGCGAGCTCGGGCGCCACGAGCGGGGTGACCAGCGGGCGGCTCAGGCTGCCTTGGTGCTCAACGCGCTTGCCGTCGAAATACCACCAGATGACGCCGCCAACGACCAGCGCGGCGCCTGCCACGGCGAGCGTGCCCGATGCGCGCTGGGCCGTGCGCGCGCTGTTGCCCTGCGTCGCCGCGCTCGGGTCGAAGCAATTGTCGCGACCTTCGACCACGTTCTTCGTGTTCGGGTTGTCGCACTTCTTGACCAGGTTGTTCAGCTCTTGGGCCTTGCCGATGTAGCCGATGGTGCCGACGATGGTTGCGGCACCGCCAACGCCGATGAAGATCCACGGCCAGGGTGAGCGCTTTGCCTGCGGCGCCGGCGCTTCCACGGGCGCGGTGGGGCCAGTGGTCGGCGGGGGCGTGGGGCCGGTGCTGGGCGGCGGGGTAGCCGCAGCGGCCGCGTCTTCTTCGGCGATCTTCTTCTTTAGGACCTCGACGCGGCGATTGATCTGCTCTTTTTCGCCGCTGTTGGGCTCACGCGCCAAAAACGTTTCGAGCGAAACCACGGCTTGGCGTTTGCGACCGGCAAGCTCGTAGGCGCGTGCGAGGTTGAGGAGCAGCGGGTTGGCGGTGCAGTCACGGCGATAGGCGTCTTCCCAGTAGTCGATGGCCCGCGCGTAGTCGGCCTCGTTGAAGGAGGCGTTGCCGGCTTGGAAAGCGCCCTTGGCCGCCTGCACTTCGGCGTCGGTCGGTTCGCGACCGCAGTCCGGATAGGGCTTGGTGGGTTCCTCGGCGTGAGCAACGGCGGGAATCACCAGCAAGGCGAGAGCGGCGAGGAGCGACTTCAAGTTTCTGAGCATGCGAGTCCCGAGCGAGCGAAAAGGAATGCAGCGAGGCCGTAGCATAGGAGCAGGCCTCGCTCGATCTCAACGACAACGAATCGGCCAATTGGCCGAGGTGCGAGTGCCGCGCTGCAACAGGCTCCGCGTTCCGCGGGCGGGCCTTGTGCCGCGGGCGCGATCGTGGCGAAGTTTCGCGCGGTGAAATCGACTTCCTCCGCGCGCCGCTGCCTCGCTGCGTTGTCACTCGGCCTCGGCCTGTACGCGCTCGGCGTGCCGCCCGGTACGGCGAGTGCCCAGACCAAGAGCGCGTCGCAGAAGCTAGAGGCAATCAGGCAGCTGATGGAGAAGGGGCAGGGCCTCTACCTCGCCGGCAACTACCAGGGCGCGGTCGACGTGTTCGAGGGCGGCTTCAAGCAGTATCCGTACTCGGCGTTCTTGTTCAACGCCGGCGTCTGTTACCAGAAGCTCGGCAGCACCGACCAGGCACTTGGAAAGTTCCGCGACTACCTGAAGATCGATCCCTCGGCGCCCGATGCCGAGAAGGTCAAGCAGCGCATCACCCTGCTCGAAGCCGCCAAGGGCGTGCCGGCAACGCCCGAGGTCGCTGGCAGTGCTGGCACAGGCGGGACCGGCGGCAGCGCTGGTGCGAGCGGTGTGGCTGGCAGCGTTGGGGGCGCGCCGGCGCCGACGCCGCCGCAGGTCGACGACGAAAGCGCCATGCGCTCGCTCGTCGTCGTCGAGACCGAGCCGCCCGATGCCCCGCTGCGATTTTATTCGCGCACCGACGACAACGCCGCCGCCTTCAAGCTCGGTGGGCAGAACCCGGGCTGGAAAGAAATCGCCAACGCGCGCTCACCGGCGAATATCACGTTGTCGGTCGGCAAGTACCACGTGGTGGTCGAAAAGTTCCGCGACTTCAACGAGAGCCACTCCGACATCGACGTCTCGCCCGGTCACGTCTATCAATTCAAAGCGAACTTGTCGCAGGGCGAGTTCATGGCGTTTCTGCGGGTGTCCGCCAACGTGAAGGGCGGCTACGTTTGGCTCGACGACAAGCGCAAAGATCGCCCGTTTTGGGGCACCACGCCGCACGGCGAGCTAGTCAGCGCAGGTCCGCACGAAGTCTTGGTCGAGGCGCCCGGCTTCGAGCCACTGCTCGCGCCCGTGATGGTGAATCACGGCGAGCAGAAAGAGATGGAAGTGGCGATGGTGCGCGTAAACTACGGGTTTTTGCGCATCGACTCGAACGCGCCCGAGGTGAAGGTTCGCATCGATGAACAGCCCAAGGGGGTTTGGAAAACCGGCACCGAGCCGCTCGACGTGCAATCACCCGCCGGGCAGCACAAGCTCACGGTGCTCGCCGACGGGCGCAAGACTTTCGAGCAGGTCGTGAACGTGCCGCGCGGGCAAGTGTTGCCGCTGCACGTGAAGATGATCCCGAGGTATCCGCGCGGCGCCGCCTGGACGCAGGCGGTGATCGGCGCCGCCTTCATCGGTGCGGCGGCGTACTTCGGCAACGAATCGAACAAGATTTACGACCAGCTCCAGACCGATCGCCAAGCGGGCCGCTTGGAAGGCAGCGATTCGCGCGTCACCAAAGGTCGTTGGTACGCGGTCGGAGCGGACGGCGGCTTTGCCATCGGCGGCGTGCTCGGCATCTTGGCGACCTACAACTTCATCAAAGATCCGCTACCCGAGTCGTCGATCAAGAGCGACAAGCCGGTCGAGTTCGACGATCCGCGCAAGGGCCAACCGGTGGCGCTCTTGCCGCGACGCGGCCTGCACGACGCGCTCGCCGAACGGCAGCCTCCGCGCGTGGGCCTGGGGCTTTCGCCGCCGAAAGTCAGCGTCGGCGCGCTCGCGCCCGACGCCCCGGGCCTGTTCATCGGAGGGAAGTTCTGATGCGCCGAGCATTTGGCCTGCTACTCGTCGGAGCCTTGAACGTCGCTTGCTCTTGGTCGCGCTACGACGACGTCGTCAAAGACTCGCCGATCGTGCTGCTCAGCCGCCCCAAGGCGGTGAGCAGCGGCTTCGGCTCCAGCTTGGCGACCGCCCGGGTGGGGGATTCGGCGACGCTGCTGGTTGGCGGCTCGCCGCTCGAATCCGGTGGCGCCGAGTTCGACCTCGGCAGCTCCGACTCGCCGACGCTCCAGGCGCGCGATACCGGGCACTGCCTGGGCAGCGACGCACCTTGCTATTTTTCGAGCTCACCCGTGGCCTTGGCGCGCGCGCAAGGTCCGGACAAAGTCCCCGAGCCCGTGTGCTTCGTCGACGGCGCTGGCACGGCGTCGGACAAGACCGGCATTGCGGTGCGCTGCAGCGATCATGTCGAGTACGCACTGCCCATTCCCAGCGTCGCTCAGGGGCTGCTGACGTTTTCGATCGATCATGCACAGCCGACGCTGTTCCGCTTCGGCGCCGATCACGGCCCCGATCCAGCGCTGCTCGCCAGCGCCGACGAAGAGACGGCGGTTTGGTACTACCCGCCGCTGAGCCGGAAATTCATCGACATTCCGAACCCGGCCGCGGTCCCCAACAAGAAGACCGGCGCGCAGGAGTGGGAGAAGCTCGACCCGAGCCAGTCGCGGTCGCTGACGATAGCGCGCGTGGGCACGGACGGCCGGCTGCTCGCGGTCGGCACGCCGCACCTGGGCAGCGTGCGGTTGTTCTTCGCCGCCGACGGCGTCACGCCGAGCTACATCGGTTGCTTGGGCGGGACGTCGGGCTTCGGGCGAGCGTCGACGGCCGGTCCCGTCACCGCCGGCGACAAGGACGACGAGCTCGTGATCTCCGACGACTCGATCGTCTACGTGTTCGACGCCGCCAAACTGGCCACGCTAGAGCCGACGCTCGGCACCGACTGCTCGCTGGGCGCCCTGCCGGCAGGCTCGCTGGTGACGTCGTTCACCTGCGGCTCGACCAAGAACATCTCCGGCTGCGACGCTTCCGAATTCGGCGCCGCGCTCGGGGTTGGCGATCTGGACGGCGATGGCGACGGCGAGGTCGTGGTGGGGGCGCCGGGCATGACCGTGCGCCACACCAGCCGCGCCGGCGCGCTGCTGATTTACGACGTCGAACCGCCCAAGCCTGGCACGAACGAGCATCTGTACGACCTCAAAGACATCGCGTTCTTGTCGTCAGCGGACGCGGACGACCAGCTCGGCCGGTCAATCGCGTTGCCGGATCTGGGCGATCGTCAGGTGCTAGCTGCTGGCGCGCCCGGCGGTGGCAAGGCCGCGCTATTCTACTGTCCATCGTTCCTACCGCCCGAGCTGGCCGGCGCCCGGTGTCAGTGACGCCCCGTCTGGATGGGGCCTCACTTATCATTCCCCCGGGAGCGCAGCTCCCGCCCCTGGAAGTGAATTCCTGGGGCCCCACCCTCAGGTTTTGGGGCCCCAGCCTCAAAACATCTCCCATTCAAGAGGACCTCGCCGCCCCATCATGCTGCCCGAGCACAAGCAGATCCTAGTCGTCGACGACGAGCCGAACCTGAGGCGCGTGCTGAGCGCGCAGCTCGAGCGCGACGGTTACGACGTGCACACCGCTGAAGACGGCGAGCAGGCGCTGAGCATCCTGAAAGAGCACCACATCGACTTGGTGATCACCGATCTGCGCATGCCGCGCATCGACGGCATGGAGCTCTTGCGCCGCGCGCAGAAGCTCGACGCGGAGCTGCCGGTCGTGATGATTACGGCCCACGGCACCGTCGACAACGCGGTCGAAGCCCTGAAGACCGGCGCTTTCGACTACCTGACCAAGCCCTTCGACCAGGTCGAGGTGCGCACGATCGTAGCCAAGGCGCTGCGCACGCGCGACCTCTCGGCCACGGAAGCCAGCCGTCCGTTTCACGAGATCCCGGTCGAGGGTGCGCGCTACGGCATCATCGGCCAGAGCCCGAGCATCTTGGACTTGTACGCGGTGCTCGATCGCGTCGCCGACACACCGACGACGGTGCTGATCACCGGCGAATCTGGCACGGGCAAGGAGCTGGTAGCGCGCGCCTTACACGAGAGCTCGTCGCGACGCGACAAGAGCTTCATCAAGGTCAACTGCGCCGCCATCCCCAGAGATCTGATGGAGAGCGAGCTGTTCGGCTACGAACGCGGCGCCTTTACCGGTGCCGTCGGCAGCAAGCCCGGCCGCTTCGAGCTGGCCAGCACCGGCACGCTGTTTCTCGACGAAATCGGCTCGATTCCGGTCGAAATGCAGGTGAAGCTGCTGCGCGCGCTGCAAGAAAGCGAATTCGAGCGCGTGGGCGGAGTGCGTACCATTCGCGTCGACGTGCGCTTGATTGCCGCCACCAACAGCGATCTCAAAAAAGAGATCGCCCAAGGCAGCTTCCGTGAAGACCTCTACTACCGCCTGAACGTGGTGCCGATTCGGCTGCCGTCGCTGCGCGAGCGCGCCACCGATATTCCGCTTTTGGTCATGCACTTCATTCGCAAATTCAATGTGCGACTGAAGAAGGCCATCGACGGCGTGGAGCCGGCCGCGCTCGCGCGGCTCACGTCGTATCCCTGGCCTGGCAACATTCGCGAGCTCGAAAACGTGGTCGAGCGCGCGGTGTTGTTTTGCGACGGCAGCGAGCTTCGGGCCTCCGATCTGCCCGCCGAGGTGCGCGGCAGCAGCGGCGGCGGCTCGGATGCGGCGTCCACGCCTTCGCCGCCGCCGTCGAGTGAGCCCGCGGGGTTGTCCGACGGTTTGAAGGAGCAAGTCAAAGCGGCCATGAGCCGGCTCGAACGCGAGCTGATCGTACGCGCGCTGGAGCAAACCGGCGGCAACGTCACGCACGCGGCGCGCCTGCTCAAGATTTCGCGCAAGGGACTGCAGTTGAAGATGAAAGAGCTCGGCCTCCGTGAGCAGGGCGAGCGCGGCGAGGGCTGAAGAGTGCGAGTTTCGGTGTGGAGCCCGGCGGTGCTTACCGCGATGCTGGGTGCGTGCGGCTTCGTGGCGCCCGCCGGGTGTCGGCGGAGCGAGAGCGGCGCAAGCCCCGCGCCTAGCGCTTCCGCAAGCGGCGCGCACCAATCCTCGATCGTGCCGCCCACGCCGCCGCCGCCGCCGCGTCGCGGCATGATTTGGATCGATCCGGGGCCGCTGGTGGCCGGGACTCCGCCCGGACAGCTGCCGCGAGTGGCCGACCAAGAGATGCCCGGCGAGCAGGTGATTTTGAAGGGCTTCTACATCGACGTCTACCCGTATCCGAACGAGGAAGGCGCGATACCGCTCACCAACGTGACGCGCGACGCCGCGACCAAGCTGTGTGGCGAGCAGGACAAGCGCTTGTGCGGCGAGCTCGAGTGGGAGCGCGCTTGCAAGGGGCCGAAGAACACCACGTTCGAATATGGCAACGTGTACCACGCCGATCGTTGCGGTACCGGCGCGGAGCTGGCGCTCAAACCGAGTGGCTTGCGCGTAGCTTGTCGCAGCGACTTTGGTGTGCGCGACCTGCACGGCGGAGCTTTCGAATGGACCGCCAGCGCTTGGGGTCGCGGGACTGAAGCGGGATTTTTTGCGATCCGCGGTGGCACCGGCGTGAACGGCGAGCTGACCGGCCGCTGTGCCAACGCCGAGCCGAAGCAGCCGAGCACGAACGCCGCCAGCATCGGCTTCCGCTGCTGCGCCGGTCCGCCGAACAGCGTCGAGGTCGTGCTCGACGTACGCCGCGGCCCCAAGCTCGAAGCCAAAGGCGTGGTCGACAAGGAGCTCAGCCGCACGTTGCTCGCCGCGCTTCCCAAAGAAGCCGAGGCGCACCTGCGCCGCTTCGGCGAGCCGCGCGTAGAAATGTTCTGGATCTGGCGCCCGATCGCCAACGAAGACCTGCATGTCGGCCGGATTTGTGCGGGCCTCGGCAAGCAGCCTGCGTGCGGCCTCTTGTTCGTGCGCCTCGGGCTAGGCGCGCCGGACCTGCTCGGTTGGGCCGAGAGCGGCTTCGTGCCGGGCTCGCTGCACATCGAAAATAATCCGCGTGAGCTGTGGCTTTTGGGCGGTGACGATCCAGGCCCTTTCAAGCGCTGGGTCGGCTACTCCTGGGGCCAAATCAGCATCGGCCCCGTCGAGCGCCACGTCGACAAGCCGATCAAACGCAAGAAGCGCTAGCTCGATGGATGGGTCCTGAGTTGCGTTTACGTCAAACCTTCAGCTTCCAGCCGGTCTTGAAGATCCACCACACCGCGATCAGGCACAGCACCAAAAATCCCGAGATGGCGCTGACACTGACCGCGACACGCACCTCGGCAACTCCATAGAAGCTCCAGCGGAAGCCGCTGATCAGGTACATGACGGGATTGAAGAGGGCTACGGTCTGCCACGCGGGCGGCAACATGCTGATCGAATAGAAGGCGCCGCCCAAAAACGTCAGCGGCGTCATCACCATCAGGGGAATGACTTGCAGTTTCTGAAAATCGTCTGCCCACAGGCCGATGATGAAGCCAAACAAGCTGAAGGTGACCGAGGTCAGCAAGAGGAAGCACAGCATCCAGCCGGGGTGCTGGATCTGGTAGGGCACGAACAAGCGCGCGGTGGCCAGGATTAGGGCGCCCAGCATCAGCGACTTGCTCGTCGCCGCACCGACGTAGCCCACAAGTACTTCGACGAACGATACCGGCGCCGACAAGAGCTCGAAGATCGTACCCGCCCATTTCGGCATGTAGATTCCGAACGAGGCGTTGGAGATGCTCTCGTTCAGCAGCGACATCATCACGAGTCCCGGCACGATGAAGGCGCCGTAGGCGACACCATCGACTCTGCCCATGCGCGAACCGATCGCCGACCCGAACACCACGAAGTAGAGGCTGGTCGAGATCACGGGCGAGGCGATGCTCTGCGTGACCGTCCGGAACGTGCGCGCCATCTCGAAGCGGTAAATCGCTCGAATCGCGTGCAGGTTCATACGCGCTCCTCGACGAGGCTCACGAAGATGTCCTCCAGCGAGCTCTCGCTCGAGTCCAGGCTCTTGAAATCGATGCCGTGCTCGCCAAGCTGTTTGAAAAGCGTTGCGATGCCCGTCTCCTCTGTGTGGGTATCGAAGCTGTAGACGAGCGAGTTTCCGTCGTTCTTGAGCTCCAGTCTCAGCGCGGCCAGCTCGTCTGGTATTTTCTGCAGCGGAGCTCGCAGCTCTAGCGTGAGCTGCTTCTTCCCGAGCTTGCGCATCAACACCGCCTTTTCCTCGACC
>Ga0307516_10001608_pt1 | contig 31115 bp, 28 predicted proteins | sample 19_EM_MG_FD_203310 | JGI IMG/M metagenome (GOLD analysis project Ga0307516, IMG submission 203310) | Populus trichocarpa ectomycorrhiza microbial communities from riparian zone in the Pacific Northwest, United States - 19_EM | ecosystem: Host-associated > Plants > Roots > Unclassified | place... | reverse complement strand
CCGATGCTGCGATCAAGCGATTCTTTGTAGCCGAAGTGCTCCATGCCGCTGTCGGCCCGCCCGGTAGCCTCGTTCTTGACCATGCCTTTTTCTCCTCTGAATGTTTCGTTGTTCGGCAACAATACTGGCTTTCAGCTACCCGATCTTGGCACACAGCCGGACTTTTCGGTCATCGGTACACGCATTGGGCTGCGATGGCTCCCCCGGAAAACTTGCCCGCGTGCGGGGCACGCGCCATGTTATTCCTTCCGAGGGCGAGGCGAGCCGTCAGGGGCGGACGCAATCGGCTCACGGTTTTCCACAAATGACGACGGCCCAGCCATCAGGCACAATCGCCCTCATGAGCGAACATCATCACCCCCTCACGCCGCCCCAGTTGCTTTCTTACATGCGAGCCCAGCCCTGGGCGATTGAGGCGAGTGTGACGCCCCAAGGTGGCCCCCAGGCGGCAGTGATCGGCGTTGCCATCACGGACCGCTGGGAACTTCTGTTCGATACCGTGACCCAGTCGCGCAAGCATCAAAACCTTATAAAGAACCCCCGAGTCGCCTTCGTTATCGGCTGGGAGCACGAGCGTACCGTGCAATACGAAGGCATTGCCGAGATTCCCACGGAGGCGGAGTTGCCCGACGTGCAGGCCTACTATTTCGACCGGTTCCCCGACGGCCCTACGCGCCAGACTTGGCCGGGCCTCGTGTACTGGCGCGCGCGCCCCTCTTGGATCCGTTACAGCAACTTCAACGTCAACCCGCCGATCATCCAGGAGTGGGATGCCGCGGCGATCGCCGGCTGGCTGAAGTAGGCGCGTCAGCCCGCAATTGGGGAGAAGGGCGATTGTCGCCCTGGCATTCGATCGGGTTCATTTCATCTTCGTGATGTCCGGCAGCTTCCATGTTTTCTGGATGAGCGGCTCGTCCGGGCCGTAGAACCGGAAGAATGGAAACCAACCCTTGCCGGCCACCGTGGGAATCCAGTTCGCCTCCTGACCTTTAGGCGGCTTCGGGCCGGTGTAGAGATCCACCGAGCCGTCGGCGTTGCGCTTCATCTGCTCGTCGTAGGAATCCAAGCCGGTGCGCGCCGATCTGCGGATGAAGCTGCGCGTTTCGTCGTCGTAAACAGTGAAGGCCCAGAATTGTTTGGCGGGCACGTTGGCGGGTACATGCAGTCGATAGGTGTTCTCGCCGCGCAGCCGTTGGCCCTGCGCATCGAGAAACGTGTCCAGATAGAGGCTTGCGGCGTCGAGCTTGGCCGGGGGTGCGTAAAAGCTGAAGAAGCCGATGCCGCGCGCATCGACGTCGAAGTAGTCGGCAGCTTCCCATTTGAACCCCGTTTCGGCGGCGATCAGGGGCGCCGGGATGTGCCACTTGCGATCGGGCCAAAAGCGCTGTCCGTAATCGACCAGCTGCTCCATGAACCAGTCGTGGACTTCGTGGCTCGCCTGCTTCAAGACCACCCGTGTGACGGCATCGGGCTTGAACCTCTTGCCCTTCTCGATGCCAAGCGGGCGCAGCAGCCCCAACAACTCCAAATCGCGCGCCTGCGCCAGTTCTTCGTTCACCATTCTCGCGAGGCATTTATAGAAACTTTCATCGAAGTGCACAACTCCGTCCCAGAGCGTGTCGCCCATGTCTATATGGCGCTGCTCGGGCGGGAAGTTCGCCGCCGCAAGCGGATAGGTTTTGAGCTGCTTCAAGTAGGCGATGGCCGCGCGAACGTCATCGGCTTGTTCGGTCTTCGAGACCACCCGCATCGCGACGAATCCATTATAGGTATTCGACGGCACCGGAATATAACCTCGCGGCGTTTCACCTTTGTAACGAGGCGGGAGGAGCAAGTATTTGCCTCCGTTGTCCAGGTCTTCGCCCGTGTTGCCGACATCGGCCAACGGCACTTGCCATGCATCCAACACCGTCCCGACGAGCGCGGCATCGCCCGCCGGAGGCACATCGATCACGACCGGCCCATCCTTGGTGTTGGTGAAGAAAATGACATATCGGGTGGAGGTGTCGGGCGTGGTCGTCTGGTTCTTCCAAGTCGAAAATCTCGACCAATAAATGATGTCGCCGTAATGCGCCTTGGCATCGCGGAAAAAAGCCTGCCGCATCACATCGAAGCTGACGATGGGCATGCCCCATATGGCGGCCTCCACGGCGCGGCGTTCCAGCATGCGCTTCGCCAGTTCCGCGGAATTGAGCCGGCCTGGTGCCTCTTGCGCAAGCGCGTTGGACGCGAGTGCGACAAAAGCAATTGCAAGCGAAATGCTGGATCGCTTCATTTGTTGACTACCTTTTCAATGGCTGGGCGATAGTTGACGGGCCGGCACGTGCACCGGTGACCAGAACAACGGGAGCTGACATGTGATTCCCTCCTGTGGTGCTGAAGGTGTCGTCATGATCGCTGAGCGCTCAAACCGAATGTCAGGCTGGAACACCGCGTTGCGTTCTCTTCAGGCCGTAGACGAATAGCACGAAGACGGCGCAAAGAGCAAAAGATAGATACAACTCCAGAGGCCGCGACGGCAGCACCAGAATATACCCTTGACCCTTGATGAGAGCGGAAAAGCTCGAGACGCAAAATGGCATCAGAAAAAGCCGGAACGTCTGCCACCCGTTCGACAAGGTTGGAGGTTCACTTCGGACACTCAATAGCAAGGCAACGCCAACAATGGCGCTGATTCCCAGAGAGCTGAGCCAGATTCCTGGCGAAGGGTCGAAGTGTGCTACGACCGTTACCACGTACCAGATCAGGTAACACCATAGTGCGACCTTCCCCGGTGTGAGTTCTGACAGATATTTCAACGGACGGGGAAGCCGAACCATACTTCTCATGGCGGGGTGAGGATTGGCCGCGCGATCCGGCCTTCACGGCCTTCGAGCAATGCTTTGTTATGGCCTACAACCCCTGCGATGAACTGCATGAGCGTTCGCAGGCGCGCGGTGGTACGCACATCGCGATGCGTGAGCAGCCACAACTCCAAAATTGGCGGTTGTTTGCCCGGATCAAGACGCACCAAAAGGGGATCGGGATCACCCAGCAGGCAGGGCAGCATGCCGATACCCAAGCCGGCGCGCGCGGCGGACAATTGGGCTAGCAGGCTTTCAAACACACCGCGTACTGGAAGGTGCGGATAAGCGCTGTTGAGCACCCAGTCCGGAGTCGTTTCCGAGGCATTGCGCTGATATCCGATCCAGCAAGATGTGCCGGACCGCAAATCGTGATGACGAAGATAATCGCGCGACACGAAAGGTGCAAACGCGACGGCGGCCAATCGCTTTCCCACGAGATTGGGCGGCGGTTTGAGCGTAATTCGCAATGCGATGTCTGCCTCGCGCCTATCGATGTCGAGTGACTCGTAGCCGGTGACTATCTCGACGTCGATTTCAGGATACTGCTGGCCAAATACCGGCAGACTTGGAATTAGCAGGTGCGTCGCCAGAAAATCGCTGGTGGCGACACGCACGTGTCCCTTGAGCTTTTGGTCACGCCCGGCCACCCGGCGCTCCAGCGTCATCACTTCACCTTCCATGCTTTCAGCAGTGGCGAGAATGTCCTTGCCTGCCGGCGTAAGCCTATAACCGTGGGGGGTGCGGTCAAACAACCGCACCCCCAGTCCTTTCTCGAGGACGACGATCCGGCGCGCGACGGTGGAGTGGCTCATGTCGAGGAAATCGGCGGCGGCACGCACGGTCGCATGTCGAACCATGGCCAGAAATATCTTGATGTCGTCCCAATTCATGCTGAATGTTCGGTCCGCCATCCTTCTGTCCCGCTAACGCAAGCTCCAAGTTGTCTCATTTTTGCACCAGCAAACGGCAAGTTTGCGAGTTTCCGCGCCCGCTGCCGATGGGCAAAATACCCTGCATGTATCGGAGATCAAATGGCAGTCCCGCCAGGACGTCAACGCACCAACCGAGGCCTTTTCGATCATGACAAATTCAATCCGCGGCATCGCGCTCATTGTTCTAGTGCTTTCGATTGGAAAACCGAATATCGCACATGCGGAGCGCGCGGTGTCACCAAGCGAATCGGCGCCCGCCATTGCACTCAATTGCTTCGAGACCTGGCTCGACCGCCCGGTTGACTTCATCGCGGCCGTTGAATGCATGTACAGGGCCTGGCAGATCGCAAGTTGCGCTCACTCGAGGATCTTGACGGCCTCGCTGGTGAGAAGCGTCGTCAGAGATGTCATCATGCATGTTCTTGTGTGGATGTGGGAGTTTGGCATTCCGGATGCCAGGCCGGAAACGCTGCGGTATGCCGATGGAATGGCGAAGCGGCCGTTCACGGCAAACAGGCTACCGCGCCAACAAGCCCATATTGCCCTCGGGTAGCGGCAGCCGGAGGCTGTTCTGATAATAGGCGACGGTCTTGTACTGACCGGCAAGTATCACCAGTTCAATCAGCTTCTTGTCGTTATAGAACTCCTGAAGGTCGGTCCAAGTGTCGTCGGTGATCATCGAATCAAAATGCAGTTCATCCATGGCCCGCACGATGGCGCGGTCCCGTTTGCTCCAGCCAGGTGCCGAGGAGCTCTCGATCACCCGTTCTATTTCCTCCGATGTAATGCCGTTGCGCTTGGCAATTTTGACGTGAGACCCCCACTCAAAGGGCGCCTGGGAAAGCCAGGCAATCCGCAATATCGCCAATTCTCTGTCCCGGATGTCCATTTGGCAGTCTGACAGGTATTTCTGGGCGACTTCCATGTGAGCTTTGTAAAGCTCTGCATGGCGGATCAGAATCTCCAAAGCAGCCTTGTCCTCTCTGGGTTTGCGCACACCGTCCACGACCACCACGCTGATTTCGTCCAGCAGTTCCTGTTGACGCGCGGATCTTTCCTCAGGCGGCAATGCCGGCAGGCGCGGCGGCCGACCCCGGATGTATGCCTCCCGCTTCAGAATCTCGGCGGCGGAAAGCTGATCGGGCATCTGAGAATCCGTCATTGGGTAACCTCGTGGAGATCTAATTGCCGTTGCGACAGAAGCATGCAAACTGAATTGTGAATTGTCACACTTTCTACCGTCCCCAGCGCGTAAATCTAGGGGTCGCCCCGACGGGGAAACCCTGACGACGCGCCGCCCATCTATGTGCGGTAACAAACAGACGGCTTTCGACGAAACATGCGCATATGTGGCGATCCAAGGCTGCTAGTGCATGCGACGTGATACACAACATTCTGTTGATTCAAAGCGACGGGCAAGCCGCCCAAGTGGTTCGAGACGCACTGACCAACAGTTCCGAGCCGCGATTTCGAATTGAGTGGGTGAAATCGTGCCGCTCGGGTCTCGAACTATTGACCGCTCGGCCGGCGCACCAGCTGGACGGAACAAGTCCGATTTCGGCAATCCTGGTGGATTTGGTGCTGCCGGATATTGCCGGACTAGAGATCATCGATCGCTTGGCGGCCGCTTCACCAAAGATCCCAATCATCGCCCTTTGTTCACTGCAAGACGAATTGTTGGCAAAAGAGGCGATCCAGCGCGGCGCGCAGGATTATCTCCTGAAGGAGCATCTCAATAATTATCTGTTGCCGAAGACGTTGGCGGCCGTGATCGAGCGCGCGTCAATCTCCGAAGCGTTGTTTGACGAAAAGGAGCGGGCGCAGGTTACGCTCAATTCCATTGGCGATGCCGTGATCAGTACGGACGTCGAGGGTCGGGTCACTTATCTGAACTTCGTCGCCGAGCGATTGACCGGTTGGAATTTGAAGGAGGCCTTGGGCTGTCCCTTGGAGGAGGTATTCAGGATAATTGATGCAGAAACACGCGCGACGATTGCCAACCCCATGGCGAGGGCGACGCTGGAGAATGCCACCGTGGGGCTGCCGCCGACTTGCATCCTGATCCGGCGGGATGGTGTGGAGTCCGGCATTGAAGACTCGTCCGCTCCCATTCACGACCGCCGCGGCAACATCACAGGCGCCGTGATGGTGTTCCATGACGTGAGCACTGCCCGGGCATTGACGCTCAAATTGGCCTATATGGCCCAGCACGACACTTTGACGGATTTGCCCAATAGAAGTCTGTTGAACGATCGCCTCGGCCAGGCCATCGGGGCGGCGCAGCGGCACCACACGGCGCTGGCGCTCCTCTATCTCGACCTCGATCGCTTCAAGCTCATCAACGACTCGCTCGGTCACGTGGTCGGCGACCGGCTGCTGCAGGCGGTCGCGCTGCGGTTGGGGGAGTGCGTGCGCGCCAGCGACACCGTGAGTCGGCTGGGAGGCGACGAATTCGTGATCCTATTGTCGGAAGTGGCCCACGAACAGGACGCCGCCCATTGTGCTGATAAAATTCTCCAAGCATTCCGGATGCCTTACCTGCTGGACGACCACGAACTGCATGTCACAGCCAGCATCGGTATCGTCGTCCATCCGGGCGACGGCACCGCGGTCGAAACATTGCTGCAAAATGCGGATTCCGCCATGTATGAGGCGAAGAAACATGGGCGCAATAACTATCAATTCTATCGGGCAGACCTCAACTCGACCGCCAGTGAGCTGCAAGCGCTAGAAAATGGCTTGCGACATGCAGTCGAACGACAGGAACTCACGTTGCACTACCAGCCCATTGTAAGCCTGAGTACGGGTGCCGTTGTCGGGGTCGAGGCATTGATACGCTGGCAGCATCCCACGTCGGGGCTTGTCCATCCGGACCAGTTCATCTCGATCGCCGAAGAGTCGGGTCTGATCGTCCCGATCGGCCGATGGGCGCTGCGTGAGGCCTGCCGGCAGGCCCAGGCAAGGCAGAAGGCCGGCCTTCCGAGACTGCGCCTCGCGGTGAATATTTCGGCGGTGGAATTGCGCTCGAAGGATTTCGCGGCCGGCGTGCGGAGCATCTTGACGCAGACCGGCTTTGATCCGCGGTGCCTCGAGTTGGAACTAACGGAGACTTTCCTGATGCAGGACTCCAAATCCACAGCCCTCGTCTTGAGCGCCATCAAGGAGCTCGGTGTTCAACTGGCGCTGGATGATTTCGGAACGGGCTATTCCAGCCTGAGCTACATGAGACGCTTCCCGATTGATACCTTGAAGGTCGATCGATCATTCGTGCGCGATCTCACCATGGACGCCAGTGACGCCAGCGTGGTCAGTGCGGTCATCAACATGGGCAGGAGTCTGCATATGCGAGTCGTCGCGGAAGGAGTTGAGGCGCAGGACCAGCTGGTATTCCTGAAGGAGCATGGCTGCTCGGAGGCGCAGGGCTATTATTTCAGCCGGCCCCTGGCGGCAGCAGGTTTCGCCGACTGGGTTCGTCACAGCGCCGCCGAGAGCGCATCTGCCTGATCGGCCCGACCTCTCAATCGGCCGTCACATGCGGAAATGAAGCCGAACAATCCGGGGAAATCTTGTGGGTACAGTGCAAGGGGTCGCCGATCCCTTATGCATAGTTTGCCGGGCTGATCGCCTGCCGATCCGGTCGCAACACCGGGTCGGACAGTATCTCCAAGGAAGATTGCTCCACTTCCGGCAATGTACCCAACGGCAGTCGCGCGGTGAATTGCGTGCCGTGCGACGCGGTCGACGTGACGGAGATTTGCCCCCCGTGAGCCCGCACGATTTGCGAACAGATGTGCAATCCCAACCCCAAACCATTGCGGCTGGCCGACACGGAGTGGCGCCAAAACGGCTGAAAGATCTTGTTGATGCTTTCGGAAGGGATTGGCTCGCCGGCGTTCCATACCTGCAAGACCAGATCCCTCTCATCGGCATGGACCGTGAATTTCACCGGTGTGTGCGGCCGTCCATGAGTGAGTGCGTTTGCCAACAAATTGGATGCCACTTGCTGGAGCCGCCCTAGATCACAGCGTACCGGGCGGTCTACACTGATGCTGGAGAGGATTTTGCACCCCGGCTGCGCATCCTGAAGCTCCTGAATAATCGTGGTCAGTCCGGTCCCGATGTTCTGAACTTCCGTCAACTCGACTTCGATCCCGCCCCCGAGACGGCCGCGAGCAAAGTCGAGAACATCGTCGATCAAAGCGGACATCCGGTTCACATTGGTTTTGATCCGACCGGCGAGCTTCAATAGCTCCGGATCGGTGAGCCTTCGCTGCAACATGTCGCCGGAAGCGTAGACCGCCTGCAGGGGATTGCGCAGATCGTGGCCCAATATCGCAATAAATTGCTCCCGCAATTCGCCCGCGGCGCGCTCGTCGAGCAACGCGATATGTTCGTGTTCCCGCTCCAATTGATAGTCGAGCTGGGCGGCAATCAGCGCGGCAAAGCGAATGAACATGGACATGATGTGCGGTCCCGAAGCGCTCAGCGGGCGGGGATCGAAGGCGCACAAGTTGCCGAAAAGCCGGCCGCTGGGAAGGAAAATCGGAACCGAAATGTAGCTCTCAACCGGATATATCTTCGAGTCGGCGGCGTTGGCGGGGTATCTAGGATCGGTACTCGCGCGCTCCACGATGATCGGCGCACGCGAGGACTGTGATTCGAAGGCTAGATTCGTTCTCAAGGAGAAGGGCGCGCCGGCCTTGACTCCCAATTGAAGTTCATCCTGAACGGCGCATATGGTCCAGATTTTCTCCGTAACCCGCACCACCGCCGCGAACCTCATCCCGGTGGTTTCGCGCACCACGGCCAGCAGAGTCGCCACGCTGTCAATGCGGCCAATGGCCGCCACGGCCTTGGAAATGTCCTGCAGGATTTCATCCATAACTCAACGAGCCTCCGTGGCGGCCGGGGTCGATGCTGAATTGGAGGGACTGAAGACACACCTACCGCGGCCCGCGCTGACATCACCCGGCTCGATCGATTTTACCGACCTCGACGGCTTCCATCTGTGCGGTACCCAACATAGCGTGACTGTATGGCGGTTTGTGCCGTTCACCTCCTCCGGGCCTCTCTATGTGCGCTATCGTACGGACAGACAGACAAGACGCGCGACAATAGTTGGTAGGTTTTAGTCAAGAACTCACAGTGATCGCGAGATCGGTGATCGAGGCAAATGGGGGTGCAACAAATGCTGAAAAACTATTTGCTTGCGGCGTTACCGCCGGCCGAACTGGAGAGTTGGCGCCCGCTTCTCGAGCCGGTCGATCTGCCGCTGGGAACAGTCCTCTACGAACCTGGCGTCACCCTGAGCCACGTCTACTTCCCAACGACCGCCATCGTCTCACTGCTGTATGTTCTGGAAAATGGCGCCTCCGCGGAGATTGCCGTCGTGGGGAATGAGGGCATCGTCGGCATTTCCCTGTTCATGGGGGGCGAATCCACTCCGAGCCGGGCCGTGGTGCAAAGCGCCGGCGTGGGTTTTCGCTTGAAAGCGCAGGCAATGAAGGACGAGTTCAACCGGGCGGGGGTGGTTCTGCATCTCTTATTGCGGTACACCCAGGCGCTCATCACCCAAATGGCCCAGACTGCGGTATGCAACCGACATCACTCGCTTGATGAGCAGTTGTGCCGCTGGCTACTGCTGAGCTTGGATCGTCTGCAGGACAATGAGCTCGTGATGACGCAAGAGCTGATCGCCAATATGCTGGGGGTTCGTCGTGAAGGCGTGACCGAGGGTGCACTCAAGCTGCAGCAAGGCGGATTGATCAAGTACGCTCGCGGACGCATCACGGTACTAGACCGCCCAGGTTTGGAAAAGCGCAGCTGCGAGTGTTATGCGGTGGTCAAGGAGGAGTATGACCGATTGCTTCCCGCCATCGAGAACATGACTAAGAATGGGTGATCTGCGGTCCAGTTCAGCGTTTGTTGATCATCGGCGACCTCGACGGAAATAAGCTCGGCGGTTTCTGCACGGCGTGACACCTACGCCGTTGCTATGGAACTTCGTGCAGCATGGTATTGAACAAGAAGGGACCGCTGAACTCCGTAAGGTCCCCGGCCTTTTTCCCCGCGACAGGCTGCAAGCGCGCCGATAAGGGCTTGTTCCACTTCCATGCAAGCGACGCGACATCGCCAAAAATGCGTGCCAGTTGATCGACACCGATGTCGCCGGGATAGGGGATCGTATCGAGACCGGTACCGCAAACCGCGGAATAGGCGAGCAATGCATCCGTGGTGATGGTCCCCTCGGCCCAGCGCCGCGCCAGGAGCTTATCCTCCAATACCGGAACCATAAGGCCGGAGTATCCGATCTGCTTGACCGGAACGGCTTTGACCGCCGTTGTGATGATGAGAGCCGCGGTCATGGTCCCGCTCGATCCGAATCTAGAGCCGGTGTACGTCTCAATTGCCGCGCCGATAGATACGTCACCGAGCGGGGCCGGCGTGGGGTCGACGCCCATGAAGGTCCATCCCCTTGATGCTGCCACCTGAACGCCGACCGATTCGGCTACTTTGGCGTGTATCGTCAATTGCTTGGTGAGTTCTGCGACCGATCCGTCGAAGTTCCCGTGTGTGAGCGCGAAAACCTCTTGAACAACGTTCGCGCCTTCGAAACCGATGGAAAGCTGCTTGCCGTCGCCGGTGTGATAAGTGCCCGGGTAAAATGGTCCGTAGGGCTTCACCATTGCGGTCGCCGTGAAGTTGAAATTGCCGTGGCTCGGTGAAGCGTGATCCGTCAAGTAGCGTACCAACGCCGCGCTTTCGCGGATAACTTTCCAATGAATCCCGTCGTCGGCGGCAATGATGCTGTTCGCTTGAAGATTGGGTAGCGTTGACAGGGCTTTTTCGAGCAGACGCATGACCCGCGGGTCGTCCGAATCGCGCATCATCGCCGGGCCGACACTCGGAATGAATCCCTCTTTCGCTGATAGATCATCTATCGCCTTCAAGAGCTGAAGGGCGCCGTCATCGGATTGCCCGCTGATGAGTTCCGCGAGCGGCTGAGTCACGATGCGAATGGTTTCGGTCTTATATCCGCGGTGGGCAAATTCGAGCCGCGCGGCGCGCAAGACCGACAGAGCGTCGGCGATCTGCCGATCCAGGGTAGCGGGATCAAGGCGAACAAATGCGGTGATCGCCCGGACATTGGGCTTCGTATAGGTTTGCGCGTGACCGGTCACGGCAATGAAGACCAGCAGGAACGCTCCGACGATGCTCAACCGGCCATGGCTCACTGTCCGCCCTCCCTATTCCATTCAGGCGGTGATTATCTACGGTTCAGCCGTTTGGCGCGCCGGTATTTTCCGCCCCCATGCCGGAAAAGCCGATGCAGTAACCGCCGTCCACCGGTAGTAAGACGCCAGTGACATAGGATGCTTCGTCGCTCGCCAGGTACAGTGCGGCGGAAGCGATGTCGCTCGCGAGGCCCCAACGATCCAGTGGAATTCCGGGCAGCCTGAAGATGCCCGGCGGAGGTTCGGGAAACTGCTCGGACTGCTTCACGAGCCCGGTCCACATCGTCCCGGGAAGCACTGCGTTCACGCGAATGTTCTTTCCCGCGTAGTCGAGCGCGGCGGCTTTGGTCAACTGGTTCACGCCGGCCTTTGCCGCACCATAGACGCCGTGATGCTTCCAGCCCACCAGGCCCGATGCCGACGAGACGTTCACAATCGCGCCGCCGCCGGTTTTCAACATCGAGGTGATGCCATATTTCATCCCGAAGAACACGCCCCGGAGGTTGACCGAATGCACCCGGTCCCATGTTTCGGTAGTTTGCTCGTGAAGTGGTGCCATGGGACCGCCGAAACCGGCGTTGTTGACGAGGATGTCGAGGCGGCCGAACTTGTCCTCGGCAACGGCGATCATCTTGCGGACGTCTTCTTCATTGGCCACATCGGCATGGATGGCAACCGCCGCAGCGCCGATTTCAGCAGCAACTGCCTCCCGCTTCTCGCTGATATCGGCGCAAACGACACGGGCCCCTTCGGACGCAAATCGTTTCGCCATGGCCCTGCCCATGCCCGAGCCGGCCCCGGTGATAACCGCGATTTTGTTTTCCAGACGCATCCGTGATCTCCGCGTCACTGCTCAGGCGACGCGTTCCTCGCCCATGATGCTCGTGCGGTCCATCATGCGACCGCAATTCTCATCGTAGGGAACGACGCGGTGCATGCAGCCGCAGTTGTCCCAAATGGCGAGGTCGCCCGGCTGCCACTCGTGACGGTAGCTAAAGGCGGGCTGAGCCGCCCATTCCTGCAGCCGCACCAGGAGGGAGCGACCGTGGGCAATCGGCATATTGACCACGCTGTCAGCGTGCGAGCCCACCACCAGCGACTTGCGACCCGAGTTGTGCGTCCAGACGAGCGGATGGACCATGACCTCGGACATGCCACGCCAGCGGGCCACGTCCTCCTCGGACAAGTGCTCGAACACCGGGCGCATGCTGGCCTCCATCTTGTGGACGACTTTCAGCTTATCGAGCACCCTCTTTTCCCCGTCGGGGAGATTGGCGTAGGCCGCATAGGTGCTGGCGAACTCGGTCTGGCCGCCCTCGGGCGCGAGCTTGCGCGCGGAGAGCAGCGTGGCTTTCGGCAGCGGCTGGTTGATGGTCACGCCATCGATGTGCCAGAAGAAGGTCCCAAGCACGTATTCGGGCTGGGTATTGATCTTCTTGTCCAGCGTGATGGCGTAGACGTCTTCCTCGCCGCTGGCGCCGCTGCCCGGGGCCTTCTTGTTGTAGTTGAGGCGCCGACCGAGCTTGTCGGTGAGGGCCAACTGCTCGGCGCCTGTCAAATTCATGCGCGGGAAGACCAGAACCCCGCGATCCTCCAGGGCCTCGCGGACTGCGGCGGCGGTCGCGTCGTCCAGCAGATGTTCCTTGGTAACGTGAACGATGCCGCCGATGTGCGGCTTGATCGAGTCTATGCGAACTGTGCTCATGATGGTTTCCCGGGTGACGGATAGATCTTGAGTCGAATCTTTCTCGAACGCAAGTCTTACTATACACCACCGTTGACCACTTCGTCGCGCCCGGCCGGGAGAGTCTTACGGGCGGGCTGCAGGGAACACCCAGCCGTCAGGGTACGCAGCCGTCCTCATGGGCCATCCAGTGCACGAAGCGATGAAGCGGATACATGGCGTCGTGCGGATTGCCGATGGTGCTCGGGCCCGCCTCCCCGAGTTGAACGATGCGCTGTGCGCCGCCGCTTGCCAGCCGGTCCCGAAATTCTGTCATGCGATCGAACGGGTAGAAGCCTACCGTCTGCGTCGCGACGTTGACATATCGCACTGCCTCGTCGAGCGATGGCACACAGACGACGTTGGCCGTCTTGTTGATGGGATGGAACTCCACCGGCTCGTCCGAGCGGATGACGCAGCCCCGCCCGTCGGCCCTGCCCCAGACGCGATAGTCATCCTCCATCATCATCAGGGTCTCGATCTGTTCGCGCAGTTCCATGTCGAACGGACGGGCATCGCCGGATGCGGCCGCACGCTCGACGATGCGCTTGTGCAGCCTTTCGCAGAAGCGGTCGACTTGGGGCTGGCCGCCCTCGACATAGATGAACCGGCTTGCGACGCAGGCTTCCTGGTTGAGAATCATGACGTCGGCGCTCGCCAGGTCTGCCGCGACATCCAGTGTTTCATCGGAAGCGAATGCCTGCTTGCCTACCATGGAAATCGAGGTTTTGGGATCGAATGAAACGAGCTGAAGTCCGGGGCCCAGATACTTGATGACGTTATTGATGGCATCGCCGCCACCCCAAGCGACAATCTTGTCGAAATATTGCGGGCGATAAAGCACCTGCTCGACTGAATCGTCGCCGCCGCGCCAATAGACCGCCGACATCGACTTTACGATCGGGTGGTTGGGATCGACGTCCGCCATGGTCCGCAGGATGGCGACCGTTGTGAAAGGATCGCTCGACGACATCTTGAAGAGGTTGATGGCCTTTACCATCGCGCCCTGGGCGATGGATTTCACCGCAACGCCCGGCGAATTGCCCGGCAGGACGTGGACGAGGCGGGGCGCGAAGGCACGGACGAAACTGCGCCGGCCGGTGTAGTCCTGGTGGGGAACCCACTCGTCCAGCGCCTTGGGGTCGGCGAAGTTCTGCTCGACGACGGCATTGAGCAGACGCTTGTCGAGATAGGCGGCTGCGCCCTTGACCTGGTTCTCCAGCACGCCGCGCGGCAGGATATGAGTGGCGCACATGCGATCGATGCAGCTCTGCACGAAGGTGTTGTTCGGATCGGCGATCCGTTGTCCGGTCTCGACCAGGAAGTCGATGATCTCCGCCAGAGGAACGTTGAGCAGCGGCGGTACTTCGATGCGCGGATGCACGATGCGATTCAGCTCGAGCTTGGGCGTTGCGAAGTTGACGCCGAGATCGCGCGACCGATGAACGGCATCGGTGCCCTCGATCACCTCGCCGCGCGCAAAGAACGGGGCGGAAACCGCGGCAGACACGTCGCTCGCCGCAACCTTCTTGAGATCGATTGCGGAGCTCATGCCACACCTCTTACATATGCATCCACGGTGCCTGCGCAGCCGATTTTATCGTCGCCTTCGAGGTCGGCGTAACGGACGATGTCGTCGCGGATCGACGGTCCTTTGCTGCCGCAGGCGCACGGGCCGAAGTCGATCGATATTTTGTCGCCCGAGATGACGCCGCCCCAGCGGCCGTCGAGCGACAGATCGAAGAACGCTGCGCGCCCCTCATACTCGCCGTCGGTCATCGGCAGGAGGTCGTCGCCGGCCTTGTTCAGGATGAGCGGCACCACCCACGGCGGCACGTGGTAACGGCCACCTGTCTGGCAGCGCGGCATGCCGGAATGCAGCTCCTGCATGCTGTAGTTCTGATAGCTGCGCTCCGGCCGGATGTTGAAGGTTTCATAGACGAACTCGCGATAGTCGTCCGGCAGCTTGGCGCGCTTGAGCCCGCCGCCGACATAGATCGAGTTCTCCGGATGAAAATCCTCGGCGCTGTAGCCCAGCTCACGCACCGCCTTGGCGACATTGTAGAGACCCGCCCAGAGGCCCGTGACGTGGATCTTGCCATGACGCGCTTCCACCACGGCCCGCGCTGCGATGCCGACCGCCTCATCGACAGCCTTCTGGCGTGCCGCAGAAATCTTCTCGAAAGCGGCGATGTCTTCCGGCTTCGCCGTACCATCCGCGATCGCCTTGCGCAGCACGACCATCTGCGTCAGGCCACCGACGGTGATGGGCGGCACGGGATAGGCGAAGCGCTCGGAGTCCGGGTCCTGCATGGCCGCCGTGTAGGCTTCACCCGTGGCGAGGTTGCGTGCCACGTGTGCGACCGCCGCCATGCCAAATATGCGCCGGTCCCGCGCGGGCTTTACGCCGGATCCCCAGGAATAAGCGGCGACGGCCTCCTGCCTGCACCAATCCATGTCCCTCCGGGAAGCGACAAGCATGGCGGACTTGCCCGTCGTGCCGCTGGAGCAAGATACGAAGAAGCCATTGTCGGCAAGCTTCCCGATCCAGTCGTCGACGTCAACGGCGTCCGATACTTTGTCCACCGTCACGCGCTCGGTAGAGACCGTGTCCAGCCATTTGGACAATCGGTCCCACCGACTCTGCACGAGCCAGTTCTCGGGATAGCTTTTGTAGGCGGTATGCGGCAGCAAAAGCTTGACCACATCCTCATGGCTGCGCACTTCGCCGATGCCCGCCTCCTGTGCGCGGTGACCGACCAGCTTGATCTTTCCCTTGCGATCCAAGAAGCGCTCGCTCATTGCCCCGATCTGCGCATCGCGGAGATCCGCAAAGGGGATGTCATAGCGATCTTCCGCCTCAACGAGACGCGTCAGACGCTCAACAGCCTCGCCCATATCTCTCTCCTTTTCCATTACCTGCGGCGATTGTGTATAATGGTACTAGCGCGTTCCATTATGAACGCTTTTCGCCGGAGGGCAAGAGAATTCGCAATCCCGCAAAACTGACGGCCACGCGCCCCGGTGTGGGGCGGCCCACGCGCGCGCAACAGGAGCAACGTCATGAGGAACTCCTGAACGTCGCGCTCGACATATTCTTGGAAAGAGGTTTTGAGCAAGCCACGATGGAGGAGATTGCCATCCATGTTGGCATGTCGAAGCGTACGGTCTATGCCCGATATGAAGACAAGGGCGCTCTGTTCAAAGCCGCAGTGAGGCGGGCGATTGAGCGGTATACCGTGCCGCGGGACGCACTCGAGGCGGTCGCAACGGATGATCTCGAAGAAACGCTGGCTGCAATCGCACGCCTTCGAATCGCGAATATAGCGACGCCCGTCGCGACAAAGCTGCAACGTATTCTAAGCGCTCAATCTTACCGCTTTCCGGAACTCTTCAACGCCGCCTTCGAAGAAGGGGCCGGGCCGACCATCAGCTTTCTCGGTGATTTGTTCGTGCGTTACAGCACGCAGGGAGAAATCAATGTGACCGAACCGCAACGCGCAGCGGCTGCGTTTCTTAGCCTTGCGGTGGGTGGCCCGGCTCGCATCATCGTGTCCGGGAATAAGCTGCATGACACGGAGATTGAGAAGCACATCCGCTTCGCCGTGGATCTTTTTCTGGTCGGTGTTCGCCGCAGATCGACCGGCATCAATCGTTAGCAATGCCTCGGTCGATCACGAATTGCTTCAGCGCGGCGCGCGTTTCCTGCGGGGGAATGAAATCGACCATGGTCAGATCGCCCGCGCGGGGTCGGAGCTGGAAACACGCGGTAACGATTGCATATTGGTGTGACACCCATACGACGGCGCGCCCATCGGTGTGGCATGCCTTTCAAGCCCGGATGACGAGTCTCTCTGTCTCGCTACGCGCTTATACGTCTGCTCGCGACTGCGGTTCCACGGCGACGCCCGCGCGTCGAGGCTCGGGTGCTATTGGACCGAGACCACCCGCTCGTCGCGCGCACGCGGGTCAATGTAAACCCGGGTTACCGGGACGGCGAGTTTGCCCAGCAACCGCAGCAACAATGGCAGCAGAAATACATCGTCGACGATGCCCAAGAATGGAATTGCGAAGTTGAACGGTTCCAGGGCAAAAAAGGCGAGGGCGATCGAGGCCGGTATCAGCCAACGCGGGCGGTTTGGGTTTCGCAGCGCCATCCACAAAAGACGCAGATCCTGACCGCTTGACCGCCAAAGCCTGAACAGCCGCCGCATAGCAACCTCCGAGGACGAGAGTGTCTTAGGACAGTAATGGCGAGAGTGCGCCTTTCAAGTGCGCTTGTGTCCGCCGATCGTCCTCCAGGTGGTGTTCGGCGGGGCGTGCTCGTGGTCAGCGGGGCGTGCTTGTGGTCAGCGCGGCGTGCGCAATGGGTATTGCCGACTCGCAATTGCCATACACTCTGCGAGAGAGATGGATTTCGCGAATCGGAGCACTGCGGCAGCTATATCGGGAAATGCGGCAATGGCGAGCGTGGCTTTTATCGGGTTGGGAAGGATGGGTTTCGGCATGGCCGCGCGCCTGCTCGTTGCGAACCATGAGGTGCGCGTGTTCAACAGGACAACCGCCCGCGCCGATGCGCTCGTCCGTCGCGGAGCCCGCAAGTACCTTACGGCACGGGAGGCTTGCATTGGTGCCGACGCCGTAGTTTCGATGGTGGCGGACGATTCTGCATCCCGAGCAGTATGGCTGGGGTCTGACGGTGTGCTGGCCGCGAAACTCGCCCCGGGGGCGTTTGCGATTGAATGTTCCACGCTCTCCTATAACTGGGTCATGGAGCTTTGCGCCGCGGCCACCGATCAAGGCTTTCGCTACATCGACGCGCCGGTGACCGGGCTGCCCGATACCGCCGCCGCCGGTGAGCTCACGTTACTGGTCGGCGCAAATCCTGAGCACTTGGCCGCCGCTCGATATCTGCTCGGCACGTTCTCCCAGCGCATCGTTCACTTCGGTCCGGTTGGCAGCGGCACCGCCTACAAGCTACTGGTGAACATGCTCGGCGCCGTACAGATCGCCTCCGCCGCGGAGACCATGGCCATCGCGGAAAAAATCGGACTTGATCTCGGAACGGTCGCCGAGGCGCTGTCGACAGGACAAGCGGCAAGCCCACAGGTCATTCGCAATACACGTCGCATCGCAGGAGGCCAAGACGATGGCGACATCGTCTTCACGCCGCAGCTGCGTCTGAAGGATGTCAAGTACGCCTTGGAGCTCGGTCAGCAGTTCGGAATAGGCAGCCCTTTCGGCACGCTCGCAAGTCGCGTGTTTCGCCAGTTGTGCGACCTTGGCTACGCGCAGGCAAACGAAAGCAAAGTCATCGAGGTGGCCAGGCGGCAACCAGTTGAGTAGCCGGTACCCAGGTGTCTCACGCTGGCGGCGACCGACAATGATCGACCAGATCACTAACAGGTACGCGCTGCGCGTGAGCGCAATGGTTGAGGTTGGCGCGATCGCAAGGGCACTGTTGGAGGAGAACGGCCCGTGATGACCAGACGACAGTTCCTGAGAACGGGCGCCGCCGCGGCTGCTTGCCCTACCGTCGCGGTCACGACGGCTGCTTGTACTGGAGCTCATCATTACGAGGAGCAGGCGCGCTTGCTTCGCGGACCACTAACCGCGTCAAACCAGCCAGCCGGGCAGCTTCAGGAACTCGTGCGCTGCGCGACGTTAGCTGCCAACGGCCACAACACCCAGCCGTGGCGATTTCATTTGGAGCCAGATCGCATCACGATCAGCCCCGATTTCTCTCGTCGCACGCCGGCAGTGGACCCGGATGACCATCATCTATGGGTCAGCCTCGGATGCGCGGCCGAAAACCTGGTGCAGGCTGCCGGAGCCATGGGCAAACATGCCGACGTTGAACTGACGCCCCAAGACATCCGCATCTTTCTGACCAGCAGTGCGTCGGAGCCTTCGCTGCTCGCGGACGCGATATTCCAGCGGCAGTGCACTCGCGCGGATTACGATGGTCGGCCGCTGCCAAGCGAGGTGCTGCAGACGCTCGATCATGCCGGTGCCGTCAATGGGGTTGAGCTGCGCCTCCTTACTGAACGCACACAAACGGAGGCCGTGCTGGAGTACGTTACGGAAGGCAACAGTGCGCAAATGCGCGATCCGGCATTCGTAGCCGAACTCAAGCACTGGATTCGCTTTAACGACGCGCAGGCCGTAGAGAGCGGCGATGGCCTATTCACCCGCTCGTCGGGCAATCCGACATCCCCGTCCTGGCTCGGAAGCCATCTTTTTAGTCTGTACTTTAGCGTGAAGTCGGAGAATGAAAAGTACGCCAAGCAGATCCGTTCATCCGCGGGTGTCGCCATCCTGATTGGGGAACGTGCTGATCCAGCCAGCTGGTTTGAAGTGGGCCGTGCGTATGAGCGGCTGGCGCTCACTATGACTACGTTGGGCGTACGCAATTCCTTCGTCAATCAGCCCGTCGAAGTCCCGGCCGTACGCGCACAGTTTTCCCAATGGCTTGGCGCGCCGACGCGCCGCCCTGACTTGGTGCTGCGCTTCGGCAAGGGGTCACTATTGCCGTATTCTCTGCGCCGATCGGTCAGCCAGGTCATTTCGTGAGCGCGCATCGTGCTGCCAGGGTTCGGGTTACTCAGAATCGCCCTGCGTCGACAAAAACAACGCACGATATTGCCACATCGGCGGAGCCCCCTCAGTCAACCCGCAACGAGTGCCGGCAGGGCCATTCCAGAGTTCACGACCGATCCGTCATCGCCTGGAATATCGCCGCGGCGGCTTCAAGGTCCGCGTATGCAATGCGTGCATCCGGCTCGACGCATGATTTTACCGCGGTAGCGACCTGGCGCAGTCTGGCCGCGACCCTCGCGTTATCGGGGACAGCGGCCCCGACCATCGAACGCTGCACGGTGGCAAGGCCATCCAGCGCCGCTCGAACGGTGGTCACATCCGTATGGTCCAAATGCTTCGACTTCACGGCCTGCAATACCTTGATCGCCTCGCAGATATAAATATCTGCGTCGACGCGCCGTTGCTCAGTACCCGCCATGTTAGCACCGTGTCGGTGGGGTCATAGATGGTCAAGGATGCGCTGCGCGCTCGACAATGCGGAACAATAAAAATAGATCTGCGCGCACGGTCACACGCGGAATTTAATAAGTAACATCGCCCGCGGGACCGGGCTCTACGGGAACGAGATGGTCTCGCGTCCTCTTACTTCTGGGTGGGTGGCGATCAGCTCGGTGAGCTGCTGAGCAGCTGAGCTACTTTGGCTCTCTCGGTGTCCGGTAACGCCGCAATAAAACTGACGGACAGAAACCGCTCAATCATGGCGCGATCCCGTCCAGCTCCGCCAAGACTTGCGACGACAGCGTCAATTGGCCGGCGGCCAGGTTCTCGCGCATATGGGCGACAGAGGATGTGCCGGGGATCAACAGAATGTTGGGTGACCGTTGCAGCAGCCAGGCGAGCGCCACCTGCATCGGTGTGGCTCCAAGCCGGCCAGCGACATCCGACAGCGTGGATGACTGCAGCGGCGTGAACCCGCCGAGCGGGAAGAAGGGGACGTACGCGATCCCCGGCCGGGTCAAGTCGTCGATCAAGGCATCGTCGGCGCGATGCACCAGGTTGTAATGGTTCTGCACGCAGACGATCGGGGCAATGCGCCGTCCTTCCGCGATCTGCGTGGAAGTGGCATTGCTCAGTCCGATGTGACGCACCAAGCCCCTGCGCTGGATCTCGGCGAGGACCGAGAGCGGCGCCTCGATCGATCCTTCCGCGGGGTGATGCACGGCACCCATGATGCGCAAGTTGACTACGTCGAGGACATCCAGACCCAGATTGCGGAGATTGTCGTGAACCGCCTGCGTCAGGTCTTCACGCGAGAAGGCCGGAATCCACGAGCCATCCTCGCCGCGCCGGGCACCAATTTTGGTGACGATGACGAGATCGTCGCGATACGGGTGCAGCGCCTCGCGGATGATCTGATTGGTGACGTGGGGGCCGTAGAAGTCGGCGGTGTCGATGTGATTTACACCGCTCGCCACGGCCTCACGGAGTACGGCCGACGCGGCGCCTCGATCCTTGGGCGGACCGAATACGCCGGGCCCCGCGAGTTGCATGGCACCAAGCCCGAGACGCTTCACGGCGCGGTCGCCGAGCTTGAACGTGCCGGATTTATTGATGCTGGACATGATTGAGGCTCCTGTTGGATTTACGTCATGCCATGCTAGGCGACACCCTCGCGTTCGACAATTAGATATAATCTGCACGGGCTGTGCGAGATTACGAACAATGGAGATCGACCTTAGCGACCTGAACGCCTTCCTCGCGGTGGCTCGCGCCAAGGGCTTCCGTGACGGCGCACGTGCGAGTGGCAGCAGCGCCTCGGGGCTGAGCGAGGCAGTGCGGCGGCTGGAAACCCAGCTCGGTGTCAGGCTGCTCAATCGCACGACCCGCAGCGTCGTCCCAACCGAGGCGGGCGAGCGCTTGCTTGAGCGGCTCGGACCAGCGCTCAACGAGGTGCATGCAGCCCTTGACGTGGTGAACGGTTTTCGAGATCGGCCCGCGGGCACGTTACGGCTCAATGTTCCGGTGAGCGCCGCGCGATTGGTGCTGCCGGCGCTCGTTCCGCCCTTCCTCGCCGCTTATCCTGAGATCCGACTGGAAGTGATCGCCGACGACAGCTTCGTCGATGTGCTTGCGGCTGGGTGCGACGCAGGCATCCGCTACGACGAACGGTTGGAACAAGACATGATCGCGGTGCCGATCGGGCCGCGCGTGCAGCGCTTCGCGGCTGCCGCATCGCGCGCCTATCTCGATCGTCGCGGCCGACCGCAGCATCCGCGCGACCTGCTCACCCACGCCTGCCTTCGCGGCCGCTTCCCCAGCGGTGCGATGACGCCGTGGGAGTTCGAGCGCGACGGCGAAGTGGTGCGTGTCGATCCTTCCGGCCCGCTGCTCGTGCAAGCCGGTGCGGCAATCGATCTCGCGGTCGACGCGACAATCGCCGGTACCGGCGTCATCTACCTTTTCGAGGACTGGTTGCGCCCGCTTTTCGACAGCGGTCGCCTCGAGCCCGTCCTTGAGCCGTGGTGGCAGCGCTTCTCGGGACCTTTTCTCTACTATCCCGGCCGGCGTCTACTGCCCGCGCCGCTGCGGGCGTTCGTCGATTTCATCAAAGCCTATTCTTTGTCCTTGTCCGCAAAGAATCTCGATAGGTAGATTGCCATGGTAAAGCGGGAATTTGTCTCGCCGATATGCCGCGAATCAAATGCGGCGGCACGTTGATGAAAAAACTCCGGAGAAAAACCAGCCGAACGTGCGTGATTGTCACGCCTACCACATGCCGCCGAGAGCGACGGTGATCGCTTCGCCGTTCACGCCCCCGGCAGCGTCGCTGCACAGGAACGCGATCACCTGCGCCACTTCGTGCGGCTCCAGCACCCGGTTCTGTGGGTAGATGGCGGCGCGTGCGCGCCACACCTGCTCGACGGTGATTCCGCTCCGTTCGGCCTCAGCCTTCGCCGAGCGCTCGGCCATTGCCGTTCGCACCCAGCCGGGCAGCACTGCGTTCGACGTGACTCCGAACGGCCCGGCGTCCTGGGCGACCGCGCGCGCTAGCCCGATGACCCCATGCTTCGACGCGGTGTAAGCGCTGCCGGAGCGTTCCGCTTTCTCGCCGGCGGTCGAACTGGTGAATACGAGCCGGCCGAAGCCGCGCTTGCACATGCCGCCCACGGTCAGCCGCGCGAGCTCGAACGGCGCGTCGAGGTTGATGCGCATCGTCTCGCGCCAGACCTCGGGATCCTGTTCCCACACCAGTCGTTCGTGGGCGGAGCCGATGCCGTGATTCACGACCAGCACGTCGATCGGTCCCAGTCGTCGCTCGGTCTCAGCGACGGCCAGGGCGCAGCCCTCGGCGGTGCCCAAGTCGGCGGCGACGTATTCGAGGCCAACGGCCGCCAGTTCCGTCGTGCTGCGCGACGCGATCATCACGCGCGCTCCCGCCGCCGAGAGCAGCAGCGCCGCCTCGCGCCCGATCCCCCGGCCGCCGCCCGTCACCAGCGCCACCCGTCCGTTCATCCTCGGAACTCCCGTCAGCTCGGTCCTGGAATCTTCCCACGCCAGGTTGGTGCACACAATCGCTCCAACAAGATCTCGATTTCAGCCGCATCAAACACGCAGCAGTAAGACGAGCGCGCGAACTGTCACGTGAGAATCACGAACTGCATTCATGCATCTGGTCGACCGGCTGGCGGGATCGCATCTCGCAAGCACGGGGTCGAGCAGAGACGCAAATTGCGACATTGGTCACGATTCGATTGTCGACCAGCGACGCCTCGGCGCGTTCTATAGCACTATTGGCTCGGATTGCCGGTCACCGATGAAGGAGAGACGATGTTCACACGTGCACTTGTCCTTGGAGCTTTGATTCTGTCAACCGTGCCGGCATTTGCCGATACCACGGCCACCCCGCGAATCGATCAGCGCCAGGCGAATCAGGCGGAGCGCGTCGACCAGGGTGTTCAGTCCGGGGCGCTGACGACGCGCGAAACGCGGACCCTGGATGCCCGAGAGAGCAAGATTGCTTCCGACAAGGCGGCTGCGAAGGCGGACGGAAACGTTACGCCGGCCGAGCGTGCGAAGTTGCGCGGCGAGGAGCGCCGCACCAGCCGCGCGATCTTCCGCAAGAAGCACAACGCGCGGGTTGCCGCTCCGCCCGCCAACTAGATTACGCTGCGCTGAGTTGCGCGCCGAGGAGCCGCATGCGCCGGTACTGAAGCTGCAATCCGTACTCGAGAGCCTTGAGCCGCGACGGCAGGCTCGATTTCTCCCATCGATCGACCAGCGCGCGCTTCGCTTCCGCAACCGACTGCTCGCGCAGCTCGGTCCATGTTGCGACCGCGGTGCAAAAGCTCTCATATTCCTCAGCTACGCGCCGGCGCAACTCGTCGAGCCGAGGGGACCCCGCTTGACGGGCGAGTTCGAGCTGCGCTCGACGAAACTGCGTGTCGAGCATGGCTCGCTGTATTTTGAACCAGGGCACTCGCTTCACGTTCTTGGCGAGCCCGGTCCATTGCAGGGCGCTGATCAACCATTTGGACGGATCCCATTGCCACCACCGCACGCCGTTCCGGTAATCGTGCGCGAACATGTGATGAAAATTATGATACCCCTCGCCGAAGGTGAGCAGCGCCACGACGCCATTGTCGCGCGCAGTGTTCTCGGTCGTATAGGGGCGGGTGCCGATGATGTGCGCCAGCGAGTTGATGCAAAATGTCAGGTGATGGCTGATGACCAGGCGCAACACGCCCGCCAGCAACACGGCGCCGAGAATGTCGCCGATCGCCCAGCCTATGAGGATGGGCGGACCGATGTTCATGCCCAGCGCCAGCGCCAGGTAATGTCGATGTTGAAATTCCACAAGCGGGTCGTTCTGCAGGTCGCGCACGTACCTGAAGTCGGGATCGCCGCTCGGATAATTACGCAGCATCCACCCGATGTGCGAAAACCAGAATCCACGGCGCGCGCAGTACGGATCGCGTTCAGGATCATCGATGAAGCGATGGTGTACGCGATGGCCGGCGCTCCAGACCAAAGCGCTATTCTGCAGAGCCATGGCGCCTAACAATAGAAAGATCGCCTTCAGCACCGGATGTGCCTGGTAGGTCGCGTGGGCGAAAAGCCGATGATAGCCGCAGGTGACTGACAGCTCGGTGACCGACAAGAGTACCGCGAATGCAATCCAGGCCGCCGCGGAGTATCCATGAGTGAGTCCATACCAGGGCACCACGGTGAGGGCTATGCCCAACGTGACCACGAACATCAGTAGAGTGGGCCAATTGCGGGATGCCAGCTGGCCGGCAGAGTCACTCATTCACTTCTCCTTCGCACGCGCGCGATATGCCCCATATTGGGGCGACTTGTGAATTTTCTACTCGGTAAATGACGATCCTGCGATTCACGTCACGTTATTGCAGCGCAACCTGTTTGCTGGACGGCCACCTGAACAAGGCTACGATCATTTCGGCATAAAAAACAACCGATTCTCCGGCGCCGCCTTGTCCCGTGATCTTCAACCCGAAGCCCGCGGTTTCTCCTCGAGGTACAAGGTTTGTATATCGTTCAAGATAACCGCCGGCTGCAAAAACGCGAGCGTGTATATTTCACGCACCATCCCGGATTGATCGATCAGGAACATCTTGAGCATGTGATGCACGGTCCGCCGCGCACTGCCGTCGGCGGCTTGTTCGACGCTGACGTCCTGGCCAAAGTCATCGAGCACCGGAAGCAGATCCCGAACGGAACGAGCCGTCAGGACATCCCACTCGAGCGCGGAATCCTGGGATACCATGCTGCGATAGATTCTTATCGCCGCCGGGGTATCTGTGGTGGGGTCCAGACTGACGCTCAGGAAACGGACGTTCTGCTCGAGGCCCGCGACCCGGCCTATTCCCGCGCGAACGTCCAGCAGGGTGCGATAGGCGAAAGGGCAGCCGATCGGATCTGCGCAGTAGGTGTAAAAGAACGTGAGCAACGTGATCTTACCGGTCGTCAACGCGGACAATCGTACCGGCCGCCCGGATGGATCGAGGAGTGTCGCGTTTGTGATGGGCTGGATCTTCTGCAATCGATAGGTGCCAGGCCGCGGCGGTGTGAACTCCATGCGGGGCGCGACAGCCGCCCCCGGATCCACCGCCGGTAGCGCGGCGGGCGAGACCCAGAGGGCCGCCGCCGCGGTCACCAGATGCAGCCTCGATGCGCGATTTCGCACGGTACGCTATTTCTCACGGCCCAAGAACGCCACCTGCGCGGCCGGTTTCGCCGTGAATTTCATGTGGTGCGGCCGGCCGAGTTGCTCCTTGGTGAAGTCGACTTCGAACGAGCCGGTGAGTGCATGTCCGTCCCATCGGTAACCGCGCAGTACCTGCTCATTGTCCGCGCCGGACTTATCCCACTTCGACAATAGACTGGAGGTGATGTAGACACGCTTGCCGTCCCAGCTCTGCGACACCATGTTGACCTGCCGGCCCGTGTGCTTCTGGTAGGTTTCCCGCGGATGCTCGGGATCCGAGAGATCGAAGTAATGGGTCACGCCGTCCATGAACGTGTTGACCCAGAGCCCTTTGCCGTCGGCGGTGATGGAGATGTCGACCGGCAGCGGGATCTTGGACGGATCGCCGATCGTGGCCACGTCTTTTGCGGTCCAGGTGCCGGCCGGATCCTGCTTGATGAGCCAGATCTTGGACGTCAGGGCTGCTGCGGTGACCGCCCAGTTCTGCCCCGGCGCCAGCCCCCAGCGGATCTCCAGCGGGGCTCCGGGAACGCTGAGGACCTGGGTCGGCTTCATGCTCTTGAGATCCCAGACCACAACGGTCGAGCCGAAGTGCTTCATCGCCTCGGGGTCCTTGACCACTTCGTTCAGGCTCCGCATGTAGTTCGTCCAGCCCGTAAAACTCGAGGTCAGCATGACATTCTTTGCCGGATTCACGGCGACGTCGTAACCGTAGCCGTCGCCTTTGGCTCCGCCGACCGTCCCGGTCGGAATGTCGTACTTGGTAATGAATGCTCCTTTGTTGTTGTACAACGCGAGGCCGGTGACGCCTCCCTTGTCCGCGCCATTGGACAGATTGCCAATGAGCACCCGTCCCGGGAGCGCATAGAATGTGTGCGGCCCGATGAGCCCGGACTTTGCCTGCAGATCGGTGATCGTTCGAACCAGCTTCGGCTTTTCCGGGGCGGATCCGACGTCGAACACGTAGATCTTGCTGTCGTCGAGACCGCCGGCCCACAGAAACTTGCGGTCATCGGTGAAACCCATGTGATGTGCTTCACCGCGGCCGCCGACCGACACGGATCCGATCACCTTTCCGTACGTTCCGGACGATGGATTCACGTCGATCGTAACCAGCTTGTCCGATCCGTCGCCAAGACCTTTCTCGCCAAGAGTCCATACGTGGATGAAGTCCTCCTGGCCCTTGATCAAACCGCTCATGTACGGCGAATTGCAGGTTTCGTCGCCCCATGCCGACGCCGCGATGATCAATCCAAAAACGAAACCAAGACGGGATGAGATTTTGTTGTAATTCATGATGCAGTTTCCTGTTTGGCCCTGAATGAGTTCCAAAAACGCGGCGAGGAAAAGAAACGCGAGTACAAAGAACGCGCCAGAAATCGAAAGTACGGCACTGCAGCAAAAGGTCGCCGCGGAATCACGCGAAAACGCGCCGATAGTAGGTAATTTAGCGGGAACTGTCGATAATGCCGGGGAAGGGGAGGCTGGATTCTGGCGAGTGATTTCCCGTTCCGCCTCTCATATCCCTCCCCCCATATCCATGAAGTCCTCGACCGTCAGCCGATGTGCCGTCACCGGGCTGCTCAACTTGGCCACCAGCCGTTCGATCTGCAGGTTGATCTCCGGTACTGCGGTGATTTCCCACCACGCCGGACGGGTCAGCGGCCCCAGGGCGAACAGCCAGGAAGACGCCTCGCCGGCGCCGTCGATGACGGCGCAATCGTCGGTTTCCACCCCGACGCCCAGGGCGTCCGGGACCGCCAGCTTGCGGTCACGCAATTCCGCGATGAGCGGAATGGCCGTATTCGCGAAATCTCCGCCGGGCCCCGTGCAATTGATGACATGCCCCGCCTCGAGCACTCGGGCGGCACCGCCGCGCAAGCGCAGCGTGACCTCGACAGACTTGCCCACCGACCGGTATCCGCCGACCCGCCCCGCCAGGATTTCCAGCGCACCGGTGGATTGCAGTTTGGCAAACGCATCGCTCACCCGCGGCGCCATGCGATGCCGATGAATATCCCAGCGCGGGCGCAGATGGCGTACGAACTGCCGCCGGCTGAATTCACTCCACCCGTTCCAAACGCTGGGCACCGCGGAGCGCGCGGCGTCGAACACACGTTGCCAGGCAACACCCTGCGAAGCGGCCATGGCGATCTGTTGGCGAACGATCTTCGTCAGGGCAAGCGCCGAGGCGGGGATCTTGTCGTGCAGGAATTCCGGCCAGGCACCGCCTGCCGCGTGAGTACGCGGCGCGAGCCCTCGGCGCGACAGGGCAAGGAGCGGACCACGATGGCCCTGCTGAACGAGGCGCAGGGCGATATCCACGGTAGTGAGGCCGCTGCCGATCAGCAACAGCGGTTCGGCGGGATTGATATCGCTGAAAGCATCCACGGCCCACGGGTCCGGGATGAAGAATCCGCTGTCGTACAGCCAGGTATCGGGGCCTCCGGGCGGGCGCGGCGGCAGATTGCCCATGGCGAGCACGACGATGTCCGCCGCGATCTGGCGGCCGTCGGTCAGCAACACGCCGCGATTGTCCTTGAGCAGTCGAACGACTTCGCCGCGCACGCTGCTGAGGCCCACCAGCGACCTGCTATCGAGCGCTTCCTTGACGCGCTCTTCGACGTAGTCGCCGAAAAAGCGCCGGGCAACGAAGGCCGAGGATAGATCGAGGCCGCTTTCCACCAATGCCTCGGCGAGCGATGTGCGTCGCAGTTGCAGCCAGTCGGCAAAGGTCGGCACCAGGCCGATTTCCATCCGGCTGACCGGCACATTGAGCAAATGATCCGGGCCGCACGCGCCATAGGCAACGCCGCGGCCGAGCCTTTTTTTCGGCTCTGCAATGATGATGCGCCAATCCGGACATTTGCGGTGCAGCTTGAGGCCGAAGATGGCGCCGCTGAAGCCGCCGCCGACGATGACGACGGTCTTGGCGGGGGCGGTCATGGCGGAGTGTTGGATCACGAGCCCGATGGTACCAGGGCCCACCCTTTGTTGGTCGAGATGGAAGCTCGATCGGGCGTACCGTCGAAGTGCATTTCGCGCAGAGAGAGAGAGCGACGCCTGAGTCGCTCACGATGAAAACGCCGCTGCGGCTACGCTATTCGACCGCGGAAGTGAAAACCTCTTCCATCGCCGGCACGGCACACCCGGCAACCGGCTCCTGGTTCACGCGCGAGTCAGTCCACAGCGGGTGCGCAACGCCGCCGTAGGACGCAACGCCCGAGTAATCGCCTTGCTGGTTGCCGTAGTTGATGGCGCTGCAAGGGAAGAGACCATTGCAGTCATGCTCGTTCGAGGTTGCGCTGGATGCCCGTACGTCAGGAGCGAAAGTGGCGCCGCCGTCGGTCGACCGGGCGACATAGATATCCGTGCCGTAGCGCTGGCCTGTCGAATCGTTGCGCGTATCGTAGAAGGAGATGACGACGTCTGCCGTGACCGGGTCGACCGCGAGCCAGTGGTTGAAGCGATCCACCGCGTAGGCGAGACGATCGCCGACGGCGCGAGGCGTCGACCAGGTCACGCCGCCGGTATCGGAGGTCGAGAGCAAGATACCGGTGCCCATCGGGCCAGCATCCATCCACGAACAATAAAGACGACCGCGGTGAACGCCGCCGCTGCGATCGGCGTCGCAGGCCGGGTATACGAGCGCACGGCGGTTGAACTCGGCCGGAATGCCTACGTCGAACACCAGGCTCTTGCTCGAGATCACCGAATGGACAACGAAGGTGGACCCGCCGTCGTGCGAGGCGCTGAAGGCGATTGTATTCGAATGGTAGTCGTTCCACGCCACATACAGATCGCCATTTGGGCCGGTGAACGGGACAGCCCCGATCGCGCGGCCCGGGCCATGCGGATCGTCGGCGCGGACGATGCTGAAATTCGCGCCCGCGTCCTTCGAGGTTGCCACGAGCACGCCGCCACCGGTCGCCGAACCGCCGCTGGCTGCGTCCCAGGCAAGGTAGACTCGATCGCGGAACGGCGAGCTTTGCGACCTGTCCGTGGTGATCATCGGCTTGTCGTTGAAATGATCGCTGCCGCCGGAGAAGCCAAAGAAGCTCGGAGACCATGTTCGGCCCCCGTCGGTCGAGCGCGCCACCGACAGCTCGGTGCCGTTGATCCCCGAACCGGCGCCGAAAAATACCACGATGGAACCGTAGAAGAGGTTCCCCCGGGTGTCGAAGGCGAGGGTCGGATCGGAGCCGAAGTCGATACCGTTTGCGCCCTTCGCCGGCGGCAGCGGCAGATCGTCCGCACCCCACGTTTTCCCGCCGTCGCTCGAGAAGTAGGCGCGCATCGGCAGACGGAAGATCTCGTTCGAACCGCCGGCGATCGTGGTGCCGTCCTGCATGGCAATGAAGGTCTCGCTCTGCGGGCCGCATTCGTTGGACACGTCGACATTGGCGCCGACGCTCACCGACGGCAGGTTGGAGGCCCGCGAAACACCGGTGCCGTTTTGTATGACCTGGTACTTGTTCCACCAGGTCGGTGATTTCGAGTCGGGGACGGCGCGAGCCGTAACAGACACCGGCGTGAAGAGCGAAGCGAGGACGACGAAGGTTAGGATGCGCATGATCGGCCCTCCGGGTGGGACGCTAATGTCGCACAATCACGCGGACCCATCAATTCATGAACCGGATCCGGTCGCCTGAATGCGATACCTCCTAGCCGGAAGTCCGCAACGGCGCCATGAACACCACGTCGCCGGTGGGTTGACCGGTGGGAGAGCCGCCCGGCGGCTCGATGCTGACGGCAACTTGGCTGGAACTTGCCAGGGCCGCCTTCTGAATCGCGGTCAGCGTGCGAGTCGATGTTCCCGCGGCGGGCAGGACGCCCAATGACACGGGGTTCCCGCCCTTCGGCAGCGCCCAAAGTTCATAATCATGGCCGGCTGGACGCGCCGGGAGTTTCGCGGCCTGTACCACGAGACGATTTGTGGTGCCGAATACCTCGACCTGCCACATCGCTTCACCGGATTTGGCGGAGATGGTCGAGAAGGCGGTGGCGTGCACACCCGGCAGACTGCGCCAGTACAACAAGCCCGCCAGTCCCGCCACCAGTACGACGCTCGCGGCCAGCGCCAGGCTTCTTGTCCAGCGGCGTGCAGAACGTTGCGGGGTGAGATTCAGCCGCTCTCGAATCGCCGTCCAGACGTGTGCCGGCGGCTGGACGGGCTTGAGGCCCTTGGCTAGGTGCATGAGATGTTCTTCCCAGTAGCGGCAGCGTTGGTCAACATGAGGGGTGCTCGCGCGCCAGCGCTCGAAGCGGCGGCGCGCCGGGCCGCGCAGCGTCCCCAGCACGTACTCTGCGGCGAGGCGGTCGACGAGCTCGGGGTTGACCGGTTTCACGTCGCCGCCCCCTCGAGGCACTGGCGCAGGCTCTGCAAGCCGCGGCGAATCCAGCTCTTCACGGTTCCGAGCGGACTGCTCGTGAGCCGCGATATATCCTCATGGGAGTTTCCGCCTACGAACGCCAGCTCGAGGCAGTGCTTTTGTCGCTCCGTCAGCAGGCCCAAGCAATGCTCCAACAGACCGTAACGCGGCAGCCAGGCGGGCGAATCTCCCTCGGGCTCCGCTTCGGGTGGAGCGGCAAGGCGCTCCGGGAGGTCCGGGA
>Ga0307516_10001607_pt1 | contig 31117 bp, 20 predicted proteins | sample 19_EM_MG_FD_203310 | JGI IMG/M metagenome (GOLD analysis project Ga0307516, IMG submission 203310) | Populus trichocarpa ectomycorrhiza microbial communities from riparian zone in the Pacific Northwest, United States - 19_EM | ecosystem: Host-associated > Plants > Roots > Unclassified | place... | reverse complement strand
AAAAAAAAAAAGAAAGAAATGATAAAAGAGCGTAGAAGTTACTACACCTACCCCCTCTGCTGCTTTTCTCATTGAAGTATAGTTAGAAGTCACATTTGTCTCTTTATCGAAAACCTTAATTGCTATACCATTAGCTTCACTCAATATAGGGCGGAGCGTTGGTTTCTTCTGAATGATGTGTACCGAATAACGGATTATTCTTTCCTTTTTTCGACGAAGTATTCACTCATTTTAACCAGAGTCTCTTCAGTGTGTTTACGACCAATGTGACGACCTATCGCTCTCTGCTTCATAAAACCCCTAGTTTCATCTGATAGTTTACGACCTCTCAATTTACCCAAAGTCTCTTCTTTCCCCACCCCCCACCCCACACATGTGTGGGGTGGGGGTTGGGGGGGGGGGGAGTGTTTAAAACCCAAACTAGATCCAGCTGGTAGTTAAGATATTGTACTCAGGTTTTAATTTATCCAAATAATACTGTTCTCTACTTAAAAGATTTTCTTATTCAGAATACTCAAGTATTTCTAATCTAAATTTGGAATAACCATATTTAAGTAAAGCTTTAGCTATTACCATCTTTTCATGTTTAAGAAGATAATAAACATTAAAGTAATTACCCAATCTTTTACGACAAATTAACACTACTACCTACATAAGTTTTGCCATTTTCTAGATTTACTCAACGGTAAACACCAGATTTACCTCTATTTTCTTTAAGGATTGAGATTTTTTGGGTATCTGCATTAGAATAGCAAACAACAGGAATCACTGCTGACAATCCACTTGTAATTGTTTGGAAACACGCAGAATAGAGTAAATCCCACGTAGTCCCTTCCCCTTCCCCAACCCCCACCACACACATGTGTGTGGTGGGGGGGGGGTGGGGGGGTAAGGGGGACGAAAGAATAAGAGAAACCGCCTGTTCGCTCTCAAGAAATGATAAGCCGCAAGTAAAGGCTGGAAGGTCGTACATAAGCGCAAGTAAACCAGCAGCCGTGAAGACGTACACCTATTACAGTACTTGCCCCTACTAGACCCGCGAAGTTAATTTTTTGTGTCATGAATTATATGTATATATTGTTTTTGAAGGATTACTTCTTAATTTGATTACATTACAAAGGTAGTTATACTACCGTTACTTCTAGAAAAAAAGATTAATTTATTGATTTTCCTTATGATTAATTTATTGTTTACCCTTATGATCGCTAGAAGATAACATGTTACACGATCATTTGTATCTAATTCGTATGGGTTGTATGAAAAATTGGCATTCTCACCATTGGTAGAGGACTAACATTATTACTACTACATGTGTTAGTAATAATCGTAATCCGTCACCATATCACTATTATATATCGCATCTAAAACAAGAATGCCTGCCGTATATTGTATTCCAAGAGGATTCTTAAAAGTTGACCGCAAACGTTTGGCCTCTGAGATACCTACTCACATGCTTAATCCGAAAAAGTTTATTATTTCAGATTTAAAGTTTTCACTACATGCTTTGGTTATCTGCGGATTATCCCGTATTACAAAAATTGTTACTAGAAAGGGATTTACTTACCCTTTTCTAGTATTTTGTAACTTTGTTTTCCCTTCGACTTGTAGAAGGGAAACCCGTTGGGCGGCATTTTTTAATAAAACTACGCGCGCCCCCGGAATTGTTATATCTTTTCGAAGGCGCGTCCACGCGCCTACGTTTTGAATTATCTGCATGTTTGTTGCATAAATTAAAGAGCATGGCGCTCAGCAACATTTAAACATAACCCTGAGTAGAATTTTTTTTTAACCATCTTTCCTCTCTCTCCCCCACCCCCCCCAATCCCCCCCCCCCTCTTTAGTCCCGGCTCCTCCTCTTTAGTCCCGGCTCCCCCCCCTTGGGGCTGGGAGGGGGGGGGGGAGCCCGGGGGAAAGGAAGGCTGGGAGGGGGGGAGGAGATAAACTCCTGGGAGGGCGGGTTTTTATTTTAATTTTTAAATTTATTGAAAAATAAAAATAAAAATAAAAATAGATAAACGACCCACTGCCCCCCCCCTGGGGGCTGGGTGGGTTGGGGACCCGCTGGGAGAGAGGAAAGCCCCGGGAGGGGCGCATAAATTGTTCCCCCATATAGTTCAACTAAAGCATCCAATAGAAATTTATTTTTCATCGCCCCCTGCAAGCTTGCAGGGGGGCGACGAGATACAGTAATAAACAATTGACCAGATGATTCGTTCATATAGATACTTCCATCAGCCCCCCCCCCAAGCCCCCCCCCCCTGCGGGGGGGCCCGGGGGGGGGGGGGGGGGTTTGGGGGGGGGGGGGGGGATCGCGGGAAAAAATCCTGCAAATCAACCGCTATTATAAGTTAAAGGTTGAGGATAAATTAAGTTTATACCATATTTATCGCATATTTTACCTAACTGAAGCATTCTAACAGGATTTCTGGCTAGTCCGCCTGCGGACTAGCCAGATTTAATAAACCTGCTTTATGGTGTAATCTATATCTTAAATGATTGTCACCTGCTCGTAATTTTACTGAACCACCAAATTTCGGTTTAATTTGATATAGACAATGTTTATCTCTTAGTTCCATAACTATTTCTAGACTAGCATACCCTTTCTTTGATAGTTGAAAACAACCAGCTCCGTCTATGAGTCCTGCTAATCCTTCGTAAAAACCCCGGCTATTCTCACCGTCTGTAGATTTCGGACTACCATTATTACTACTACTTGTGTTAGTGTTAATCTTAGTGTCCTCTGGCATATCACTATCAATGTTAGTCTTAGTGTCCGTCGACATCGTATTATATGCCGTGTCTAAGACAAGACTATTTCGAAGGATTAAAGAGTATTTCTCTATTATGTTGTTTAGAAATTCAATTCTCGACGTCATGCTGCGTGAGATTGATAATAAACAAGTTGACAACAAACGTATGGCCTCTGAAATTCCTACTCACATGCTTAATCCGAAAAAGTTTGTTATTTCAGATTTGAAGTTTTCACTTCGTGCTTTGGTTATCTGCGGATTGTTCAATATTACAAAAATTGTTACTAGAAAGGAATATATAATATTACTTACATTCATAGTATTTTGTAATAGGGAATTGATATAACAATTCTTGAATTCCCTGCAAATAGTTTGTTGCGTAAATTGGATTACTCCAATCCAAGGGCCATTTTGACCGAAGATACTTTTATTTGAATTAGCAGCAACTACAGTACTACGTTTCATAACTTTATTCAATTATCAAAGTAGCCAGCGCTACCCATAATCGGAATAAACTGTTATGACAACTTTAATCTTAATTTTAGATTAATTATGAAATAACTCTACCTGTGTTCATACCAGATTTGATTTTTTTTATATCTAATAGACCTAATTCTGTTAAATGAGCTCCTTTTTGCATTAATTCTGCTACTTTTTTAAAATCTTCAAAGTCTTTTAATTTTTCTCCTTGAATAGGATAGTTTTCAAAAAACGGAATGATTTTTTCAACAATGTCAGAATATTTTTTAACACGGTAATCCAGAGCGTTTTTATTTAAACGCTGATTTACCTTGCCACATTTAAAATAATCACAAAGGCTATACAGTAATTGACCATCACGAGTGTGCAAACCTATTGAAAATCCTAATGATACAGCTTCCCCTAGTTTACTTCCTGCTGATTTAAAAATATCAATAAAGAAACAGCCCTCACCAGATATGAATCCAGCTATTCAATACGAATCTTTAGGTGTGAAGCTTTTATTTACTATTATTGGTCTCTCAACCGGTTTAACACCAGGGAAACCTACTTTTAATTCTGAGGATAAACCTAAATTCATAGCGGCTTTAATTGCTACTAATTTTTTTAAACCTTCAATAGTTAAATGATCTTTGTTTTGAACTATTAAAAAAGCTTGTTTGAATAAAAGATAATCCGCTCTTTTCTGAGTGATCAATGGATACTTATCTAAATGTTTAAATATAAGTTCCATTTCTTTTATTGATTGAACTCGGAATTGAAGATTATTTTTATCATGCTTAGATATTCTACCTACGCCAAGGTAAGATTGTAGCGATTCTAATAACTCTCGATCCTTTCGATGTAGAACAACTGCGAAACAAAGCTGTACCCCGAACTTATATTTCATTGTTGAATTTTTTCGAATAGTTAAAATAAAGCTACCTTCGCCATCTATTAAGCCGGTTCAGAATTCATTAGGATCACCGTGTTTGTGGTTATTTAAATATGTTGAATTAGCTCTTGACAAAAATGATAAACCATTGTAGTTTATATTATGTCTATAATATAAAAAATAAAATATAAGATATATTAGGGGAAATGTTAACATAACACGTACTTTATTTAAATCTAAAAAAATAGGTGTTAGTCTTATCAATTTTCAGTTACGTCATTCTTTATTAAGAACCGGTTTCCCGGCGACTAGAGTACACCTTACAATGTTATCTGAACATTGAAGAACCGTCTACTCGTTGCTCTTTTACAGCCTGCTACTAATATAAGACTGATTTAGATCCGCGATAACCCATTTAGACTTTCGTCACATCTTTAATATTGTTACTTTACCTTGACCATTACATCTAGCCGCTCTTCTAGTTTCCTAGATGAGTTTAGTAATTAAAGCTTTAGGGTGTCCCCGGAGTTTGGTTCTTTATCACAAATTGAGTTGTTTAACTTTCATGATTCCAAAACCTGGAATAATTAATATATAACAATAATTTTGATTAATCGAATAGTTAATATTAACCCCCGGGCCTACGCCGCGAAACATCAGTGCTCCGCAGCGGTCGAGCCGCGGGCGGGGTAAGAATCAAAATCTATTCTAATTAATTCTCAAGAACTTAACATCCTTGTTAGGACTTTATTTTTTAAACCGTTGTAGTATCACTTAATCTATTCATTGTATTTTTTAATTTAATAATTTTTTCAAGTCCATCCTTATTTAAATGACCTCTATTTTGAATTATTATATATGCTTTTCTTCATTTTAAATAATTAATATGTTTACAAGATAATAAATGAAAGTAATCAAAATACTTTATAACCTTTCTAGCTGAACCATAGCTTGACGATCCATATATATAATCGTCTTGAAGCCGGTCATAACTGATTAAACCTCCTAAAAAGTCTTTAATTAATATTAAAATACGTCGCATATCGTGCGCATCCAGCCGACTCTCGGCGGCCGGACTATCTTTTTTTTGATCAATTTGGAAATTTAATCGTATTTCAGTTCTATTTTTACGTTTAAGTACTTTAATTTGAAAACTAGCATCAGAAAAACCAGCTAGTCAATGGTTTTTTAAATCCCTATCTAAGTTTAATTTAAAACTAATTTTTTTTCTAAATTCAGCGTAATTTTCATTATTTAATATATTATTAGTTATTTGATGAAATTTATTTTCTGTTCTAATTTTTCCATTTATTAAATTAATTACTTTTTCCATACCTTTTCTCGCCGCTATAACTAGAATAATAGCATTTTTATCTTTAACTTTATGAACACTACCAAAACCTAATCGTTCTTTTATATAATAGGCTAAGGAAGCATCTAATGAATTAAATACAAGAACTAATTGTTGTTTACTACTAAAATGACCATCGCCGTCTATTAAACCTGCGAAATAATGTCCGAATTGATCATCATTAACTGGCTTTAAATGAGTAGGCACATGTACAGAAATAGGTTTTACATTTTCTGTAGTTATTACGGTTTCGTTGCGCAAAGTCTCTGAGGTTCCAATTTTATTTTTACTATATAATTCATTACATTTTGTATACATTATATTAAATAGATATATAAAACTGTTACCTGCTGATTCACTTCATCGTTTTAACGTTGTTACTGTGTCATTTAAGAGGGAGTATTTAAAACTAAGTATAAAAGTAGTTCCAGCAAACAGCAACGTAAATAAGCCTATATATTTGACCTCTGGATGCAGTAATAGATCACATTAGTGTGCTCTTCTATTCTGGACTTTATCTTTATCCTTTTTCTTGCCAACTTTCATTGAATCTAATTCATGCTTTATATTGAGCACTATCTAAATCTGGTTTATAAGCTTTTAAAGATTTTAACTCATAGAATTTAGGAGTTAAAAATAATCTTTGTTTTTTATGGCTTCGGCTTGGAAATTTTTTAATGTAGTCTAAAAACATTTCTATGTTGTTTTGACTTTGAATAGATCACTTGTAAGATCCGTAACCTCCCCTATCGAAATATACTTTTCCTCCTAAAACACTTTCAAAATGTTTTACGTTTACTTCATGTTTATTTGTTACAGTAATCGATAATTTAGGATAGCCACCTTTCATTGAATAAGTTATTGTTCCATCAGCATCAAAAAACCCTGAAAATCAACCGTTAGATTTAGTTAATTCCATGGGTTGTAACATAATTATATTTAAATTAAGACAAACTGATTCTAGTTGTTTTAATCTTACACTATTTCTTACATGGCCATTAATACGCGCTACTAGATCAAGCATACCAGCTTTATTATGTAGTCTATATCTAAGAGCTTGAGCACCAGTTTTTAACTTAACAGAACCACCTAATTTTTGTTTTATTTCCATTAAAGCACGCTCATCTTCTATGCCCATTGTAATTTCACAACTAGGGTAACCAGCTTTACTAACTAGTAAACAACCATCACCATCTATTAAACCAGCTAATCATTGATTTCAATGTAAATCAGATTTAGTGTTTAAGGATAACGAACGTAAAGTCTCTGAGGATCCTACTCGGTGTATGCCTTTGGTTTCCGGCTGATTACCCAACATTTTTAAACTTATGACTTTAACGGGATATCAAATAAAAGTACCACTTACGCCTAAAGTATTCAAAAATGAATTATCGGGGTTCCAGCATATAGTTCGTATTCTAGGGAAAATTAAGAATCCCCAGGGCCATATTTGACCAAAGAATCCATTTCTCCAAATCTAACTTCTAATATACAAAAGCCTAATATAGATATATTCAACAAACAGTACAAAAACTGTGTGGCTTGATTCTGATTTTTTTTAATCAAGTCCCGGACCCTTGCCTTGATTTTTTTTTAATTAGCTATCTTTAAGCAGCCTTCAATCAAAGATTGATGGCTGCGGGCAAAGGGGAAGGCATAAAAGATTAGTATATATTATCTCTTATTAGATTCAGGTGCTACTAATACAAAATTATTTAGAAATAAAATTATTTCTAAATTAGTTATTAACAATAACTATTTGAATGTAGGCTTGTGATCACTCTTACATGATGGAGAAACCGACTATACATTAAGCAGCATTTCAGCCACCCACCAGTGAACTAGTCTGTAGCGATTGCTTAGACAACCGACGGTCTTAGATGGAGAAATCGTTGACCGTTAGCACTAGTGTCGCTAAGTAATTAAATTAATTACCCATTACACTACGTAATGATTATCCTAAAGAACTTTTCCTTCCTATTCTCAAATAAATGAGAAAGGATTTCTGATATTAAAATGTTTTTTCAGAAACCTAAGAGTTGCAAGTCTAATTAGATAATAACTAGGGTTTATGGTATACTTAAAAGTATTCGTTATTTCAGGTCTTTAAAAATAAAATAAGCACTTGCCTTAATAACTTCATAACTTGTGATATTTATATATTAAACCACACCCTGTATTCCCGAAGGGAATACTGTATTACCGCAGGGCTGGGTAGCCCTAGCCCTTTGGTATAAATTCCCCCCCTCTTTAGTCCCAGCTCAGCAGCCCCCCATCGCCCCCAATTGCAGGGGGCGCAAGGATTTTATTAATTTTATTTATTACATAAATAAAATAAGAAGCGCCTTGTCCTCCTACCCTACAAGTTGTGGGGTGAAGGCAGAGGAGAAAATTTCTTACTAAACTCAATTACTACTTATTAGATTTATTAATCATAGCTGCCTTTTCAATGAGAACTTTTCTCAAATCAGGATCAAGATGTTCTTTATTAAGTAAACAAGTATAAAGTTGTTTTCATAGCATATAACTAGTTCCTTTTTTAGTAAATAAACTATGTGAGTCAAAATATGGAAAAAGTTGACAACAATTTTTCAACCCATTTGCTCTATACTCAAAAACATTTTCTACAAAATGTTTTTCTACTCTACCTACATTGAATAATGTTGCTATATGAGTTAAAATAGGTAAGTTTATTAAACCTTTTTGTGCAATCATATATCTAAATCTAAAAGCATTAGAATTCGATAAAATTGACACGGTAAAACAACCTTCAGCATCAGTGTAACCAGCTAATCAACTGTTAGTTAAACTAGGAAGAATTTGAGATGGTATATACACAACTGAATTTAGATTCAATTTTCCTTTTAAAACTCATAAATTAAAGGCGTCTAGAAAATTTTGGAAACTTTCTTGTTTAGTTGGTAATATTAAATTACCATTAAATAAATAGATAATTAGTGCAATCTCAGATTTAGATTGTACAACAAATCGAGAAGTAGTTGCACTTTGTTTAACCACTTTTCCGAATCCTAAAGTTTCTTTAATAAAATCTAAGACTTGTATATCACTAGTAGATTGAGTAATTACAAATGATAAACCACCTCTATTTAGAACAATAAATGAACCATCTCCTTCAGAAAATCCAATTAATCAAGTTAAAAATTCTCTCGAAGGTAAAGGTTTATTACTAAATTGATCTTTATACACTTCAAAAAAAGGATTAAAATTAAAATCACCGTTAGATGGTGATGCTGTTACATAAGTATTAGTAAGAATACGAGTATTGTTTACAATCATGGAATATAAAAATAAACATGTAAAGAATAAGTGCTGGTATAATATTGGATCACCACCTCCAGCTGCTTCGAAGAATGAAGTATTGAAGTTACGATCAGTCAGTATCATAGTTATTCCCAAAAAAATAATTCGGTAACTCAAACTATTTTTTTTTCTTATTAGTGAATGTGTATATAGATTATTCAAAAGAAATCAAATCAAATCCAATCGAGAACGACTGCTAAATTAATAATAAATATTTAAACTAAATCATAAATATCAGTTTTATGATGAAGTCAAGAGAAAGTAGTTCTCTTAGTATTCATATTATTCTTTAGTTCCCTTATTTGTTCATAATACTCTGGAGATTTGTACAGTTTATTTACATAAAGACAATTAGCTTTCTCTCAATCCTTATAATCCAGAAATTTAGAACTTAATAAAGGGAAAGTACTCAGATATTCAATGATAATTTGGTTGCTTGTTTTGTTGGAGGTATTAATAACAAATTGTTTAAATTTTCCCTCACTAAATGCTCTGTTACCCAGTTTTACTTGAAAAAAATCAGCTATTTTCTGCATAATGGGTTCCATACTTTCCCCGCTTATATCATTTATCCTTTGAGATAAATAAAATTGTATAGCTATATAAACTCTTTTATGGGTAAACCCTTTAATAGAAAAACAACCATCACTATCAATAAAACCTGCTAGTCATGCATTACTAGCTAGAGGGCTTGTATCTAAAGAAAGTTTAATTATATTATTTTGTTTAGCATTTAAAAAATCAATAAGTGCATGTAAAGCATGAATTTTAGGAGTACGAAACTTTCCATTAATAGAGTTAACCACCTCCATGATGGATGCGATACTTTGTATTCGTCAATATATAGTACCCTGGGATTGATTATATATATTTCCTCCATAGATATTTTTAAGCAATTCTGCTGAAGGTCTATCTTTACTAGCAAACCATACTGTTATACTTGGTTTTAAAAGCTTACCATCTGGTGCTCTTAACGCCTTAGGAGTATAAATACTACCGTCTCCCTCTATCAACCCTGATAAATAATACGCCAAATTATTTGACTTATTATTATTATTGCTATATTTTCTTACTCTACCAGGTACACAAGCTACCCTAAGGTTAGCGCGGCTCTCTCTGGGAGGAAAATTTATTCCAGCACAGCAATAAAATATCCCCTCAATAAATCTATTTACAAATTCACATAAAATTAAAATAGGAACCGTTAATCTCAAACTAATTTTTCTAATCTACTCTTATTTTTTTTTTGCACCTCCATCATCAGGATGATTGTAGTTTCAGCCGCAGGCATAAACTATCAGCAGCGAAGGCTGCATATGGTTTCTACTACACTAAGGCAGGAAGATGAATAAAATAGTATTATTAAATTATATTGTTTAGAGTAGATATTCACCAATTCACATTGGCGGTTGGACCATATATTACTTGCTAAAATTTTGTCTACGGCTCAGCGCAGCCCATACAGCAAGTTTTGGCGTGTGGTCTCTGAGGTTTAAGAAAGATCGAAACTTTCTACATTACCTTCTGATTGAGTTAATATTTAGATATATAACTTATCCCAGAATATAGCCAAATTTAGAGCTGGCAGATTTTCTATGACACACTAATATATTAATATTTTAAACTCATTGTCATTTTTACATCGCGAAGCGAAGAATGAGCTTAATAGTTTCCAGTGGTTCTAACCTTAAAAAAGGTATGAATGGCGAAAAAAACAGATCTACCTCTTTAGCCATTTTACAGGCAGAGTTGAGGTCCTTCTCCCTAAATAATGACAATTATTCCTTTAACGGAGAACTTTATACATGTTAAACTGTTCTCCTGCACCCTTTCAGGTGGGGCTTGACTATAACTTAAGCTTGCGCCAACCAACTTCTAGTCGATGAACTGCGCACACATGACAAAATTTATACATATGTCCTGGTGTTTGGCTGCGGATTACCCATTTCCTTTCGTGCATCAATTTCGATTTTACCATACCACGAGTCATTACCTGTGCCACGAGGACTGTTACCAGCCTCGCTTGGTTGAAATTGCTTTAGGGTGTACCCGCAATTTGATGGTTTATAGCAGGAGGTTCACTCCCACAAATTGGCCTATATGAAGGGTTTCTCAAGCCCATTCCTCGACCATAGTAATAGCTAAATATGGTACGCCTATGCCCCCACCTACGGGCAGGCAAGGCTCGCAGGCACCAGCAACAAGCTGCGGGCGACCCACTAAATTTATTCGACTCACGAGCCGTAAGACCATGATGGAGCTTTAATAAGCTGCTCCATCTAATGTGAGTGCTCAACGACTTATGCCGTTGTTTGGACTATATTTTATTTATACATACTGTAAAAATTTTGTAAGTGATCTCAAACAAAAACAGTTCTACCATTATTCATATTATTTTTGATTTCATTTATAATATCTTTACCAGCCTCTGTTTTATGTACTTTCTCTTCAATAAGCTTCATAACTCTAAAACAATCTTGACTATTTAAAAATTTGGAACTAAAAAGAGGGTAATTACTAAGATAAGAATACATTTTTTTATTAGGTTCCAACTTAGTTCAAGTTACGTAGTACTGGTTTTTACCTTTGCAATAGGCCTTATTTCTTTCTTTTAATTCAATTTGAAATACCTCTGCTAATAGACTCATAATATTTTTTTTACTATATCCCTTTTTAGAAATACATGCTTGAACCAATTCAAAGCCACAAGAAACTGAATTTTTATTCAGTCTTACAAAAAAATGCCCATCGCTATCAATAAAACCAGACAATCAAGAGCTAGAAAACAGAGGAGTTTGATCTAAATCTTGTTTAACAATCTTTAAATCAGGGAAACGATTATTTAAAAAATCAATAAGTAAATGAAAATCATGAATTTTAACTGTTTTAAACTTACCATTTAATAATTTTACCATTATTATCAAACCTTTAAAACTATTTACTGTTAATCTATAGGAGTTAGAACCCTTGTATCTACAAATCGATCCAAAACCTAAAGTCTTTTGAATAATCAACGCTAAGGCCAGGTCCCTTGAATCAAATTGGATTTGGATTGAAGGATAATTTAGTTTTCCTTTTGGTGATCTCTCTGTTCGGGGGACAAGTATTGTCCCATCTCCTTCTATTAGACCAGCTAAATAGTAAGCAAAATTCATATTTAATTTTGCTTCATCTAATAAATGGGGGGTAAATTTATTATCCAATTTTAGTCCAATACCAACAAAAAACAAAACAATACAGTCAATAAACTTTGGCGTATTGTCTCTGAAGATCCCTGAAAAGTTCAAACTTAACAGGTTTCCAGCTGATCGCGTTATAATTTCATATAACGATTCCCAGCATATGGCCAAATTTAGAGCTGGCGCTATTTTTAACAGGCTGTAAATTGCCATTTTTCAGCAAACTGGCGACACTTGTTATTTAAGCCTATTATACTTGTTAAAGATTTAATTCATTTAAGTTAAGATTTACAAAACATAAAATATGCGATCATACACCTACGTGATACACTTATTATACTTATTTAATCACATGCTCCATAACATTAAACCAACCCTTCATTTGAAATCTATCACGGCTGGGGTTCAAACAATTGCAGCCCATCCCCTGGATAAATAAGGGGTTAAACTACTAGTCTATACAATTTAGTCGGATAAAATTTGTTTATGGTGAGATCAAGAAAAATAAGTTCTACCATTATTCATATTTGCTTTAAGTTTACGAATTTTTTCGTATTGTATAGGATCTTTATGTAGTTTATTTATGTATATGTTATTGGCAGTTTCTCAATCTTTAAAGTCCAAATATTTTGAACTTAATAAAGGATAAGTATTTAAATATTCAATTAAAATCTTGTTGCTCACACGGTTAGATGTACTAACAACAAACTGATGATATTTTTCAGAGAATGTTCTCTTATTTAGTTTTACTAATAAAAATTCTGTTATTTTTGACATTACTTTCTCTAAACTATCTCCACTTTTATCGGTAGCACGTTGTGATAATTGAAATTGAATACCTAAGTGCGATTTAGGGTTTGGAGTAAACCCTTTAATAGCAAAATGCCCATCTGCATCAATGAAACCAGCCAGTCAAGCATTATTATTTAAAGGACTAGTATCTAAAGGAAGTTTTATAATATTAGCCCCTTTAGCATTTAAAAAATCAATCATATCATAGAGAGAATTAATCTTAGGTGTTCTAAATTTCCCATTGATTAAATTTATTATATTAGTGACAGATTTTTTATCTTGAACTAGTCATCTCGTCAATTTTTTAGTAGGATGATCATATATTTTTCCACCAAATAGAGATTGTAATAGTTTTGCTGAACGTCTATCCTTAAGAGCAAATACTGTTTCTATAGCAGCTACTCTAGCTGTTCCTGAAGGAGCATAAAGTTTCTTAGGTGTATTAAAATGACCGTCACCTTCTAATAATCCAGCTAAATAGTATGCTATGTAATCTGATTCATTGTTACTCCCCTGGGTCGAAAATCTTCTTACCAAAGGATGAGCTCTAGCCAATAGTATAGATAAGCGCACTGAATTAAATTCTTCAACCAAGTAAGAAGGCGTATAAGTAATAAGAACCATTATAATTGCCTAATTAACTTGATCTACGAGACATAATCTCATGATAGTGTTACTATCTTAAAAATTTACTATTTTTGCGTCGGCGTCCCTTAGGACCCGCCGAGGGGACTATGCACCCTAATAAACTTAGAGTAGATACTCATATACTCACGTATATGGTGGGACTATATCTTATTTATTTAAGTTATAAAAATTTTGTAAATGATCCCCATATAAATACTCCCATTTTACCTAGTATATAACCGGGCTAACCTCTATTATGTTCAAATATAGCATATTTTTCGACTCCGCCTAAAGCATTAAACCAGAATTTGACCGATATAATATAATGAACTATTATTGCATCTACGTGTATATTTCACTCAATATAGAAATTTAAGTCCCTTCTGTATCCGAAGGGACGGTGGGCATAGATAATAAAAGCTGAAAAGCTAAGAATAGCTAACACGGCCCCGTGGCGCGCCCCTCGGGGGTATTAACAAAATTATTAAAAAAAAACTTGGCGCATAAAATATATGTCGGTGGAGCCGCTTGTTGCTTTTAATTAAATTACATTACATTACAAAGTAGAAGTTTAACTTCTCTTCTTGGATAAAGGTTTCTTAAATCGAAACCTTTTTTAGATAGAACAAATGAACAGAACAGAACAACAGAAAATTAAGCAACGTATAAAAGCAATAAGGCCATCAGGCCAAACGGGGATAAAGAATTTAATCTCTTTTAATTTCTATCATATATCTATTTCTATAGGGTGTGTTTATACCTTTTTCCAATTGAGACTTTTCACGCCGTAAAATAGTGTTTTTATGTGAATTAATAGATTCTGCAGCCTTACGAATGGAATCAAACTCAGTTACCTGCTTTGTATCAAGGTCAAGTATCTTGACTGAAATACCTCTTGCTGATGATGCTGACATCCGTGCTCGGGTTTCCTCTGAGATCTTACGACCCAGCTTAGCCACTGCCATTTTTACCCGAGTTTCCTCTGAGATTTTATGTCCAAAATTGGGGTTATTTTTACCTAATAGAGCTTGACTTATTTTTGCTTTAGTTTCTAGACAGTGTTTATGGCTAAACTTGAACCTGCCGTTTTTAAAACATTGTAGGAGGGTGAAAGTAGATCAAGATAGTGTTGTTCTCTTTGTATTGAGGCAGTTGGTTCACAATACTCAAAAATTTCCAACTTAAATTTCGAATAGCCGTATTTAAGTAAAGCCCGTCAGATAAGGCTTGATTTTTGTTTAAGCAAGTGGTTTATATTATAATAAAGATAAAATCTTCTGGATAAATTCACACTAGATCCCACGTAGCTTTTCCCATTGGTTAGATTTGTGAACCGATAAACTCCTGCTTTCCCCTTGTTATCAGCCAATATCTGCAACTTCTGCAAGTCAATATTCTGATATACTTTAACCGGATTAATTTCTCCCGCTTTTCCTTTTAATTCATTTATTAGATTTGTCATAGCTTATGTATATATATATATAAAAATTTCCATCTTAACCGGCTAATTGTAGCCTCTAGTTATTTGTCACTCCAAACCCATCGGTAATGGAAAATAAAGGCGTCTGGTTGCAAAAAAATAGTTCTATTATCATTCATCTGAGATTTAATAAGTTTAGCTTCAGCCATGTTAAATTTATGATCCATTCTACCTGCTTGAAATAAGTTCACGACTTTCACTCAATCTTGAAAATCTAAGAATTTAGTTCCAAACAAGGGATATTTTGTAAGATAATCAATAACTGCTAAATTAGCTTTCATATTAGTAGTTCTAACTCTATATTGAGGATTAGGTCCTTCGACTCTGATAGGTTTAACAGTAGATTGAAAAAGTTTAGCTATTTGAATAGAAGGATAGTTAAGATTACCCTTATTAGATCTTTCTGTTTTAGGAACATGTATAGTTCCATCTCCTTCTATCAATCCTGCTACATAAGAGGATAAATATGTATTTGAACCATTATTAGAAGTAGTATAATTTTTATACAACTCATATCTAATAGATAATTTTATTACTTGTTTTATAGGGTAAATAGGGAAACAATGAAAAAACAAAACAATACAACAAATAAATTCTGGCGTGTTGTCTCTAAGGACCCCTAAAAAGTTAGAACTTAATAGGTTTCCTACTGATTGTGCGAAATCGATATTTCACAGCTTCCAGCATATAGCCAGATTTAGAGCCGGCACAATTTCTGACTTAAATATGACTAGATACTTAGCAGGTCGATTTGCTCGCTACGGTGTATAGCGTACAATATCAAGAAACCTATTCGAGAAATAAATTTAGTTAGGTTTCCTGCTGGTTAAGCATAGCTTATAGAGTTGTCACTATACCGTAATATTAGGATAGTATCTAGAAGCATTTAGCATTTCCAGCATATAACCAGATTTAGAGCTGGCACAATACAGCCTAAAGTGCAGCATTATTATAGCTATAGTAAGTACGCCAATAGGACTTGCTTAGGCTATCTACATAGCGCGAACTGAATGGTTACAAGACAATTTACTTGATTCCGACCCTGGTATTTAACCTCCGCTTAGGCGAGGCTATAAAGGTTAGACTAGTCTAACCTATGCCAGAATGGAAAGAGCAATAGTAACATAGAGAGGCCAAACTTGTAAATTAATCACCCTAGGTCCCCCGCGGTACCTCTGGGCTTATTTTTTTTTCTGAGGTCCTCTCAATGTAAGTTTATAAGTAAAATGTGGTATTACGTGAGGTTCTACTAAGCTTTTAAATTTTTCCCATGAATCTGCACGGATATACAATAAGTGTGGTCTGATAACCTTATCATTCCGAGTATGTATTGAGCAATTAAGGTCGAATTTATTTTTTAATGCCTTAGCTAACAATTCAACTTGTTCCAAAGTGAAAGAATTAGTATTAATAATAAACCCAGAACGATCAGCATTACCGTCGTCCATCGCTCAGTACGCAAGACCTATAGGAGTCAATAGATCCTGAATATTTAAAGGGACAATTTTTTTATTGTCCTTATAAAATAACTCGTGGTAGTAATTAAAAGCAGCATATGTTAATGTATCGAAATAAATAGATTGGTGTGTTTTCCCTTGTACTACTGCGTCCTTAATTCTGGGACTCATCTTACAATACTCTTGAAAAAGAGTGTAAAGATGCAGTATATATTCTTGATGAACAACACCTTGTTTAAAACATAAACAAGTATTTTTATTTCTTTTACGGATGTAAAGATCGCCTAAAGCTAACCCTATGATAATATCCTTCAATTCAGAGGGGATATCATCAAAAGTAATACTTTTAGGTTCCTTATGTAAAGATATAGCAATGGATACGACACGATGGGCGGAATAACGGATAAACCTACCAGCTAAGACCGGGAGCGATAATAATAATAAAACTGCTGTTATAAGTACAGCCCAACCAAATAAGGCTAATTTCGCCCCCAAAAAGAATAAATGTTTATCACATAAAACCTTACTTAGGTTAGTATATAATGACAACTGTTTATCTTAATGTGGTAACTTTAATCTGGGGCTATTGTCAATTCTATAGCACGTAAACACTTGCTATCTTTTTTTTCTTTTATATTTTGTTGGCGAAGCACGATCTTTTTTTTTATCGACCCTCCGGTATAAAAATAAAAAAGAATTCAAATAGAAGTCTTTATGTATATTAATTATATACTACTTACTATAAATTATCTCTTAAAATTCATTCTTGATTTAATTAAGAGAATTTTATCTAACCCCTCTTTAATTAGATGAGCCTTAGATTTAATAAGGACTGATGCTTCTTTAAAATCCTCAAAATCTTTAGCTTTTGCACCTCAAATAGGATATCTATCGAAAAACGGAACAATCTTGTCCGTAATGTCTGATATTCTTGTTACAGTAAAAATTCCAGCTTCTTCATAGGGGTAATAGTGCCCACAATCTAAATAATCCACTAACTTCGTCATTAGTTCAAGATCACGCCTATGCTGAGTTAAACTAAAAACTAATATGACGGAGTAGCCTTTGTAAGCTGAAGATTTTCGAGCTTTAATCATGAAAGACCCCCTCTCCAGATGTAAACCCAGCCAGCCAATTAGGATCTTGGATTTTTTGATCCCTAATTAAGGGTCTTGGAACGGGAATAGTATCAGGAAAGCTTGTTTTTAATTCCTCAGGCAACCCTAGATTCATTGACGCTTTAATATTTACTAATTCTTGTAGGCCCTCTGGAGTAAGATGTTTTTTATGTTTTATCAATTCTAAGCCTTGTTTAAATAAAAGATAATCGGCTCTTTTTTGAGTTATAAGAGCGTATTTATCGACCCCCCCCCCCCCCCCCCCCCAAACCCCCTCCTTGGGGGGGGGGCTTGGGGGGGGGGGTGAGGGATTATTACATTAGTTAAATCTTTAATATTACTGACTCGATACTTAATAGAATCCTTTCCAGCCTTTGTAATAGCACCAACTACGTAATATGCTTGAATTAAATCTAATTGGCCTCGATCCTTTTCGTGCCTGTAACAAAATAAGGGTTGAGATTTTGGTTTTTTATATAAGTAGTATAATTTTTAGTTGTTGCATGAGGATTATTTAAAAATAATCCTGTTGCAAAATAAAATCAAGTACAATGACTTCAGATGCCAGCCCTTACATGCTAATTCCGAAAGATAAACTAATATACTACTGCTAAATAATATTTCTTAATACTAAAAACGTAATTTAACACTTCACCCGGGGGCGGAGCCCCCAGGGTTCTGCCAATTGCTAATATCTATCTACCTCTATTCATTCCAGCTTTGATTCCTCTTATTTTATCCAACCCCTCACTTGTCAAATGAGCCTTATCTTTAATTAATTGAGCAACTTTACAAAAATCGAGATAATCCAATCTTTTAGAGCCTTGTATTGGATACTGATTAAAGAACGGGATAATTTTTGTTCATGTATCTGAAAATTTAGATACAAGAAAATAAACTGCAAGGTTTTTAGGGTCCTTCTGTGTAGTACCACATCCTAAATAATCCGCTATACTAGCAATTAATTGCTGATCACGAGAATGTTGAGTTATATAAGAATTCAAAGAAACAGCATATCCTGTTTTTGTTTGACTCTTATTAATTTTGACGTAAAAACAACCCTCAGCCGACACAAAACCAACAAGTCAGTTAGGATCCGGGATTGCCTTAAATTCAACTAACGGTCGAGCCACAGGTTTAGTATTTGGAAAGGCTTCTTTTAAATCTTCAGATAAGCCTTTATTCATTGAAGCCTTTATATTAATCACTTTTTGTAATCCCTCCATTGTTAAATGCTCTTTTTTGTTTATTAGATCGATAATTTGGCTGAATAAAAGGAAGTCCGCTTGTTTTTGAGTTATTAATGGAAATTTAGATAAGAAAGGAATAATTTTATTAGTTAAATCACCAGCAGCCGCTACCGTGAAGTAAACTACCTCTTCTTTTATAAGAATTGAACCTACACCCCCAAAATGGGATTGCAATTGTTTCAATAAATTTAAATCCTTTCTGTGCAAGCAAATAGAAAATCTAGCTAAAACGTACCAACCTGTATTTGATTTCCGATCTTTCATCACACTAACTGTAAAAGTCGCCTCACCATCACAGAAACCAGTTACAAAATAAGGATTAAGATTATTTGTAAAAGTAGTATATTTCGTTTTATTCATTTATATCACTTTAAATCGATAAGATTTTTAGATTGAAATGTCTGATTAATAATATTCATATGTTTGAAAATAAATGTAATCATTAAGTGTACGTAACCAGAAACATAACCAATCCTAAAATATGAACGACGCAAGCTAGTGTATATAAATCTGGAGAATTGAATCTACACAGAAAATTAACTTAATCTCAATAGGTTACTACTAAGTATGTAATCCAGACCCCTCCGGGGTACTGAAAAATTAAGCCCTAAATCCTGGTATGCCTAAGTTTCACCCCAGAACCGGCTTTCCCGGCGACTAGAGTACACCTTACAGGTATTAAATATACTGAAGAACCATCTACTCGTTGCTCTTTTACAGACAACTATCATTGTCTGATTTAGATCCGCGATCACCCATTTCAATTTCTATCATCTCTAGTGATATTACCTTACCCCCTATCATTAATGGGGCCGGTCGTAAAGTTTCCCTTACAACTTTGGTTACTAGAGCTTTAGGATTTCCCCGGAGTTTGGCTCTTATACACAAATTAGCAGAAAAACTATTGCCTTTCTATGTAATCTTATACCAGGACTTCTCATGTTTAAGATTGTAGTAATGACAACTTAATAATAATTAAGTCTATTGAAGATCATAACTATTATAAAGGTGGACTTTATTTTCAGCGCACCAATTTTCTCTGAGCGGTGTTTAACGTATAGTCTCTAAGGAACCTACTCCATATTTTGCCTTTTTTTTTAATTGCTCTCAGAATGGGGGGCTACTTAATTTAAAGGCGCGATAATCTCAAGAATTATAAAAAAATATGTTTGGTTTCCTGCTGATTCAACATAGCCTACAGGATTTTTACTATTATTAAGTACCTATAAACATTAAGTTGTTCCAGCATACAGTTAATATCTTTATATTAACCCCATTATATATATTTGTTTTAATTTTTCACGAATTTACAGATATACCCGTGGTAAGCTTGACCTAAATTTATATATTTCACCAAGGATTTTTGATTAGCGGGTAAACCTTTGTTTCTTAAATACTCTACACATTTCCCTATACTAAAAAAGATTACTTCTTCATTGTTATTTATACCCCTCAATAATACTGATCTACTTAAGCTATTCAGGGGTTTATTTTTATTATATTTTACTCTGTCTTTCTCCAACATTAAAGCTAAATCTAAAAGAGAAATATCTTTAACTTTAGCCGTTAATACTGGCTCTATAGTGAAAAGGTATTTCCCTAAATAATAAGTACCATTTTTTAAATGTTTATTAAATGTAAAATGAGCAATGTTAAGATTAATAATGAAATCCTTTTGTTGTGTTGAAGAATAATACAATATACTCTTATCCCTATTATACATGTACAATGGTTTTGCATTTGACCCGGATTTAAGGGGTCGGGCCTCTAAAATTTAAACAAGCCTAAAGATATTTATCAGCGAATCGCGAGCCAAAATCAAGTGAGTTCGTATAAAGGTTTACTGAATCTACCACTATTCATGCCAGCCTTTAGTTTTAGTATTTGTTCGAGTCCTGAGTGTGTAAGATGGCCATTTTCCTTCATTATTTCCGCAACTTTTTTGAAATCCTCATAATCTTTAGCTTTTGCCCCGTGTAACGGGTATTTTTCGAAGAATGGAATGATCTTGCCAATAATATCTGAAAACTTAGTTACAACAAGACTTGCTGTGGACCCATTAGGATGTGGTTCAATTTTCTTCTCCTCTTCTTCTCACTATTATCATGAATGATGATTCCCCGTCTGAAAAGCCGGTAATAAAATAAGGATTTAAATTCGTTGCCTTCTTGGACACGAAAGAACTAAAACGCAAGCCTAAAGCTGGTACAGCTATTAGTGCAAGATTAGAGATAACTAGGAAACCTTTTGGTTTGGGATAGAAACTGTTAACTGTAGCAAGGAAAAAGCCTGGGAATTGGACATGTGGTCTTCTCCAAGGAGACATTTATTTTCCTTCTTCCGAGCCGTCGTCCTTTTCTCCCGGTTGTGCCTTTTCTCGCTACTTTCCACTTTTGCTCTTTACCCCCCCCCTGCTTCGCAGGAGGGGGGGGGCCTTTCTCCATTTTGTGACATTTTTTCTTCTGAACTTTTTTCTATCTTTCTCTAACATTAATCTTAATTCGGGGATAGTTTTTTCTTTAAATTTAGCTGTTGGTACGAATTCTCTAGTGAATAAGTATTTCCCTAAGTAATAAGTACCATTTTTTAAATGTTTTTCAAATGTATAGTAATGAATATTAAGGTTGTTAATAAAGTATTTATCGTCCATTGTAGTAGAGATATGGTATAATATAGATTTATCCCTATTATACATGAAGAAACGTCCCTTATCTTCTCTATAATTTGTAAGCTGTTTACCGCACCTGGTTGGAATTAAACCTACCCCCTCCGCTCCCCCCGGGTCGCTCCCGCGGGGGGTGGTTCTGACTTCAATAAGTCTGGCTTTATTCATCTGAGCCTTTATTTTTCGTATTTCTTCTAACCCTTCTGGAGTAAGATGGGATTTATTTTTCATTAGTTCAGCAACTTTACAGAAGTTAGCAAAATCTAAAGCTTTACCCCCTAGCATAGGATATTTAACAAAAAAAGGTATAATTTTTTCATAGATATCCTTAAATTTAGTTACACGGAAATAAATCGCAGAGTCTGAGTTTCTAGAATCTACTAGAAGATTACCACAATTAAAATAATTAATAAAACTATTTATTAACGATTTATCTCGTATATGTTGAGTAAGAACAAATTTTAATTGTACTGAATACCCGCTTTTTGAATTGGCTAGTCTAGATATTTCTACACCAAAATATCCTTCTCCGTTTGTGAAACCAGAAACCCATCTAGGTTCCATCACTGGAGCTTTGTTCATAGGGTAATCAGATCTTTTCGTGTTAACTACTTTGGGGAAAGCATCTTTAATGTGGGCGCGTAAACCTAAATTAAGTGAAGCTTTAAGGGAAATAATCTTCTCTAATCCAGATTTCGTTAAATGTTCTTTCTTAGATATTAATTCTATACATTGTTTTCATATATAAAAATCTATAAATTTATTTGAAATTAGAGGATATTTAATAAAGTGTGGAATTATAACATTTTTTATATCTTCTAGCTTTTTTACATTAAAACTAACAGAATTCCCACTTATACTAATTGATCCTATTCCACCAAAAAAACTTTGAATTCTACACAACAATTCAGCATCTGCTAAGTGTAGATGTATTCTAAACACAGGATTTGTACTTCAAGTAGGTCGTTGGAATACAAATATGGAAAATGAACCCTCAGCATCTACAAATCCCGAAACAAAATGAGGGTCTAAAACTTCTTTTCAAACGTTTTTATCCTTTTTAGGTGGTTTATTATCATCCTTTTTGGGTGATTTATTATTATCACCTGGTGATTTATTACTATTATCTGAGCTACTGTTAGAGCTCAAATAACATTTTTTAGGATGCTTGGTTAGTTTTAAGCGACGGCCTCCTGGAGCGATGCAGGCCGCCCCGCTTATTGAGTTTTTTCAACTCTTTAAAACAAATATGAATGTCCATATAATATCTGTTGAGTTAATAGCTCCAAGAAGGCTACTTATACCAGATAAATGTAAACCAAAAATAGCTAAGTCTACACTAGCTCCACTATGACTTTGTATACCTGATAGCATGGCGATCAAATTTATCTTACAAATTCCTACGGTAAGTAACTCAGCTTAGCTAAAGGTATTAAATAAGCCTCGCTTTCACAAGCTTTCTCGTAGACCAGTGTACTTGCAAACTTGCTAACTTTTTTTGTACTTTTATCTCCCCTTGGGCCTTCCCTGGCCGGGAACGGGCAGGGGCAAGGGCTACAAAAAAGTTTAACAAATATTATGACACTTGTTTTTTTTATATAAGGCTTTAACCACAATATTAAGTGAGCTTCTCCTTATTTTCCTACACATAGTTATTTTGCTATTATCTTATCTAATACCTATTCACTAGTTATCGACAAGATAAATAAAAACAAAAAATTAGAGGGATAGGTATATACCTGTATTTGTCAAATAATAAAAACCAAATCTCCTAGGAGACTTACTTCCGAAGGAGACAAGCCCCTTCGGGAGCTAGGTAACTACCTTAAATAATCTAGGACGGTGTAACTTATATTAATAACTTTATTCTTCTAATAACATATAGAACCTTAACTAAGCATAATATAGTAATTTCGCTATTAAATATAGCGAAATTAAATATATCTAATTAGATCTTCCTTTATTCATACCGGATTTTATCTCACGAATCTTATCTAACCCGGAAGAAGTCAAATGATCTTTGGCCTCAATCAGCAACTTTACACCAATCTGCAAAATCTTCTGATTTTATACCTACGATCTTATGCTTTTTAAAAAATGGAATGATCTTTTCATAGTTTTCCGAAAATTTGTAAACCGAATAATTTAGACTCGGACCTCTAGGGTCTTTTTCGATGATCCCGCAACCAAAGTAAGTAATTAAACTTGTCATTAATTTCTCATCACGGGTGTGTTGAGTAATTTGGAACCCTAATAATACCCTAAATCCTACTTTAGTGTTAGGAGTTTTAGCAACAATAACTTTGTAACACCCTTCACCAGACGTAAATCCCGCTATTCATTGTTCGTGCGGAACTTTTTTATTATCTACTAAGGGTCTCGGAACAGGTTTTAAATTAGGGAAAGCAGCATATAATTCCGCAGATAGGCCATTATTCATAGAAGCTTTAATTGCTACGATCTTCTTAATCCCTGCATCTGTTAAATGTTCCTTAGCTTTCATCATTTCAACGACGGTTTTAAAAAGAAGGTAATCTCCGAGCTTCTGAGTAACTAAAGGATACTTATCAAAGTGAGGGATAATCAGATTTGAAATTAGTTCTAAAGATTCGATTCTTAATTTAAAAGTAACCTTTCCGTTTTTTCTTATGCTACCTGCTCCATCGAAATAAGCTTGGAGATCTTCCAAAATACGCATATCTCTTTCGTGAAGAGCGATTGAGAATATAACTACGACAAGTCAACCAGTACGATTTTTAGGATTTTTCCTTACGATCACCATGAAGGATCCCTCTCAATCAATTGCTGCATTTAAAGGTTTAATTTATACAACATACTTGGATAAAAGTGAGGTTTTACAATCTGTCTTATCAAAGGCATAGATTCTTCTCGAATGTAAATTCGATATTGATTTTCTCTATGTACTCGTATAGTACATTCTACTCTATATTTTATTATAAGTACATTCATCAATTTGACTACATCTACTATGCTATAAGAATCAGTACAAAGAATTAAACCATGAGGGCGTGCAGTACCGTCTCCCATTATTCAGTGAGCTAAAGAAACTGGGGTTAATAGATCGTAAATATTATCTGGAATAATTTTAGTTCCTTGAGGGTAAAACAAAGAATGCAATTCAGTAAAACAAGGAAGTGCTCGAGTAAAAAACTCTACACCGTTTAACTCCTTTCCAGCTCTAGTACTAGTTGTTAGATGAGGAACATTAGAACAATAATGAGACAATAAATTAAACACGTGGAAAACATAAGTTGATTGAACTAAAGACTGTTTAAACCCTAAACGTGCGTTAAGATTTTGTTTTGAAGAAAATGTTATTCAACCATCAGACAATAATAATCCTATTATTACACTACGCTGAAAAGGAGCTAATTTAATCATATTTCTTTCTACCTTAGTAATTCTTCCTGATCCCACTGACGATTTTAGATTACTACCTCAAATTACCAACACAGTACAAGCTGTCTTATCTAATTTAGATTTTCTTGCTTGATTTTCTTTTTTTTTAGCTGAAGCTGAAACAGTTGAAAACTGTGTATATCGTATATATGTTATAGAAGAATATTTTTTAGTTAAATCTGTAAATAGTCCTAGCCTATTTATGTAGTAATTAGGTCGATAAAATTTGAAACTTTGAAAAAAAAACACGTCTATAAACCCAGTAATGAATCAAGGATTCAAACTATATTTGTTATTCAAAGATCGTTCTACGACTGAAGAATAAAGTCGTTTATTAATAATTTGTTTAGAAGGGATTTTGACTTGATAATTTCTTTCGAAACCCATTAGAGTACACCTTAAATGCCTTGTTTTGACGCATCTACTACCGTCTACTCGTTGCTCTTTTACAGTTGCATTTAATGCTACTGATTTAGATCCGCGATAACCCATTATACTTTCATATATCATCTGACTTATTACCATACATGAGTAATTAGTTCATCCACTTGCAGCATTTCAGCTACAGTTTGGTACCAGAAGCTTTAGGGTGTCCCCGGAGTTTGATAGTATTTCCCACATATATGATTTCCCAGATCATAAAGCAGGTGGATAACAATTGTGTTGGTAACCTCATTTTAGTCTAACCCTTAATTTAACAAAACGCCCCGAAGGGCTGGGACTAAAACTATCGTTACACTCAATATATTTCTATATTAGTTCGGACTATACCGTCATCTTATAGTTTAATAATAATTTTGATTTGATTTGACTCGGGTTTAGAAGAACGTCTAGCTTTATCTTAATAAAAAAACCCGGATTTAATGATTAAAATCAGAAATTTCCAATAATAGCTTGTTGGTCTTTGTAGGTTTAAATATTGAATTTTTCGCCTCCCTCTGTCTCTCGACCCCCCCAACACACTACTTGCGTTGAGGGGGGGGGAGGGATTAAATAAAGAAAGAAACCTTAAATCTATCACGGTAAAGCTTTTGGTTTTTTATGTAATTTATATCTGATAAAAAAATTGGTTTTTATAAAGGTTTTACTAATTGTTTATAACAACTGTAATGACCTGCCTATAACTAAGCAGGTTTACTTTGTTACCCTTCAATTCTCTAATGAAAGAAAAAAACAATCTTGCTTATAGAAGCCTCCGTACTTACTTTATAAATATATAATTCGAACTTAGGATCGCGGGCAAAAAAGCAACCTTAGAACTTGTTTTATACGAAGGTAATTGCTTTTTAATATAACCCCTGTCCCTCCCTCAGTTTAAACCGTATAGCCAGCTATACTTAAACCTACCAGCCACATAGTCTAGCCGACTGGCGGGTCACTAGAGCCACCCCTTCCCACCATTTCCCCCCACACACACCCACAAGGATTTTTAATATATTCTAGACGTATTAAAACCGTATAAACAGAGTATTTATGCGGGAGGGGTAGTAGGGCCGACCAGAACTTTAGCAGCCTATACTATAATCACAATTTCCAAAATTAAACACTCCACATATAATACGACTTATAGGACAAAAATAAACTGAGATTAACAACCAAAAGTTTCATAATTTAAGACTTATAAGCCCGCCCTTTGTTCATACCTGCTTTAATCAAAAGAAGTTCCTTAAGCCCCTGCTCTGTTAAATGAGCTCTTTCTTTCATTAGCTCTGCAGCTCGCTTGAAATCTGCAAAATCCGCCGATTTTGCACCTATAAGAGGGTATTTATCAAAGAATAAGACAATCTTGTAAGGGGGGATGGACGGACCTTATGAAAATTTCATGAGGCTCCTAGAAAAATTAAAGTACAATATAAAGTCAAAATAAAGTATTGCTTACTATAAACTCAAGTTTTTGTTGGTTTATCTCTCATATAAATCGCCATCCTACGTTAGACAAATTAAACAACCGACACCTCAATCTCCGCTCACGTATTTCCAAGTTTGTATAATAAACTGGGACAATCACAAGGATAGTATTATACCCCCACCCCCAGCACGGGGGGGGTATTGCATAGTATTAATTCGCCGAATCGTACTTAAAGGCAAAGAATTTAAGTGATGCTCCCCTAAAGATACAATTATAATAATTAACTTTAGTTCAAACCAAGAACGTAACACAAAACAATTTACATATACGTCACGGGTTTTTACAAACTATTATCCTTTTTACGTAATTTTAAAACTATTTGATGTATTTTTCTTACTTTAACTAAGTTTGTATTTTTATAATAATTAGCTCTTGATCACAATTTAAACTCTAAAGATTTCATTCCTTTGAATTTACCAGCGAATAAGTTAATTATTTTTTCTATAACCCTAGAATTTTTTGTATTTAATACATAAATTTTTTTACTACTATTATAGTTTACATTGCTAGGTATATGTAACAGACGTTTTATTAACTGTAAAAGAAGTTTATCTAACTTATGAACTAGAGTATATTCTATATTAAATCTTCCTATATCAGGAGAGATTACAAAATTTGCTTTTGCTTCAGTAAAACCAACTAGCCAGCCCGCTGAAATAGTAGATCTGATTTCTTCGTGGCTACTCGTCTCATTTAAATGCACAATAGCTGGAGAAATATAATCATCAGGTAGCGCCGCATGTGGCAGCGACCAGCTCGCGGTAGCCGGTTTATTATAATTTAATAATATTTTTATTTCTTCATTCTTTTGGTTTGTTGAAAGGCTATTATTTTCTAAAATATCATATGCTTTTTTAAACCGTAAATAAGAAAAGTATTTACAAGTTAATAAAGGATATTTATCAAAAATGGGAAATATTATCTCATTTAAAACTTTTCTATCTCTAATTATAAAATGAGCTTCCCCCGGCTGGCCCACAACTTGCTTAGCTTCAGATTTTAAAACTCGCCCATACCCCAAGTGCTTTTTAATATAATAAAGCACTCTTAAATTAGAGAGAGGTTGAGTTATTTTATAAGCTAAGCTTCATTTACCGTTTTGACGTACTATACAGAAAGTTCCGTCCCCATCCGTCATACCGACTAATCACTGTTCAAATCAATCCTTATTATTATTGTTATTAAGATACTCTTTATTTAGTCTCTGATGAGTAGAATAGTATTTACCATCTACTCAGGCGTGTTGTCACCCTGCGATAGACATTTTTACATATGTGATTGGATTGTTCATCCACATGAAACATGAGTAGTCTATAACGTGTGTAACAATCAAATAATTTAACACTTGGAAAATTTCACGCATCGAAAAGAGTTTTATTGCCTCTGAGTCACCTCAAAGCAACCCCTCATCCATTTTAAGAGTTCAACCTGTCAATTTAAAATAAACTTTTGCCAGTTTCATTATTATTAATCCTAATTACTTCACACTAGTGTGATGAATCTCAGCCTTCGGCTGTGTTCTTAAGGTATTCATGCTATTTTTTAGCCCTGGCGGCGTGTCGCCTTGGGCTGGCCCCCCGGAGGGGCCCGGGAAATTAATTTAGATGTACCGTTTATATCTACATAAGCTCTAGACAATCTTATTTTATGTATTTTAGTTCAAGCTAAAAAATCTTGATGTTTATAACTAAATAAAGGATATTCAGATAAATAATTTATTAGTTTTTCACTACTACTAAAAAGGAGGTTTATACCCTAGACTAGATCCAGCTGGTAGTTAATATATTATATTTAGTCCCCCCCTTCCTCCCAGGAGTTTATCTCCTCCGCCCTCCCTCCTGGGAGGAGTTTATCTCCTCCCCCCCTCCCTCCTGGGAGGAGTTTATCTCCCCCCCCAGCCTTCCTTTCCCCCGGCTCCCCCCCCCCCCCTCCCAGCCCCAAGGGGGGGGAGGGGGAGGAGGGGGGGGATTGGGGGGGGTAGGAAGGGGGGGGCAAATTTTCTTTGACCGAAGGGGACTTCGACAGGTCCCTCGGGGTAGTTTAACTACCCCCAACCCCCACCCCACACATGTGTGGGGTGGGGGGGGGGTGGGGAAAGAGGGTTTTAATAAATCCAAATAATATTGTTCTCGCAGCAAAAGAATTTCTTTTTCACAATACTCCAATATTTCGATTTTAAATTTTGAATACCCATATTTTAGTAAAGCCCTGCAAATAAGGGTAGACTTTGAGCGAACACTAATATATAAAAAAGAATAGTAGGTAGTGAATCTACTGCCTAGATCCACGCTAGAACCTACGTAAAATTTTCCATGAAACGGCTGGAAGGTCCAGCGACGTTTCCCCCCTCCTCTTCTCCCATATGATGAATGATATGGGAGACAGGAGGTTACGTCCCGCCCCCCTCTTAACGTAGTTTGCCCCAAACTGGTGGCTTCGCCACCGATATATTCCGTCCCCCCCCCCCCCCCCCTTCCTGTTTATCTCCCTGGGGGTCCAAAGGGGGGGAGATAAACAGGAGATAAACAGGAAGGAAGTAGTTTAACTCCCAGCGGGTTTTTATTTTGATTTTTAAATTTATTGAAAAATAAAAATAAAAATAAAAATAGATAAACAACCCATTTCGCCTGAGTCTGAGTGGGGGGGGGGGTTGCAGTCGGGACTAAAGAGGAGGGGGGAAACTAATTTTTTTATATATAAAAAAATAAGCAGCTTCTAGGAGGCAGCGACGTTTCCCCCCATCCTTTACCCCCCCCCCACTCTTGAGTGGGGGGGAAAGAAGGAAGCGCTTCGCCGGGAAACTAGATTTGTTAATCTATATATACCAGATTTTCCTTTGTTTTCTCCAACCACTGCGCCAGCGAAGTCTCCCCACCGCCCCCACCCCCCCCCCCCCCCCCCCCCCCCCCCCCACCCCCAAGGGGGGGGAGGGGGAGGAGGGGGGGGGGGATTGGGGGGGTAGGTACAGTGGGGGAGACTTTTTTTTTCTTGTCCGAATCTGCATTATTGTAACATATAATAGCTGTCACATTAAAATTTTTGGTATATTTTTATACAAAATTTTAGGATTGATATTACCTAAAGTAACAAATATAGTATTTAAAGAATTAGTAAAAATAGTTTTTTTCATTTTTTTTATTATAAATTTTCTGGCTATCAACCTTATTCAAGGGTTTATAAGCCTGAACAAATAAGACTTTTTCTTAGAGACTTAGGCTCACTTAGGTGAATAACTAAGTAGAATATCATGCCGTGTAATAAGCAATGCCTCTCCAGCGGTCGAGGTCTAAGAAACCATTCCACCCCCCCCCCCAAGCCCCCCAGGGGGGTTTGGGGGGGGTAAGGAGTTAGTTGGTTAAATCGCCAGTCTCCTTACCTATAACAAAGCTTATTAAACTTTTCTGAAACAAAATATTTTAATGGTAAAAGCCATGATCTAATGTTCACGCCAGTAATTAAATAAGTGTTATGAGCGCATTACTATAATCCCAATTCTTAAACGTGAATTGCGGGTACTAGAGCTAGCTTTAATTAATGCTATTTAACTTAATCAATCTTCTTCAATTAAGTTTATAGTCAATTGGAACATTTAAAGTTATTTAATTCTGTGTTCCAAGGAAGGCGCGGTCCGCTTTTTAGTGGTTAAACTATCCTGTAGGGACGCCGCCAAATAAAACAAAAATGAACCTTCGATAGATAGATTGTTCCATTTGTCCGTAGGAGGTGGGTGAGCTTCTATTTTAGGTGTTCCTTCATTCATTTTCCCGTTTTTTTTTTCATGAATAAGTTTTATCTTTGCAAGCCCCGAAGGGGACTGCAACCTTAAATTTTTCTTCCTTCTGTGTGACTATCAGACTACTATTTAATATCAACAGCAGTCTAAATAACAGAAAGTCTAAAGAGAAATAAACATTAGAAACATATGTATTTTATTTTTTTTGAAGGAAAAAATGTGTAAGGTAAAAATCATTCTATTTTAGTCCCAGCGGAGGACCACTGGGGTGTAGCCGGTGTTCTCATTTTCCCAGCGGGTTGTATATCTCCCCGTTAAGAAGTATCAGACTCTTGATTATCCGCAATCACCTGTAAGTCCTTGCGCGTAAAGTCTGGCGGAGCGTGTGTTTATAACCAAGGCTCAGGCCAGTTGTTTTAATATATTTTATAAAGGTTTAGTAGTAGGACACATAGTATTCTCACATTGAAAGGTAATTTAAACTTGGAAAACATGTGGCTATAAACCACCTTCCGGCCCCCTCTCGGGGGGAGATATACAACCCGCTGAGAGGGGGGAATCGGGTGCGCAAGCTACCCTACGTTTTGAGGATGTCCGAGTCATTACCCTGACAGCGTACAAAACTAGCTCTCTCCCTCTCTCCCCCACCCCCCCCCCCAATCCCCCCCCCCCCCTCTTTAGTCCCGGCTCCTCCTCTTTAGTCCCGGCTCC